>Ga0137377_10002316_pt1 | contig 14126 bp, 14 predicted proteins | sample SagtaG_22_FD_104815 | JGI IMG/M metagenome (GOLD analysis project Ga0137377, IMG submission 104815) | Vadose zone soil microbial communities from Sagehorn Ranch, Mendocino, California, USA - Sage2_L_40_16 metaG | ecosystem: Environmental > Terrestrial > Soil > Vadose zone | place: USA... | reverse complement strand
TTCGGCACCGTCTGGGGCATCATGAACAGCTTTATCGGCATCTCGAAGTCGCAGACGACCAATCTCGCCGTCGTCGCCCCCGGCATCGCCGAAGCGCTGCTCGCCACCGCGATCGGGCTGGTCGCCGCGATCCCGGCGGTCATCATCTACAATCATTTCGCACGCGTGACGAAAAGCTATCTCGAACTCGTGAACCGCGCCTCCGGTGCCGCGGCGCGGCTGTTGTCGCGCGACCTCGACCGCACCCATGGCGGCGTGCTCTCGCGCGCGGCGGAGTAGGTGGAGTAAATGGAGTAAGTCATGGGAGCCTCGATCGCGGAAGGCGGGCTGGACGACGACGAGGAGTTCGCGGAAGCGCACGAGATCAACGTCACGCCGTTCATCGACGTCATCCTGGTGTTGCTGATCATCTTCATGGTGGCGGCGCCGCTGTCGACCGTCGATCTTCCGATCGATCTGCCGACGTCGAGCGCGACGCCCCAGAAGAAGCCGGACAAGCCGACCTATGTCAGCATCAAGCCTGATTTGACGCTGGCGATCGGAGAAGACTCCGTCAAACGGGTCGATCTGGTCGGTTCGCTCGATACGATGGCGGACACGAGCAAAGATCGCATCATTTTTCTGCGCGCGGATCGTTCCGTACCCTATGGCGAGCTTATGGGCGTGCTGGAGATCCTGCGCGCCGGCGGCTATACGAAGATCAAGCTGGTGGCACTCGAAGCTGTTCCCGCTGCCGCGGCGATCGCCCCGGGAACTGAAACTCAAAAGCCCTGAGGCGGGCGGCGATGTCTGACCTCGATTTCGAAAAACCATCATCGCTGCGGCTATGGACTGTGGCCGCGTTGGCGGCGCTTGCGCTTCATCTCGGCGGCGCTGCGTTGGCGCTCACGCATTTGCGGTCCGATGATGGCGACGATGGATTGGGCGCCAACGGCATCGAGGTCGCGCTCGAAATGGCATCGCCGAAGGTGCCGGACGACGATCTACCGCCCGGCCCGGATGTCGATGCACAGCAGGCGACGCCGCCGGTTCCCGAGCAGAAGGCCGAGGTCAAGGAGACAGACCTTCCGAAGGACAGGCCGACCGAGACCGAGGATCCCGATCGCATCGTTACGACGAGCGACTCGAAAAAGCCGAAGGAAGACGACCCCAAAATCGCTGCCGTTCAGACTGAGGCCGCTGAAGAGCATCAAGCTCAGGAAGCGACCGCAAGACAGATGCTGGACGAAAAAGCACTGGAGGCCGAGAAGGCGAAGGCGGCGAACATCGGCATTGGCAAGGACCTACAGAAGCTCACTGCGGATTGGGGCCGCAAGCTGACCGCCTATTTCGAATTGCATAAGCGCTATCCAGAGAACAAGAACAAGACGACCACGGTGAAGGTGAGCCTTGTTCTTAACCGTCGTGGCAAGGTCGTATCCGTCGGGGTCGCTGAGTCGTCGGGCGACACCACGTTCGACGAGGCCGCCGTTTCAATGATCCGCCGCTCCGATCCGGTCCCGCCGCCGCCGGCCGCACTTACCGACGATCAGTTCGCCTTCACCCTGGATGTGAACTTCACGAAGCACAAATAACCGTCCGTTACCGCCAGAAATACCTGATCGCGACATACACCACGACCAGGCAGGCGAAGATCAGCGCGACCGGAAGCTGCGGCTTCGTGGTCGCGCTCGGCGCGGTGGGCTTCGGCCGGGCGGGAGGCCGCCGAAAGGCCGTCACATTGTCCACCACCGGTTCGCTCGGAACGGTGCGCATTTCGGGCGGTGTCCCGACGCCGCCCATTTCCGCGTAATAAGTCTTGTACATCAACCGGATGGTGGCTTCGGTGGCCTCCGCCTCCGGCATCTCGCCGAGAAGCGCCTTGTAACTGGCCAGGAAGTTCTGCGCCTCGGCGGGCAGCGAAGATGCGCCGTTCAGCTTGGCGATCATCTTCCAGGTGGCAAAATCGGCGCGGGCCCGCGTGTCGGCGCGTCGGGCGATCATCATAGCAGCAGCTTTGACCAAGATGGCCTCGGGTCTTCTTCGCCCATGCGTCCAATCAGGCGTTACCAGTTAAAATAAGAACTAGCCGAATGATATAGTCGGTCGATACTCGGAGTATTGCGGATATAACATCAAGATTTAGACCGAACTGCGAACCCGCCAAGGGGAGCAGGATCAAAATTCCGATCAGAATCAACATCCCGAACGGCTCCAACCGGGCGAGCGGGACGGCGAGCACTCTTGGCAAAAGACCGACCGCGACCCGCCCGCCGTCGAGCGGGGGGATTGGCATCATGTTAAAAACCGCGAGTACGACGTTGATAAGGACCGCGTTTTGCAGGTTGTCGGCGACCCATCGCGCGGCGCTCGCGGGAACAAGGCCCACCAGGTGAAACGCCGCGGCTGCCACCAGGGCGAGCAGAATGTTGGTGCCGGGCCCCGCCAGCGCCACCATCACCATGCCGATCCGCGGTTCGCGCAGCGCGCGGAAATTCACCGGAACCGGCTTGGCGTAGCCGAACAGGAACGGCGAGTGGGCCAATAACAGCATCGCCGGGAAGATCAGCGTTCCGAAGGGGTCGATGTGCCGGAGCGGGTTGAAGCTGACGCGGCCCAGATTCCAGGCCGTATCGTCGCCGCAAGCATGCGCGACAAAGCCATGGGCGGCCTCATGAAAGGTGATGGCGATGACCAGCGGCAAGATCCAGACCGACAGGTCGTAAGCGGTTAAGTTCAATGGGTTGGTTCCCGGTCGTTTGTGTAATGCATGAGCATTACCACGCCACGTCCGGATTGGGATGGAATTGGGGCCTTCGCTCGGGCTGTCCGGCCACTACTTTCTTTCCACGACAAAGGCCGCTTGCGCGAGCAAGCGTCTCGAAGGACGACGCCCGGAAGCGAGCACCGGGGCCTCATGGTTCTCCCGGCGATGCCACAGGGTCGCGCGAATGCGCGCCCGACGACAGGCTCCGCATCGTCCGGAGACGGCGCTTACGCGCCTCCTCGCCATGAGGATTTAGCGACGCACTAAAACTAAGGCGGCGTCGCCGGATATTGCGGCAAGCTGTCGTCGAGCTTGAGCCACTGCATTTTTTCCGAAACCCAGATATGCTCGGTCGGCGCAAAGGCGTTGCGGTCGTCGAAGGTGGCAAGCGCGACGCCGGCCGCCGTGCCGTCGCGTCGCCAGGAAAACAACCGCGTGCCGCAGGTCTTGCAGAACACCCGATCGACCCGGTCCGATGAGGCGTAGCGGCCGGTCTCGCCGTCAACCGTCAAGGCGCTCTGTTTGAACGCCGCGCGGGCGAAGAACGGCGATCCCATCGCCTTCTGGCAATTGCGGCAATGACAGACGCGGACATTGATCGGCTCGCCTTCCGCGTGGAAGCGAACCGCGCCGCACAGACATCCACCTTCTCGGGTCATGGTGTCTCCGCTGCTGCGCTCCTCGTCCTGAGGAGCGGCGTCTCCGCCGCGTCTCGAAGGATGAGGCCACAGTCGGGGCCTCATGGTTCGAGACGCCGTTGCACGGCTCCTCACTATGAGGGTCGATACCTAATACGTCGCGCGGCCGCCGGAAATGTCGAACACCGCGCCGGTGGAAAACGAGCAATCTTCCGACGCGAGCCATGCCACCATCGCCGCGAGCTCTTCCACCAGCACGAAACGATTTTTCGGAATTTTCGACAGCATGAAGTCGATATGCTGCTGCGTCAACTGGTCGAAGATCGCCGTCTTGGCCGCGGCCGGCGTCACCGCGTTCACCAGGATGTCATGGCCGGCCAATTCCTTGCCGAGCGATTTGGTCAGCGCGATCAGGCCCGCTTTCGAGGCCGAATAATGCGCGGCGTTGGGATTGCCCTCCTTGCCGGCAATGGAGGCGATGTTGACGATGCGGCCGTAGCCTTTGCTGATCATCGCCGGCACGATCGCCTTGCAGCAGATGAAGGGGCCATCGAGATTGATGCGCAGCACCTTGCGCCATTCCTCGAAGTCGGTCTCCCACACCGTCTTGTTGACGCCGGCAATGCCGGCATTGTTGACGAGGATGTCGATCTTGCCGAATGCCTTCAGCGTCTCGTCGCGCGTCTTTTCGACGGCGGCGAGATCGGTGACGTCGACCTTAAGGGCCATGACGCCTGACCCGATCTCCTTGCCGATCTCCTTGCCGATTTCCTTGCCGCTTTCCTTGCCGATTTCCTTGGCGGTCTTTTCCGCCAGCACCTGGTCGTGATCCCAGATCGCGACCCTGGCGCCGGACGCTGCGAAACGCTCGGCGATCGCGCGCCCAAAACCTTGCGCCCCTCCGGTGACGACGGCGCAGCGGCCGTTCAGATCGATCTTGTTCATGGGAAGGGTCCTCCGTCCCGGATTGAATTGTTTCATCGCCGTCATTCCGGGATGGTCCGAAAGGACCAGACCCGGAATCTCGAGATTCCGGGTTCGCGCTTTGCGCGCGCCCCGGAATGACGCTACAGCGTCCAGCCGCCGTCGATGATATGCGCGACGCCGGTCGTGAACGCGCTCTCGTCGCTGGCGAGATAGACCGCGAGCGAGGCGATCTCCTCCGCGGTGCCGAGCCGTCCCATCGGCTGCCGCGAGACGAACATGTCGCGCCCGCCGGGGCCGGCGGCCGTCGCGCGCTGCAGCATCGACGGCGTCTCGATGGTGCCGGGACAGATGCAGTTGCAGCGGATGCCCTTGGTAATGAAGTCGGCTGCCACCGAACGCGTCAGCGCCGCGACCGCGGCCTTGGTAGCGCCATAGACGTAGCGGTTGGGCGCGGCCTTGAATACGCCGGCAGCCGAAGCGATGTTCACGATCGAGCCGCGGCCCTGCTCGATCATGGCCGGCAGGAACGAGCGGATCGTGCGGTGCATCGACTTGACATTGAGGTCGAAGGAAAAGTCCCAATCCTCGTCCGAGCACTCCAGCACTGTTCCGTGATGCACGAAACCCGCCGCATTGAGCAGGATGTCGACCTTGCCGACGCGCTTGGCCAGCGCCCCGACGGCCGCGCTGTCGCGCGCGTCGAGTTTCGACACCTCGGCTACGCCTTCGCTCTTGAGCGCGGCGATAGCCTTTTCGTCGAGATCGGTTGCGAACACGGTCGCGCCCTCGCGCGCGAAGGCGAGCGCACAGGCGCGGCCGATGCCGGCACCGGCAGCGGTGACGAAAGCGCGTTTGCCCTTGAGGCGGTCTGACATTTTTTTCTCCGGTTCGTTCTCGTCATTCCGGGGCGCGACGTAGTCGCGAGCCCGGAATCCATAACCACGATCGGGAGTATGGATTCCGGGCCCGTGCTGCGCGCGTCCCGGAATGACAGTGACTACCTAATGATTGTCCCTGGCGACGCCGACCTTGCCTGCGATGTCGTGATAACGCGTGGCGAACTCCATGCAGGCGCCGGTGGCCTGCTGGCCGACGGTGTTGCGATAGAGCTCCTGCCACGGCGTCTGGTTGGCCGGATAGGGAAAGCCGCCCTTGGCCTTCAGGTCGGCGCGGCGCTGCTTGAGCTCCGTCTCTGAAATCAGGATGTTGGCGCTGCCCTTGTTGAGGTCGATGCGGACCTTGTCGCCGGTTTTCAGGATCGCCAGTCCGCCGTCGGCGGCGGCTTCCGGCGAGGCGTTGAGGATCGAGGGCGAGCCCGACGTGCCGGATTGCCGGCCGTCGCCGATGCAGGGCAGCGACAGGATGCCGCGTTTGATGAGGGCGGCCGGCGGCTGCATGTTCACGACCTCGGCGCCGCCGGGATAGCCGATCGGCCCGGCGCCGCGGATGAACAGCACGCAGTGCTCGTCGATCTTGAGCGAGGGATCGTCGATCCGCCCGTGATAATCTTCCGGCCCCTCGAACACGATCGCGCGGCCCTCGAACGCGTTGAGATCTTTCGGGTTGATCAGATAGCGGTCGCGAAATTCTTTCGAGATCACGCTGGTCTTCATGATCGCGGAATCGAACAGATTGCCGCGCAGCACCAGGAAGCCGGCATCCTTCACCAAGGGCTTGTCGTAGCTGTAGATCACGTCGCCGTCGGGCTTTTGAGCTTCGCGGCAGTTGTCGCCCATGGTGCGGCCGTTGACGGTCTTGGCATCCTCGTGGATGCGCTTGTGCGCCATCAGTTCGCGCACCACGGCCGGCACGCCGCCCGCGCGGTGAAATTCCTCGCCAAGATAGAAGCCGGCAGGCTGCATGTTCACCAACAGCGGCACGTCATGGCCATGCGTCTGCCAATCCTCGATCGACAGCTCCACGCCGACATGGCGGGCGAGCGCATTGATATGGATCGGAGCATTGGTCGACCCGCCGATCGCCGAATTGACCACGATGGTGTTCTCGAAGGCCTCGCGGGTCAGGATGTCCGAGGGCTTCAGATCCTCCCAGACCATGTCGACGATGCGCTTTCCCGTGTCGTAGGCGATCTGGCCGCGCTCGCGATAGGGCGCGGGGATCGCGGCACAACCCGGCAGCGACATGCCGAGCGCCTCGGCAAGCGAATTCATGGTCGAGGCGGTGCCCATGGTGTTGCAGTGGCCGACCGAGGGAGCGGAGGAGGCCACGATGTTCATGAACTCCTCATAGTCGATCTCGCCCGCGGCCAATTCTTCGCGCGCCTTCCAGACCACGGTGCCCGAGCCCGTGCGCTTGCCCTGATGCCAGCCGTTCAGCATCGGGCCGCCGGAGAGCACGATCGCCGGCAAATTGACGGTCGCGGCCGCCATCAGGCAGGCCGGCGTTGTTTTGTCACAGCCCGTGGTAAGGACCACGCCGTCCAGGGGATAGCCGAACAGGATTTCGACAAGGCCAAGATAGGCGAGGTTGCGGTCCAGCGCCGCGGTCGGGCGTTTGCCGGTTTCCTGGATCGGGTGGGTCGGAAACTCCATGGCGATACCGCCGGCGGCGCGGATGCCCTCCCGGACCCGGTGGGCCAGCTCGAGGTGATGGCGGTTGCACGGCGAAAGATCGTTGCCGGTCTGGGCGATGCCGATGATCGGCATGCCGGACTGCAGCTCCTGCCGGGTCAGGCCATAGTTGAGATAGCGCTCGAGGTAGAGCGCGGTCATGCCCGGGTTATGCGGATTGTCGAACCATTCGCGGGAACGGAGCTTGCGCCTGGTGACGCCGGTCAGCGGCTTGTTCATGAGGTTTCTCCCGCAGCGCACACACGCCTCTTTATTGTGCGTCGTTTTGATTTAGGCTGATGTTTACATCATGGCCACCACTTCGCAAATTCGGCGACGGCCGGCAAGACGCAAGGGCTTTCAGGACCTAAGACTTTCAGGACCTACGACTTTGATCCAACGACATCCTCAAAAAAGTCTGATAAGAGCCTGAGCAATAAGAGTAAGACCGCGGTGCCGACCGCGGGGGATCCAGTGGGAGGGAGAGTGTATGTCGTCCGTGCAGATTCGCGACGTGCGGAAATCGTTTGGTGGCTTTGAGGTTTTGCACGGCGTCTCGATCCCGATCGAGGACGGCGAATTCGTCGTGCTGGTCGGCCCGTCCGGCTGCGGCAAATCGACCTTGCTGCGGATGCTGGCGGGGCTGGAAAACATCACCTCCGGGACGATTTCGATCGGCGACCGCGTCGTCAACAATGTCCAGCCCAAAGAGCGGGACATCGCGATGGTATTCCAGAACTATGCGCTCTATCCGCATATGACGGTCGCCGATAACATGGGCTTTTCGCTCAAGCTGCGCGGCGCCGGCGCCGATGAGATCAAAAAGGGCGTGTCGCGCGCCGCCGAAATCCTGGCATTGACCCCACTGCTCGACCGCTACCCCCGGCAATTGTCCGGCGGCCAGCGCCAGCGTGTCGCGATGGGGCGCGCCATCGTCCGCGATCCGCAGGTGTTCCTGTTCGACGAACCCTTGTCCAACCTCGACGCCAAGCTGCGCGTGGCGATGCGCACCGAAATCAAGGAACTGCATCAGCGGCTGAAGACCACGACCGTCTACGTCACCCACGACCAGATCGAGGCCATGACCATGGCCGACAAGATCGTGGTGATGCACGACGGCATCGTCGAGCAGATCGGCTCGCCGCTCGATCTCTATGACCGGCCGGACAACCAGTTCGTCGCCGGCTTCATCGGCTCGCCCGCGATGAATTTCCTCAAAGGCAAGGTCAAAGCCAACGGCGCCGCCGGTTTTGAGGGCCCGAACGGCGTCAAATTGCCGCTGCAGTCGGCGCCTGCCAGTTCCGACGGACAGCCCGCGGTCTATGGCGTCCGGCCCGAGCATTTCACCATCGCCGATGACGGCGCGGAAGCCGAGATCATCGTGGTGGAACCGACGGGCTCGGAGACCCAGGTCTTCGCCAAGCTCGGCGGCGAACAGGTCGTCGCCGTGTTCCGCGAACGGCACCAGTTCAATCCGGGCGACAAGGTCCGGTTGAAGCCCGATCCGGGGCTCGTCCATCTGTTCGACGAGACCACCGGCAAGCGGCTAAATTCTTAAAAGCATCAAAATAAAGCATAAGGGAGAGACGAAAATGCATGATTTGACCCGCCGCGCTTTACTTCAAGGCGGCACCGCGCTGGCGGCGGCCGGCGCGCTGACCGGGCCGGCGCTGTTCGATTTTGCGAAAGCCTGGGCGCAAAGCGCTCCCTGGAAGGCGGAGCCGGGCGCCAAGCTGACGGTGATGCGCTGGAAGCGCTTTGTGCCGGCCGAGGATGACGCGTTCAACGCCATGGTGGCGGCATTCAAGGCCGCTACCGGCACCGAGATGAACGTGTTCAGCGAGTCCTTCGAGGACGTGCAGCCCAAGGCATCGGTCGCCGCCAATACCGGCTCCGGTCTCGATCTTGCCTGGGGCCTGCATACGCTGCCGCAGTTGTTCCCGACCAAGGTCCTGCCAATGAACGACGTCGCCGATTATCTCGGCAAGAAATATGGCGGCTGGACGGACGCGGCCGCGAAAACCTGCAAGAAGGGCGAGGATTGGCTCGGTATCCCCGTCGCGACCATCGGCGGCTACATGACCTATCGCAAGTCGGCCACTGACAAGGCCGGCTTCAAGGATTTCCCGAAGGATTTCCCGGGCTTCCTTGAGATGTGCAAGGCCCTGAAGGCGAACAACACGCCGGCGGGCTACGCGCTCGGTCACGCCACCGGCGACGCCAACGGCTGGCTGCACTGGATACTGTGGGGTCACGGTGCCTACACCGTCGACAAGGATGACAAGGTCATCATCAACTCGCCCGAGACGGCCAAGGCACTGGATTATTGCAAGGCGCTTTCCGACAACTTCATTCCCGGCGTCGCGTCCTGGAACGACTCGTCCAACAACAAGGCGTTCCTTGCCGGCGAACTCTATTGCACCGCCAACGGCATCTCGATCTATGTTGCCGCCAAGGACGACCCGACCAAGAAGGATCTCGCCGAGGACACCTATCACGCGCTATATCCGGTCGGTCCAGTCGGCAAGCCGACCGAATTGCAGCTCGCGGTTCCGATCCTGGCATTCAACTTCACCAAATACCCGAACGCGTCGAAAGCTTTCATCGCATTCATGCTGGAGAAGGAGAACTTTGAGAAGTGGCTGTCGGGTGCGCGGGGTTATCTTACCCACACGCTGAACGCCTACGACTCTTCGCCGGTGTGGACCGCGGATCCGAAGAATGCGGTGTTCTCGCAAGCCAGCAAGCGCGCGCTGCCGGCCTCGGGCATCGGCACGCCCGGCGAGAAGGCGGCGACCGCGATCGCCGACTTCATCGTGGTCGACATGTTCGCCAATTACTGCACCGGTTCGAAGGACGCCAAGACCGCTATGGCGGAAGCCGAGCGGCAATTGAAGCGGATCTATCGCTAACAGACGGAAAGCGGGCGGCGGCGACGCCGCCCGCTCCATTCAACCGAGATGGGATATCGCCGATGGCTGACATTGCCCTCGCGCCACGGCGCGCCAAGACGCAGATCCGGGAAGCGACCGCTTGGGATCAGCTCAGGCATAACAGGAACTGGCTCGGCTTCTGGTTCATGATGCCGGCCATGGCGTTCTTGATCTTCTTCCTGGCCTATCCGTTGGGACTGGGCATCTGGCTGTCGTTCACCGACACGCGCATCGGCCGCGTCGGGCAATTCATCGGAACCGAAAACTACGAGTGGCTGTGGGACGACGCCATCTTCTGGCTCTCGGTCTTCAACACGCTGCTTTATACCTTCATCGCGAGCGCCTTCAAATTCGCGATCGGCCTTTATCTCGCGCTGCTGTTGAACGAGAACATGCCGTTCAAGGCGATGCTGCGGGCGATGGTCCTGATCCCCTTCATCGTGCCGACGGTGCTGTCGGCGCTGGCCTTCTGGTGGATCTTCGATTCGCAATTCTCCATCATCTCCTGGTCGTTGAAGCATCTCGGGTTGATCACCCAGAACATCAATTTCCTCGGCGATACCACCTGGGCGCGGATCTGCGTGATCTTCGCCAATATCTGGCGCGGCGTTCCTTTCGTCGCGATCACGCTGCTCGCGGGCCTGCAGACCGTGCAGCCCTCGCTCTATGAGGCCGCGACGCTGGACGGCGCGACGCGCTGGCAGATGTTCCGCCACATCACCTATCCGCTCTTGACCCCGATCATCGCGGTCGTGATGACGTTCTCGGTGCTGTTCACCTTCACCGACTTCCAGTTGATCTGGGCGATGACGCGCGGCGGGCCGGTCAACGCCACGCATCTGATGGCGACGCTGTCGTATCAGCGGGCGATCATCGCCGGCCAGCTCGGCGAGGGCGCCGCGATCTCCAGCGCCATGATCCCGTTCCTCCTGGCTGCGATCATGGTGTCCTGGTTCGGCCTGCAGCGCAGGAAGTGGCAGCAGGGAGAGAATAATGACTGATCTGCCCACCAGATCCATCGACCTCAAGGCCGTGCTGTCGGGCTCCTCGCCGACGGCGGCAAAGGACGATCACAGCGAGGGCATGAGCTACCTGCAGTCGCTGCCGCGACGGCTGGTGACGCTTTATCTGCCGCTCTCGATCATCGTCATCGTCCTGTTGTTTCCATTCTACTGGATGGCGCTGACATCGGTGAAGCCAGACGAGCAACTGCTCGATCTCGACAAGTTCAACCCGTTCTGGACCTTGAGTCCGACCTTCAAACATTTCCATAAGCTCTTGTTCGAGAGCTATTATCCGCATTGGCTCTGGAATACGATGTATGTCGCGGTCTGCGCCACCGTGCTCTCGATCATCGCAAGCGTGCTCGCCGCCTATGCCATCGTCCGGCTACGCTACATGGGCGCGAGCGTCGTCGGCGGGCTGATCTTCCTTGCTTACCTGGTGCCGCCGTCGATCCTGTTCATTCCGCTTGCGACCGTCGTGTTTCAGTACGGCCTGTTCGACTCGCCGCTGGCCCTGATCCTGACCTATCCGACCATCCTGATCCCGTTCTCGACCTGGCTCCTGATGGGCTACTTCAAGACCATCCCGTTCGAGCTTGAGGAATGCGCGCTGATCGACGGCGCGAGCCGCTGGCAGATCCTGATCAAGATCGTATTGCCGCTCGCGATCCCCGGACTGATCTCGGCCTTCATCTTCTGCTTCACGCTGTGCTGGAACGAGTTCATCTACGCGCTGACGTTCCTGCAATCGACCCAGAACAAGACCGTGCCGGTCGCCATCGTCAACGAATTCGTCGATGGTGATATCTATCGCTGGGGCTCGCTGATGGCGGGCGCGCTGGCCGGCTCGCTGCCGCTGGTCATCCTTTACGCCTTCTTCGTCGAGCATTATGTGTCGGCCATGACCGGAGCCGTGAAGGAGTAGGCGCACGGGCCCGCGCATAAAAAAGACGACAAGAATAATAATGGAGTTGGCTCTTGCACATATTGGTTCTGGGCGCGGCCGGCATGGTTGGCCGCAAATTGGTTGAGCGGCTCTTGCGCGACGGTCGGCTCGGCAAAAGCGATATCAGCCGCCTGACCCTGCAGGACGTCGTGGCCCCGGCGAAGCCCGAAAAGGCGGGCTTTCCGGTCGATGTCGTGGCCGGCGATTTCGCCGTGGCGGGTTTCGCGGAAAAGCTGGTCTCGGGCCGGCCCGACGTGATCTTCCATCTCGCGGCGATCGTCTCGGGCGAGGCCGAACTTGATTTCGACAAGGGCTATCGCATCAACCTCGACGGCACGCGGATGCTGCTTGAGGCCATCCGCCTTGTCGGCGGCGGCTACAAGCCGCGCGTGGTGTTCACCTCCTCGATCGCGGTGTTCGGCGCGCCGTTCCCGGAAGCCATCGGCGATGAGTTCTTCCACACGCCGCTGTTGAGCTACGGTACCCAGAAGGCGATCGGCGAATTGCTGCTGGCGGATTACTCGCGCCGCGGCTTCATGGATGGCATCGGCATTCGCCTGCCGACCATCTGCATCCGGCCCGGTCTGCCGAACAAGGCGGCGTCCGGCTTCTTCTCCAACATCCTGCGCGAGCCGCTCGCCGGCAAGGAGGCGGTCCTGCCGGTATCGGAAGGCGTCCGCCACTGGCACGCCACGCCGCGCTCCGCGGTCGGCTTCCTGCTGCACGCCGCGACCATGGATCTTGCGGCGGCCGGCGCGCGCCGCAATCTCACCATGCCGGGCCTGTCCGCGACCGTCGGCGAGCAGATCGCGGCGTTGAAGCGGGTTGCGGGCGAGAAGGTCGTGGCGCGGATCAAGCGCGAGCCGGATAAGTTCATCATGGGCATCGTCGACGGCTGGCCGCGGAACTTCGAGGCCAAGCGGGCGCGCCAGCTCGGCTTCACCACCGCCGAAAGCTCCTTCGACGACATCATCCGGATTCACATCGACGACGAACTTGGTGGTAAGTTCGTCAACTGACCGCTTTGCCTTAAATTCCGGGAGACCAATCATGACAGCCAGCATCGTCGGATGGGCGCATACGCCGTTCGGCAAGTTCGATACCGAAACCGTCGAGAGCCTTGTGGTCAAGGTGGCGAACGAGGCCATCGCTGACGCCGGCATTGCGGCTGGCGACGTCGATGAGATCGTGCTCGGGCATTTCAACGCCGGCTTTTCGCCGCAGGATTTTACCGCGTCGCTGGTGCTGCAGGCCGATCCGGCGCTGCGCTTCAAGCCGGCTACCCGCGTCGAGAATGCCTGCGCCACCGGATCGGCGGCAGTGCATCAGGGCATCCGCGCCATCGCGGTCGGTGCCGCCAAATTCGTCCTCGTGGTCGGCGTCGAGCAGATGACGCGCACGCCATCGGCCGAGATCGGCAAGAACCTGTTGAAGGCCTCCTATCTGCCGGAAGATGGCGAGGTCGTCGGCGGCTTTGCCGGCGTGTTCGGCAAGATCGCGCAGGCCTATTTCCAGAAATATGGCGACCAGTCCGACGCGCTGGCGATGATCGCGGCCAAGAACCACAAGAACGGTGTCGCCAACCCCTACGCGCAGATGCGCAAGGATTTCGGTTTCGAGTTCTGCCGCGCCGAGAGCGAGAAGAACCCCTATGTCGCCGGCCCCTTGAAGCGCACCGATTGCTCGCTGGTCTCCGACGGCGCTGCCGCTTTGGTGCTGACGGATTCCGAGACCGCGAAGAGCATGGGCAAGGCGGTCAATGTCCGCGCCACCGCGCATGCGCAGGATTTCCTGCCGATGTCCAAGCGCGACATGCTGCAGTTCGAGGGCTGCACGGTCGCCTGGCAGCGCGCGTTGCAGCAGGCCGGCGTGCAGTTGTCCGATCTGTCCTTTGTCGAGACCCACGACTGCTTCACCGTGGCTGAGCTGATCGAATATGAAGCGATGGGCCTGACGCCGAAGGGGCAGGGCGCCCGCGCCATCCTGGAAGGCTGGACGCAGAAGGACGGCAAGCTGCCGGTCAATCCGTCCGGCGGACTGAAGGCCAAGGGCCACCCGATCGGCGCCACCGGCGTCTCCATGCATGTGATGACGGCGATGCAGCTTTCGGGTCAGGCGCCGGAAGGCATGCAGCTCAAGAATCCGCAGCTTGGCGGCATCTTCAACATGGGCGGCGCCGCCGTCGCGAACTACGTCTCGGTGCTGGAGCCTGCGAAGTAGGCCCCTGGATCGTCATGCCCCGCGCATGCGGGCATCCGCTGGAGCCTGTCATCGGACGGCGCGAAGCGCCGACCCGGTGGCGGACGATGACGGCTGGTGTTGAAACGAGGTCAGGCGGGCAAAGGCGCGGCATGATTCCCAC
>Ga0137377_10002311_pt1 | contig 14133 bp, 15 predicted proteins | sample SagtaG_22_FD_104815 | JGI IMG/M metagenome (GOLD analysis project Ga0137377, IMG submission 104815) | Vadose zone soil microbial communities from Sagehorn Ranch, Mendocino, California, USA - Sage2_L_40_16 metaG | ecosystem: Environmental > Terrestrial > Soil > Vadose zone | place: USA... | reverse complement strand
GCGGCGGAGCCGGCCGACGGGGCGGGCCGACGGCTCCGGCCGGCGGGGGAGGCCGGCGTTGCCGTGGCTGAGGATACGGGCCACGCGAATGCCGCGGCGACATAGCAGCGGGCGAATACGCCGCGAATTCAGCGGCCATTCACGCGAATCTGCTAGCAGCGGGCCAGCCTCGCGAGGTCGCGCACAATCTCCGCGAACCGCGCGCTCACGAGGGTGAGATGGCCCTCGCCGGCGAGCAAATGCGGCTGGCACCCGGAATGTGCCGCGCCAGCCACTCCCCGTGCGTGAGCGGCGCCATGGCGTCCTGATCACCGTGCCAGACCGCGACAGGGACCTCGATCTGGTCCAGGCCGAATCCCCGGTCGCGGACGAACGCCAGGTCGTCATCACGCCACCCCGCGATGCCGCTGCTCAGCGGATCGAATCCGCCTGGTAGCCGGCGAACCAGCCGGTCAGGGCGGCGCGGTCGGCGCCGGTTACCAGTCCGCCGAGCGCAGCAGCAACCTCACCGGGGCGATGTCGGGTCGCTTGGCCGCCTCGGCCGCGAGCATCGACGCCAGCGGCTCTTGGCCTTGAGCCGCCGCGCCGAACTCGCCAACGTTCTCAGGGCCCATCCCCGCGAACCAGTCCAGGCCCGCTGCCTGGTACGGAGCGACGCCCGCGATCGTGGCGGCCGCGCGGCAGGCGTCTGCCGAGCAAGGCCGCGGCCGCCAGCCGCTCGATGCGGCGATGTCGGAGAACGGCCCGGGCTCGACCAGGCCCGCCGGCGTTCCGGTGTGGAAGAGCAACGGCAGACCGTCCGCTGGCCCGGTCACCAGGACTGGCAGCGATCTCCCGTCAGCCAGCCTGACCGTGTGCCGGTCGGCTCCTGCGCTCATCGTCTGCCTGCCTGCTCGTCGGCGGCGGGCCGCCACTCAGGGGCGTCCCGGCTGAGCTCAGGCTCGGAGATGTCAGCGACAGCGGCGCTGAGAGCCTTGATGACGTCGTCGGCCGCCGCCCCGATGGCCACGCCGTGCTCGCCAGCGCCGAGCGTGATCTCGCGGCCGGCTATCCGGGTGTCGGCGACGACCGGCCAGGCTCGGGACGAGCCGAACGGGGTGATCGTGCCGCGCTCGTAGCCGGTTGCCGTCTTCGCGACCGCCGCGTCGGGCAGCGACAGCCGGCTCACCCCGAGCAGCGCCCTGAGCTTGGGCCAGGAGATGGTCCGGTCTCCCGGCACCAGCACGAAGAGGAAGTCGCCGTCGGCGCGCCTGACGACCAGCGTCTTGACCACGTCGGCGGGCGCGACACCGCGGGCCAGCGCCGCTTCGGCGAGGCTGCGGACCTGACCGTGCGTGATGACCCGGTAGCGAAGACCGGCTTCGTCGGCGGCGCGGAAGGCTGGCGAGGACATGCAGAAAGTATGGCGTGCGAGCGTCACGGCAATACTGCGGGACCGAACGTCAATTCTCTGCCCGGATTCGGGCAAGAACTTGGCGTTCGGGGTCAGCGAACCGCAGGATAGGGAGGTGGATGCCGAGCTGATCAGCAGGGTGGCCACCTCAACCGGGCTGTCCCGTGGCGAGGCGGCGCGCGTGGTAGCCGACATCGTTGGCTGGTATCGCGAGCCAGTCGAGGAGTATGTCCGGCGCCGGCACTCGTGCCTGCGGGCCTATGGCAAGCGGAACCACGAGATCTTCCCGCTGATCGCGACCGAGCTTGGCGACCGGCTCGTCTCGGCCCCTGCGCTCTCCGAGCGGCAGCTGCGCAGGATCATCTACGGATAGAGAGGGACCTGGCGAATTATGTGCGGAATCGTAGGTTACATCGGCGGGCAGAACGCAGTTCCGATCCTGATGGAGGGGCTCTTCCGGCTGGAGTACCGGGGCTATGACTCGGCCGGGATCGCGATCGTGTCCGCCAAGGGCACCCATGTGTTCCGCAAGGTCGGCCGGGTTCGTGAGCTCGAGGCCTCGCTGCCACGTCGGCTTGCAGGCAAGGCGGGCATCGGGCATACCCGCTGGGCGACGCACGGCGCGGTGACTCAGGCCAACGCGCATCCGCAGGTCAGCGAGGACGGCAGGATCGCGGTCGTCCACAACGGCATTCTCGACAACGCGATGGAGCTCCGCGAGAAGCTCATCGCTGCGGGCGAGACGTTCAGCTCAGACACCGACACCGAGGTAGTCGCGCACCTGATAGCCAACTCCGCCTCCCCGTCGCTTGAGGACGCCGTCCTGGACGCGCTCGGCCAGATCTCGGGGACGTACGCGCTGGCGGTCACCGACCAGCGCCATCCGGACCGGATCGTCGTCGCCAGGAATGGTTCACCGCTGATCCTTGGCGTCGGCGACCGCGAGATGTTCGTCGCCAGCGATCTTGCCGCTCTGGTCAGGCACACCACGTCGGTCGTCCACCTGGACGACGGCGAGCTGGCGACCGTGACCGCCGCCGGGTTGCGTACCTTCAGCCGTGACCAGGAGAACACCGCCAAGCAGCCGGTCAGAATCGAGCTCGATGCCGACGAAGTCGAGCTGTCGGGCCACCAGCACTTCATGCGCAAGGAGATACTCGAACAGCCCGGGTCGGTCGAGCGGATGCTGCGCGGCAGGCTGGACGAGCGGTTCGGCACAGCGCGGCTCGACGGGCTGAACCTGGGACCGCGCGACCTCAGGGGCTTCCGGCGGGTCAAGATCCTTGGCTGCGGGTCCGCCTACTACGTGGGCCAGATCGGCGCGCAGCTGATCGAGGAACTCGCCAGGATCCCCGCCGACGCCGAGGCTGCGTCGGAGTTCAGGTACCGGAACCCGGTGATCGAGCCCGACACGCTGTACGTAGCGGTCAGCCAGTCCGGCGAGACGGCCGACACCGCCTTCGCGGTCCGTGAGGTCAAGCGGAAGGGCGGCCAGGTCGTCGGCCTGGTCAATGTCGTGGGATCGACCATCGCCCGAGAGTGCGACGGCGGGATCTACCTGCATGCGGGAGCCGAGATCGCGGTCGCCTCGACCAAGGCGCTGACGCACATGGCGATCGGGTTCGCGATGCTCGCCCTCGTGCTTGGCAGGGTCCGCGATCTGTCGATCACTGACGGGCAGCGGATCGTGGCCGGCCTCAAGGACCTGCCTGGCCAGATCGAGGAGGTGCTCGCCGACGAGCAGCGGATCGCAGCGATAGCAGCCGAACTCGCCACAGCCAGGAGCCTGTTCTTCATCGGCCGGGTCCGCGGTTACCCGGTGGCCAGGGAGGGCGCGCAGAAGTTCAAGGAGGTGACCTACCGGCACGCTGAGGCCTATCAGGCCAGCGAGCTCAAGCACGGGCCGCTCGCGCTGATCGACGATGAACTGCCCACCGTGGCGATCGTGCCGGATGATGAGCTGACCGACCGGAACCTCGGGGCGATCGAGCAGATCAAGGCGAGGAACGGGCGGCTGGTCTTGATCACCCATCCGGGCGTGCCGGATTGCCAGGGCCTGCGGGTCACGGTGCCGAAGAACGAGCGTGAGCTGGATCCCGTGCTCTTGATCATCCCGATCCAGCTGATGGCCTATCACGCGGCCCTGGCGCTCGGCCGCGACATCGACAAGCCGCGGAACCTCGCCAAGTCCGTCACCGTCGAGTAGCAAGCGGTCTGGCGCTGAACCGCCCCCCTAGGCGTACGGTGAAGTTCTGCGACAACTAAGGGGGCGCGTCCGGCGCCCTCCGAAGGAGACGCCCGTGCCGCTCTCGACTTCAGCCGAGCGCAATAGTTTCGCCCAGGATCTCTTCACACCCCTTCCCGCGCGCTATGACCGCCTGGCCGAGATCTTGTCGTTCGGGCAGAACGGGCGCTGGCGGCGGGCGATGGTGGACCAGATCGGGCCGGCTCCGGGGAATGTCGTGCTCGACGTAGCTTCGGGGACCGCCGGCGTTGCTATCCAGCTCGCTGACCGCACCGCCGCGAGGGTGGTCGGCGTCGACCTGACGGAGCAGATGCTGCGACGCGGCAAGATGAACGTGGCGGCGACTGGGCAGGCTGGCCGCATCAGCTTGATCGCCGGCCGCGCCGAGCAGCTGCCGCTGCCAGACGCGAGCGTCGACGCGCTGACCTTCACCTACCTGCTTCGCTACGTGGATGAGCCGCGGGCGACGCTGGCCGAGCTGGCCAGGGTGGTCCGGCCCGGCGGGCGGGTCGCCAGCCTGGAGTTCTGCGTGCCGCCGTCGCCTTTCTGGCGCGCCGCGTGGTGGCTGTACACCAGGCTGCTGCTGCCAGCCGGCGGCCTGCTGACCGGTGGCCGCGAGTGGTTCGTCGTCGGCAGTTTCCTCGGGCCGAACATCTCAGCGCACTACCGCAAGTACCCGGTCACGTGGACTGAGCAGGCGTGGCACGACGCCGGCTTCACCGATGTGGGGGTCAAGCTGATGAGCCTCGGCGGCGGGCTCGTCATGTGGGGAACCCGGTCAGGTGGCTGAACCGCAGGCCAGGCCGGCCTACTACGCCGCCGGTCCTGGGCCGCTGCGGGACTGGTGGACGCTCTTGCACCCTCCGTTCACCGCCTGGCACCTGTCGTACGTCGTGCTGGGCGCGATGCTGGCTCCGCAGGTCAGGCTCGACAGGCTGGTAGCGGCCCTGATCGCCTTCTTCCTGGCTGTCGGCCTGGCCGCGCACGCGCTCGACGAACTGCACGGCAGGCCGCTGCGGACCGCTATCCCGAGGGCCGCGCTGATCATCGTGACCGTGGCGGGCCTGGCGGGCGCCGTCACGCTCGGAGCCATCGGGATCTCCAGGGTCGGCTGGGGCCTGCTGCCGTTCATGATCATCGGTCCGCTGCTGGTGATCGGGTACAACGCCGAGCTGTTCGGCGGGCTGATCCACACGGACTTGGGATTCGCGGCGGCCTGGGGCGCCTTCCCCGCTCTGACCGGGTACGTGGCTGAGGCCGGCCGGCTCGCGGTGGCGCCGGTCGTCGCGGCGGGCGCGGCGATGGCGCTCTCGGCCGGCCAGCGGCACCTCAGCACGCCCGCACGGCTGCTGCGCCGCCGCACGTCGGCGGTCACCGGCAGCATCACACTGAATTCCGGTGAAGTGACCGCCCTGGACGCTCGCAGGCTCCTTGAACCACTGGAGCGGGCCCTGCGTTCTCTATCATGGGGTGTCGTGCTGCTTGCCGCCGCGCTGGCGACGGCGCGGCTCGCCTAGCCCGAGTGACCTGGAGGTACACGGTGCGGAGCGGCGTACTGGCGGCCGTAGGCGTCATCGTGACGATCGCCGGCCTGATCTGGGCATTGCAGGGGTTCGGCGTCATCGGCGGCAGCTTCATGTCGGGCGACTCGGTCTGGGCGATCATCGGCCCCGTCGTCGCGGCGGCTGGCCTGGTCATTATCGCCATCGCGGTCCGCCGGGCGCGCTCAGCGTCCTGACGACACGGGTCGGCTCGCGGCGAGCCGCGGGCGCCGGCGGTATCAGCCTTTCTCGGCCAGGCTGACCGAGAAATACGCCGCGACGCTGGCGTGCAATGGGTTGCCAAACTCGCCTTCGGTATTCAGCACAGGTAACGTATTCATCACCCGCATCCCTCGCCCGCCCTCCCGCCTGACAAATTCGAGCAGTTATTACCTAAGGGTTGATGAGTGCCGTGCTTGCCGTAAACATCGGATATTCACCGCGGCACGCCGTCCTGTCGCCTGGATCGGAACCACCCAGGCGCCGACTACGGCGGAGTGTCGTCCTGCTCAGTGTCCTGGCGCTTCTCGGCGCCGGCGCGGCCTACGGAATACTGCGCGCCGTGGGCCAGCCTGCCCGGCCGGACGCGGCAGGGCCACAGGTGCGCGTGTACCCTGCGACCCGGCTTGGCCTGCGTGATCCTGCCGACCTGACCGGCTCAGGGCGGCACATGTGGGTGACGAACGCGGCCGGCGACTCGGTCACCGAGATCGGCTGGCGACCGGGCAGTCACCCGATCGTCCGATCCGGGCCCGGCTACGGATTCCTCAAGCCAGGCGCCATCACGGCCGGTCATGATCGCCTGTGGGTAGCCGACGACGTAGCGCACGCCATTTTCGAACTGAACGCCTCTGACGGTTCTCTGGTCAGGAAAATAACAAAAGTCGCCGCGCCAGGTTCCTTGCTGCTTTTCGGAAACCGACTATGGGTCACGAATCCAGGCGCTAACACGATTTACCTGATCAATACCAGGACCGGATCAAAGGTGCGAGCATTCCGGCATACCGGCCTCCGGTATCCCAGTGCCCTGGCCGTCAGCCATCGGCTGCTCTGGGTAGCGAACGAGGCGAAGGACACGGTCACGGTGATGAGCGCCACGACCGGAGCCTGGAAAGCCACCCTGCGCGGCCCGCGATTCGGCCTGAGCCAGCCGGTCGCCGAGGTCGCGAGCCGGACCATGCTGTGGGTCGCCAGCACTCCGCGCACGATCACCCAGATCAACACCGTCACCAGGAAGCCGGTGCGGACAATCTCCGGGTCACGGTACCGGCTGGGCGTTCCCGGTCCGATGGCGCTGGCTGATGGCAAGCTCTGGGTGCTGAACACCGCTGGTGACTCGGTGACGGAGATCGACGCGGCGACCGGCCGCCTGGCCGCGGTCTTCGCGGGCCGCGCCTACGGCTTTGACCATCCTGTCGGCATCGCGGCTCACGACCACGCGATCTGGATCGCCAGCGCGAGCTCACTGACCAGGCTCGTCCCGCCGGCGAGCAGATCGAGCATGATGCCCTAGAGCACGTCCCTGCGCTGCAGGTAGTGCAGGGAGATCCAGCCGGCCAGGACGGGCAGCCAGAAGGTGACGGTCCTGAAGAGCAACACGGCCGTGATCGCCTGGGCCGGCTGCATGCCAGCGCCTGCCAGCGCGAGGGAGAGCGCGGTCTCGACGGCGCCGATGCCGCCGGGAGTCGGAATGAACGAGCCGGCCGCGTTGCCCGCCAGGTAGACCACGGCGATGCTGGCCAGCGGCACGTTGACGCCTCCGACCGCGCGCACCGACGCCGCGAGGCAGAAGATATACGCCGCCGTGATCAGCACGGTCCCGCCGACTCCCTGGATCAGCTTGGCCGGGCGCTGGGCCACGTCGACGAGCCGGGGAATGACCTGGCTCGCGACCGCGCCGACGCGGGAGAACAGCAGCCGGCGCCCGGCAGGCAGCGCCACCGCGATCAGCGTGAGGCCGACCAGGATGCCCAGGGCGATGTAGGCCCAGTGCGGCGGCGTCAGTGCCTTGGCGGCCTTCGACGAGCCTGCGATCACGGCTGAGAGCAGCACCAGGACGCCGAACACGGCGAACGACATGACCTGGGTGACGCCGACGCTCGCTGCAGCGTCAGCGGCGCTGAGCTTGGCCTTGCGCAGGTACCGGACGTTGAGCGCGACGCCGCCAACGGCGGCCGGCGTCACCAGGATGACGAAGGAGGCGGCTATCTGCACGAGCAGCGTCCGCAGCGGGTTCAGCCGCTCGAGGACGAAGCCCGAGATCGCCAGCGTCGCGCCCACGTAGGTGGCGGCCGAGCAGGCCAGGGCGACCAGGCTCCAGCCGATGTTGGCCTCGGCGAGCAGCTTGGAGACGGAGACGTTGGCGAGCTGGCTCGCGAGCACGTAGGCCGCGAAGACGCCGGCGATCAGCGTGATCAGCGTCCGCGGCCTGACCCGGTCGAGCTGGGCCGGCATCACCTCGCCGCCAGGGGCGGCCGCCAGCAGCCGCTTGCGGACATCGGCGAGCACCTGCCTCTTGCCCCGCAGCGCCGCGCGGGTCGACCGGTACAGCGCGACCGGCTGGAGCAGCGAGACCAGCCCGAGCAGCCCGTCGCGCGGCACCTTCTCGGTGGCGATGTCGACGGCCCGGTCCGCGCCGACGAGCAGCGCGGTCTGCGCGAGCAGCTGCACGAGATCGAGCCGGAACTGCAGGTCGGTCGCCGCGACGTCGCCGTTGCCGGGCTCGAGCAGCGCCACCTTCTCGGTCTCGGAGCCGGGCACGAGCATGATCCGCTCGTCGGTCAGCGCGCGGTGCGTGACGCGGTGCCTGTGCAGCTGCAGCACGGTGTCCCAGACCTGCCGCAGCTGATCATCGCTGGTCTTGTCGCCAAGCTCAGCCAGCGTCGTGCCCTCGACGTGATCGGTCGCCAGCACCGCGGCATCGGGGCCGACCCTGAGCACCGCGCGCAGCCGCGGCGTGAGCACCCCGGAATCCTCGGTCGCGTAGATCATCAGCGCCTGCCGCTCGATGGCGCCCTCGAGCGAGAGCGGCGCGCTGCGCGAGACGCTCGTCTTCAGCCGTACGCGCCGCCAGAGGCGGTAAAAGGCGTCGGCGGCCTGCTGATCCCGGTCGTACACGGTCACGTCGATGCGATCGCCGCCCCGCACGGTCGCCGCGTACCTGCGGACCTCGGGGTTCCCGTTGGCGACCCGGCGGATCGCGACGATCGGATCCTGGCCGGAACTCACCGCGGCGGCGATCTCGGCCGCGGACGGCCGCCCCGTGTGGGTGCCGAGCGCGTACTTGAGCCCGGAGCCGACCGCAGAGCCGATGGCGATGGTGATCAGCAGCGACAGGACCGTCGCGTGCTTGTCGGCCAGGCTGGTGACGATGTAAAAGCCCATCGTCGTCAGGAATGCCGTGCGCCACTGCGTCCGGCCACGCAGTCCGATCACGGTGACGTAGGCGACCAGGCCAGCCAGGTGGCCGTCCAGGGTGGCCTCATGCCGCCCGGTGACGCCGCCCGTGGTCGTGTGCAGCGCGTTGTGCAGCTGCGCCAGGGCCGGCTGGTTGAGCAGCACGTTCGCCAGCGCCACGACCCCGACGGCGATCCCTCCGGTGATGACGGCCTCAGCGAGCCTGCGGTTCTGCTTGACCGTCACCGCCCTGATCGCGAGCGCGATGGGCAGGATGAGCAAGGCGACGCCGCCGGCCCAGCCCATCAGGTGCAGCAGCGCGTGCGGCAGCCGCTTGCTGGCCCCGACCAGGTCGAACTCGATCCCGGTCGCGGTCGCGCTCGCGAGCAGGGCGATGCCGACCAGAACCGCGATCTCGGTCACCGCGATGACGCAGCGGACCAGGTCGGCTGGGATCCGGACCCGCGACTCCAGCTGATCTTCAACCAGCACCCGGGAGTCGCCGGGCGGTGGCCTGGCGATGCTAGCGGCGCGCGTCAAGGCCGCCGTGACCGCTGGTCGCAGCGGTTTGTGACGCGAGCCCATATGACGATCGTTTCACCTGCGTCCAAACCTGACACCGCCGCTCGGCACGTAACGCGGGCCGTGGCCTGCGCCGCAAGCGCCCTGCGGCGAGGCGCTGGCTGCCGAGCATGTTATCGGTCAGGTGCCGATCAGCCGGGAAAACGCGCACATGATGCGTGTTGGGCGGGCTTCTGCGCCCGCGCCGCCACCGTCCCTGGTCAGCGGGCGAGCAGTTCGCTGTATACCGCGAAGGTAGCCGAGTCTGGCTGGCCGTCGGCGGCGACCTCGGAAACCACGTCCAGGCAGCGGCCCCAGGCGCCCCGGACGCCTGCCAGGTTTCCCGCCGCGTGCTCGGCGCGCATCTTGACCCGCCACAGCTGCTCGGCGGCCGAGTCGGCAGCCAGCCCGATCCTCGCCGCCCGGCACGCGGCGGACGGATCCCGGCCCGCCAGCCTGAGCGTGGCCAGGGTCTCGGCGGCCGCGACGATCCGCGCGGTGACCGACTCGACCTGCTCGGGCCCCAGCCACCAGTAGTAGCAGCCCGTGAATGGCTGGCCGCGGACGAGGCTCAGCGCCGCGGACAGGGCATCCTCGCTGGCATTGCCCGCAGCCGTCAGCCGCTCGAATTCACGCACGTCCACCCAGGCGTCCTGATGCAACGCGTAGTGCCCGTGACCCTGGTGCTCGATCCACTCCCGGCCATCCGCCGCCCTGCCGAGCGCGCGCCGGGTCCTGGCGATGAGCTGCCTGAGCGAATCCGCGGGTTTCGGGTGCGCGGCGTCGGCGCCCAGCATCCCGCGCAGCTGCCTGTTGCCGAGGCCGGCCTGGTTCAGCGCGAGCGCGACGATCAGCTGGCTCTGGGCCGGAACGAGCGCCCCGGCGTGGCCGTTCACTGTCAGCGAGCCGAGCACGCTGATGCGCAGGCGCGGCCGCTCGCCAGGTGCGGGGGCGACAGCGCCTGACCGGCCCGGCTCATCAGCGGCGATGGAATGCTGAGCACCTCGTCGCGATGGCGGGGGCGGAACCGAAGACCGGGCCGGCGCGTTCCGCGACGCGGGCGAGGCACCCGGAGGCGCCGCCACGAGACTTACGGGCAGCGCCGCGCCGGCCAGCGGCCAGGCGGCAGCTGCGCCGGATCCGGCCGCCCCGCAGCGCCGCCTGCGGCTCCCCAGGTAACAGACGAGCGCTACGATCAGCGCGCCCGCCAGCAGTCCGGCAGCGAACACAGCGATTCCAGCGAGCCGTCCGATCAGCGCGTCGCTGGCGAGCTGGCCGGCGCTGGGTGCGGTGGCGGGACATAACGACTGCATGTGCTGTGGCGTTCCTGCGGTCTCATCGAATCGGCGGGCGTCAGATCAGCATCGCCCACGCGATCAGCCGGCACAACCGATTCCGCGGCATATCCGCCGCCGGCGACCGTGGCCGGGGGCCGCGATCGTTGACACCGGTCACGCGGGTAACCCGTGGACCGGATTCACGACGCCGGCACCCCGCACTGGCGCAGGATGGTCGCGGTGACGAGCGCCGGCTCGCGCACGGCTGGCAGGTGGTCGACGCCCGGCATTCTGATCAGCTCGCACCCGGGGATCCTGGCCGCTGCCTCCTCGTCGCAGGCGATCAGGGCCTGGCGATCGAGGTCGCCGACCATCAGCACCGTGTTGACGTTGAGCTCACCGAGCCGGTCGAAGGCAGGTTCGGCGTCCAGCGCGTACCGCTCCTCTCCTGCCCAGGCGCGGACAGCGGATCGCATCATCACGGCGACCTCGGGCCCGGCGCCCGATGCGGCCCACTCGCGGATGCTGAGCGCTAGCAAGTCGTCTTCGCCAGCCTCGGCGGCCGCCTGCGCCTCTGCGTCCAGCTCTGGTTCGGCCGGCCAGGGGTATCCGGTCACGCCGGGGCAGAGCAACGTCAGCGACAGGACCCGCTCGGGGCTGGCCAGCGCCAGGTCGATGGCGTTCGCGCCGCCCATGCTGCATCCGGCAAGGTGCGCGCTGGACACGCCGCGCTGGTCGAGCACGGCCGTCAGATCGTCTAGGTGGCGGAACTCCTCGCTCGGCTGCGGCGAGCGCCCGTAGCCCCGCGCGTCATACCTGATCACCCGCAGTCGCGGTGCCAGGGCCGGCCATACGAGGTCCCAGCTGCGGGCATCGGCGATTCCCGGGTGCATGAGCACGACGGCCGGCCCGTCGCCACCCGAGTCCTCGACCCAGATCGTGTCGTTGCCCGCGCGCACAGTCGTCTCCATGCGTCCGACCTTAGAGGAGTTATCGTCAGCTATGAGTTCTTCATCGGTGGCCGGAACCTGGTCGCCATCCCGTCCCGGTGTCTTCGCGGATCTGCGGGCGCTGCGGGATTGCTGGCATCCTGTCGCCTTCGCGGCCGACCTCGCCGACCGGCCGATCCCCGCCGACCTGCTCGGCGAGCCGCTGGTTCTGTGGCGCTCGCCATCCGGAATCCGTGCCATGTCGGACCTGTGCGTACACCGCGGCACCGCGCTCTCGCTCGGCTGGGTCAGCGGGGAGGAGCTGGTATGCCCGTATCACGGCTGGCGGTACGCCGGCGACGGCCGGTGCGTCGCCATCCCGCAACTCGCCGATCCGGCCGGGGTTCCGGCGAAGGCCAAAGTTCCCGCGTTCCTGGCGACCGAGCGTTACGGCCTGATCTGGGTCGCACTCGGCGAACCGCGCTGGCCGCTGCCCGAGGTGCCCGAGCTCGGCAACGGCTCCTGGGCGACTGTGCACGCCGGGCCGTACCGCTGGCGGTGTGACGCGGCGCGGCAGGTGGAGAACTTCACCGACTTCGGGCACTTCCCCTGGGTCCACCCTGGGTTGCTCGGCGATCCTGAGCGGCCCGTGGTTCCGCGGCACGACGTGCAGACCGACGGTCACGTGCTCCGGTATTCGATCGTCAGGCCCGAGGCGCCGAACAGCGATGACTTCCCGGTTTTCGGGAACGTCGAGGCAGGCCCGCCGCTACGCCGGAGCAGCTACGAGCTGCACCTGCCCTACACGATCGTGCTCCGGCTCGACTGGGGCGGCGAGCGCGGGATGGTGTACGTCTTCGCCTCGCAGCCGCTGGGCGTCGATCGGTGCGCCGGCTATGTGGTCATCGGCCGTAACTACAACCTCGAGCAGCCAGAACGCGTGCTGCGGGAGTTCGAGGACACGATCTTTGGCCAGGACCAGGTGGTCGTGGAGTCACAGCGGCCAGACCGGGTCCCGTTCGACCTGGCCGACGAGCTGCACCTGAAGTTTGACGCGGTTGCCGTCGCGTACCGCAAGGCCATGCGCGCGCTCGGCCTGGCCGTGAGCAGGCCTTCCTAGATCGGAGGTCCGGCGGCCGAGTCATGTCGCCGGCGAGGCAGGCGCCTGGCCCACTGATACGGGCGGCGAGGGTCGGCACGGCGCCCTGGCCGCTGGCTGGCCACGGCCGGCGGCGGCACCGGCGGGTCGACGACCGCGGAATCCAGGACCGCCGGATCGGTGGACCGCCACATCTCGCGGACGATCACCTGCAGCGCGCCGGCCAGCGGGATGGACAGCAGCGCGACGACGAAGCCGCCGAAGATCCCGCTGATCCAGCTGCCGATCGACGCGCCGACGAGGATCGAGATCAGCACGAGCAGCGGGTTGATCCGCACGGTTCGGCTCATGATCAGCGGGTTGAGCACATGATTCTCGATCTGGGTGTACAGCAGGAACACGATCAGCGTCACCAGCCCGGCGGCCAGTCCTTGCGTGAGCGCGAACAGCACGACCGGGATCCCGGCCAGTGCTCCGCCGACCATCGGCAAGAAGTCGACCAGCGCGACCCACAGGGCCCACAGGAACGGGAAGGGGACGCCCAGGATGAGCAGCGTCACGAGGACGACCAGTCCCGCGATGATCGAGGTGGCGAAGTTCCCGAGCATGTACCCGGTCACCGAGCCGTTCACCGCCGAGGCGATGCGGCGGTACCGCTCTGCCCTGGCTGGCACCATCAGCCCCAGAATCCCGGTGCGCAGTTTCGGGCCCTCCATGAGCAGCAGCACGACCAGGACAAAGATCGTCAGCAGGGTGATCATCAGCGTGATGGCGCCCTTGCCGACGCTGATCACCGGATTGGCGATGTCCTTTCCGTAACTCGCCAGCTTCGGCGCGTTGGTCTTCACCCAGTTCTGTACGTGGTACCTGGTGACCAGGTGGCCGATCCAGCCCTGGCCGTGCTCGGCCTTGCTGACGTATCGAGGCAGGTCATCGGCGAGATGAGTGATGCCGTTGACCAGCGGATAACCAAACGCCACCGCGAGGCCCGCGAAGAACACGACCGCCAGCAAGGTGACAATGGCGACGGCGAGCCCCCGCCTGCCGACCAGGCGCTGGGCGAAGATGACGAGCGGGTTCAGCAGCAGCGCGATGAAGCCAGCCACGATGATGAGCAGGATGACGTCGCGAAGCCGGTAGATGACCTTGGCGGCCAGGTAGAAGACGATGACGGCGACGATCGTGGCCAGGATGGCCCGCAGCGGCACGCCCCTGGCCCCGGCCGCCGACCACAGCGCGGCGCGGCGGGTCGGTCCCGCGGCAGGCCGTGGCTCGGGCGGCGGCATATCGTCGGCCGGCGAGCCGCTGTCCGGCTTGTGCAGGCTGTCATCTGTCATGTGCACAGCATGCCAGTCTGTCGCTAATCGATGAACGCCATGAAGTAGCCCGATAAAGGATGGCGATAACTGCCCGCACGCGCAGCGGTGATACCACGGCCAGACGTGCCGTGCGCCGGACAAGCCTCGCCGGCCTGCGCCGACCTGCCTCGCCGTGACGGCGGTCACCGAAGCCCGGTGAAGAACGCGGCCAAGCGCGACCACCAGGCCAGCCGCGAGCAGCACCCGCAAGCCCTGCCTGATGAAGCGCACGATCGTATCGAAGGGACGGCGGCGGCATCGGCTGGCAGGACGCTGGCTGGCACCTTGCCGTGGTAGATCGCGCGCCGCGCGCCGAGTCTGGTCAGGCGGCAAT
>Ga0137377_10002310_pt1 | contig 14133 bp, 13 predicted proteins | sample SagtaG_22_FD_104815 | JGI IMG/M metagenome (GOLD analysis project Ga0137377, IMG submission 104815) | Vadose zone soil microbial communities from Sagehorn Ranch, Mendocino, California, USA - Sage2_L_40_16 metaG | ecosystem: Environmental > Terrestrial > Soil > Vadose zone | place: USA... | reverse complement strand
GGGCAGCTCGCGGCGCGGGCGGCCCAGCTGCTCGCCGCGGAGCGGGTCATCCTGATCGACCGGTACGACTACCGGCTGGGGATGGCGGAGCGGACCCTCGGCGTCGAGACGATCGACTTCTCCACCGGCGACGTCGGTGCCGAACTGCTGGAGCGCAGCGGCGGCCGCGGTCCGGACGTGTGCATCGAGGCGGTCGGGATGCAAGCGGACGGCCCCGCGGCGCCACACCTGTACGACCAGGTCAAGCAGCAGCTGCGGATCGAGACGGACCGTCCGTACGCGGTCCGGGAGGCCATCTACAACTGCCGCAAGGGCGGCAGCGTCTTCGTGCTCGGCGCCTTCGCCGGGGTGGTCGACAAGTTCCCGCTCGGCGCGCTGATGAACAAGGGCCTGACCCTGCGCAGCGCCCAGCAGCACGGCCAGCGCTACATCCCGATGCTGCTGGACCGGATGCGCAAGGGCGAGCTGGTGACCGAGCACCTCACCACCCACATCCTCCCGCTCGACGACGGCCCGCGCGGCTACGCGATGTTCAAGCAGAAGGAGGATGAGTGCGTCCGGGCCGTCTTCCGGCCCTGAGCCTAGACCCCGCGGAACGCGGTAAGCCTGGTTGCCCGCGGAGCTATCTCCGGGGGACAGATCCGACGCTCACGCCTCGTCGCCCGGGTCGAGGCCGGCCCGGGCGAGCTGAGGCTGCCGGCCCGCCGCCGGCAGCCGGACCGTGAAGACGGTCCGGCCGGGCCGGCTGGTCACCTCGACCGCACCCCGGTGCGCCTGCACCACCGCTGCCACGATCGCCAGGCCCAGCCCGGTGCTGCCGGCGGCGCGGGAGCGGGAGCTGTCGCCGCGGACGAACCGCCCGAAGACCTCCGGCACCAGCGACGCCGGCATGCCGGGTCCGTCGTCGGTGACGCTGAGCTCCACCTCGCCGCCCACGACGGCCAGGCCGGCGGTGACCGTGCTGCCGGGCGGCGTGTGGGTCCGGGCATTGGCGAGCAGGTTGGCAAGCACCTGGTGCAACCGGTCCGCGTCCCCGGTGACGACGACCGGCTCGTCCGGCAGGTCCAGCCGCCAGCGGTGCTCCGGCGCGGTGGCGTGCGCGTCCTCGACCGCGTCCACCACCAGCCGGGACAACTCGACCGGTGCGGACGCCAGCGGCCGTCCCGAGTCGAGCCGGGCGAGCAGCAGCAGGTCCTCGACCAGCGTGCCCATCCGCTGCGCCTCCGACTCCACCCGGCCGAGGGCGTGCCGGACGTCCGCGGGCGCCTGCGCCCGGGGGTGCCGGCTCAGCTCGGCGTAACCGCGGATCGCGGCCAGCGGGGTCCGCAGCTCGTGGCTGGCGTCCGCGACGAACTGGCGTACCCGGGTCTCGCTCGCCTGGCGGGCCGCGAGTGCGGAGGCCACATGGCGGAGCATCGCGTTCAGCGCCTGTCCCACCCGGCCCACCTCGGTGCGCGGGTCAGCGTCCGGGGCGGGTACGCGGACGGCCAGCGCGACCTCGCCGCGGTCGAGCGGCAGCTCGGCGACCCGGTCGGCGGTCGCCGCGACCCGGGTCAGGGGGCGCAGCGCGAGCCGCACCAGCAAGGCACCGGCGAGCGCCACGGCGAGCAGGCCGGCCGCGGTGACCGCGACGAGCAGGGCGCCCAGCCGGACGAGCGTCGCGCGGACCCCCGCCATCGGCAACCCGGTCACCAGCACCTCGCCGCCGGGCGTCCGGCTGGCCAGCAGCCGGTAGTCCCCGAGCGGACCGAGCGCGCGGGTGTGTGGCCGGCCGTCCACCGGGAGCGTCGCGAAGGCGGCGTCCAGCCCGGCCGGCAGCGGCCTGGAGGCGCCGGTGGAGTCCAGGACCGCCGATTGGCTGACCTTGCCGGCCGTGAGCTGCACGCCGAGCGTGCCGGCCGCCTGCCCGGGCGCGAGCAGGAAGCCGGGGCCGCCATGGTCGCCGCCACGCCCACCGCCTGGACCGTCGGCAGGGCCGCCGCGCGGGCCGCCGCCGCCGTCCGCGTCGCGCGACGCGGCGGCGGAACGCTCGCCGGCCGCTGCCAGCTGGGTGTCGAGCTGGCCGACCAGGAAGCGGTGCAGCGAGACCTCGGTCACGAGCCCGACCACGGCGCAGGCGGCGGCGAGGAGGCTCACGAGCGTGAGCAGCAGCCGGGTGCGCAGCGACCGGGCCCGGATCATGGGCCCGGCTTGAGCACGTACCCGGCGCCGCGCACGGTGTGGATCATCGGCTCCCGGCCGGCGTCGAGCTTCTTGCGCAGGTACGACACGTACAGCTCGACGACGCTGCCGTCGCCGCCGAAGTCGTGCTGCCAGACCCGGTCCAGGATCTGCGCCTTGCTCAGCACCCGTCGGGGGTTGCGCATCAGGTAGCGGAGCAACTCGAACTCGGTCGCCGTCAGGTGCACCGGCTCGCCGCCGCGGCGCACCTCCCGGCTGTCCTCGTCGAGCACCAGGTCACCCACCGTCAGCGTCGAGGCGTCGACGCCGGTCACCGCCCCGGCTCGGCGGACGAGCCCCCGCACCCGCGCCACCACCTCCTCCAGGCTGAACGGCTTCGTCACGTAGTCGTCGCCGCCGATGGTGAGGCCAGCGACGCGGTCCTCGACCGAGTCCCTGGCGGTGAGGAAAAGCACCGGCAGCTCGGGCAGTTCGGCGTGCAGCCGCCGCAGCACGTCGAAGCCGTGCAGGTCGGGCAGCATCACGTCGAGCACGACGGCGTCCGGCCGGAACTCCCGCGCGGAGCGCACCGCCGTTCGCCCGTCACCCGCCGTGCGCACGTCCCAGCCCTCGTACCGCAGGGCCATCGACAGCAGCTCGGACAGCGCCGGCTCGTCGTCGACCACGAGCACCCTGACGGGCTGGCCGTCCGCCCGCCGCAGCGGCATCCTCCTCCCCGATACCCCCGTCATGCCCCGACCGTGCCGGCCCCGGCTGGGCGGTCGCTGTGCGCGTGCTGTGCGCGCGCTGTGACGCCGCCCGGCCGGGTCCGGGACTCACCGTGGCCCGGACTCCTCGCCGGTCACCGCGAAGTCCTTGCCGACCTCGACGGTGACCCGCTTGCCCGCAGAGGTGACCAGGTGCGCCTCGTACACGCCGTCGGAGTCCGTCTCGACCCGCTGGACGGTGGCGCCGGGGTACTTCCCCAGAGCCGCCGCGCGCACCTTGTCCGCGGTGTCGCCGCTGAGCAGGTGCTCGTCCGGGCGCTGGCTCTTCGACTCGTCCCGGGCGACCCCGCCCGGCGCCTGCCCTCCCGGGTAGGCACCACCCGGACCGCCCTGGCCCGGCGCCGCGCTCGCCGACGGGGTTGGCGCAGCCGTCCCGGTCTCCGCGCTCGCGGTCAGCGTGCCCGCGAGCACCGCACCCGCGGCCAGGCCGACCCCGATCAACCCCGCGCCGGCGCCCCAGCGTCGCCAGCCGGCGCCGCCGGTGGTGGAGCGGTCTGTGTCGCCCATCTCGTCTCCGTCCTGTCGGGCCCGGTCGGTCCGTCCGGTCGGGCCTGGTGGAGACGAGCCTGCGGGGTGGACCTTGGACGCGGCAGTCATCCACCTGTCAATCCGCTGTCAGTCGTCGCCCGGGTCGCCGCGCCGCCCGTACCGATCCTGTCCCTCCCCTTGCCGGGCCGCCGGAGAAGATGGACAATCCGCAGGTCAGGGCGGGTGTCCGGGCAATCCCGCCGGACCCGTGAGGCGGTGACGCCAGTGCAGGCGTGCGAGCTGCGACACTTCATCGAGCCGTGCTTGCTCCTCCTGCTGAAGGAACGCCCCAGCCACGGCTACGAGCTCGCCGACCGGCTCAAGACGCTCGGGGTCGCCGACGGCGACTCCGGCGGGATCTACCGCGCGCTGCGCGGCCTGGAGCGCGAGGGCCTGACCAGGTCGGTGTGGCGGCCGTCGGCAGCAGGCCCGGCGCGCCGGACCTACCACCTCACCACGGAGGGTCTCATCGCGCTGGACGGCGTCATCCGGGAGGTCCGGGACACCCGGCGGACGCTGGACGCCTACCTGGACCGGTACAGCCGCGGGCAGGCGGTGGCGCGATGACGGCAGGGCTGCGGGACGCGGACGTCGGGGCGGCCTTCGACCGCCGGGTGGTCGGCGGGCGGGCGCTGGCCGAGGACGCCGGGCTGGTCGCGAGCGCCTGCCACGACGTGGCGCAGCGGTTCGCCCGCGGCGGCAAGCTGGTGCGTCTTCGGTTCCGGCGCGGCCGCCACCGACGCCCAGCACCTCGCCGTCGAGTTCGTGCACCCGGTGATCGTGGGCAAGCGTGCGCATGATGTCGGCGATGGTGCCGTAACCGTTTCGCGAAGTCGATCTTGGTGTAGATCCCGAGGGAGCCGACGATGCGGGTGATCGGGTCCCACGCCATCTCGACGAGGTCGCGGGACTGCGTGCCGACCTCGCTGCCGCGTGGCGCTGTGGTGGTCATTCGAAGCCCCCTGCCTGGTCGCTTACCACGTGCGCTTCGCGCCGGTCAGCAGGCGGTCGCCCCGCTGGCGCCACTTCGGTTCCTTGTCGCCGGTGTGCAGCGTGATCGAGCGCAGCCGGCGGATCGTCTTGCCGTACACGCCAATCGCCCTGGTCGAGACCCGGGCTCCCGGCGGCTCGTCCATGAACGGCATGAACTTGTCCGGGAAGCCGGGCATCGTGCAGGCGATGCAGATGCCGCCCACGTTCGGGCGGCCGCCCACGCCGTTCATCCAGCCCCGCTTGGGCACGTTGCACTTGACCCCCGGACCCCAGCAGCCGAGCTTGACGATGCACTTCTTCGAGCCGTACTCCTCGGCGAAGTCGCACTGCTCGTAGTAGCCGGCCCGGTCGCAGCCCTCGTGCACGGTCGCGCCGAACAGCCAGGTCGGCCGCAGCGCGTTGTCGAGCGGGATCATCGGCGCCTGGCCGGAGGCCTGGTAGAGCAGGTAGGTGATCGTCTCGGCGAGGTTGTCCGGCTGGATCGGGCAGCCCGGCACGCACACGATCGGGATGCCGGCGGCCGACTTCCAGTCCCAGCCGAGGTAGTCCGGCACGCCCATCGCCCCGGTCGGGTTGCCGGCCATCGCGTGGATCCCGCCGTAGGTCGCGCAGGTGCCGGCCGCCAGCACCGCCAACGCCTTCGGCGCGAGCCGGTCGAGCCACTCGCTGGTGGTCATCGGCTGGGCCCCGGCCGTTGACGCCTTCTCGCGGACTGCGCACAAGTACCGTGAGTGGGTGCGCGCGTGGTTCAGTCGGGAACGCCTCGCGCTTCTGCTTGCTCTGCTCGCCCCGTTCGCCGTTTCTGTGGTGTGGTCCCGTTCCGTGACAGTTTCGCCAAGACATCCGACGGCCGCTGCTGAGCCGGGCGGGTAACGGTCACACGGTCGTCGTACCCTGCTCGGCTTCCTGCTGGTCTGGCTCGAACCGGTAGCCCATCCCCGGCTCGGTGAGCAGGTGCCGCGGCCGGCTCGGGTCGGGCTCGAGCTTGCGCCGCAGCCGGTTGAGGTAGAGCCGGAGCGACGACGTGTCGTCGGTGTACGCCGGACCCCAGACCTCGGCGATGAGCTGCCGGCGGCCGACCAGCTTGCCGGGATGGCGGACGAGGGCCTCCAGTAGCCGCCACTCGGTCGGCGTGAGCCGGACCTCGGCGCCTCCCGGCTCCCGGACTGCGACCCGCTTGTCGACCAGGTCGATCCGGTACGCGCCCAGGTCGACCGTCGCCGACCCGCCCTCAACGCTGGCGGCCCGCCGGGTGACGGCACGGATCCGGGCCAGCAGCTCCTCGACCCCGAACGGCTTGGTCACGTAGTCGTCGGCGCCGGCGTCCAGCGCGGCCACCTTGTCTCCGCCGGAGGTGCGCCCGGACAGCACGATGATCGGCACCGCGGTCCACCCGCGCAGCCCCTGGATGACCTCGACGCCGTCGAGGTCGGGCAGGCCGAGGTCGAGCACCACCAGGTCCGGGTGCGCGCCCGCCGCCTCGGCCAGCGCCTTGCGCCCGGTGGCGGCGGTGACCACCTCGTACCCGCGGGCCTTCAGCGTGATCCGCATCGCCCGGAGCAACTGCGGGTCGTCCTCCACGACCAGCACCCGGCTCATAATGCCCCCCGCTCGCGGCGGCCAGCGGCCACCACTCGCTCGCAGGCGAGCAGCCGCGCGGCGCTCACGACACCGCCGCCTCGTGGTCCGGCAGCGGCTCGGTTACGGGCGCCGCGGGCAGCGACAGCACCATCGTCAGCCCGCCGCCGGGGGTGTTCTCCGGCTCGAGCGCGCCTCCCATCGCCTCCGCCAGCCCGCGGGACAGCGCCAGGCCGAGCCCGACGCCGGCCGAGTTGTCCCGGTCGCCGAGCCGCTGGAACGGGACGAAGATCCTGTCCCACTGCCTCTCCGGTACGCCCGGACCGCGGTCGACCACCCGCAGCTCCACCCTGTCCCCCAGCGCGCTCGCCGAGATCAGCGGCCGCCGCTCGGGCGGCGAGTGCCGCAGCGCGTTGGCCGCCAGGTTCGCCACGATGCGCTCCAGCAGGCCGGGGTCGGCGATCACCTCGGGCAGCTCCGGCGGCAGCCGCAGGTCGACCGAGCGACCTGCCGGGCCGAGGTCGTCGAGCACCGAGGGCAGGACGTCCTCCAGCCCGACCGGATGCGGGAAGACGGCGAGGGCGCCGGCCTGCAGCCGGCTCATGTCCAGCAGGTTCTCCACCAGCCTGGTCAGCCGGTCCAGCGACTCGTCCGCGGTCGCCAGCAACTCGGCGTGCTCGGCCGGGCTCCACGGCACGTCCGCGCTCCGCAGTGCGGTCACCGCGGCCTTCGCCGAGGCCAGTGGCGAGCGCAGGTCATGGCTGACCGCGGCCAGCAGGGCGGCCCGGGTGCGGTCTGCCTCGGCGAGCGGCTCCGCCTCGGCCGCCGCCTCGGTCAGCCGCTGCTGCTGGAGCGCGACCGCGGCCTGCGCGCCGAAGGCGGCCAGCACGCGCCGATCCTCGGCCGGCAGTGTCCGTCCGCGCAGGACGAGCGCCAGGTCCTCGCCGATCGGTACGCCGGTGTCGCCCTCCTCCGGCCGCTGGCACGGGTCCGGGCCGGCCGATGCGACCACGTGCCAGCCATGGCGGCGCCGTCCGTCGGCGGGCTGGTCCTCCGCGTCGGCCCGGCCGGCCGCCCGGCCGAGTAGGCGCCGACGCTGCTCGCCGGGCGTGCCGAGGGGCGCCGCGCCGGTGCCCCGCTCCAGCAGCGCCACCGAGGTCAGCCCGAACGTCTCTCGCACCCGCTCCAGCAGCGCCGGCAGCGCGGACTCCCCGCGCAGCACGTCGCCGGCCAGCGTGGACAGCGTCTCGGCCTCGGCGGAGGCGCGGGCCGCCTCGCTGGTGCGCCTGGCGGCCAGGTCGACCACCATGCTGACCATCGCGGCGACGGCGACGAAGACCAGCAGGGCCAGCGCGTTGTTCCGCTCGGCGATCATCCACTGGTGCAGGGGTGGAGTGAAGAAGTAGTTCAGCAGCAGCGAGCCGACCACGGCGGCGGCGATCGCCGGCCAGAGGCCGCCGACCAGCGCGACCGCGACGACCGCGAGCAGGAACAGCAGGATGTCGCCGGACAGGTGCACCATGCCGCGCAGCTCGGTCAGGACGAAGGTGAGCAGCGGCAGCAGCCCGGCGGCGAGCGCGGCGCCAGCGAGCCGGCGCCGGACTGTGAGGCCGCCGGAGATCCGCGGCAGCCGGCGGCTGCCTGCGCCCGCCTCCTCGTGGGTGACCATGTGCACGTCGATCGACCCGGAATGCCTCGTCGTCGTGACGCCGATGCCGGGCGAGACCAGCTGTGCCAGCCGGCCCCGCCTGGATGCCCCGAGGACAAGCTGGGTGGCGTTCTCGGCCCGGGCGAAGTCCAGCAGCGCCCGGGACACGTCGTCGCCGACCATCTGGTGATAGGTGCCGCCCAGGCTCTCGACCAGCGCCCGCTGCTGGGCGAGGTTGACCGGATCTGCGCCGGTCAGCCCGTCGGAACGGCTGACGTGGATGGCGAGCAGGTCGGCGCCGGTGTTCCGGGCGGCGATCCGAGCGGCGCGCCGGATCAGGGTGTCACCCTCCGGGCCGCCCGTGAGCGCGACCACGACCCGCTCCCGCGTCTCCCAGGTGGACGCGATCCCGTGCTCGGCCCGGTACCGGTCGAGCTGCTCGTCCACCTTCTCGGCCAGCCACAGCAACGCCAGCTCGCGGAGCGCGCTCAGGTTGCCGGGCCGGAAGTAGTTGCCGAGCGCCGCGTCGATCTTGTCCGCCGCGTAGACGTTGCCGTGCGCCATCCGCCGCCGCAGCGCCTCCGGGGTGATGTCCACCAGCTCGACCTGCTCCGCCGCCCGGACCTCCGCGTCCGGGACGGTCTCCCGCTGCGGCACTCCGGTGATCGTCTCGACCACGTCGTTGAGCGACTCGAGATGCTGGATGTTCACCGTGCTCAGCACGTCGATTCCGGCGTCCAGCACCTCCTCGATGTCCTGCCAGCGCTTGGCGTTCCGGCTGCCCGGGACGTTGCTGTGGGCCAGCTCGTCGATCACCGCGACCCGCGGCCGGCGGGCGAGCACGGCGTCGACGTCCATCTCCTCGAACGTCGTGCCGCGGTAGGGCATCGTCCGCCTTGGCACCACCTCCAGGCCCTCCAGCAAGGCGGCGGTCTTCGCCCGGCCGTGCGTCTCGACGAACCCGACGACCACGTCCGTGCCGCGCTCGCGCCGGCGGTGCGCCTCGTTGAGCATCGCGTACGTCTTGCCCACGCCCGGTGCGGCGCCGAGGTAGATGCGAAGCTGGCCGCGGGCACGCCGGTCGGAGCCGCTGGGCTCGACGACTCCTGCGGCCGGCTCCGACATGGCGATCGATCCTCCGTCTCGGCTACCCATCCAGCATCGCGCGTCGGGCTGCCCTACCCCCGCACCGGGGTGATCCGGTCCAGGTCGAGGTTGAGCAGCAGCACGTTGACGGCGGGCTCGCCGAGGAATCCCAGCGCACTGTGGGCGGTGTGGTCGCGGATGAGCTGGTCGACCCGCTCCTGCGGGAGGTTGCGGGCCTCGGCCACCCGGGCAGCGTGCACGCGGGCGTAGGCGGGGCTGATCGCCGGGTCCAGGCCGCTGCCGCTGGCGGTGACCGCGTCGGCGGGCACCGCCGGGTGGGCCGGCGCGACGTCGCTCACTCCGGATCTCCCCCCTCGCCGCGGCCAGCGTCGCGCAGCGGTTCGAACTCGCGAGCCATCCAGGCCAGCGCCCAGGCGGCAGTCAGCACCGCCAGCACAGTGACGTCTACCCGCGGGTGCGGGGACAGCACGCCGAGCCCGTTCTCGCCGAAGCCGTTGAGAGACAGCGACGAGGTGCCGATCACGACCGCACCGGCCGGTGCGGTCGTCGCCCACCCCGCGACCGCCGCCAGGCCCGCCAGCACGGTCACCTGACCCGCCAGCGGGATCGGCGCACCGGTCCGGCCGGCGATCACGCAGAAGGCGAGCGGCAGAACGAACGCCGGGCCGCAGGCCAGGTCCGCCGGATAGCGCCCGGGCCTGCGGTGGATTCGCAGCCGATGGTTCCGGCGGTCGTGCACGACATGCACTGCTGCTCCTCGGATCACACACGGTGGGTCCGTGCACCGGATCCACCGTCGACCCCGCGGGAGCAGCGGGGGAACGCTTCTCACAGGAGACTAACGACGCCCTCCGCGCTTCTCACGGCGCGTTCACGCCGGGCGCCGTCAGGCGCCCGGCGGGCTGCTCGGCAGGCCGAGCGTTCACCTTGTCGTCGGTCGCCGCCTGTCGGACCTCCGGCACCGCCGACTCGAGCTGCCACGGCACGCTGGTCACCATCACCCCCGGCTGGAACAGCAGCCGGGCCTTCAGCCGCAGCGCGCTCTGGTTGTGCAGCAACTGCTCCCACCAGCGGCCCACCACGTACTCCGGGATGAAGACCGTCACCACGTCCCGGGGACCCGCCCGGCGCAGCTCCCGGACGTACTGCAGCACCGGCCGGGTGATCTCGCGGAACGGCGACTCGACCACAGTCAGCGAGACCGGCACGCCGCGCCGCTCCCACTCCTGCTGCAGGCGCCGGGTGTCCGCGTCGTCGACGTTCACCGTCAGCGCGGTCAGCGTGTCCGGCCGGGTCGCCCGAGCGTAGGCGAGGGCGCGGGCGGTCGGCAGGTGCAGCCTGGACACCAGCACCACGGCGTGGTTGCGGGCCGGCAGCACCACCGCGTCGTCCCGCCACTGCAGCTCCTCGCTGACCCGCCCGTAGTGCCGGTGGATCCCGGTCATGAGCAGGTAGATCAGCGGCATCGCGATCACCACGATCCAGGCGCCGGCCAGGAACTTCGTCGCCAGCACCACGACCAGGACGACCCCGGTCATCGCCGCACCGACGCTGTTCACCGCGCGTTTGCGCACGATCGCCCGGCGCCGGTCGGGCTCCCGTTCGACCGCGAGCAGCTTCGTCCAGTGCCGCACCATCCCGGCCTGGCTGAGCGTGAAGGACAGGAAGACGCCGATGATGTAGAGCTGGATCAGCCGGGTGGTGGAGGCGTGGGACGCCCACAGCAGCAGCCCGGCGGCGACGGCCAGCACGACGATGCCGTTGGAGAAGACCAGCCGGTCGCCGCGGGTGTGCAGCTGCCGGGGGGCGTACCGGTCCTGCGCCAGGATCGAGCCGAGCACGGGGAACCCGTTGAACGCGGTGTTCGCCGCGAGCACCAGCACCAGCGCGGTGAACGCGGTGATCCAGAAGAAGCCGACCGAGCGGTCGCCGCCGAAGACCGCGGCCGCGACCTGGGCGATGACCGTCTTGGTGCTCCCGTCCGGGGGTAGGCCCAGGTCGGCCGGGTTCTCGGCCACCCGGACATGGCTGGTCAGCGCCAGCGCGGTGATGCCGGCGAACATGGTGATCGCGAGCACGCCGAGGACCAGCAGCGTCCGCGCGGCGTTCGCGCTCTTCGGCGGCCTGAACGCCGGCACCCCGTTGGCGATCGCCTCCACTCCCGTCAGCGCGGTGCAGCCGGAGGAGAAGGCCCGCAGCGCGAGGAAGACCAGCGCAACCCCGGCGTAGGTGTGCTCGGCGTGGATCGGCAGGCCGGCGCTCTCCGCGCGCGGTGCATCGCCCCAAGCGCTGCGCAGCAGGCCCCACAGCACCATCACCAGGACGCCGGCCACGAAGGCGTACGTCGGCAGGGCGAAGGCGCGGCCGGACTCCCGGATCCCGCGCAGGTTGGCGACCGCGAGCAGCCCCACGAAGCCGAGCGCCAGTGCCAGCTGGTGCGGGTGCAGCGCCGGGATCGCGGACGCGATGTTGTCCACGCCGGAGGACACCGACACCGCGACGGTGAGCACGTAGTCGGTCAGCAGCGCGCTGGCCGCGAGCAGCCCGAACGGCCGGCCCAGGTTCTCCCCCGCCACCTGGTAGGCGCCGCCGCCGCGCGGGTACTCGTGCACGGTCTGCCGGTAGGAGGCGACGACCACCGCCAGCAGGACCACGACCCCCAGGGCAACGGGTGCGGCGAGGTGCAGCAGGGCGATCCCACCGAGGCTCAGCACCAGCAGGATCTCCTCGGTGGCGTACGCCACGGACGAGAGCGGGTCGGAGGCGAAGACCGGCAGCGCGATCCGCTTGGGCAGCAGCTGCTCCGACGCCCGATGGCTGGCGTACGGACGGCCGATCAGCAGCCGCTTGGCCACCGGCCCGAGCCCCGCCACGACCCGACGGTAGGTCGCTACCGTTTCCCGGTGCCGCTCGGCGACCGGATTCTCACAGGACGCTAACGGCTACTACTGCGGCGGTTCGACGCTGCTGGACGCGGTGACCCGGCCGCTGCGGGCGGACATCCCGGGCGGCTACCGCGATACCGAGCTTCCAAGCCACCCGCGTCAGCCTTCCGACCGAAGGCTGTTGGCAGGTCACCGGGACGGCCGGCGGGAGCACCCTGACGTTCGTCACCTTCGTCATCAGGCAGGGGCGGTAGCCGGCGGAGCCGGCCGGGCCGGCCCAGCGGGCCGAGCGCCCCGGGTTGTCCTGCTCGGGCAGGACCCGGCTCTTGCCGGGCGAGTTGCGGGCGCACCAGTCAGGCGATGTTGAGATGGATGTTGCCGATGCGGGCGACGATGTCGACGTGGCCGCCGAGGCCGGTGATGTAGGCGCGCAGGACGTCCAGGCTGGTGGCAGCGCCGTTCTCGATCTGGCTGATCCGGGCCTGGGTCAGTCCGGTGGCCTCGGCGAGCTGAGCCTGGGTGATCCCGAGCTGCTTGCGGATCTCGGCGAGCTGCGCGCCGCTGACCGCCGCGAGCATGTCCTCACGCATCCGAGCACGTCGGGCGACGCGGTCCGGGTGGTCCCAGTCGGGGTCGAGGGCTCGGGCCTTGGCCTTCACCTCGCGCCAGGTCGATGGGGTGCTCATGACTGCTCCTCTTCCTTCAATCTTGTCAAGTGTTCGGTGAAGCGGTCGTCGGCCAGCGGGATCGCCGTGCGGTACCAGGCTTGCCAGGCTCCGGACTTGTCGCCGGCGACCAAGAAGATCGCCTCTCGGCGCGGGTCGAAAGCGAAGATCATGCGGATCTCGCTGGACCCCGACGACCCTGGTCGTAGCTCCTTCATGTGGTGGTAGGTGCTGCCCTTCAACCGGTCCACCAGCGGGCGGCCCAACCCCGGCCCCTGCTCGGCGAGCAGGTCAATGGCCTCCGCGACCAGGTCGGCGCTCTCCGGATCGGTCCGGCACAGATCGAGGAACCACTGCTCGACCTCGGGGTGCAAGCTGACCTCCCACACCGTCCCAGTATAAGCATCGATTATGTCGATGTTGATCGGCGTGTTCGGCCCTGCACCGACCGCCGACCTCAGTGGTCGTAGTCGACGGTCACCTCGTCGGTCACCGGCAGCGACTGGCAGGTCAGCACGAAGCCGGCCTCGACCTCGGCCGGGTCGAGGGCGAAGTTGCGGCGCATCCGCACCTCGCCCCGGGTCAGCTTCGCCCGGCAGGTGCCGCAGACGCCGCCCTTGCAGGCGAACGGCAGGTCCGGCCGGTGCCGCTGCGCGGCGTCCAGGATCGGCACGTCCCGCGGCAGGATCAGCTCCGACGAGCGGCCGTCCAGCACGACCGTGACGGTGCTGGACGGGCCCTCGGCGACCGGCTCGTCGTGCCGCGCCGGTTCCGGCGGGGTGTCCTCGACGAAGAACAGCTCGGTGTGCACCCGCCCGCCGGGCACGCCCGCCGCGGCGAGCACCTCCCGGACCCCGACGACCATCTCGTACGGCCCGCACAGCCACCAGTGGTCGACGTCGCCGGGGTCGATGACCGTGTCGAGCAGGGCCCGCAGCTTGGCCGGGTCGAGCCGGCCGGTGTGCAGCTCGACCTCACGCGCCTCCCGGGACAGCACGTGCACCAGCTCGAACCGGCTCGTGTGCGCGTCCTTCAGGTCGGCCAGCTCGTCGGCGAACATCACCGTGTCGCTGCGGCGGTTGCCGTAGAGCACGGTCGCGCTGCCGGCCGGGTCGGCCAGCACGGCGTGGGTGATCGAGAGCACCGGGGTTATGCCGGAGCCGGCGGCGACCAGCACATGGTGCCCGCGGGGGTCGTCCGGGGTGAACGTGCCGGCCGGGGGCAACACGTCGATCTCGTCGCCAGGGCGGGCCCGGCGCACCAGCCAGGTGGAGAACAGCCCGTCGGCCACCTCACGGACGCCGATGCGCGGCGGGCTGCCCGGCGCGGCGCAGATCGAGTACGACCTCCGTTCCTCCCGGCCGTCCACGATCCGGCGGAGGGTCAGCGACTGGCCGGGGCGGAAGGCGTACTCGCCCGTGAGGTCATCGGGGACGGCGAAGGTGACGGCGACCGCGTCGTCGCAGAGCCGGTCGACCGCGGCGACCCGGAGCGGGTGGAAGGCCGGTCTGCGGCGGGTCGACGGCTCCCGGAGCGCCGTCATCACCTCAGATCTCCTTCACGTGCTCGAACGGCTCCGAGCACGACCGGCAACGCCGCAGCGCCTTGCACGCGGTCGGGCCGAACCGCGAGGTCTCCTCGGTGTCGGTCGAGCCGCAGCGCGGGCAAGGGACGGTCGGGGCCCGGCGGGAGAGAACGAGTGGGACCGGGCCGGCGGGCCGCCGCGGGGCCGGGCCGGGCGGCGCGATGCCGTGCTCGGCCAGCGCCCGTCGACCGCGGTC
>Ga0137377_10002303_pt1 | contig 14145 bp, 16 predicted proteins | sample SagtaG_22_FD_104815 | JGI IMG/M metagenome (GOLD analysis project Ga0137377, IMG submission 104815) | Vadose zone soil microbial communities from Sagehorn Ranch, Mendocino, California, USA - Sage2_L_40_16 metaG | ecosystem: Environmental > Terrestrial > Soil > Vadose zone | place: USA... | reverse complement strand
TGGTTTTAACGGTTTCCTTCGTGCTCTCCCCGGTGACCGGGCTCTTTTGCCACCATCATCGGCGGTTGCCCGCCAACTTGACATCAGCGTCGGGGCGTCAGGACCACACGACTTCGCCGTCCGCAGCAAGCACGTCGTCAGCGCGCAGCTACGTCCACCGCATCCCGCGCCGCAACCGTGACGATCGCGTGTCGCCCCTCTGTGGGCGGGACGGACGAATCAATAAAGCTGTTTCTAGCAAACGATGAAGCGGAATATTTTTGCGCGGAGGGCTGGACAGGAAATTCAGTGTTTTGCCCGTCGGGCAAAATCAGTCGACATGTGCGACCAGTTCGCGATGAGATTACAGCAATGTCGGCTCGTCGGGGTAGAGCGGACATCCGGCTTGCGCGCCTCGAGGTCCGGTGATGTGAAAGGTTTCGGACGACGGCCCCGGTACAAGCCGAATCGTCGCGATGGGCCGTCATCCGAAACCCTTCGCAAAAGCAGAAGTTCGAGCCTTTTCTCCAAAGCAGTCGTTCTCGCGTGCCCACGATTGATTGACCGGCTTGATGTGATCGGCGGAGACAAGTTAGATGATGTCCTATCGACTGCCGCAAACAAGAAAAGGTACGAATGTTCGTGAGCCCGTTTAACTTGCAGCTCGACACTGACGGCCCTGCCGCCGGTCAACCAGGGCGTTAGAAGGCAGCATGAATCGCCTGAGATACCTCACGATTGCCGCAGTTTTGACAGCGGTTCATCTATTCTTGGCGTTGAGTTCTCTTCTGGTCAGTTTTTCTTTGGGAATGGGGCGCTTCGACTCGGGGGGCGATATGAGCCAACTCGAAGGTTTGGCCACGGCGCTTTCGGACACGCTCCTTTCGTCCATCTCACACGTACAGACCAAGGGGTTATCGTCCGCTACAGTGGGCGGTCATTCTTGGAAACAGCATTCTTTGGGGTGCTGTTCTTGCGGTGCCAGTATGGGCATTGGCGCGACTGGTGAGGGGTAAACGTGCTGCCTCCTAACAACGCATTTGCGCGAACCGTGAAGCATCGTGGGCCGCGCCTGGCGCGGCACAGCGGTGGTGGCCGGCCGCCCAAAACTCGGTCGTTGGGCAACAACATGAGAATGTTCTTGTCTCGCGCGCGGCGTCCGTGCTGCGCTCGACAAGACTGTGGTCGCGCCGCATTGACTGCCCGGACCCGATTTGAGAGCCGCCTTCGGGCGGCCCTCTTTGCAAGCCTAATGTAGCTTAGTCTTTTGATTCATCGGCTGTCGCGCCACGCTGTTAGGTACAAGGGAGACCTGCACACTTCTTCAACATCGGACCTCGATAGGCCAATGTCGGCGAGCAGCCGGGGCCGAGGAACGCCGCAAAATCCTTGACGATGCGGATGTAGCCCTGTTGGGTCTTTGCCGTTAACTTGCGGATCGCCATGTCCTCGATCATGCGGCGCGGCAACGGGCTCATGGCCTCGTTGTCATGGGGATGCTCCTGTCTTGAGTGACGGTTGCGAACGCCTCATCTCAGGACAGCACGTCCCGTCGCGCTATCGTCTTGGCCGTTTCGTCCGCCGCAGCACCCCACCGCGCGAGCGGTTTAGTCCCGTGACCCATAGCGGTCATTGTTGAGTAAGTGCCGATGCAAGCAGCCTGCTTTAGGACTAGCCTTGATGTCGAATGAGAGGTGACGGTGCCACAGGATTGCAGGATAGCGAGCGGGGCAATCGACGGCGTTCAGCAAGAACTTCTTCGAACGTTTCCCTTGAAAGCGACCAGTTCAGGGCGGTCTTGGGAAGGCGTCCATATCAACGAATTTGCCGAAGTTTATATCGAAGATCTACTCTCGCCGCCGCGAGACCATGTCAAAATAGGTCTATGCATCGGGACCTCGCCCTCGATACGCCGCGAAGCCTGCGGGAAGACCTTCACCAGCCCATCGCGTATCGGTGAATTCTCGATTCTGCCGGCTGGCCGAAAGTCGCGCTGGCATGGTCTTGCACCGGCCCACCTCGACATTCGTCTTGACCCCCGCAAAATGGACGAGGTGGCCGCCGAGTTGCGCAGGACCGGCGAGAGGCGGTTTGAATTCGCCAATGTTCCGCGCATGCGCGACCCGATTGTCGAGCACATAGGGGCGATCTTCAGAGTAGAGCTGAACCGCGCATCGCATCCCGCCCAGGATATGCTTATTGAGTCGATGGCAGTCGCGCTGTGCGCGCATCTACTACGAAGTTATACGAATGCGGTCGGTGTCGAGGAACGATCAACGGCGTCAGCCGATGTGGCTGCTATCGGTCGGGCGATCGCCTACATCGAAGACAACCCCGATCGGGGTATCTCTCTTCGTGAGTTGGCCGGCGCGGCAGGGTTAAGCCGTTTTCACTTCAGCCGTCTGTTCAAGCGCCATCTTGGCTTGTCGCCGGCCAAATACGTGGAACGTACTCGGATTGAACAGGCCAAAACCCTGATCGTTAATGCCGAAATGTCTCTGGTCAGCGTCGCTCAGGCAGTCGGGTTCGCCGATCAAAGTCATTTCTCACGCCGCTTTCGGGTCCACGAGGGGCGCACGCCGGCCACATTTGCGCGTGAACAGGCGAGAGGCATTCTGCCTTCAAAATAGTCTTCGTGCATCTTCGCTGCGACGAAGAGCTAGTGCGCGGAAAAAGGCAGTTGAGATGGCACGAAACGTCCAAGGAACGCACGGACAGGCAAGACTCGGGTCGCGTCCGATATTTGAATGCTCAACGGCTGGTCGGGATCATCGTCCCCGTTGATGCACTCGCAGCAGCATCGGGTGCGCGGTGGTGATGATCCTTCAGGCGCAGGAGTCCGCCGCCAAGACGGCGCTCAACAGACGCAATAAAGGATTCAATCGATGGGCACGATTACGACCAAAGACGGCACAGAAATTTTCTATAAGGATTGGGGGAAGGGGCAGCCGCTGTTCTTTCACCATGGCTGGCCTCTAAGTGCTGACGACTGGGATAGCCAGCTGATGTTCTTTCTGTCGCATGGCTATCGCGTGATCGCACACGACCGCCGCGGCCATGGGCGCTCGACACAGACAGCCAACGGCCACGATATGGACACCTACGCGGCCGATGTCGCCGAAGTTGTAAAAACTCTCGATCTAAAAGACACCATCCACATTGGCCACTCGACCGGCGGCGGCGAGGTGACTCGGTATGTCGCAAAGTACGGCAAAGGCAAGGTAGCAAAGGCGGTGCTGATCAGCGCAATTCCGCCAACCTTCATGAAGTCGGAGCGAAATCCGGACGGCGTTCCAAAGGAAGTCGTCGACAGCATTCGCGATGGCACGGCGAACCACCGCTCACAGTTTTATAAGGACATTACTATTCCCTTTTACGGCTTTAACCGCCCGGCTGCGACAATCTTAGAAGGAATACGCGAAAATTGGTGGCGACAGGGCATGATGGGCGCCGCCATAGCTCAATACGAGTGCGTCAGGGTGTTATCGGAGACGGAGTTTTTCGACGATCTAAAGGTCATCGATGTGCCGGTGCTCGTGATGCACGGCGAGGATGACCAAATCTGCCCGTTCCCGACGACTGGCGCCAAGTCAGTAAAACTGTTGAAGCACGGAACGCTAAAGTCTTATCCCGGCTTACCCCACGGGATGCCGACTACGCATGCAGAGTTGATCAACGCCGATCTGCTTTCCTTTATCCGGTCCTGACGCTCGCGCAGCGGACCCTACCGTTCATCAGAACATTTGCCGAGCGGCACGAGGGATGCGGTTCCGGTTCTTGTTAGAGGCCCGCCCCCCTCAACCGGGCCTCGCCCGTTTTTAGGTCACCGCCGGAACCGCTTCTCGATGTCGCGATTATTGCTTTCGGGCCACGCCAGCCGCGCTGGTCCGTGGTCCGGGCACGGCACCCGTCTCAAACACCCCTATTGGCGGGGCCGTGCTTCCGGCCTTGTAGTGTCAATTGAGCCGCCGCCTGCGCGCCGCATCCACCGGCGGCGTCAACTTGGCGAGGAGCGCCGTCGCGTCCGCAAAATCGAGCGTTGGTCCGCCGCCGACCGCGAGCAGCATCACTTCCGCCGGCCTTATGACCATGCCAGTCGAACAGCCGACAAAGTTTCAGCTCGTCATCAACGCCAAAGCCGCAAGGGCGCGCTCGGCTGGTGTGGACGTAAGCGGGCATTCTGACGATGTCGGCTCATCGAGCCAAAGCGGACCTCGCAACTGCGCGCCCAAGTCCGAAAATGGACCCGAAGCGGACCTGAGTGCGCGGCCTGGCGACGTGGCCACGCAGGGAGTTGTATCTCTGGTTGGGATCGAACAAGGTGTTCGGCTTCGCGTTGAGGCAAGGGGAGCAGAAAATGGTTTTGAAGCATGCGAGCGTGTTCGGGCTGCTGGTAGCTTTCAGCGTGCTATTCGGCGGCGCGGCTCAGGCTGCTACAGTGATCGCGCTTGGGGCCAGCAACACTTTCGGCAAGGGTGTGTCACCCGGTCAAACGTACCCAGCGCAGCTTGAAGTACTTCTGCGCGCCAAGGGCCTCAACGTTAATGTCATCAATGCCGGGATCAATGGTGACACGACCGGCGGAATGTTAGCGCGACTGGACGGCGTGGTGCCAAAAGGAACGAATGTTGTGATTCTGCAGCCCGGGGGGAACGACAGACGAAAGGGAACGCCCGATCAGACTTCCGAGATCCTGACCAAGTTGCACTCAATGGGTGTGAAGGTTGTTCTCTTGTCCAACAACATGTTCCGCGGATTGCCGCACCAACCAGACGGGGTGCACCTAACCCCGGAAGGTTATCGCAAATTAGCTGAAAAGCTCGCAGGTCAAGTAGCTGGCGCGCTTCGGCATTGACCATATGCCAACGCTCTTGCGCCCTGCAGTCGCTATGGGGGGGGTAAACCGGACATCGCACGGACAGCCCAATTCGGTAGCTTTTGACACTGAGCAGACATCGGCGTGGAGTAACCCGAACGCCATCTTTTCTCGGGATGCCCGCCCGCCTCTTGCGTTCAGTAGAATCCGTGAAAATGATGCACCGGCCCGTGGCCGTGGCCGACGCCAAGCCGATCGGCTGCCGCGATCGCCGCGCTGATCCAGGTCTTGGCCTGACGCACCGCGGTTGCCATGTCCTCGCCCTTGGCAAGACCAGCCGCGATGGCTGACGACAACGAGCATCCCGTACCGTGGGTATTTTTGGTGGCAATGCGCGGCGCTGCCAACGCGACGACGCCATTGCCCTCGATCAGATAGTCGATGCTTTCCGCGCCCTGTCCATGCCCGCCCTTGATCAGCACCACCGGACAACCCATCGCGAGCAGCCGCCTGCCCTGGCTCTCGATCGCGGCCTCGTTGGAGGCTATCGGTTCGTCCAGCAACGCGGCGGCTTCCGGCAGGTTCGGCGTGATCAGCGAGGCGCGCGGAACGAGTTTTGTTCGCAGCGCTTCGACCGCGTCCGCCGCCAGCAGCCGATCGCCCGAGGTGGCGACCATCACCGGATCCAGCACGACATGTTTCGGCGACCAGCGATCCAGTCCCGCGGCGATGGCGTCGATCGTCGCAAGCTCGGCCACCATCCCGATCTTGACGGCCTTGACCTCGAGATCGCCAAACACCGCGTCGATTTGCGCGGTGACGAAGTCCGCAGGCACTTGATGGATACCGTTGACCCCTCGCGTGTTCTGCGCGGTCAGGGCAGTGATCACCGACGCGCCATAGACGCCGAGCGCAGCGAACGTCTTCAGGTCGGCCTGGATGCCGGCGCCGCCTGACGAATCCGAGCCGGCGATGGTAAGCGCAATCGGTATCGTCATCATGCTGCTCGCGATAATCCTGGTAGCCGCGTGAGGGGTCATGTTGTCCTAGCGCGGCATGCTAATCCCAGCAAGTTCGCTTGCCACGGCGCCCGGTTTTTTGCTCTATTGGCGCAACGTGAATGCTCCCGGAGACGACAGCGATGGTTCCCTTTTTCGTCCAGTTCAAATGCAAGCTCGGGCAGTCCTATGCCGTCGCCAATGCGCTCGCCGAGGCCGAGATCGCCTCGGAGATCTACTCCACCGCCGGCGATTATGATCTGCTCGTAAAATTCTACGTCGACAACGACACCGATATCGGCCATTTCGTCAACGAGAAGGTGCAGATCATTCCCGGCATCCAGGATACCCATACCATCATCACGTTCAAGGCGTTCGGGACCGGCTAGGGAGCAGACACCCGAACGCTTGGCCGCCCCCGTTTAATCCTGGCCGAACGGCGTCCGTCGTCGCGGGGGTGATACAGACACCCGGTTACGGGTGTTTGCTACGATCGGAAGGACAGCATGGGGCGGCCGATATGTTTCGCTCTTGTCGGAGGCGTGGCAATCATCATGTCCTGTGTCGCAAGCCTTGTTGTCGCCGATGCACGTGCAGAGCCGCAAACCGTCTACTTTGCCAGCGCTGACGGCCGGACCCAGTTGGTGGGTTACTTGTTCGCTCCGCAGACCGCGGGCCGGCGTCCCGCAGTCGTGATGTTGCATGGCCGAGGTGGCCCGTATTCATCCAACGTCAATGAAGGATGCACGCTGGTCGCAAAGGACAATAGCTCGCCCTGCAATGCCTCGTCCCTCTCCAAGCGGCACGCCGCGTGGGGCGCCTATTGGGCAGATCGCGGTTATCTCGCGTTATTGCCCGACAGTTTTGGACCTCGAAACAAAGCGCACGGTTTTGGACGGTTCAGTCACGACGATCCAGACCGCGACGACGTGAACGAGCGCACGGTTCGTCCGCTCGATGCGGAGGGTGCGTTGAAATATCTGCAATCGCGCGGAGACGTCGCACCCGGGCAAATCTTCTTGCAGGGCTGGTCAAATGGCGCGAGCACGACACTAAACGTGATGTATCGACAGGCCTCCCTGCCCTCCGGCGGTTTTCGCGCAGCGATAGCTTTGTATCCGGGATGCGGTCCTCGCGCCTTGATTTCGCAGGACTACAGAGCGGTTTCGCCGGTTACGGTCTTCCTCGCTTCCGATGACGAAGAGGTTTCTCCGGCGGTTTGCCACCGGGTGCTCGATCCCGCCGAAAACCTTGGTAACCCGATCAGGGTTGTCGACTATGCCGGGGCGACGCACGATTTTGACGACCCCGGCAAGGCGCGCCGGTCGGTCGAGGCCAACAGAACGGCGCGTGAAGACGTCCTGCGCCGGGCTTCCGGACTATTCGCCAGATAAGGGGACTTGCGCCTCTCAAGTTCAGGAGCCCGCTTCGGGCGGCGCGGATCCGATCAATGCCTTCAAAAAAGTGACGAAGATCCGTCCGCTGCGGTTTGCCTCGCCCTCCTTTGACATCAACGCCATGCCGCGGCCCAGCGCAATGAAGCCGGTGGCGATCTCCGCCGGATCGGCTGGCGCTTTCTTGCCGAGCAGCCCGAACAATTTCACGACGAGAACGCCCAACGCCCGGCGATGCCGGCGATTGAGATCGTTGTAGCCTTGCGCAAATGACGGACTGCGCAACGCCTGCAATTGAAGTTCAATCGCCAGCACGGCGAATTCCGGATCGGAATTGATCGTCGCGGCCCATTTTTCGATACCGCCCATGGCCTTTGCCGCGTCGCCCTGCGCAAAGCTCAGCGCGGCTTCGATCTTTGCGCGCTCTTCCGCCTGGTGCCGTTGCACCAGCTCCAGCAAGATCGCCTCCTTGTCCGGAAAATTCGAGTAGAACGCGCCCTGCGAAAATCCCGCCGCATCGGCAATGTCGCGAACCGATGCCAAGGCGAAGCCTTTCTTGACGATCTCGCGGCGCGCCGCCTCGATCAGGAGGCTCCTGGTACGAGCCTGACTTTCCTCGCGATTCAACCTGGGCACCAGATTTAACTCCCGAATTACAGATAACAGTTGATTTTTGGATATCAATTGGTATCTGTAGCGTCATTAGCCGATTTGGCGGCGGGAGGACGTATATCATGGAGATCCGATCGTTGGATCGCGTGCTCGCACTTGCCTTCATCCTCTCGGCCGCCCCGTTCTTCTCGCGATAGCGGACATCCCGTCAGCCCCCCGATAACGTATCCAAGGAGCACGCCATGCCCATTACCGTCGTTGCGATTGTCGGCCGCACGCTTCTCGCGCTGCTGTTCATTCTGGCCGGTGCGGCGAAGATCGCCGGTCCTCAGCCGTTCCTCGACCATATGGCGGCTCACCATCTTCCCGGGGTGTTGCTTCCGCTGGTCATCCTGCTGGAGCTGGGAGCCGGCACGGCCCTTATGGTGGGCTGGAAGCTGCCCTATGCTGCCGGCGCGCTGGCCTTATTTTGCGTCGCCACCGCCATCGTTTTTCATCTCGATTTGGCCGATAAGGCGGAACGGACGCTGTTCGTCAAGGACCTCGCCATCGCAGGCGCGTTGATGGTCATCGCGGCGGGAGCATCCCGCGTTTGACGACACACGCTCAGCCGGGAGCAGTTTTAATTTTGCGCAAATGTTGAGGCACGATAGGGCACATGTGCCCTCCTCGAAGTCTGGTTTCGCACAGAACCGTATGACCCTAGAGGCAGGTGCCGCCGTTGTCGGAGCCGCCTGAACTGCTGCACGGCACTCGTTTTGAGAGTTGCTCGACTTTCTTTTTGACGGCGGCCTGAGCAACTGCGTCGAAAGCGTTTTTCGCCGGCAGCTGCAAGGCATGGCGAAAGTCGGATGCAGCCCGTGCGGTATCGTTCGTCGCCTCATAGGCCCGGCCGCGTGCAATGTATTCCTCGACGGTCTCGTGTTTGGCAACAGCCCGGTTGAGGTCTTCAATGGCCCTCGGATAGTCCTGCATCTCCGACCAGATCAACCCGCGAACCGTCAGCAGTTCCGGGTCGTCAGGCCGGAGTTTCGCGATGTAATCGGCATCGGCCATCGCATTTTTCGTATCCTTCTGCGCGAGGTAGGCTCGCGCGCGGAGAAGCCGGGCACCGGTATCGTCTGCGGTTTTTCCGATAACCTGGTTCAGGGCGATGATGGCTCGATCGAACTGCCCCGATTGCGCCATCGCGATGCCTCGACCCAACAGCGCGGTTTGGTTATTCGGGTCGCGTTCCAGCACAATGTTGATATCCGCTATGCCTTCGGCGGAAGCACCTTTCATCAACAGCGCGAGCCCTCGGGCGGCCCGGGCCTGTTCGTTGCGCTGGTTCAGCGCCAGGGCCTGATCGAAGTCCGGCAGCGACTTGTTGGGATCGTTCATGCCAAGGTGTGTCAGCCCCCGTTCGGTGAAGACGAAGCTGTCCTTCGGATTGATCGAGATCGAGCGATCGAGATCGGTCAACGCTTCGGCGAATTTTCGCAGCTGACGATTGATCATTCCCCGATAGGAAAGCGCGACGGCGTTGTTGGGATCAATGGCCAGCGCACGTTCGATGTCCTGCAGCCCCTCTGCTGTCTGCTTCAGGGAGACCAAGGTCACGCCCCGCAAGGACAGCGCCGCTACGTCATTGGGCTTTTGCAGGATCAGTTGGTCAAGATCGGCACGAGCTTCCGCGGACCGATTAAGCCTCAGTTGCGAAAACGCTCGCAATCTCAGCGCGGCTTCGTTATGCGGATCGGTCTTCAAGGTACGGTCAAGGACTCCAATCGCTTCTGCGAACTTGCCCTGATCGAACAGCGACTTGGCCTGATCCGTCACTCCCGGTGCGGACGGGACTGGCGCTGCGCCGGTTGCGGCGCCTGGCGTCCTGGTTTCCTGATCGCCGATCGCCGGAGCCGCGCGCTGCGACGGCTGTCCGGCAGGGCTTTTGCCGAGTTCGGCTTGCATCGCCTCGGCCGATTGGCGCAGTTGCAGCGCCTCGGTATTGCCAGGGGCGAGCGCCAGCACGGAATTGAAATCGGAAATGGCGCGGGCATAATCGCCTTTCGCGCTGTAGAGCCGGCCGCGCGCGAAATAGAGCAAGATATCCTTGCGAGGTGTCTGAGCAATGGCCCGCGAGAAATCCTCGATGCCATGGTCGATATCGCCTTTGCGCCGGTAGACCTGTCCTCGCCAAAAATACGCATTGGGGAAATTGGCGTTGATCGCGATCGCCGTGTTCAGTTCGTTGAGCGCATTATCGAGTTCTCCGGTTTCGAGATATACCCGGCCGCGGCCGACATGCGCCGGCGCAGAATCCTGCGCAAGACGCAGGGCTGCCTCAAAGTCGGCCTGCGCATCAGCCCAGCGCCTGAGCAAAAGACGGAGATTGCCGCGCGAAAGGAATCCACCGATATTCTTTGCATCGAGATCTATCGCGCGATCGAAATCGGCCGCCGCGGCATCGAACGAGTTCTTTCGCTGAAAGACGAAGCCGCGCAGCAGCAGCGCCGGAACCGATCGATTGTCCAATCGAAGGGCAGTATCGAGGTCGGGCAGAGCGAGATCTAATTTCTGATCGTTCAAATAAACCCGGGCACGATTGACGTAGGCCCTGGCGTGGTCGGCATCAGGCCGCGCCGCGTCGCCGATGATTGCGGTACAGGCAAGCTCGGTCTTTTGCGAAGGCTGGACCCCGCAATCATCCGATTCGGCCGCGGAAGCGAAACCCGATGGGCAGACACAAACGCTCAACCAAATAACGGCGGGAAAGACGCGACGTATCCCGACAGGGGCAAACTCAACCATCGATCGCCTCACCAGAAAAACGGGTTTTGCCGAGGTATTCCCTTATAGCACACTCAACAGTTGGCCGATCTAAGGAGAAGATTAAAATTTATCCGACGCATCAAGGTTCCGGGATCGTCAGGACTTTTCGCCGCCATCTTTCTTCTCCGCCTTCTTCGGCCGCGGCGGCCCCTCGACCGGCGGCAATGATTTGAGATACTGCGCCATGGCCGCGCGGTCTTCGGGGCTTAGTTGCGAGGTGTTCTTGATCACGCGCGCCATGGCACCGCCCGCGCTGTCGCCGTCGGGCAGTTGCCCGGTTTCAAGAAAATATTCGATGTCCTTTGTGCTCCATTCTTCAAGTCCCTTTTGCGTGATGTTCGGCACCCAGCCCTCGCCTTCAGGGTTCGGTCCGCCTGCGAAACGCTTGTCGGCGATGATGCCGCCGAGCAGATTGCGCGAGCTATGGCACTCCGCGCAATGTCCGAGACTGTTGACCAGATAGGCACCGCGATTCCACTGCGCCGAGCGCGCCGCGTCCGGCATGAACGGCTTGCCGTCCATGAACAGGAGTTTCCAGATGCCGAGGTTGCGCCGGACATTGAATGGAAATGGCACGTCATGATCGCGCACCTTGCCCGGCACCGGCGCAAGCGTTTTCAAATAGGCGAAGAGATCGCGGACGTCGCCGACCTTGGCGTGCTGATAGGACGTATAGGGAAACGCCGGAAAGTAATGAAACCCGCCCGGAGAAATCCCTCTGGTGACCGCGTTGACGAATTCGGCCTCGGTCCATCGCCCGATGCCGTCGACCGGATCGGGCGAGATATTCGGAACATAGAAGGTCCCGAACGGCGACGGCACGGCGAGCCCGCCGCCGAGCCGCAAGCGATCGGGCTGGCCGGGCACCGCATGGCATGAGGAACATCCGCCAGCGTTGAATGTTGTCAGTCCGTTCGCCGGGTCGGGCTTATGCAGCGGCTCGGTAACAGCCAAGATGACCGGCGGTGCCGTTAGCCACCAGAAGACGCCAAATGCCGCAGCGGCGGCCAGCCCTAACCCAAGGAAAATTCGTCGCGGCATTCACCGATCCGTCTCTGTCCATTCGCAGCTCATGGCTAGTATGGCCGCTAATCCGGCTACAGGCTGCTTGAAAATTTGGCGCGTTTAAGCCCGTTTCGGGAATAAAACCCGAGTGCTGTTGTTTTGAAGACGTATCGTTGTTCTAAAGCCGACACCATCACGCCACCAACAGGGAGAGAACCATGTCTAAAACCAGGACCGCGCTTGCGACGCTCGCGCTGGGAGCGACCGTCGCTCTCACAGGGCCGGCTTTCGCCGATAAGATGAAAGTAATCCTCGACAGCAAATCCGAAGTGCCGCCCAATACCAGTGCCGGCACGGGTACCGCCGACGTCGACTTCGATGCCGCCTCAAAGAAGCTGACCTGGAAGCTGACCTATTCGGGGCTAACCGGCCCGGCGAGCGCCGCGCATTTCCACGGGCCGGCTGAAGCCGGCAAGAACGCCGGCGTCGCTGTCGCGATCCCGAACGCCACCTCGAGCCCTGCCGAAGGCAGCGCCACCTTGACGGACGCCCAGGCCGCCGACCTGATGGCCGGCAAGTACTACATCAACGTCCACACCGCAGCCAATCCGGGCGGCGAAATCCGTGGCCAGGTGACCAAGTAAACGTAATCCAGCAGAGACGAACGAGTTACCTTTGGTTTGACGGATATTAAAAAAGGGGCGGACGCACCGAACGTCCGTCCCTTTCTTTGTCCGGACGAAACTAGCTATTCTTAATGCGGTACGTCTCGTGGCATCCCTTGCATTCGTCGTTGATGACAGGGAATGTTGCCTTCAGGGTATCGAGATCCTTGATCTTGCCCTTGGCCTCGCCAACCGCTTTGGCAAAGCTCGCGGCGTGGCCCTCAAAGCCCTTTCTGTCGGTCCAGACTTTCTCTGAAGCGTAGTAGTCGCCTTTCGGCTTCAGGCCCTTGATGCTGTCCGGAAACAGCACCGGAAAACGCTTGCCGACATCCTCCAGTTCGATCAGTGCCGCGTTGACCGCGGCCTGGTCATAAGGCTTGGTGCCCTTGACTATATCGAGAAGAGTAAGGGCACTCTTGAGATTGGATTTCATCGCAAGCTGGGTCTTGTCGACCTGATCCTGCTGCGCTGCCACCACGCCTACACCAAGCAATAACGTTCCCACGACCACGACAGTTCGAAGCATTCGCTAGTCTCCGTTCCCACACATTTGCAGTTGACGCCCTCCGACCCGCTCGTCGCGGGTTGCGCCCCATTTCTTCCGACACCGCGGGCGGCGTTTCATTCCACACCGCAGCGATAAATATCAGAGGCTATGTTGCCGCTGATGCTCGCGGATCGCGACCCAGACCCGTTCGGGGGTCGCCGGCATGTCGATGTGGTCGATCTTGTATTCGCGCCACAGCCCCTCGATGATCGCGTTGACGACCGCCGGACAGGAGCCGATCGCGCCGGCCTCGCCCGCACCCTTGACGCCGAGCGGATTGGTCTTGCAGGGCACGTTATGGGTCTCGAACACGAATGACGGACCGTCCGCGGCGCGCGGCAGCGCATAATCCATGAACGTCCCGGTGACGAGCTGGCCATCCTTGGGGTCATAGACCGCCTGCTCCATCAAGGCCTGGCCGATGCCCTGCATCGCCCCGCCATGGACCTGACCGGCGAGCAGCAGCGGATTCAGCGTCACCCCGAAATCGTCGACGATGACATAGTTGACGATTTTGATGATGCCGGTGGCGGGATCGATTTCGACTTCCGCCAGGTGGGTGCCGTTGGGGAAGGTGCCGTCGGCGCTGGTGAAGGTCGCGCTCGCGTTCAGTTTCGACGGATCGACGCCCGGACGTTTGGCAAGGTCGGCAAAGGTGACCGAACGGTCGGTGCCGGCGACCCGTATCGTCCCCTGGTTGATCTCCAAATCGGCGCTGCTGGTTTCCAGCGCTTCGGCGGCGATCTCCCGCAGATTCTTGCCGAGCTCGCGGGTCGCCCGTTCGACGCTGACGCCGCCGGTCGGTATCGAGGCCGAGCCGCCGGTACCGAGCCCGCTGGCGATCTGATCGGTGTCGCCCTGGAGGATGTGGACGCGATCGGGCGTCAGTCCGAACTGCTCGGCGACAAGTTGCGCGTAGGCGGTCTGATGGCCCTGCCCGCTCGACTGGGTGCCGATCAGGATCGTGACGTCGCCATTGGGATCGAGCCGTACATTGGCGGTCTCCTCGCCCATGGTGCCGCAGACCTCGACATAGGTCGCAAGCCCGATGCCGCGCACCAGTCCCTGCTTCTTCGCGGCCTTGGCGCGCTTCGGAAACTCTTTCCAGTTCGCTATTTCCATCGCTCGCTTCATATGCGCGGTGAAGTCACCGGAATCGTAGATCTTGCCGGTGGCCGTCTTGTAAGGCATCGCGCGTGGCGAGATGAAGTTCTTGCGCCGGATCCCATCCGGCGCCATCCCGAGCTTGCGCGCCGAGGCATCGACGAGCCGCTCGACCACGTAGGCCGCCTCCGGCCGTCCGGCGCCGCGATAGGCA
>Ga0137377_10002301_pt1 | contig 14146 bp, 13 predicted proteins | sample SagtaG_22_FD_104815 | JGI IMG/M metagenome (GOLD analysis project Ga0137377, IMG submission 104815) | Vadose zone soil microbial communities from Sagehorn Ranch, Mendocino, California, USA - Sage2_L_40_16 metaG | ecosystem: Environmental > Terrestrial > Soil > Vadose zone | place: USA... | reverse complement strand
CCCCTGCCCGGGGAACACAGACGAACGCCAGGGAACGAAGTGAACTGGCGTTCGATACTCAGAAGAAACGGCGAAATTACACGAATCAGCTATGAGGAACCCTTCACCGTTTGAGGGGAACCCCGCTGGATTACCGGAGGATACATATGACGGCAGGGGCACTGGGCGAAGAGAGACCGACTCTCTTCCTCCGCAACGCGACGGGCCTGGTCCGGGGCTGGTCCGTCAGGGACTCCATGATCTACGCCTGCCTGTCCACCAACGTGGTGACGCTGGGCATGGTCGAGTGGGCCTTCCAGTCTTCGTTCCCGCAGGGCAACCTGCTGTACTCGATCCTCATCTCGGGCGTGTGGGTCTCGTTCCTCGTCATCGCCTACACCGGTCTCGTCGTCACTATCCCCCGGGCCGGTGGTGACTACGTCTGGCAGAGCCGCATCCTGGGCAGCGGGCTCGGCTTCGTGATGGCCGCCACCGGGTGGTGGTTCATCATGTGGCTCTGGGCGCCGATCTACGGGACGGTGCTGAGCGAGGAGTTCTTCCAGCCGCTGTGGGCCACCACCGGCCACGCCGGCGCGGCGGCCTGGTTCGCCACCCACAACGGCATCTTCGTGGTGACGCTGATCACGATCGTGCTGGCCGGGGTGCTGGTCTCGATCGGTATGGCGGGCTACGCCAGGGTGCAGAAGTGGTGCTTCTACGGCGGCCTGGTCGGCTTCGCGGTCATCGTGATAATCCTCCTGATCACCAGCAAGGCCAGCTTCATCTCGTCGTTCAATATGCGGGCGAGCCAGCTCTTCGGCCTGAACAACGCTTACGCGGCCACGAACGCGGCGGCGGTCAAGTCCGGCTACATCGCGCCGATGTTCGGCGGCGGCACGTTCGGGGCGAGCATGCTGCTGGTGCCGCTGATGATGTTCTACCTGCTGTGGCCGAACTGGGGCACCGCGCTGTACGGCGAGGTCCGCGGGGCCAGCGACTTCCGCCGGGTGTTCGGCGGCATGTTCGTCGGCCTGTGGACCACCGTGCTGCTGTCCGTCGCGTTCCTGCTGCTGTTCGCCAAGACCTTCGGCTGGTCGTTCTACCTGAACGTCAACCAGCAGTGGTCCGGCGCGGGCAAGGCCGCGCTGCCGATCTTCCCCTACCCGGTGATGCTGGCCAGCTGGGTGGTGCACAACGCCGTGTTCCAGTTCATCCTGATCCTGATCCTGAGCCTGTGGTTCTTCGGCTGGGTGGGGACGCTGTTCCTGTCCTCGACCCGGGTCATCTTCGCCGCCGCCTTCGACCGGGTGCTCCCGGACGCGGCCACGCAGGTGTCGGAGAAGCGCCGGGTGCCGTTCGCCTCGCTGGTGCTCATGCTGCTGCCGGCGGTCGGCCTGGGCGCACTGTACGCGTACAACACGACGTTCGCGCAATACACGCTGGACGGCGTGCTGGTCACCGCGGTGACGTACCTGTTCAGCGCCATCGCGGTGGTCATCCTGCCGCTGCGCAAGCCGGACCTGTGGTACGCCTCGGCGGCCAGCAAGATCAAGGTGCTCGGCGTGCCGGTCGCGCCGGTGGCCGGCGTCATCACGATCGCGCTGCTGGTGTACAACCTGTACGAGTGGCTGTCCAACGGCACCTACGGCGTCAACCACAAGGGTTCGCTGGTCTACATGGGCGCGATGTACGTGCTGGCCATCGTCATCTACGGCGGCGCCCGCATCATCCGTAACCGCCAGGGCATCGACCTCGGCCTGATCAACAAGGAAATCCCTGTCGAGTAGCCGTTCTCGTTCCCGTCCGGCGGGCGGGAGGCTTCGGTCGCAGAGATCAACTGAACGGGACACCGGTGTCCTGTATCGCCGGAGGCTGCGAATGTCAGACTTAGGTTGCGACTGATTTTGCGAAGGTCAGAATTACCTTGCGAGTCGCTGCCAAGGAGTGAGGCATGCATGCATACGCGATCCGAGCCGACCCCGGCGCTGGTTGACCGCCAGCGGGAGCGCCAGGCGCTCGACAGCCTGATGGAGGATCTGCGCTCCGGGCGCGGGCGGGCGCTGGTGGTGCGCGGCGAGGCGGGGGTGGGCAAGTCGGCGCTGCTGGAGTACGCGGCCGGGGCGGCGCCGGATATGCGGGTGGCCCGGGTCGTCGGGGTGGAATCAGAGATGGAGCTGGCGTTCGCCGGCGTTCATCAGCTGTGCGCGCCGCTGCTGGATCGCCTGGCGCGGCTTCCGGCCCCGCAGCGCGACGCGCTGGGGATCGCGTTCGGGCTGCGCGGCGGCGGTGCGCCGGACCGGTTCCTGGTCGGGCTGGCGGTGCTGACCCTGCTGTCGGAGGCGGCGGAAGACCGGCCGCTGCTGTGCCTGGTCGATGACGCGCAGTGGCTGGACCGGACCTCCGCGCAGGTGCTGGCGTTCGTGGCGCGGCGGCTGCTGGCGGACCCCGTCGGGCTGCTGTTCGCCGTGCGCGACCCCGGCGAGCAGCTTGGCGGGCTGCCGGACCTGGAGGTCCGGGGCCTGCGGGACGAGGATGCGCGGGGCCTGTTGCGCTCGGTGGTCCGGGTCCGGCTGGATGAGCAGGTGCGGGACCGGATCGTGGCCGAGACGCAGGGCAACCCGCTGGCGTTGCTGGAGTTGCCGCGCGGGCTGAGCCCGGCGCAGCTGGCGGGCGGGTTCGGGCTGGCGGGGGCGCAGGCGGTGCCGGGGCGGATCGAGGAGAGCTTCCGGCGCCGGCTGGGGGCGCTGCCCGCCGGCACGCGCTTGCTGCTGCTGGTCGCCGCGGCCGAACCGGCCGGCGATGCCGTGCTGGTCCGGCACGCGGCCGAGCGGCTCGGGATCGCGGCCTCGGCGGCGGCTGCGGCCGAGGCGGACGGGCTGGTGGAGATCGGGACACGGGTGCGGTTCCGCCATCCGCTGGTGCGGTCGGCTGTGTACCGGTCCGCCGCGCTGCCCGACTGCCGGGCGGCGCACCTGGCCCTGGCCGAGGTGACCGACCGCGACCTGGATCCCGACCGGCGGGCGTGGCATCTGGCCGCGGCCGCGGCCGGACCCGATGAGCAGGTCGCCGCCGAACTGGAGCGGTCGGCGGGCCGGGCGCAGGCCCGCGGCGGCCTGGCCGCGGCGGCGGCGTTCTTGCAGCGCGCGGTCGCGCTGACGGCCGAGCCCGGGCCGCGGGCCGGGCGCGCGCTCGCGGCCGCGCACGCGAGCCTGCAGGCCGGCGCGTTCGACGCGGCGCTGGAGCTGGTGACCACGGCGGAGGCCGGCCCGCTGGATGACCTCCAACGCGCCCAGGTGAGCCTGCTCCGCGGGCAGGTCGCGTTCGCCGCTGGCGCGGTCGGCGAAGCCCCGGCACTGCTGCTGCAGGCGGCCCGGCAGCTCGAGCCGCTGGATGGCGCGCTCGCCCGCCAGACCTACCTGGACGCGTGGACCGCCGCAGCGTTCGCTGGCCGGTTCGCGCAAGACGGCAACCTGCATGAAGTGTCCCGGGCCGCCAGGTCCGCCCCGCCGCCCCCGACCCCTCCGGCTCCCGGCGATCTGCTGCTGGACGGCCTGGCCGTCCTGGTCACCGACGGACGCGCCGCGGCGGCACCGATGTTGCGGCGGGTGGCACGCATCTTCGCCGAGGACGAGATCGCGACCGAGGAGGGACTGCGCTGGGGCTGGGTGGCCGCGACAGGCACGAGCGTGCTGTGGGACGTGGAGAACTCGCAGTCGATTCTCCTCCGGCAGCTCCAGTCCGCCCGTGAGGCGGGCATGCTCGTCCACCTTTTGAGGTATGTGAACATGCTGGGGATACTTGCGACTTGGTGCGGCCAGTTCGCGGAAGCTGCTTCGCTGGTCGCGGAGGGGCATGCGATCGCGGAGGCGACAGGGACCCGCTTCGCGCCGCACGCGGCCGTAATTCTCGCCGGTTTCCGGGGATCGGAAGCCGAGGCCACGCGGCTGATCGAGGCCGTGACGATGGACGCGCGAGCTGCCGGGCAAGGCGTGGGGATCAAGTGGTGCCAACTGGTATCGGGAATCCTGTACAACGGTCTCGGCCGCTACGAGAAGGCCCTGGAAGAGGCCCGGCAGGCCAGCGAGCAGGCGCCTGAGCTGTATGTCTCGGCGTGGGCGCTTCCCGAGCTGATCGAGGCGGCCAGCAGAACCGGGCAGACCCAGGTCGCCGCCGACGCGCTCGACCGGCTGGCCGAGGCCACCAGCATCAGCCAGACCGACTGGGGGCCGGGGATCCACGCGCGGTCACGAGCGCTGCTCAGCGACGGCGAGGACGCCGAGACCTCTTATCGCGAGGCGATCGAACGACTGGGCCGCACACCCCTTCGTCCCGACCTGGCCCGGGCGCACCTGCTCTACGGGGAGTGGCTGCGCCGCGAGAGTCGGCGGGCCGACGCGCGCGCACAGCTGCACACCGCCCACGACATGTTCGCCGCGATCGGCATGGAGGCATTCGCCGAGCGGGCCCAGCGCGAGCTGCGGGCCACCGGTGAGACCGCCCGCAAGCGGACCGCCGTGGCCATGAACGAGGAGCTGACCGCGCAGGAGGCCCAGATCGCGCGGCTGGCCCGCGACGGGCTGTCGAACCCGGAGATCGGCGCCCGGCTGTTCATCAGCGCGCGCACCGTCCAGTACCACCTGGGCAAGGTATTCGCCAAGCTCGAGATCAGCTCCCGCCTGCAACTCCAGCGAGCACTGCCCGACGACGCCAACGCCGCGCGGCTGGCAAGCGGGCCGGTCACACGGAATCCGCCACTTTAAGTTGGACGTCCGGCGGTCCAGGCGTGCACCGGGTGGGCGGTTATTCCGCATCAGCCGTCTGGCTCACGCTGGTTGTCAGTGGTGGCGCGTCGAGGCCGCAATGGAGGCACTGTTCGGGTGCGGGCGCCCCGGCTGGGCGGGGCCACTTGCGGGGGGTTGGTGATCGTGAATGCGGCGAGCACCCCGCCGGCGGCGCAGGTCACGCCCGATATGAGCGCCGCGGTCCGAAAGCCGGCGGCGAGGGCGTGCGGGTGCAGGTAGACCGTGCCGGTGATGCCCGCAAGGGCCGGCAGTACGGCGACGGCCAGCAGGCCGCCGAATCGGGCCACATCGTTATTGACCGCGGACGCGATACCCGACTGTTCGGCGGGCGCCGAGTTCATCGCGGTCGCGGTGAGCGGTGCTACCGTGATCGCCAGCCCGAGCCCGAAGACGACGACCGCCGGCAACACGTACAGCACATAGCTGGACCCGTGGGTGGCGAGCGTGAGCGCACCGCACCGCTTAGTCCCAACCCGCCGCGTGCGGTTGATGTCTTGCTGGACGCGGTCACGCTGCGGCTGACGGAGGGATACGCGGCGGCCGCCCCCGCCCTTAACCGGGCGCTCAAGATGGTTCTCGCGCTGGACGTCAGCTCCGGCGAAGCGGGCTACTGGCTGTGGCTCGCCGGCGGGAGGATCAGCCAGATCATCGCCATGGAGTTGTGGGACTTCGAGTCCTGGTATGCCCTGGCGGTCAGCCAGGTCCAGTTCTCTCGCGAAAGGGGTGCGCTCACGCACCTGACGTTTGCGCTCAACTACCTGGCCAGGGCCCATATTCTCGCCGGCGAGCTGGCCACGGCAGCGCGGCTGGTCGAAGAAGATCATCTGATAGCGGAGGCGACCGGGAAACCGCCGATTGCCTATACCGAGATGATGCTCGCGGCCTGGAGGGGCCAGGAACAAGAGGCATCTGGGCTGGTCGAGGCCATCTCGCGGGAGGCGGCTGCACGTGATGTGGGCAGGCTGGCCAGCCTTGCGGCCTACGCGAGCTCGGTCCTGCACAACGGTCTCCGGCAGCACGACGCCGCGTGCGACGCCGCACGGCTGGCATTCGAACGCGAACCAATGGGGCTCGGATCCCATATCGTGCCTGAGCTGGCCGAGGCGGCGGCCAGGACCGGTGACGTGGCGCTGGTCGAGGCCGCCATGGAGTGGCTGTCCGAACGCACGCGCGTGACCCCGACCGAATGGGTGCTTGGAATCGAAGCCCGCGCCCGCGCCCTGCTCTGCGACGGCGATGCGGCCGAGAGCTGTTACCGGGAGTCGATCGAGAGGCTGGGCCGGACCCGGGTCCGCGCGCACCTGGCCCGCGCGCACTTGCTCTACGGCGAGTGGCTGCGCCGCAAGCGCCGCCGCGGCGAGGCCCGGGAGCAGCTGCGCACCGCTTACGAGATGCTGGACGCAATGGGCATCGGAGCGTTCGCTGAGCGGGCCCGGCGCGAGCTGAGGGCCACAGGCGAGACCGCCCGTAAGCGCACCATCGAGCACACCGTCGAGCTGACCGCCCAGGAGCCCAGGTCGCGGGGCTGGCCCGGGACGGACTGTCGAACCCGGAGATCGGCGCCCGCCTGTTCATCAGCACGCGCACGGTCCAGTACCACCTAGGAAAGGTGTTCACGAAGCTGGGGATCAGCTCGCGCAGCCAGCTCTATCGCGCCCTGGCCGGCGACGCGGACACCATCCCGCCGCGCTACCCTGTCGGCGCAGCGCCCCCCGCTGCGAGGCCCGAAACCTCCTGCATCACGGCCGGGAGCGACGGTCTGTCTCCAGAAGTCGGGCCTCGCAGTCTAGGTATCGTCCCCGCCTGAGACCGCTGCGGGCGCGTCTGCAGGCGACCTCTACATGGTCAGTTAAACGGCGGGTTCGTCGCCGATAGGTTCGACGAGGTCCAGCGGAACTGGCAGGCAGTGGCCGACCCGCTGACATCCCGTTATCCGGTATCCCCGCCAAGATCCTCACCCGCGCCTACCACCTGTACGCCCACCCTGCCTGCCAACAAGCTGCAGGTCGCTACCGATTGGTTCAACGGCATCATCGAACATCGCCAATTCGTCCAGCTCAAGCTGATCCCCAGCGAGTACTCCGGTCTCACAGCAGCCGAGCACCGACATCTACTACCAGACAGCCCTCTACGACGCCGTCGGTGCCATGAGCCCACGCGGGCACGGCAGGTTCAGGATCGGTGCCCCGGGAGGGGGGATGACCTGCCGTTTTGCGGGCAACACAAAACCAACACAACTCCGGGGCTCCGGGAAAGATCAACACGGGAATAACACGGACAAAACGGTACTGCCCGGCACCGGGCGGCACGCTTGCTAACATGACCGTGTTAGCCCATGGTAGCCCTCATGCAGGCCAGACGGGCTGACAACATCTAAGGCATCCGTGATCCCCGGCTATGACAGGCCTTCTGTTAACCGGCAGGTTCCAAGTTCGAGTCTTGGCGCGGGAGCGGTAGAGGGTCCTGAGCTGCGTAAACGCACTCGGGACCTTCTTGATTCTCGGGGGCAGTCACCGAAACTCACTGCTTACTGGCTTTCCATGCCCGTTTGTAACTGGCATGCCGCTGTGTCGCTTGGCTCGCAGCGCGGCACTCTTGTGAGCGTTCGCCGCCTTGCAGAGATCGCACCCGGCAGTTCCAGTACCAGTACACATGGTAGGTGCCGTGCTTCAGTTCGGGCCGGTCCTCCGCACCCTTGGCGACGTGGCAGGGCTTGCAGAGCAACTGAGTCTTCGAGGCTTCTTCAACCAGGACGTCCCACGTCTTGGACAGGCCAGCGCAGACGGCAAAGACCTTGGTCGACGGATCGATGTGATCGAACTCCAAGTCCTCCGTGGCTCCGCAGCGCACGCACTTGCCACCCAACAACTCGATGAGACGATCACGCCGAGCCTGCTTCCAGGCCTTGTTGTAGCCGCGCTGATATGCAGCTCGATTTTTGACCACCTTCGTCTACCGCAGCCACTCAGGCAATTGCTCTTCTACGTCCTCGGACTCGCTCAGCCTAGGCACAGCATCTCCTTTGTCTATATATTCGATAGTAATTTACTATCTACTCATCAATCGAACAAACACCCTTTCCTGGCGTGTCGGCTGTGAAGTTCCCACCTGGTTCGTCGCCAGCCGCCTGGCAGGCAGGCGGGCAGCCCACGCTGTCGGCGGAGGCCGGTCTTACCGCCCTGCGCGGGCAGTGGGCGGACCAGACTGATCATCTGCGACACGACCATCGCGAACGTCCTGGCCTACGCCTGGATCGTGCTGGAAACTCCGCCGCGCAGCCGGGCCGCCGTCACCCTGGAGGCCATCTGCAGTCAGCTGCGGACCGGGTCGTCCGCTCTACCTGCGCCAGCGTCGGCCAGAACGTTATCGACATCCCGCTCGGCATGACCACCAGCGAGCGTGTCCGCTGGATCGCCGCCCGGCTTACCAAGCTCGGCATCACCGTCAGTCCCCGGCCTGTGTCTGACCACTTACCACGGCCGCCCTAGCAGTATGAGCTCATCCTCATGGCCGGGTTCGTAGTGGACGGGGCTGCCCGGCTCCTGAAAATGGATGGCATAGGGTGCCCCGGCCTGCCAGGCGCGCAGCCCGGCCCACGTGTACGCGACCAGATCCTTCGGAGGGTCAGCGGGGTCGATCCACGCCAGTTCAGAATGCTTGGCCGGCTCCCGGTTGATCGGCTCGCCCTCCCAGTCCGGCCCGGCGGCGAAAAACCACCCCCATGCGCGCCTGGCCGCCCGGCCCGCGATGATGCACCACGGTTACGTACCGCACCTCACCGGGTGTCAGCCGCACGCCTGTCTCCTCAGCCGCCTCGCGGATGGCGGCGTTGCTGACGGTTTCTCCCTCGTCGACGTGCCCGGACGGGGAAGCGCGCAGGTTCCACGATCCTCGTGCGCTGGTCGACGGGAACCCGCATCGCGACGAGTCATGCAGAGCTGCGTGTAGCGCGGGTTCCTGCGACCACCGTGACATTCGCGCAGGCGTCGCATCCTGGACGCGCGGTGATGAGGCCGCTGCGTCTCGGCTAACGGGAGGCGTTTTCTGGTCTGCCACCGCTGGCGATCATGGACAGTAGGGTCAGCGCGTCGTGGTCGCGGCTGCCAGGTTCGGCCTGGTAGACGCTCATCCGCTGGCCGTCGGCCAGGTAGAGGACCTCGTTGGTCAGGGTGAGCTCGCCGACTTGCGGATGGCGGAACGGCTTGGCCTCCCCGCGCCGCTGCCGTACGTCATGCCGCTGCCAGAGCCGGGCGAACTCGGGGCTGCCGTCGAGCAGTTCCGCGATCAGCGCGGAGACCTCCGGATCGTCTGGTGCGTCGGCGGCGAGCGAGCGGAGGTGGGCGGCGATCGTCTCGGCGGAATGATCCCAGTGGGCAAACAGCTCCCTGGCCGCCGGGTGGAAGAACGTGTACCGGATCGTGTTGCGCCGCTCGGGCGGCCAGTCCGCCAGCCCAGGGAACAGGGCGAGGGCCTCGGGATTGGCGGCCAGCAGGTCGCTGGTGCGGGTCAGCACGTACGCCGGGCAGGGCCGCACCGTTTCGAGGAGCTGGCGGACACCGGGCCGGACCACCCGGCTGGCCGGCGGCGGACCCCCCGCGGTGCGTCCCGCCGCGTGGTTGGCGAGCGCGTACAGGTGGGCGTGCTCCTCCTCGTTCAGCCACAGAGCGCGGGCGAGCCCGTCCAGGATGGGACCGCTGGGATTGGTCTCCTTGCCCTGCTCGAGCCGGATGTAGTAGTCGATGGACAGCCCGGCGAGCGCGGCGGTCTCCTCGCGCCGTAGCCCCGGCGTCCGCCGGGTACCGGGACCCGGCGGCAGGCCGACATCCCCCGGGCGCAGCCTCGCCCGGCGTGCCCTGAGGAAATCGCCCAGTTCGTTCGGTCCCGGCATGCCCCCAGTGTGGCATCCGGCACCGCGGCCAGCGTAGCCCTGTCACTGCTAGGAACGCGGCAGTCTTCCCGCGCGCCGACGATCGAGGCACCGTTAGAGCGTGAGCTGCCGGGGCCGCCCTCGGCTGGAGGCACATGATGGAAGGGAACGCAATCACATGGCTACCTGGCTTATCAGCGGCTGCTCGACCGGTCTCGGGAGAGCGCTTGCCTCGGCAGCCCTGGACCGTGGCGAGACCGTCGTCGCGACGGCTCGTGACGCGGCCAGGGCCGAGGATCTCGTACGGCCGTACCCCGATACCGCGCTCGCGCTGCCGCTCGATGTCACAGACCACGCCCAGGTTCGTGATGTCGTCCGCGCCGCCCAGGACCGCTTCGGCACCATCGATGTCCTGGTCAATAACGCCGGCCATGGCTACCGCGCCGCTGTCGAGGAGGCGGCGGAGGACCAGGTCCAGGAGCTGTTCGCCACCAACTTCTTCGGCGCGGTCGCGCTGATCCAGGCTGTGCTGCCCGGGATGCGCGAACGGCGCAGCGGCACCATCGTGAACGTCTCCTCGGCCGGGGTGCGCAGCTGCCCCATCGGAACAGGACACTACGTGGCTGCCAAGGCAGCCCTGGAGGCGCTGACCGCCGCCCTGCGCAAGGAGGTCGCGCCGCTGGGGATCACCGTCATGACGGTCGAGCCCGGGGCGTTCCGCACCAACTACAAGCGCTCCCTTGCCCAGCCGCGGGAGGAGATCAGCGACTATGCCGGCACCGTGGGCGCCCGCCGCAAGGCAGACCTCACCGAGGACGCCCGCCAGCCCGGGGACCCGGCCAGGGCAGCCCAGGCGATCATCACCGCCGTCCAGAGTCCCGCCACGCCGTCGATGCTCGTCCTCGGGTCCGACGCGCTCACGTGGTTCCGCGATGCCATGAAGGAACTCAGCGCGGACGTTGACGCATGGGAGCAGACCAGCCTTAGCACCAGCTTCCCCGGCTGAACAACGCCGTGCCCGCCAGGGCACGGCGTTGTCGGCCCTGGCGGGCACGGCACACGGCAGACCCGCAGCAGCGACGGCCGCCCGAGCGTGCGGGATATCCGCCAGCACATAAGGAACGAGATGGGGTAATCACCATGAGGCACGTCAAGCTGGGGGACCTGGATGTTTCTCGGATCGGCCTGGGCGCCATGGGGATGTCCGCCCCGGCGCCCCGCACGCCGGACGTGGGCGGGCACGGCTAGTGGAGCTCCACCCGCTTGACCCGCTGGGCCTGCAGCAGCAGGACCCGGTGAGCGCCGGGTGGTCACGGGCGCTGTCCCGCGGGCCGCGCACCGTGAGCGAAGTGCTGGCCGAGGCGCTGACGCGGATGGAAGCCGAGGACCGGGCCGAGGCATACTGGCGTGACCCGGTTACCTGGCTGCGCGCGGAACGGGCCAGGCATTCGCTGTTCTGGCGGCTGTTCGGCCGCCGCTGAAACGTCACCGGCCGCGGCATCGGACGCGGCCCGGGGGATGCGGGCGGCCCGCCCCGGGAAATACCAGATAACCGGGGCGGGCGCCCGGCCAGCACAGCACGGGCGCCGGTTCACCGGGGACGGCTAGGGGGGCGGCGGCGGCCCCCTTGCCGCCGCCGCCCGTCATGCGCCCCGCCGCGTGGAGCTAGCTCTGACCCGCGGCGGGGAGTCTTGCCGGCTTCCCTTCCTGGGAGGCCTAAAACCTCGTCAGGATCCCCCGAGGTGCTCGGCGCGGAGCTGGCGGCACCGCTCGAGGTGCCGCTCGAGCAGGCCGACGCGCTCGGTGGCTGCCTCCACCGTGGTGACGCGGCCGGCGTCCTCCTCGGCGCGGATGTGGCCGAGGGCGTCGGAGAGGGCGTCCTCCTCGGTACGGAGCGCGTCGTAGTAGGCACTGCACCTGCCGCTGCCGCTGGTGCTGGTGCTGGTGCTGGTGGGATTATTGGACACAGCCCCTCCTGTTAGGGGTCAGGCCCGGGATCACGGCGTTTGCGCGCCGCCCGGGCCGCTTTCGTGTTGTCACCGTGACACTACGCCCGCTGGCATATAGGCGTCTATGGCACACATGGTCTACCCCGGTTACGTAGGGCATCCATAGTTGCCTACAGTCAGTTACGTGAGCGTTGATCCTCTCTCCGGTACCCCGGTCTACCTGCAGCTCGCCGCGATCCTGCGGGACGGGATCAAGCGCGGGAACCCTGCGCCGGACCGGCCGCTGCCGTCCTACACGACGCTCATGCAAGAGCACGGCGTAGCGCGCGGCACGGCGGCCAAGGCCGTGCAGGTGCTCGTGACCGAGGGACTGGTGCGCATCGTGCCGGGCCGCGGCGCCTACGTCATACCGCCCGGGGAGCGCTGAGCGCTAGCCAGCCTGCCGCTTGCGCCGGGTGGTCTTGCCCCCGGCGCGGCCGATCGGGGTGACCGTCCCGGCCGCGAGGCCGGACAGGGCCGCCGCGATCACCTTGTCACGGTCCTGGCTGGCGTGCTGGTAAGCCATCGCCGCGTCCACGGTTGAGTGCCCGAGACGGGCCATCAGCTCGGCCAGCGTGGCGCCGGTAGCGGCGGCGAGCACGGCCCCGGTGTGCCTGAGGTCATGGAATCGCAGATCCGGCCGCCCGGCCGCCTCCCGGGCCGGGTGGTACACCGCGTACAGGGCCGATGGCGCCATGTGGGCACCGGACGCGGCCGGGAACACCAGGGCGTCCCGGCTGGCCGCCACGTGCCCGGCCAGGTGGTCCCTCACCGCGGGCATCAGGTGCGGCGGGATGTTGACGGGCCGCTTCCCGGCCTCGGACTTGGGGTCCTTCACGACGCGGCCGTCGTCGCCGCGGACGACGCCGCGGCGGACCCGGACGACGGCGTTCTTCACGTCGATGTCGGAGCGGCGCAGCTCGGTCAGCTCACCGAACCGCAGCGCGCACCACGCGGCCAGCAGCACCATCAGCCGGTACCGGGGAGGCATGGCCAGGGCGATCGCCTCCAGCTCCGCCAGCGACGCCTCGCGGATCTGCCGGGCGCGCTTTACGCTGCCCGCGCCGCGGACCCGGCACGGATTGGCGGGTATCACGTCGTCGGCGAGCGCGGTGTTCATGATCGTACGGAGCAGGCTGTAGGCGTGGGCGCGCATCGTCGGCCCGGTCTGGTTCTTGAGCCTGATATGCCATTCCCGGACCATCGCCGGGGTGATCGCGGTCAGCGCCGTGCCCCCGAGGGCGGGCAGGATGACCGGCATGACCGTGACAGGACGCTTGGAGCTCGTCGCCCTCGACGCGACGGACATCGCGGGGCTCGCCTCGTTCTACGCCGAGCTGACCGGCTGGCAGAGTGTACGGAACGTGGACGGCTGTATCACGCTGCGTGCCGGTGACGGGCAGGAGGTTGCCTTCCAGCAGGTGGCCGAGCACATTCCGCCGCAGTGGCCGGGGCAGGAACGCCCCCAGCAGGTCCACCTCGATCTGCTGGTCGACGGGCACGAGGAGGCGGCACAGCGCGCGGTGGCGCTCGGTGCCACCCGGCTCGCCGACGGCGCCACCTGGATCACGCTGGCCGACCCGGCGGGGCACCCGTTCTGCCTGTCAATTCCCTGACCCGGGATCCGCGCCCGCCGGCGCCGTGGCCGGGTGGCAGCCCGGCAGCACCGCGGTCTGGGACGCTGCTAACCCGTGCCGCGACAGCGGCACCATCACCGCCCGCGCCGCCTCCTGCCACCGGCCGTGCAGGCCGCCGGTCTCCCAGCCGGTTACGCGCAGAACTTATGGATAGGCGCTTAGGCGGGTGCGGACCCGGGCGGAAAAGCCCGCCGGGTCACCCGGCATCGGGCCAGATGGGAAGCCGTAGGGGCGTCTCAAGACTACGATGACGTGTCCATTGGACTTTATCTCGGTATCAATGGAAAAAACGTCCAGAGGCACCGACCTGTTGACGGTGGATTGCACTGGAGACTGAGCCGGGGTTGGCACTATCGTTGGGGCTTCCACGTCGCGGCTCATGGCATGACCGCGCCACGGTGCTTGTATCATCAAGCCGCGGGCAATAAGTTCCTCGCGCACGGCCGGCCTGGGCGCCTTTCGGGCAGGACTGCTGCCACTTGCTCTGGACTTCGGGGATCTGGGCACCTCGATCTTCACCACCTCATTGATTCGGCCAGGACTGAGGAATGCTGCACCGGGATTAATCCCGGTGCAGCATCAGCCTCAGAGGGCCGCGGCGATCGCCGGACCGTACTTCTGGGCGAGGTCAATGGCAGTCGGGATGTATTTCTTCCCCCAGTCCCAGATATCTGGGAGGCTGGGGAGGTCGATTCCGAAGAGGGCTGCCTCGACACCCGGGCCTCCGCTCAGCGCACCGGGCCTAAGCGTCCGGTCCACCGGAGCCGCTTGTACCGGGAGCCTCAATCGGGAACTAGGCGTAATCTCGTTCTGCATTACTCTGCCGTCCTTTCGCTATGGTAGCGACATTACCGGGTAGACTCATTCCCGACT
>Ga0137377_10002296_pt1 | contig 14154 bp, 8 predicted proteins | sample SagtaG_22_FD_104815 | JGI IMG/M metagenome (GOLD analysis project Ga0137377, IMG submission 104815) | Vadose zone soil microbial communities from Sagehorn Ranch, Mendocino, California, USA - Sage2_L_40_16 metaG | ecosystem: Environmental > Terrestrial > Soil > Vadose zone | place: USA... | reverse complement strand
GTGTGTGGCTTGCTGGCCGAGAAGAAATATGGCGTGCTGCGTAACTTCGATAGGTGCGCCTTCCTGACCGTCTCGACGGGAACGGGCGCTGCCATCCAGCTTGGCAAAGCCTCAACATCGCTCACCTCTTCGATTGAGATAGGGCACCAGGTACTCGACGGGAATGCGTTGAAGTGCCTGTGCGGGCAGGTAGGCTGCCTGGAAACGTTCACGGGCGGCAGGCAGCTTGAATTGCGTTCTGGGCGTTCTATGGCTCACATGACGGACAGCGCATTCTGGGAAACCTTCTCCGATAAACTTGCCATGGGCCTCGTCAACCTGGCGCAACTCACTCGTATAGATGCGGTTGCCATCGGTGGCGCTATCGCGCTTAACAATTCATTTCTCTTACCAATGCTGCAACGGAAGGTCAATACTATTCTGAGGGGTGCCATACTGGAGTTGAAATTGGCTGCATTGGGTGCAAACGCGCCGATGGTGGGGGCGGCTATGTTGCTTGAGGTTCCAGAGGATGCGATATTGCATTGATCCACGTGGAGTGCTCTAGAGTTCATCAACGCAGACTGATGAATGGCTCTCCATCAAAGTGAATCAAATGCTCAGGTCTCTCTGCTATCCAGAGGTGGGTTTCCCATGCTAGGGGGTGGCAGATATCGACTAGACTCTGCATCATTGAGGAAAGCAGATCTAGAGATACGAAACGCGCTGCACTTCTGAAACAGTGCCTCCAATGCTATCCTGCGTTTACGGGTTACAGCTTTAGGTGATATCCCGGCATCAATGAGCAAGAGCCAATTCCGGGCTTCGTTATAGAGGATGATGTCAGGGGCAGAACTTTTGGAGCAGAATGTGCGATGCCTGGGAAAGAATTTTAGGTTTTTTGCGCGGAAGATGATGGAGGCAGGATTGCTCCGTACGACCCGGTACAATACATGATTTTTCGGTCATATTCGCACGTTCTCTTGACCCATCCTAACATACTCTCTATACTAATGCAGAAGTATTCTGAATCGGTATCTGGATGAGCAGTGCATACCCTCCTTTCTAGGGTGGGAGGAAGAGATCATTCAAGTTGAAGATAGTGATTCGCTGGCGGCCGCTGGCTTTATTTGGCATCGCATTTCTCGGCCTGGCTTTGCGTTTATATGGCCTTGACTGGGACCAAATGCAGGCCCGCTCTCAGCTTTTACTTCGTTTGTATGGAGCGGATTATGCCCAGGGTAATAACTTTCATCCAGACGAGAGGCAGATCCTCTTTCATGTCGTTCAGTTATCATGGCCGCATAGCCTGGGGCAGTTCTTCGATGTTGCTACCTCACCGCTTAATCCGCATTTCTTCGCTTATGGTTCTTTTCCGCTTTATCTATTGGCCACGATAGGCAATATTCTCTCACACATTTCTCCTACATTAGCCAATTTCGCCAATCTTACCCTCACAGGGCGCGTTCTCAATGCCCTTTTTGACGCCGGCACCATCCTCCTGACTGGCTGGCTGGGGTTGTTGCTGACCAATGATCGCACACCGGGACGACGGTATGCCTGGTCTGTAGCCCTGCTAGCTGCCTCCTTGGTCGCATTCACTCCGCTGCAGGTGCAGCTTTCACACTTCTACACCGTTGATACCATGCTGCTCTTCTTCGTCACTTTGACCATCCTCGCCTGCGTGGTATTAGTAGACACCGAGAAACCCGTACGCTGGTCGCTGATAGCTGGACTTGGCTATGGACTGGCGCTCGCTACAAAGTTCAGCGCTGCTCCATTAGCCATACCGCTATTGGTGGCCCTGGCGATGCGCTGGTACAGGCATGGTCTATCCACTCTGCTGGTTCCATTGCTGCTTGCTATTTGTGCTACACTCGTGACGTTTCTTATAGCCATGCCCTATGCGCTTTTAGATATGCGGGAGTTCATTCAGCAGGTTTCCGACCAGGGCGATCTGGCGCGTGGTACACTTGATTTTCCCTATGTGCGCCAATTTGCTGGAACGACGCCGTTTGTTTACCAGGCGCAGAACATGCTCCTGTGGGGAATGGGGTTGACGCTTGGACTTGCAGTAGTAGCTGGATTCCTTTGGCTCTGCTGGCGGATATGGAAATGTGAAGCTGGTGCCTGGCTTGTGGTGCTGTCCTGGGTGGTTGTTTATGGCGCTATTACCGGCAGCTTCTATGTTAAATTCATGCGCTACATGTTGCCTCTCTACCCATTTCTGACGTTGATGGCGGCAAGTGTATTGATAGCGCTGTTGCGGTTCAGTCGCGAGAGGACGGATAGAAATGTAGTGGCACCCCTTGCGGGCGCCAGGCTCAGTAGACTCATGGGTAGTGTCCTAACAATCCTGCCATATGCTGCAATCACGATTGTGCTCGCCGGGACGATGTTTCAAGGCCTGGCATTGCTGAATGTCTATAGCCAGCCGAACACGCGCATTCAGGCTTCACGCTGGATTTACAGCCATTTGAAACCTGGTAGTGTGTTGACCTACGAACAGTGGGATGACGCGCTGCCCGTAGCTATCGATAATCATGATCCTTCTATATACCAGCAAGCCAACTATGTTGATGCCAATAGGCAGCCTCAGCAGGGGTTGGATCTCTACGGGGATGATACGACAGCAAAGGCGCAGTTGGTAGCGAAAATATTGCCCACCGTTGATGCAATTACTATGGCCAGTGATCGCCTGGATAAATCTATTCCGCGCCTGCCGTGTCGCTATCCACTGACCATTCACTACTATCAACTGCTTTTCAGCGGGCAACTTGGCTTTCACCTGGCGGTGCAGTTTGAGAATCATCCAAATCTGCTCGGGATCACGCTCAATGATAGCAATGCCGATGAGAGCTATTCCGTGTTCGACCACCCGACATCGCGTATCTTTGTGCGCAACAATCCCTATCCCTACACATCGGATCAGCTTTTTCATACACTCCTACAGGGTATACAACTGCCGCCGTCTTGCGCAAATCTCGCAGGCGCCCAGCATTCTTTATTGCTCAGCGCTCAACAGATAGCTGACGATCAACAATCTCCTCCTTTCGGTGTCCAATTTCCAGCAAATAGCTTCTCCAATACGTTCCCCATCTTGACCTGGTGGTTGGCGCTCATGCTGTTGGGCGTGCTAGCATATCCGCTCATGTTCTCAGCCTTCCGAGGATTGACCGACCGCGGCTATATTTTCGGCAAGACATTGGGTATCCTGTTACTCGCCTATTTCACTTTGATCGCATGGTTGGTGATACCCTGCGTATCGTCTATCGTTTAGATGGTGTCACCATCTATGAGGTACTTTAATACCTATAGCGCAAAAAAGGAACATATGAGATAATTCATACGTCTTAGAAGATAATGGGACAAACCTCCCAACGATACGTAAATTTGTAGTGTAGAGCACGTGTTGTAATGTATGGAAACAGAGCCTCTGTGAAGCGCCAACTCGCAGCTGGTGGATACCTGATAGAGAGTGAAAATCTGTTAGAGAGCAATCATGGTCGAACTGCTTCAAATGTGGGCACTGGTCGAAGTGCTAGGTCTGATGTGCCTTCCGCTCACCATAACCGTCTTCCATAATCTACCGGACCGTGGTTGGGCATTTAGTAAGGCTATTGGCATAGCTTTGCTGGCCTTTTGTGTCTGGCTGCCCTTGATGAGTGTGCAAGTCTTGCCTTTCAGCCAGTTATGTATCGCCGGAGTGCTGTTCATCTTACTGGCTTTCAATACTATTGGCTTTATCCGAGTACGACGCGCCCTGGCAGCATTGGTACGCGCCAACATCTTCTATATTGTAGTGTGTGAAGCGATCTTTCTAGGCATGGTATTGTTGTTAGGCTGGATTCGCTCGTATGGACCTGATATTCGCTCATTTGAAATGTTTATGGATGAGGGCTTTCTTGCGGCAATTATACGTAGTCCACATTTCCCGCCCAGCGACATGTGGCTCTCTGGCTACCCCATCAATTATTATTATTATGCGCACTTTACGATTGCAACGCTGGCAAAATTGCTGGGGCAATCTCCCTCTATTGCTTTTAACACGGGTATCTGTATGTTCTTCGGCTTGACGGCGGTGAATTTGTTTGGCGTTACCAGCAATATCGTGTCCTGGGCGCGTTACCAGCGTAGAAGAACAGTTGCATCCTCCGATGGATCAGGAAGACGCGTGTGGCCTGCATTCTTCAGGAGACGACAATCCGCAGTCGTAAGCCAAAATAACGGCGTGGATTCTGATAACGCCATAACGATGGTAGATTTGCCCTCCGTTGGCGCAGTCAACACCCAAATTGGTGACGCAGGTCCTGGCCAACCTGATACAGTACTTCCGCCGTTAACCGGGGCTATTCCATTTGGTTTGCTCACCATTCTCATGGGCGAGGTGCTTGGTAATCTTGCCTCGACGCAGCAGTGGTGGAAAGCGCATGATGACATACCGCCGTTCTACTGGTTTAATACGACTCGTGTCATCGATAGAACTATTAACGAGTTTCCTGCTTTTAGCTTCTTGCTCTCTTGCTTTCACGCGCATGTGTTAACGCTTGCGTTTACTATCGTAGCGATAGCTCTCGCGTTCAATCTCTTTCTGGAACATGGTGGTGATGGAAAAGGCAAAGGTTTTCGCGTTTTTGGCAGTGGTTGGCGTCTTCCATTCAACCTGGGAACAACCGCGCTGATCCTTGGGGGTCTCTTCGCCATGAATGGCTGGGATTTCCCTACCTACCTGGCAGTAACTGTTATCTGCATTGGCTTACAGCAATGGATGGCTTACCAATCGCGCTTGAGCCTTGAGTTAGTATTGGACGTGTTTACGGTTGCCGCGGCCCTTACGGCGTTGTCGTTCTTCATGTATGCTCCTTTCTACCTCAATTTCGTTTCGCCTTCGCAAGGCATCGGGATGGTAAGCGCGGGAGACCGCTCTGCCATTAGAAACGAAGTATTGATTTACGGGATGTTTGTATTTATCTACGTCTCGTTGTTAGTGGTGAATCTGCTGCGGCCACGGCTTGCCGCACGAACCGTTTCTGGCAAAAGTTCGCTAGATGCAGGCTCATCCGAACCAGGTCAGATAGCCGGGGATGCGGCGAATTTTGCCCTGGTGGGCCAGGAAGATACACAGGTTATGCTCAATAACGGCATATTGACAACTGCGAGCAGTCCCCATATTGCTACTTCAGTACGTCAATTGGAGGAAGGGACGATGGCGCGAAATATGCCAGGGATGCCATTTGCAGATACGCTATCCTCAGCCGATCAACCCTGGGAGGAAGAAACGGCCCCGCACGGTGTGGTGATAGTGCCTCTGACGGGCAAAGGCAGCCAGCCACCTATGCCTCCTGATACTCGACCGCCAGCGCACGGGCGTTTTGCTCGCCCTGACTGGTTGGACATGAGAGTAATAAGTGTTGTGTTGATTGTAGGAGCGGCTCTCCTTGCTTTTGCCGTTGTGAAGAATGGCCTGACGTTTGTAGTAGCTTTCACTATTGCTGCGCTAGGCGTGGCTTTAGCGCTCTATCATCTGCATGATCGCCCACGGGCGTTTACAATGCTGTTGGGCGCAGCAGCTTTTGGTCTTGTTGCTTTGACCGAAATTGTCTTCTTGAGAGATGTCTTTGCCGGTAGCTTTCCACGCATGAACACCGTCTTTAAGTTCTACTTCCAGGCCTGGGCCTTGCTTTCCATCACGTGCGGCGCAGCTCTCTACTTTATTCTCGACGGCTTTCGTCGAGCGGCATCTGCAACCAGGTTGCATCTCTGGGTACGTCGAGGAAGCCAGGCGCTTTGGTCGGCGGTATTGCTGCTCCTTTTGCTGGCAGGTATGGTTTATCCAATTGTAGGAAGCTACCAGCGCACAAATCACTATTTGCAGCGAACGAATAGCCTTGATGGGTTAAACTATATGCAATCGTCCGCTCCTGGTGATTATGCAGCCATCCGTTGGCTCAATAGTCATATCCAGGGTAATCCCGTCATTGTGGAAGCATTTGATCCCCAGGGAGGAGACTATAGCGACTACGGGCGAATCTCCGCTTTTACAGGTCTGCCAACGCTGATGGGGTGGTCAGGGCACGAATACCAGTGGAGAGTTAACTGGCTCAACAATGATTACAATGCCGCTGATTTCTATCGTCGAGGTGCGGATATAAACGCAATCTATACGAATACCCATCCTGGGGTAGTTCTGTCATTGATGGCTCTATACCATGCGCAATATCTCTATGTGGGTCCTTTAGAGCAGTCAACGTATCCTGGCTCGAATCTGCACCGCTTCGATTTATTCATGAAGAAAGTCTATTCCGCTAATGGTGTGACGATATATCAGGTTCCACAAAGTTCATAGAGTATAATATTTGGGTGATGATGCCCTCCGCCGGTGCGGGAGGGTACGAGTTAAGAGGAGTGTTCTTTTGAAGAGTTATGAAACTGAACCAATTGAAGATGCAGCAGCCGTAGACCCGGCATCGCAGAGTCACGAACTTGTACGTTTAGGCACATCTCGAAGCGATACTTCCTCAACCACTGGGGATGAAACGGAAGTCATAGATGGCGTGATTGATTCTGAGCTTGTCGTCTACGAAGAAAAAGAAACAGTTGAGCCACCTCATCGTCGAAGATTCTCTCCACCTACTCGCGAACAGCTATTTACCTGGATTCCGTTCGGGGGTGTCATCCTGCTTGGGGCAATCTTGCGCTTCTGGGGGTTAGGCGATAAGCCACTGCATCATGATGAAAGCTTGCATGCCTACTATTCCCTCCAGTTGCTGAATAACATGGCGCATTGGACGTGGTGCATCAATCCGCCGCCTCAGGGCTATAGCTGCTATGTCTATACTCCTCTACTGCATGGCCCATTTCAGTTCCATTTCATCGCGCTTGTCTACAAGATATCGCAATTGCTGGGCGCTCCTGATAATGGTGTGAATACGACGACTGTGCGTATCCTGGCTGCTACGCTGGGTACAGGGATTGTGGCGTTGCCGTTCTTCTTGCGTGACTATCTCGGCAAGGTTGGCGCCTGGCTAGCGTGCTTTTTGTTGGCAGTTTCTCCAAGCATGGTCTACTTCTCTCGCTTTGCGCGTGAAGATATCTATATGGCTTTCTTCACACTGCTGATGGTTGTTGGTATTGCCCGCTATGTGCATACTCGAAAGATGCGCTGGCTGGTGATTGCCGCTACCGGGTTTGCGTTCTCCTACGCGACTAAAGAAGCGACCTTTTTAACAGTAATGGTCTTTGGAAGTTTCCTGGGCGCGTTGATTGCGTGGGAACTTGGCTTGAAAGTGCCATTGCGTTCGCGCCTCAATCAAGAGTCGTCATCTGGCGCATGGTTACCGAAGACTTTTGCGCCTGTTACCTTGTTTGCGTACATCGTTATTGCTGGGATAACGGCAAAGTTTTTATTCGCGTGGATTAAATCCACCTCGATCTATGTTACTGACCCTAACAATGTGAGTGCCGCTAATAATTATGTGCAGGGGCTGAAGGACACCACTGTAGCTATTGTGCCGGTGATCGGTATCCTGCTTGGAGCGTTCGTACTGTTTCTTCTTTATCGCGAAATAAAAGGTAAGCTACCTGCTACGAGACACCGGGGGGTTGCTAAATATGTTGATCCTGAGAGGCAACCTCTACTCGATACCATCCTGACAATGCCCTGGACGCACTGGTTTTTTGCGCTCCTGTGCGCATGGACGATATTCCTGGTGCTGTTCACCGTCTTGTTCACCAATATTCGTGGTGGCATTGGCGATGGCATCTGGCAAGGTCTGTATTACTGGCTACAACAGGAACAGGTGGCACGTGGCAATCAGCCGTGGTACTACTATCTCATGCTGATTCCTCTGTATGAGCAGATCGGTGTGGTGTTCGGGTTGATCGGTATTATCCGCAGTATAGTACGGCCAACCCGTTTCCGGCTCTTCCTGGTCTACTGGTTCGTGGGCAACCTGGTCCTCTATTCCTGGGCGGCAGAAAAGATGCCCTGGTTAATGATCCATATCACTATGCCGATGCTGCTGCTGGCGGCAGTTGGCCTGGAACCTGTTGTCGTGGTGTGTCTCAACTTCGTGAAGAACCTCTTTGCGCGTTTAGCCTCTCCAAAGGCACCGGTGAGTTCGAACGAAAACAACGGATATCCCCAGGCACGCCCGAAGGTCGGCGTATTCGCTGCCAGTATCTCATTCTTTGGTGTGATAATGGCGGTGCTGTTGCTGCTGCCGACTCTGCATAATATGTACGAGGTGTCGTATGTGCATGCTGCCGATGGCCCGCACGAGATGATGGTTTATGTACAGACGACAACCGACGTAAATACCATCATGGCTAAGGTTGACACGCTTGACCAGAAAATGTTTGGTGGCAAACACCAGATGCTTATTGGTCTGACGTCCGACGCAACATGGCCCTTTGCATGGTACGTGCGTGACTATCCCAATGTGTGCTTCGATTATCCCTCCGGCTGCTCGGGTTGGAAGAACGTTCCCGTTATCATAGCGGGTGGCGATAATCCATACGGTGTTGAGCAGCAGTTTGGTGGAACGACGAGCAAACCTGGTGGTTATGTATATCACGAATACAAAATGCGTACCTGGTGGGATGAGGGATATAAGCCACCGCCATGTGTACCCAGCAGTACCAATAATTGCGCTGATCAGCCCTCGTATGGTGGGCTTGGCCCTGGCCTCTGGCTGAGTTACGGCGATAATCCTCCTGCGAACGCCAAATTTAACCTGGGTCTGGCCGCTCTACACATCTGGCAATGGTGGTGGCAACGCCGCGCCATCGGTGATACTGGTGGAGCGTATGATATGGTGTTGTTTATCCGCAACGATTTGAGTACAGCGGTAAAGCCGTAGTCGATACGTATTGCGAGGGCGGGGGCAAGCCCCGCCCCTACATTACATAGGATTTGTGTATAAAGGCTTGACATGTTCTGATGGTTGGGCAGGGCGGGGCTTGCCCCGCCCCTACTATACACGAGCCTGACGAGCGGTTTCTTTGCCAATGGTAGGGACGTGCCATTGGGTTCGCCCTCTGGATGCAGTGGTGTTATGTATGAGCGTTACTCGCTAATCTCTACTTCAGCCTCGATCTCAACTGGAATGCCAAAGGGTAGCTCTGCCATGCCCACCGCCGAACGGGCATGTTGCCCTGCTTCATTTCCGTACAGTTCGATAATCAGGTCGGAGAAACCGTTAATTACGGCTGGTTGGCGAGTAAAGCCGGGCGCTGAATTGACCATACCGTGAACTCTTAACCATGCTGTTACGCGGTCTAGATCGCCCAATTCACGTTTAAGGCTGCCTAACATCGCCAGGGCGACCATTCGCGCAGCCTGATATGCTTCTTCAAGTGACACCTCGGCTCCCACCTTTCCCAATGGCTGGGCAAGCGAGCCATCGGAGTTCTGAGGAGCGTGCCCGGAAATATACGCTCGATTGCCGCGTACACGAACCCACGAGAAAGGTAACTGCGTTCCCGCTGGGGGGGTGAACAACTCGGGTAACGTAAGCCCTAAAGCTTCGAGTTTAGTTTCGATCTGCATGTTGTCTCCTCATAAAGAATTTAGTATGTTGATTATTGACGATCTTCTGGTATTAGGGAAAAAACGAGTGTAGTACGCAATCTGCCATCTGCTGTAGCTACATCATTACGCAAGCGTCCTTCCAGCACGTATCCCAGGCGTTGTGGAATGGCAGCGCTTCGCACATTCAGTTCATCACAGCGAATTTCAACGCGATTGGCTTTGAGCGTGTCGAGGGCGTACTCTGTTAGGAGACGCACTGTCTCTACGATGTATCCATGACCCTCAGCAGAGGCGCGTACCCAATAACCAATTTCAAAATAACCGATCTCCCAATCGTGGGGGTGAAGTCCAGTGCCTCCCACGTAGCGACCGGTTGCTTGTTCCCAGATGCTGAGAATCAGATCATCGCGGAGTATCCAGTTTGCCACCTGCTGGATTATCCAATGCCGGCTCTCGTCTACCGTCTGATGCTCGTCGGCAAAAGGCAGCCAGGGGCGCAGGTGATCGCGTGATTCAGCTACGGCTTCGAAAAGCGCCTGCGCATCACTCTCGCGATATGGCCGCACCACGACACGCTCACCGCGCAGTTCTTCAAACAAGGGAATAAGAGTGCGATAAGGTAAGGGGTTTGTCATTACTACCTCCTGAGTGTCATTTGACGATCAACCGCCTCTACGAGTAAAGGCGTGTCTTTCTATCACACGGAATGCACAAGCACGATCTTCCCCAGGATCTCTCCTGAAGCCAGAACGCGGTGGGCTTCTGCAGCTTCAGTAATCGGAATCTTGCGCGCAATGACCGGATGAATAGCCTTATCAGCGACCAGTTGGAGTATGCGCTGCTCGTTTTCCGTAGAGGTGTGATATACGCCCCCTCCAATCACCTTCACACGCTTAAGACGCCATGCCTGCGTATCGACGGTAGCGTGCTGACCTCCAAGGTTGCCTATGAGCACGACACGTCCATCATTTACACAAGCATCGATGCTTGCTTGCAACGTCGTGCTAACCAGCTCGATCACCAGGTTAACACCGCCCGTATCATGCACAACCTGTCCCACGTTCTGCTGCTTGTGATTGACCACCATATCGGCCCCTAAGCGGCGCAGTGCTTCAGCCTTCTCGTCGTTGCTAGCTGTCGTATATACCCAGCCGCCTGCATGTTTGGCGAATTGGATCGCCATTGATCCTACACCACTTGAGCCGGCCCAGATCAAGACACGTTCTTTGGCCTTTAGATGCCCAAGATCAAATAAGCTCCCCCAGGCTGTTGAGGAGGTAAGTCCTGCTGCTACAGCCTGCTCGAACGTGACAGTGTCGGGAATACGTACGAGATCCGCTGCTAGGGCAGCTATTTTGCTGGCATACCCACCTCCACCTTTAGCTGCCAATGCGCGGGTTGTCATTACCCGCTCTCCAGCGTGAAAGCCCTGGCTATCCTTGAGTACCACGCCCGCGGCTTCCAGCCCCGGCGTAAAAGGTAATGTGCCAATGGGTCTACTGCCGTCGCGTTGAAACAGATCAAGATGGTTAACCGTTGTGGCTTTAACCTGAATCAAAACGTCTTCCGGGCCAGGCGTTGGGTCTGGCACATCATAAACTCGCAAGACTTCGGGGCCACCATATTGGGCAAATTGTACTGCTTTCATCTGTGCTACCTCTAGTACTGTTACTGCGCTTTAGTCGATAACGACGCATCCTCTTTCATTGTAATTCCGTCATGCTGCAAATGCAACATATGGCGCTGCTGCCGGACTGCGAGAGCAAAGGGAACAATTATTAACAGGCAGCCGAAGGCTGGAATCGCCAGCACCCAGTTGATACCGATATGGGGAATTAAGACACCCATAAGCGCAGGCAGGACCATTGCCGCAGCCCCGGTGCTTACGAGCATCACACTTGAAACAAGACCGATTGCATGGACGAACTGGCGCGAAGCGATAGCCATAATGCCAGGGAAGAGAGGACCATAGAATAAGCCGACGAATGCGCTTGCCCCAAAACTCACTATGATTTGACCGGGAAAGATTGCTACCAATAAACCACTGATGTAACCTCCAAGGATACTGAGGTAGAGTAGCCGGTTCTCGCTTAGCAACCCGCGCTTGAGTACCTGAGCGCCTAAAAGTCTGCCGATAGTCATGCCCAGGAAGAAAGCTGTTGCGGCAGGCGCAGCCAGAACCAGAGAAATTGCTGCGCTCTGGCTTACCGCCGTGACAATCCAATTGCCGAAGCCTAGCTCTGCGCCAACATACAGGGCGATTTGTAATACCATCAACCACAGTAACGGCTGTCGAAATAGACTACGATAAAGCAAAGGTTGATGCTGCTGCTGCTTTTCATTCTTTGTGGGAAGAGAGGGCACAGTTTGCCGCAACAATAAGAAAATTACTACGCATCCCACAACTGCTCCTACAAAGTAGGCCCAAAAAGCTTCATTCAATACCTGGAGCGATAAAGAAAGCAGCAACGGTCCGACTAATGCGCCAATCCCATATGAACTATGTACATTATTGAGCGTTTCGCCGAGGGTGTCGTGAAAGGCTAACGTGGCGATCGTATTTATGCTGACATCAATAAGACCAAACCCCGCTCCCTTTATGAACTGTGCAACGAGCAAAATCGAAAACGAGTGTGTCCCTGGAATAAGGGCGCCTGCGACAGACATCAGCCCAAGGCCACCCATTAACATATATTTTGAATTGAGTTTTAACGAGAGTACTCCAGCAATCAGGACGCCAATAACGAAGCCCAGCGCTGATAAGGTAAATGACGAACCTGCAATGGCTAATGGAACGTGAGTATTTTCTGCAAGCAGTAGTAACGATGCACCAGGTAAGACGCTGATAATTCCGGCACAGATATAGGCAAGGAAGAGCGAATAGAAGAGCAAACGACGGTTCAGGTTCGGGGCAGCGTGGCGATCCATCAAAAAGTCCTTTGTAGACGATGTAAAGCATGTGAGGGCAAAAAGAGATCTTACAATTTATTGATCTCTTTTCAAAGTGTGCCATATGGGGTATGGGTTTGTCTATGGGAACTTTACTGATCGCTAATTAAATTGATGAATTACACCCTTTACTTTTCCCTGCACTTTCCACTCCCGGTCCCATTCATCGCCATCAACATAAATCGGGGACATTTCTGGATTGGATGGCTGCAGCCGTATCTGCTTTCCTTCCTCATCTCGGTATAAATGTTTTACCGTTGCAGCCCCGAACTCACTTCCTGTATCATCGAGATGTGTTACCACAACTATATCCCCATCTTTACTATGCTCTTCAGGGTCAACAATAAGCAGGTCACCGTCGAAGATACTGTCCCCAATCATTGAGTTGCCTTCAACTGGCAAGAGAAAGGCCTTGTTTGGGAAGAGTTGCACTTCTTTCACTATCGCACTCATAATTGTGCGTTTAGGGCCGGCTGCAATAGCAACGGGATTGGTGAGTGACGAACCATGCCAATTCTTCAACACTTTAATACTGCGACTTCTATGGCCATCTCGCTGAATATAGCTGTTCTCTTCAAGAGATTTGATGTGATAAGCAATATGACCAAGTGATGTTATTCCTACGTCATCGCCGATTTCGCGCAATGTAGGAGACCTGCCCTCATATTTCTCCATGTACTTTATGATAGAGAATAGTATGCGTTCTCGCACATTGTCACGGTTGTTCGCCTTTTTAGTCGTTTTAGCCATTTTTGAAACCTCCTCAATAGGAACTAATGTTCTATTATCAGAATAACATTACGTAAATCAACTGTCAAGGTTATTCAAAAATCTGATACTACTTTGCTGGAAATGGAACACCTGTTTGTGTATACTCTACTATATACTAATCTTTGTATCTCATGAATCTTGAATATGAATGAGCTTGAGTTGTTAACCATCATAAAAGCCTGCTAGAGGGGAAAACGTTATGACTGCTACAAACACACTGCCTATCTTTATTGGTCATAATGACACACTACTGAATCTGTATCTTCCTGAGCGTGGCGAAGGGCGCTCTTTCTTTACTCGCAATGATAAGGGACATATCGATCTGCCGCGCGCTCGCGAGGGTGGAATGGGAGGTGGCTTCTTTGCAATCTTCGTTCCGCCCGATCCTTTGATACAACCCCTGAGCAGAACCGAAGTGATAAAGACCAGTACAGGTTACGAAGTGCCCTTAGCGTCAGCTATCGACCTTGGCTACGCTCAACAAACAACGTTTGCAATGACAGCAAACTTGTTCCGGCTTGAGGACGAGTCAAATGGACAGGTCAAGGTAGTTCGCACGGTTGATGAACTGAAAACCTGTTTGCGCGAGGGCGTTCTCGCTGCGATTCTGCACTTTGAGGGAGCTGAGGCTATAGATCCTGGATTGGATGCACTCGAGGTTTTCTACCAGGCAGGATTGCGCTCGCTGGGCATCGTCTGGAGCCGGCCCAATGTCTTTGCTCACGGCGTGCCGTTCAAGTTCCCACACTCGCCCGACACTGGACCAGGCCTCACCAATGCCGGGCGAGAGTTGGTTCGCACTTGTAATCACCTGGGCATCATGCTCGACCTCTCCCACCTCAACGAGCAAGGTTTTTGGGATGTAGCCGGGTTGTCCGAGGCGCCACTGGTAGCGACGCATTCAAATGCGCACACTCTTTGTC
>Ga0137377_10002290_pt1 | contig 14162 bp, 8 predicted proteins | sample SagtaG_22_FD_104815 | JGI IMG/M metagenome (GOLD analysis project Ga0137377, IMG submission 104815) | Vadose zone soil microbial communities from Sagehorn Ranch, Mendocino, California, USA - Sage2_L_40_16 metaG | ecosystem: Environmental > Terrestrial > Soil > Vadose zone | place: USA... | reverse complement strand
GTAGGAGTGATACCTGTGACGCCAGTCACAGTAGCAGTATCGTGGAATGAGGCACCGGTGACAGTACTCGTACCATCATTCACCACAATAGTAGCAGTAGACGAAGCAGCCTTGGCAACGGTGAAAAGTTCGCAAGAACTAGTCGCAGTGTTGTAGTTAGGATCCCCGCCATACGCACCCTGGAAACTATAGCTTCCAGCCGCTAGTGGACCCTGCTGCGTGGAATGTGGCACTAGACCACCGGACAGGATAACAGTCTGAGTAGACGAGGCAGTGCCAGTACAACCGCTATTGGTGAAGAAGCTATAGACGTAGCTGCCACTAGGAGTGAAACCGGTAACTCCAGTCACAGTCGCCGTGTCGTTAACAGTCGAACCGAGAGGAAGAGGCGAAGGCAAGGGTGCACCCGACTTTAGAACGACAACGGTACTAGTGCTGGGATTGGCCTTAGCTACAGTGAAAGGCTCACATGAACTCGTAGAACTGACATAATTAGCGTCACCGCTGTAGGTGGCATTGAAGCTGTAGCTTCCGGGGACTAGAGGCCCAGTCGACGCGGAGTGGGGAACCAGCCCGCCGGACATAGTAACGGTCTGGGTTGTTGCTGCGGGAGAAACACATCCACCATTCATGAAGAAGCTGTAAACAACCGTGCCGGTAGGAGTGAAACCAGTTACACCTGTGACGGTGGCAGTGTCGTTCGCGGAGGAGCCTGTCACAGTTGGAGATGACTGGATCACAACCGTACTGGTTGTTGGCGCAGCCTTGCTGACAATGAAAGGCTCACATGAACTCGTAGAACTGACATAATTAGCGTCACCGCTGTAAGTGCCTTGGAAGCTGTAGGAGCCAGCACCGAGTGCACCTGTCGAGGCGGAGTTGGGAACTAGACCACTCGACAGCGTCACATTCAGGCTCGTCGAAGCTGGAGCAGTACATAGACCGTTAGTGAAGAAATTGTAACGGTAAGTACCCGTGGGGGCAGTTCCCGAAACCGTCACCGTAGCAGTGTCATGGAAAGAGGCACCTGTAAAACTAGTCGTACCCTGGTTAACTACGGTCGTAGCCGTCGTAGAAGCAGCCTTTGTTACACTGACAGTCACATTCACATTGTGTGACGGAAAGCCCGTTGATGTGCCTGTCACCTTAACTACGAAGGTGCCAACGGTGGAACCGCTGACCGTCAGCTTGTCAGTCTGAGAAGCAGTGGAGATAGTCACACTTGGGCTGGCCAGTGTGGCAGTAACACCCGAAGGTGCAGACGCCACAAGGTTGACAGTACCAGTAAACCCGTTAACAGGCGCAACAGTGATCGTAGAGTTCTGATTATTACCACGCACAAACGATATCGAAGTAGGAGAAGCAGAGAGAGAAAAGTCAGTAACCTTCAGAATAACAGTGGCGGCGCGAGTCGCGGTAAACACAGTAGTCGAACCGGTCACGGTTATGGTGAACGTCCCACCCGAGGAAGCGCTCGCGGTCAACATGTCAGTCTGACTGGTAGTCGTAGAACTAACAGTCACACTCGGTGAAGCGAGAAAAGCAGTAACACCAGCAGGAGCTGTTACGGCAAGATTTACAGTACCATTGAACCTATTCTCAGAAGCCACAGTAATAGTGGACGTGGCCGAGGCGCCAGGACCCACAGGACCAATACTGGTAGGACTTGCAGTGACGCTAAAGTCGACCACTGTGACGGAGCCGGTAAGACACCGGTTGGGAGTCGCGGAACAGTCGACCAGGGTAAATCCGGACGGATCGGTTACCGCTGAGGCTTCGCTCGGAGTGTTAACATATGTGAAATCCGTAGTCGGACCGGCCACAACTTTGTAGGTAATACTGAACAGCGTTTGGTTGCCAGCGTCATTAGCCCCGAAGGAGAAGCCTGCAGAATGGGCTATGCCAGCGCCATCATTACCACTACAACCAAGAGGACCGCCACCATTAATACAGTTCGAAGTCGCAGAAAAAGTCCCACCAAAAGTCTCGACCACTGAAATAGACTGCGGAGTGAGCACCGCGTTGTTCGTCCTTACGGCGATATCCCAGCCGCTAAAGGTCGGCATGTTGATAGTGGTCACATTCACAACAATGGTGCCACCTGGCGCAGGAATATTCTGGGTTTGAGGGCGTATAGCCAGGCAGGGAACGCTGTTCGGCGGCGGCGTAGGATTAGCGGGACAAGGCCCAGGAAACGGACCTTCTGCATGGGCTGCCGGAATACTCGCAGCCAATCCGAGCGATGATGCTACAACCAAGAGGATTACTAACGGCAACAGCAGTTTACGACCGGGTAGACTCAACCAAACACGCCTACGAAACCTATTGAGGGGTCCAACTGGACCATCGAATATAAGACTTACTGGTTTGAACCAGTCGATGGATACCCAGCATATGCCAGAGCAACCATCGCATATCTCTAGACTCCTTGCCAGTATTCCGCTCCACTGGACACTAAGCAATGACGCATTAACCGTTCGGAAACGAAGACTTTTGGTGAAAAACCTGTTGACGGCTGAATGACCGACCGGGATCTAGCTACCCAAACACGATAATTTGTCCGATAATTCATGGTTTTTCCCGGTCTCAAATCCGTCTCCAGCCATCGAACGGCAGCCTTGGGAAGACACGTGTCACTCTATTCCAATTAGAACAGGGCTGACTGGTCGGACAAAGAAACGCACAAATCTCACCTCCATTTCGTCCCTCACGTCCAACACCAGACAGAATCGCCGCTGCTATTCCACCAATCTTCTTTTGCACAACCACAACAACAGAAGATTTCCAAAAGTTTTTCATGATTTCTTGATATCTTGTCAAGACGATTACATTACAATAATCCGCAAAGATGAGTAACGCGACCAGTTCGACGCTCTGAAACCATCTTACCAGCGTCTCATTGCCTTCGAGACGGACAATTTCCTGACGAGTTCTCCTTTTTCTCGGCCTCGGAACCTCAGAACAGTACTGCTACAAGACCTCCGAAGTTCAAGACATACTTGTGAAGGCGGGATTCAAAGTTGTACGAAACGGAACTGTGATGCGCATACCAGTAACATTCTATCGAAGATGTCCGAGGTCGCTCTCTGGATACTCCGATGCCTAGAACGAGTGTGGCCACGGCCTATGCACGAGTTAGTGCTGGACGTGAAAAATTGAAAGACTCGGAAATGCCGAATTGTTGACCCGGCGAATAGCTTGGTTTCAGTCGGTCACAGCTTGAATGGTTTCTAACAGAATTTCCACGCGTGGAATTCCGTGAAATTCTCAATGAGCTCTCTGTGATCCCTCCCACCCCCTCTCTTTCTCTTAGGAAAGAAGGGCGGTCAAGGGCGATGGAGGAGCGGCACGCACGGCCACGGTCGTTAGATAAGCTGTCATAGCCAGAGATACCATTGGGACCGCAATGCTCCGGACTCTTGAAGTGACAATAGCAGAGAAGAACAATTCGCGAAGTCTCACGATTCAAACGGGGCCCCTCGATCGGATAGCGTGCGGTGAAATATTTGTCTCAACAACAAATATGCAATAGGGATCGCGCAGTTGTTTGATCTCCTCGAATTCTTTCGACTCCTGCCCAGTTTGCATAGCGGCAGATTGAGCCAAGCTTGAGAGATGTGGACGGGATGGATTTTCTTGAGGGTAGTGCGAGAAGTTCGTGCAGGGAGCTTTGCGGCGTGAGCCTTGGACAGTTCTATGTGGTCGGTCTGGTGTGATCCAGACACTGGTCTTGTCGGATGTCGACCGGTGCTAGGTGCTGGTGACCCTTATGACGACTATCAGGCTTCTGCTGTGCAGACACGTGTAGGGTGTAGGTCCGCACACAGTCACTCGTCCAGTGAAGTTGCCGAGACATGACTGGCTGGTCGCGGCCTCGGAAGTGCAGACAGTGGTAACGATAACGTTGTCAGGTGTGGACCCGCAGCCTGGAAATGCGGCCGGGCTGACCGTCAACGAGATCGAGCCCGGCTGGTTGGAGACGGCCTGCAAGGTCACGGGTGCAACCGTTTGACTGCAAGTGAAAGGATCAGAGGCCATGCCTGATCCAGACCCGGATTCTGAAACGAATGTGATAAAGAGCGGATTCGTCAGCCAGGCGACCTTGGCCGGACTGGAGTCTGCGTATGCGAAATAGTAGCCGGACCCAAGACCAACGGCGACAGTTATGACTAGAACCAAAGCGGGAAGCGCTGTCCAGAGATTGTAATAGGATGCCAAAGTCAGCTTGGCCAGTTGCAGCATCCAAGAGTTAAGCCTTGCTGAAACCTGGCGGGAAATACTGAGGGGAGAAGTATGGCATTAGATGTACGAGGATACTTCGTACTGGGTCAGCGGATAATACAGCTATTAACAAGTCGGTTGCCTGTACTGTCCACCAAGCCGGGAGCCTCGCGTCGAACCGCCCGCCAGATAGGACCGGAGTCTAAAAATGGACGCTTCTAAGCCCCGCATCTTCCATTCAATAATCCACAGTCTAGGCAACCGCATCTTTTCGATCCTAGGCTAGTGTCCGTTAGAGCAAAGTTGGTAGGGTCAGTGGCGCTGCTAACTCCGATGAGGAATATTCCGCCCGGGGCAACCCACAACTCGCACAAGTGGAATACGTGACAGTTCAAACATGTCCAGCCGGTTCGTGTGACCCTAGACGCGTTGGCGTGCCTCGAGAAGTCGAGCGTTTGTCCCGCGGCACCGAAAAATTGTGCAGCGGGTAAAAGTGGAGAGGTTGATAGTGCGGATTCCAGAATGGAGCTGGGTCCTGCTCGAGGGGTAGGATCTTTCTACGAAGGAGGCTTGTTTTGCACGGTTATCGGGACAACCAGAGCCTTTTTCAGGCATGTGTAGGACGAGGGTCCGCAGACAGTGACCGTTCCGGTGTACTCCCCCGGACAGGTGCCGCTGGCGGTGGCCGACGCCGTGCATGATGCGGTCACAACTACATTGTCAGGAGTAGACCCGCAACTAGTAAACGCACTGGGACTAACAGTGAGCGATATTGTGGCGGGTGCACTTGACTGCGCGACTAGCGTCACGGGTGCTATGGATGGACTGCATGTGAACGAGACAGGAGCACTTCCCGACGTGGTGCTTCTGGCGGAGAACTTTATCATGAGCGGATTCTGACTCCAGGTTACCGGAAAGGAGTTCTGCGCAGACGCGAAGTAGTAACCTGCTCCGAGCCCGATTGTGACAAGAGTGACCAGAATGAGCGCAGGCATCATCCCTAGTAGGGAGTATCGCCTAGTGTGCTGACTCATGTTCAGATCCCGTGCACCGTCCTGTTCATATTTAAGAATTCTCTAAGAGAGGTCACCACGGGATAGCTCCTTACGATGATATCTATCCGCGTATTGCCTCCGTGTCCCCACCCAACCATCGCCCTACCCCTGGCCAGCATGCGAGAACAAGACAAGATTCAGTCATCCTTAGGCTTGAAGATGTTTGATGACTGACGAACTCTTCGAGTGATGCCCCATCTCGTCTAGAGTATGTTTCCTTGTTCGAGAGACGCGTGAAGTAATAGAAGGGAGTGCTTGATCGTCGATACCCAAGTTTGAGAATGTCAACGTCTTTGTCACTGCGCTACTTCTGCTCGGCGTAGTGGTAGAAGCAATCTCCGCGGTCGAGTGGGCCACCTACCCCTACTTTCCTGACAAGAGCCTTGTGTTCGCTCGAATCGACGCAGGCATCTTCAACGCTCTAGCCCCATTCTCCCCGACACTTCTCATCCTCCTATTCTACACCTGGCCCGTTGCGGTGATCGGGTCACTCAACAATCGATACTCGAAACGTTTCAGATCATACCTGAGCCTGCTCGCTAAGCCTATCTTGCAGGCAAGACCTCAGGTTCTCTCTAATTCTCAGGCCGGAATCACACTTACGAAACATCCCCGCCTCTTGTTATTGCTGGCGATAGCCGCTGCCCTGCTCCTTGGAGTCGTACCTTATCGGCCGGACCTCAACCCTTCGATGACCCCAGTCGGGGTCGATGCACACTTCTACATCGACGCTCTCAACCAGATGCTCCAGAGATCACCTGGATCAGCGATCTCTTATGCACTCGGTAACGCTTGGGCAAGCTCACGACCGCTACTGCTCGTGCCGATGTATCTGATGTCCCTGACAGGGCTCGCCTCCGTAAATCAGACCGTCGAGGTTCTACCCGCAATTCTCGGACCATTGCTGACACTGTCAACATTCGTGTTGGTAAGAGAAAGCTCCGGGAGCGAACCTCTCGCCGCCATAGCGTCAATGTTCTCAGCGTTGTCGTTCAACGCGACAGTTGGCATGTGGGCCGGTTTCTACGCCAACTGGTTAGCTCTATCAGAATCGTTTCTGTTTTTCGCAACGCTACTCTCATTCTTGAGGAAGAACTCAAGATCATCGTTTGTCGCCATGACTCTGCTATCGGTGGGCGTTCTTCTTACTCACCCCTGGACTTGGTTGTGGGTGCTGACAATCGGGATCATCTTCACTGTTGCATTGTGGAGAGACGCTGGCAAGATAATCATGGCGAGACCATTGGGTCTTCTCCTCGCAATCAACATCGTCGTCGATGTCGCTAGGAGTCTATTCTTCGGCGGGCCGGTCGCGACTCAAGACGCATCAGCCAGCCTCGCACAATCAGGCATATACCAAACTCTGAACTTCTGGCCGAACATAGTCGGTGGCCTATTCTCCGCCTACGATGGACTCCTAGGAAACGCAGTCTTCCTCGCGCTCTCATTGATCACGATGATCTTTCTGAGATTTACGAACAGGTTCGAGCGTATTCTAACTGTGTGGATCGTGACCGGATCTCTCCCACTTGTGTTTGTGTCCAGTCTTATACAGACCCGAATTGTCTATGACCTGCCCATGCCGATAATGGCGTCGGCCGGTCTACTCCTTCTTGTCAGGCCTGTAAGAAATAACCAAGTCCAATCGAGCCTGGCAGTCCTTTTGGTACTGCTACTCAGCGCGAACTACGCGCTCAGGGCGGTCACAAACCTCGTTTCTGCACCTTTCTGACGCCTTGTAAGATATACTCGCGAATATGCGGGTAGCGTGAGATTGACACAGTAAGCCGATCCTTATTAGAACCCGACGCGGCCAAGAGCAAGCCTTTCGACTCAGCAACGGAGTATTGACTGGAGTAGGGAAACCTGAGCATTGACAACCGGTTCCAACTCATCTTGAGCGGTCTCGACTCTGAAGACTCCCAATCATCCCCGCTCCAGTTTGTGGAGGTAAGAAGAAGACGCTAGAACAGACGCTAGCGGAACCTCGCTCCTTATCCATTCTAGAACATGTCGATGGCTTCGTTAGGGGAAGAATATCGATCGTTCTACCAGCCTTCAACGAAGAAGAGAACATTACAAAGACAATCGCAAAGGTAAGGGAACAATTCGAGAACGTTTGCCCAGACTACGAGATCATCGTGGTCGACGATGGAAGCCAAGATCGGACCTGGGCCGCAGTGGAGAATATGGACGAGAGGAACATTCAGATTATCGGCCATCCCCGGAATCAAGGGAAAGGCTACGCGCTTAGGAGAGGACTCTATCAAGCGACCGGTGAAATCGCGTTCATGATCGACAGCGACATGGAGGTCTGGCCACGAGACCTCAAAGCCTTCTTCACTGCACTAGAGTCAGCGGACATCATAATCGGATCGAAGCGGCATCCTCTCTCTACGGTTCGAACCCCAACGATGCGAAAGTTTCTCAGCCTGGGCTTCAACATACTGGAAAGGCTTCTAACAGGAGTAAAGGTTTCAGATACACAAGTAGGAGTGAAGGCTGCTAGGAGCAGGGCCCTCTATGCCATCCTGCCCACTCTTGCCGTTAAGAGATACGCCTTCGATGCAGAACTCCTCGCCGTCGCCACTCTACTCGGTTTCCGGATAAAGGAACTACCCGTAAATATCGACCTTAAGGCCTCGTTTAGCGGAAAAGAAGTTGCTCGAATGCTACTGGATCTACTGGGAATAGCCTACAGGTTGCGGATAAAGAAATGGTATCAGAGGAACTTCATAAGAATGAAGTCCACCAACAAACCCCTATTAACGTTGGAAAGACCCGCCAATCGTCCATAGCAGACTCTCTCGAGAATACTAAATCACTAATCCGCGCTAGTCCTCCCGAAGCCAAGTAATTATCCCTCGTCGATTTTTTTTTGTTGACCCCAACCAGATGTATCCTGGATTGCGTGTCGTTTAAGAGCCAGACGCTCGGATTAGTTCCTGTATACAGGGTTCGGCCGTCAACCACGTCTGGGAACACTAAAACATTTCTGAAGATTTATGTCGGCTCAAGAATTTAGAGAACAGGGCATTCACGTCGCACTCGTGTCCTGCTACCCTCCCAGCACCGGGCCGCTGAGCGAATACTCGTATCACTTGGTGAAAGAGTATCGACGGAGCTCGGGCATCTCTAGGATTACTGTTATGGCTGACAAAGTCGGCCATGAGGAGGAGAAGCCTGCCGGCGGGATCGAGTTGGCAAGGTGCTGGAGTCTAAACGATCCCCTTGTAGTCTTCAGGCTAGTTAAGAAATCGCTTGAACTCCGACCAGACATTGTGCATTTCAACATCTTGCTTCGACAGTTCAGCTCTAACCGTTTGTTCAACTTCTTGGGACTAACCACGCCCGCTGTCCTGAGATTGTTACGCAGGCGCGTTGTCGTCACGCTTCACAGTCTGGCTGAGGGCTTGGACGTCAAAGAAGTAGGATATTCAGATTCGTTCTTCAACAGGCTCGGCTACACTATTGCAACTCGTCTACTACTCACCGCCAATGCTGTCACAGTAACACACCAACACTTCGCAGGCATTCTGGAACGAAGGTACGCAGCACAGAATGTCATCGTAGTCCCACATGGAGTCTTCTTCTCCCCAAAGGAGAAGCTCGTGTTCTCAGGAAAGAGACTATTGCTATTCGGAAAGATTGGACCGTACAAGAACGCAAAACTGGCTCTAGAGGCCTTTAACCGAGTCTTCTTCAAGGATCATGAAACAGAACTCCTCATCGCTGGTCCCGGTCACCCTTTCCATCAAGGTCTTCTAGACTCAACCATTCGTTCGAGAGACTTGACGGGGGTCAAGTTCGTGGGATATGTTCCTGAGGACAGTTTGGAGGACTTGTTTGATTCATGCGCCGTCGTACTTCTTCCCTATACTACTCCAACCTGGAGCAGTGGAACGTTCACTCTAGCCTCGGCGTTCGGAAGACCGGTCGTCGCCTCAGATGTTCCGGATTTCCGCGAACTCGCATCCGAGGGCGCGGGCGTTGTTCTGTTTCCCAACGGAGACAGTGAGGCAATGGCGGACAGGATAGAGCAGGTTCTGAACAACCCGCAGATTCAGCAGCGTCTGGGAGAGGCAAATCTAGCTTGGGCGAGGGCGCATCGCTTCGAAGATTCCGCGCACGCTCTTGTTCTTCTCCTTCTTTCCATAGCAATGAAAAAAGAAAATCTGACCAGGAAGAGCTGTGCCTGAGAATAGCAATCATCTCCCCAGAATTCCCGCCCAATACAGTTGGAGGGGGTGGGATCGTAGTTGAACAAATCGCCCATTCACTAGCTCTACGTAACAATGTAGAAGTCCTCTTTGGATGCTGGAACTCGGACACTGCGGTGACGCGGGGAAATCCTTCACTCACGCCTATCTCTTTGATCCACTTCCCAGGAACACCAGCCATTCTGATAACGAGCATGCCTCCGACGCTGCGAGGGCTTCTGACACTACTGCGGGAGCTAATCCGTGGAAGGCCGGATGTCGCCCACCTCCATGGTATCGGCCATCCTATGATTGACATCGCGGCCTTCTTGTGTCAGAGATTCCGCATATCCTACATCTTCGTCTGCCACGGCCTCCCGCTCGCATCCAATCCACACAACGTCTTTCTACGACTGTTCTACCGAGCGTATGAACGACTTATCAGTCTCAGAACACTGCGAGATGCAGTATTCATAGTCGCTATCTCTAACAGAGTTGCGAGCGGCCTGAAGCGAATGGGAGTTCGGCCGGAAAAGATCAGGGTTAGCTATCACATTCCTCTTCGCGAGAAGACTCAGGCGGCAGGATTGTCGTTCCGGGAGGTTGCGAAGATATCAAGTGACAAGAAAATCATTCTCTTCTTGGGAAGCATTTCCTATCGAAAAGGAGCGGACCTAGCCCTCAAGACCGCTCTCGACTTGAGACTTCTGAGGAGCGACTTTGCATTTTGCTTCGTAGGACCCGATGGAGGCATGATACAAGAGGCGCGACGCAAGACAAGAGAACTCAACCTCGACCAATATGTCAAGATACTTGGATACGTGAATTCTTCTGTAAGAAACTCTGCCCTGGAGGCATGCGACCTCGTATTCTTCCCTTCCAGGGATGAACCTTACGGACTGGTCCCCTTGGAAGCGCTATTTCATGGCAAGCCAGTGCTAGTCAGCACAAACTCTGGTGTGGCGGAACTCTTGAAGAACTCCGGCCTCCTCTTCGACCCCGAACAGACCAAACTGGCCGCACAGAAGGTCAATGAGATCCTAGACGCGCCTGAGCTGGCGAAGTATCTCGTACGAACGGCATCAAAAGTCATCGAGTCAATTCCGGTGGAAGAAACGACAATAGAGTATGAGGAACTATCCACAAAATCTCGAGTGAAGGCTTCTTGAACGAATTCGTCTCCAAGAACTATCGAAAACTCCTAGACTTAAGGAGAGAAGGCCTGAGAAAATATCGCAGCCTGTTCCCTCATCAATTCATGAAGATTCCCACAGCATTCACAACTCCGGGCCTGATCATCAGAGGAAACCAAAGATCCGCTCTCCACGCCTCTGGACTGAGACACTACGATCTCGGAAAGAGGATCTGTATACTAGATCGCCCGGTACCATGGGTAGTCGCTAGCAGATTCATCCGCGAAGGACAATCGCTTCTAGACGTTGGATCTTCTGATGGAATGTTCCAAAAATTCCTCAAGGTGAACGGCATCAACATCCGCTACTCTGGAGTTGACGTAGACACTAGCTTCACCCCAGACTTCGAACTGTACCGCTCTTTGAAAGACGTAAGAGGCAAGTTCGATGTAGTTACCTTGTTTCATGTTATTGAGCACATGTCCCTTAGCGAGTGCCTGGATAATCTGGCCCAAATATCTGGTCTCCTTCAAGGCTCAGAAATTACTATCGTAGCTACTCCCAACGTTCTAAGCCCGGGAGTCTTTGAGAGGGACATTGAGCACATTCAACCCTATCCTTGGTTCGACCTGTACGCCATCCTTAGACTCTATTTCAGCCGAGTTGATGTTCTTCGGGGACACTATCTGTGTACTCCACTCCGCATGGTATCTATGCCGGTCAAAGCAGTAGCTGGCGTTTTGAGAGAACAAGACTGGTGTGAAGAAGTGATCCTCATCGCACGGCGAGCCAACAACAATGACGACAACAGACGTTAGCCTGGCCATCCGAATAAGAAAATCGCCACACACTGTTCTATTGGTTCTAGCCGCGAGCCTGCTGATAATAGTCGCACGTCAAATTCTCGTCAATGCGAACGGAGGACTCTTGATAGGAGCAGACTGGCGCGGTCCCATCTACTCCCTGCCAGCGGCAACCGCACGGTTTACCCAGATATACCAGGGCATCTATTTTGGGACGGACTTTCCCTTCGGATGGGCCGAACTCGGCCTCGCGCTACTGGCGAAGCCGAACCCGATAGTTGTGAATTTTCTGCTTGTCCTGCTCCCGATACCTGTCTCGTCGATAACCTGCTACTATTTTGCACTGCGAAGAATAAGGAACAATTCCATCTTCGCAGCCATCGCCGGACTCGCTTACGCCGTAAACCCGCTGACCGTGAGCAGAATCTACACTGTAGAGGTATTGATGCTCTGGGTGTACGCGTTAATACCTCTCTTTTTCATGCTGGCCCTCGAATATCGGAAGTCTCGATCAGCTCTCGCGAGCGCCATTCTCCTCAACGTAATGCTTGCGCTGAGACCCCAGAGTCTCTACATAGTCGGCTTTATCGGTATAGGGTTACTATTCGCGAATGTCCATCCTGCCAATAATATTCGAACTATACTCAAGCGTGACAGCAGGAAAATTCTCAAAGCCACAGTCTACTTCGCTCTGACCACTGTTGCCTTTAACGGCGTCTACCTAGGCAAGATCCTGATTTCCACTGCGGCCAACCCAACATCCTTGGCGGAAGTAACCTACCTCTACTCCAACGCTTCGCCGCAGAGCATCTTCAGACTTGTAGGAGAACCCAGCTTCTACCACTCACTCTTCGGCTACTACGATCTGCTAAATCCTCTCACCATCCTTGGAATAATCACACTTCTCGGATTCTTCGCCATTTCACTTAACGGAATGGGAAGGGACCCCAAGATACGGGATTGGGGCCTGGTCTTCCTATTCATCTTCATTCTACTCTCTATCGGCCACTTCACCGGCACGGCTTGGGACCAGATAATGGCCTCCTCTACTATCACCGCTGGTCTGCGAAACCCTGACAAGTTTCTGTTCGCCATGGCCCTGCCCTTCTCGATCCTCTTCGCAAATGGCTTCGACACTCTCCAACGGATCCTGCCACGGACGATACGAACATTGAATCTTTTCCCGGAGTACTACACTCTGCGCGATACTTTGTCGTCAGCGATCCGAAAACTGAGCATACCTAGGGGCGGCATTTTGCGAAGGATATTCTCTTCAGTGAGACAGAGAATGCGCCCACCTTCCCTAAAAGCAGGAACTCTGTCTGTAGCTATCGTTATCGCGCTGATACTTCTACAAAACTTCCCAGTGGTAACCACAAATCTTCTCTCTCAACAAAACCAGGTCAGCCTCCGAGACTCATACTGGGTCGACCCGGCCACTTGGAGCCGGTACAATCAAGTATCACAATACATTGCCAATTACAGAACACTGGTACTACCTTTCACCTACGAGGTGGAGACGGCCGTGGATAGTTGGCTGACAGGATACCAGATAGTCTCTGTCCCGCCGGGAGAGACCGGGGCGGAGACGGGCGCCTTGACGTATTGGTCCACTCTTTTGGACTCTATCGCAAACAATCAGTCAGATATCGCCTACAACCTTAAGTTGGGAGGGATAAGATACGTCATAGTCGACCAGAACCAGTCGAGCACTCTCAACCGTTCAGTAGCCTTGGACGCCACCAATCTCAACTACCTGACCCAACTGAGAGGCAGGATCGACAACTATCTCTACATGGAGCCCGCTGAACTCTTCAACATTCTGAACTCTCAACCCTACCTGCGATACTTAGGAAACTATTCAGGCCTCCAACTATTCGAGAACATCGAATATTCTGGAAAACTCTTCGGCGCATATCTAGCATACACATCCGACCAGACAATGATTAGGGACATTCCGTTACTTTCGAATAATGCGATACCGACCTCCGACCCGACACTCGAGAAGTACGCTACTGTCACAGTGTTCAATGCGACTCATCCATTCGACGCGTCCACCATTCAAATGGACACACCACAGATTCTGATCTTTCCTGCGGCCTCAACAAACTCTCAGATTCGGCCAACCGTGATCTCAGGGAACCTGGGCATAGCAAACATCTCCCTAACCTACAACTCAGGGCAACCCGGTTGGAAGAACATCGAAGTCGTCAGCCCCTACCCAATAGCGGTCCAACCGTCGGGAATCGACAACTACAATCTGCTCTACGGCACCGGAACAGGCTGGGTCCCGACATGGAATGCAACCGGCTTCAACGACATCTTTCTGAACAATCAGATAGTCTCTATCGCCGTCTACAAGGCCAACACATCTGGGTCCGGCGGTCTAGAATCGTACTCAGCGCCCTTGATAACTCAGCCACCTCAACGCTTCAACTACTCTTCAGCACCGGGAATCCACAAGGGATTCAGCCTCTACACAGGGACAGGGACGATCAGCCTAAACCTGAGTTTCAGGTTGGTGTTGGAAAAACTATCACTTGTCTATAACGAAGTCTCGTTTGAAGCGAGCCTGGCGCAGAACAGCCTTCTAGACATACTCGTCACTCCAGTTAACCAATGCAACATCAGTGCTCCAACGCTTCAAGCCCAAAGCACGACCTACAGCGGGTTGATCGATAATCGAGGCATCTCATTCCAGAACGTCACTCTGAATCCGTCCAACTCCTTCTTCACATTAACGGGTGCAGG
>Ga0137377_10002288_pt1 | contig 14167 bp, 10 predicted proteins | sample SagtaG_22_FD_104815 | JGI IMG/M metagenome (GOLD analysis project Ga0137377, IMG submission 104815) | Vadose zone soil microbial communities from Sagehorn Ranch, Mendocino, California, USA - Sage2_L_40_16 metaG | ecosystem: Environmental > Terrestrial > Soil > Vadose zone | place: USA... | reverse complement strand
GGAGGACGCGGCTAGGGCGCGACGTCGGCGAGGCGGAGGACGCGGGTCTCCGGGTCGATGACCAGGGCCAGCGTGATGGTGGCGTGCTCGCCGACCAGTTCGGCCGCGACCGAGGCGGTGCCGTCGCCAGCCTTGAAGGCGCCGACGCGGCAGGGGCCGGCCCAGGCGGCGGCCATCCGCAGGCGGCGGGCCATCATGCCGGCGTCCACTCCGCCGCCCACCGGGACGGACGGCGGCCAGTCTCGCTCGGCGCCGTTCAGCCAGTCGACCACGGCGTCCAGCGAGACGCGCAGCGCCGAACCCGCGGCGGGCGGCACGGCCAGCGTGAGCGACTGCACCCGGGGCGGACGTTCCGGGTTGAGCTGGATCTGCGCCTGGACCACGCCGCGCTCCCCGGCCAGCCACCAGCGGCACTGGGCGGGCGTGTCGAACTCGGGCCGCCGCGCGGGATCGTCACCGAACTCCCCGATGCGCTCGCGGATCAAGGCGATCCGCCGCCGCCGCTCCTCGAACGGGGCGTCCAGCGCCACGTTAGGCGAGAACAGCCGCTGCGCCGCGGCGTCATCCCACGATCTGAGCAGCTGACTGACTTCCTCGCGGGCGGCCAGCGTCTCCGGCCAGGGACCGGGCGAGGAGAGCGCCACGCCTGGGCCGTGGACAGCCGGCTCGCCCTGTCGCACGACGGCCTCTAGCAGCCGGGCGGCCAGCGGCGCCATCGCCGCGTAGGTGCTGTTACCCAGCGCGATCACGCCGGTTCCCGTCGCCGGGTGCCAGGCCATGTTGCTGCCGAAGCCCGGGTAACCGCCGCTGTGGCTGACGATCCGGCCCAGGGTGGGATGCTCGTCGACGAACAGCCCGAAGCCGTAGGTGGCCGGGGGCGACGACGCGCCGTCCCCGGGGAAGCTGGGCGCGACGGCCCAGCCGGTGAGGACCTGCGGCAGCTGCATCTCGCGCCGGCTGGCGCGCCGGACCGGATGCGTCCCTTCGTCGGCTCCGGGCGGGAACGCGGCGGCGAAACCGGCGACCCAGTGGGTGAGGTCGCGCACGCAGCTGAAGATCCCGCCCATGGGCGCGAACGCGCCGGCCGGGTCGAACGCGACCTCGGACCAGCCGCCCGGCGAGCGCCGGTAACCGCGGGCGACGCCCGCGGGCCCCGAGACCTGCTGGCCGGGGACCTCGAACTCCTCCGCCTCATAGCCGGTCCGCGTCATGCCCAGGGGATGCAGCAGACGATGGCGGACGTAGTCCGGGTAGGCCACGCCGGTGACGGCGGTGATGACCCGGCCCAGGATCGCGTAGCCGAGGTTGGAGTACTCGAACCGGGTGCCGGGCGCGCAGTTGAAGCTCACTCCCTTGGAGAGGAACTGCGCGAACTCCTCTAGCGGCAGCCCTTGCTGCCGGTCGCCCCACGGGTCGTCGGTCGGGAAGCCCGCGGTCATGGTCAGCAGGTGCCTGATCGAGATCCGCGCCGAGTCGGCGCTCACCGGCGGCCAGCCGCGCAGTTCGGGGACGTAGTCCTCGGCCAGGTCGTCGAGCTTCAGCGCGCCGTCGTCGCGCAGCGCCAGGATCGCGGACGCGGTGAAGCTCTTCGTCATCGAGGCGATGCGGAAGACCGTGCCTGCATCGGGCGGCGGTCCGCCGAGGTGCCGCTCGCCGAGCCCGGCCGCGTGCACGAGCTCGCCGCCGGTCACGATCCCGAACGCCAGGCCAGGCTGCCCGCCTCGCTGGTGATAGCCCGCAGCCAGGGAGTCCACATGCGCGAAATCCACCATCGCCCCAGTCTTCCAGAATCTTTGGCTATACCGCTCGGCCCGTTGTCGTGCCATCATCTAACTGTCCGGGTACGCCGCTGGGGCGACACGAGACGCGGAGGTCGACAAGGATGTCTCAGCACACTGCTGCAACCATGGCCGCGACAGGACCGCGGACCACACCAGAACCGCTTTACGGCGGAGCAGGCACCGGCCGGCGGGTGACCGTCCGCGACATCGCCGCCGCCAAGGCCCGCGGCGAGAAGTGGCCCATGCTCACCGCCTACGACGCCCTCACCGCCGGGATCTTCGACCGGGCCGGGATCCCGGTGCTGCTGGTCGGCGACTCCGCCGCGATGGTGGTCTACGGCCACGACACCACCATCCCGGTCACCGTGGACGACATGATCCCGCTGACCGCCGCGGTGGTGCGCGGCACCAGCCGGGCCCTGGTCGTGGCCGACCTGCCGTTCGGCTCCTATCAGGCCTCCCCCGGCGCGGCGCTGGCCGCCGCGACCCGGTTCCTGAAGGAGACCGGTGCGCACGCGGTCAAGCTCGAAGGCGGCCAGCGGGTCGCCCACCAGGTCGAGGAACTGGTCGCGGCCGGCATCCCGGTGATGGCCCACCTCGGCCTGACCCCGCAGTCGGTGAACGTGTTCGGCGGCTACCGGGTGCAGGGACGCGGCGAGGACGGCGAGCACCTGCTGCACGACGCCAAGGTGCTGCAGGCGGCCGGCGCGTTCTCCGTGGTGCTCGAGTGCGTGCCCGCGGCGCTGGCGGCCCGGGTGACCGAGGCGCTGACCATCCCCACCATCGGCATCGGCGCCGGCCCGGACTGCGACGCCCAGGTCCTGGTCTGGCAGGACCTGGCCGGCCTGTCCCCGCGCACGGCCAGGTTCGTCAAGAAGTACGCCGACCTGGCCACCGTCCTCACCGAGGCGGCCACCGCCTTCGCCGACGACGTCACCAGCGGGACGTTTCCTGACGAGGCGCACTCCTACCAGTAACCGCGGAATACCGCGACACGCCGTGCCACTGGGCCGCAACCTAAGTGACTACGCACACAAATTCGAGATAATCGACTCGATTAGGTCGGCTGATCGCAGGAGTGGAGCGTTACGTGATCAAGACATCCAGGCCCGGTCGTGACGGTACCGTCCGTGTCACCTTCGCATTGCCTGTCGACGAGCCCGGCGGAGCCGTCTCCGTCGTGGGCAACTTCAACGACTGGAATCCCCTTACCCACCCGCTGCGGAAGCGCGCGAACCGGATGCGGAGCGCGGCGGTGACCGTCCAGGCGGGCAGCACGCTGCACTTCCGGTACCTCGCCGAGGGCGGGGTGTGGTTTGACGACGAGAGCGTCGCCGCCCACGATGGCCGGGGCGCCGCGATCACGGTCTGATTCAGCGACCGCTGTCGGCTCCGGGACGGGATTCGGCGAGATGCATCCTGATGATGGAGTCGAAATCCGGGTCGGGGGTCAGGCCTAGCTGGCCCGCCCGGTCAGCGCGGACCCGGGCGGGCCAGCTGGCCACCATACTGGCCACCTCCGGATCGGGGGTCCAGTCGATTAGCGCGCTGACCTCAGGTCCGGCGACCCGGGCGAGCGCCGCGGCCATGTCCGCGAGGCTGACGGTGAGCGCGGGCAGGTTGACCGCGCTGCGGCCGCCCCAGGCCTGGTCGCTGACGGTAGCCGCGCACCGCAGCCCGGCCATGGCCTTGGCCGGCGAGGCGAGCGCGACCTCCGTGCCCGGGTCGACCGGGCAGGTCGCGCGCTGGCCGGCCAGCGGCTCGCGGATGATGCCGGACATGAAGCCGGACGCCGCCGCGTTAGGCCGCCCGGGGCGCACGCTGATCGACACCAGGCGCAGCGCCCGGCCGCGCAGGAAGCCCTTCCTGGTGTAGTCGGCCAGAAGCTGCTCCCCGATGACCTTCTGCGCGCCGTAGCTGGTCTGCGGGTTCGGCAGGGTCTGGTCGTCGACGATCTCCGGCAGCGGATGATCGGCGGAGTTACCGAACGCGGCGAGCGAGCTGGAGAACACCACGACCGGGCTCGTTCCCAGCGCGCGGCCGGACGCCAGCAGCGCCTCGGTGGCGCGCAGGTTCGCGCGGAGGCCCAAGTCGAAGTCTGCCTCGCACTCGCCGCTGACCGCCGCGGCCAGGTGGAAGATCACCTCGGCGCCGGATAGCGTGTCCGGTCCGGCCGCGAGCGGGTCGAGCAGCTCGCCGAGATCGCCGCGGATCGCCGTCACCCGCTCGTCGGCGGCCAGGTCCGGCGGGACCGGGGCCTGGTCGATGAGCGTCACCCGGGACAGCGGGCGCGCGCCGGTGCCCGCCACGTCGAGCGAGCCCGCCGCCAGCAGTTCCCTGGCCAGCCGTGAGCCCAGGAAACCGGCTCCCCCGGTAATCACCACGTTCACCACGACGCCTCCCTAGCCACGGTGATCTTACGTGCTCCGGGCGATGGTTTCCTCGACGGCGGCCTGCACCTCCGCCGGGCGCTCCATGTGCGGCATGTGCCCGGCGCCGTCGATCACGTAGCGGACCGCGCCGGCCACCGACTCGGCCTGCGCCGCCGGGATGACCCGGTCGGCGCGGCCCCAGACCACGGTGACCGGCACCGCGCCGCCGACCGCCGCGAGTGCCGCGGCCGAGTCCCCGCGCTGCGCGTCGCCGTCCAGCAGCGTGCCCAGCAGGGCGTGCAGCGCCTCGTCCACTCCGTCCAGGCGCTTGTAGGCGAGCAGGTCCTCGACCAGCTGGCGGGTCACCAGGCTCTCGTCGGCGAAGAGCTGGCCGACCACCGGCTTGAGCTCGCGCCGCGTCTGGGCGTCGGCGAAACCGCGCAGGTAGCCCGCGTTGATCTCGGCGCCGAAGCCGGACGGCGCGATCAGCGTGAGCGAGGCCACCCGCCCCGGGTCCCGGGCGGCGACCGCGAGGGCGACGGCGCCGCCCATGGAATGGCCGACCAGGTGGGCGCGCCCGGCGCCGAGGGCGTCGAGCACGCCGGTCACGGCGTCGGCCAGCACGCCGAACGTGCCCTCGCCGACGTCCTTGGCCGACGTGCCGTGCCCGGGCAGGTCCAGCGCGTACACCCGGTACCGCGCGGCCAGCGGCTCCTGCAGGAACAGCCAGGAGTTCCGGTCGCCGCCGTACCCGTGGACGAGCAGGACCACGTCGCCGTTCTCGCCGGCTCCGGCGTAGCTGATCTTCCGGCCGCCGACGTCGGCGGTCTGCAGGATCGCCTCTCCGGCGGCGTCGTCGGGCACGCCCGCGTCGATCACCGCGCGGGCCTGGAGCACGGCGGCGTCGAGCTCGCCGTCGGTGACCTCCGCCGGGGCGATCAGCGCGATCGTGCCGCTGACCGGCACGTCCTCACCGACCCGGGCGACGATGCGGCGCACCGTCCCGGTGTCGGACGCCTCCAGCGTGCCGGTGATCTTCTCCGTCTCGATGTCCGCCAGGTCGTCGCCGGCCTTCACCTCGGCTCCCTCCGCGACGACCCAGGCAGTGATCTTGCCGAGCTGCATCGACAGGCCCCACTTCGGCATCGTCACGGGGACGATCCGGTCATCGGTCATCGGGTCCATCCAGTGACCGTCTTGACGGCGTTCACCACGCGCTGCGCGTCCGGGATATAGATGTCCTCCAGCGCGGTGGAGAACGGCACCGGCGTGTGCGGCGCGGTCACCATCTCGATCGGGGCCCGCAAGGCGCCGAAAGCCTTGCGGGCGACGAGCGCGGAGATGTCGGTGGCGATCGAGCAGCGGGGGTGCGCCTCGTCGACCACGACCAGCCGGCCGGTGCCCTCGACGCTCTCCAGCACGGTGTCCTCGTCCAGCGGGCTGGTGGTGCGCAGGTCGACGACCTCGCACTGCACGCCGTCCGCGGCGAGCTGCCCGGCCGCCTCCAGCGAGGTGTGCACCATCCGGCCCAGGGTCACGATGGTGACGTCGCCGCCCTCGCGGACCACGTTGGCCTCGCCGAACGGCAGCGCGTAGCTCTCCTCGGGCACCGGGCCGGACATGTCGTAGAGCGCCTTGTGCTCGAAGAACATCACCGGGTCGTTGTCCCTGATGGCCTGGGTCAGCAGGCCCTTCGCGTCGTACGGGGTGGCCGGGAGGACCACCTTCAGGCCGGGGATGTGGGTGAACAGCGGGTACAGGCACTGGGAGTGCTGGGCCGCGGCCCGCAGCCCGGCCCCGTACATGGTGCGGATCACGACGGGGGTGACCGCCTTGCCGCCGAACATGTACCGGAACTTCGCGGCCTGGTTGTAGATCTGGTCGAAGCACACGCCCATGAAGTCGACGAACATGAGCTCGGCCACGGGGCGCATCCCGGCGGTGGCCGCGCCGATCGCGGCGCCGATGAACGCCGATTCCGAGATGGGCGTGTCGAGCACCCGGCCGGGGAACTTGTGGTACAGCCCCTTGGTCACACCGAGCACGCCGCCCCAGGCGTCGTCCTCGCCGGGCGCCCCGGCTCCCCCGGCGTTGTCCTCGCCCATCACGATGACGCTCTCGTCCCGCTCCATTTCCTGGGCCAGCGCCTCGTTCAGGGCCTCGCGGTAGGTGATGTTCCGTGCCATGGCCAGCCTCCCGTCAGTAGCGCACGTAGACGTCGGTGAGCAGGTCTGCCTCGGTGGGCAGCGGCGCGGCCTTCGCCTCGTCGACCACCCTGTCGATCAGCGCCGCGACCTCGGCGTCGACGGCGCCGAGGTCGGCCTGGGCTAGTTCGCCGGTCTCCGTCACCCGGCCGGCGAAACGCTTGAGGCAGTCGAGTTCGGCCCGCGCGTGCTCGACCTCGCCCGCCCGGTAGGTCTGCTGGTCGCCCTCGAAGTGGCCGAAGTAGCGGGTGAACTTCATCTCGATCAGCGTCGGGCCGCCGCCCTCCCGGGCCCGGGCGATCGCCTCGCTGGCCGCCTCGTGCACCGCGAAGAAGTCGAAGCCGTCCACGATGACGCCAGGCATGCCGAACCCGGCCGCGCGGTCGGCGATGTTGTCGCTGGCCACGGACCAGGTGCTGGACGTGGTCTCGGCGTAGCCGTTGTTCTCGGCCACGAAGATGGCCGGCAGGTTCCACACCGAGGCCAGGTTCATCGACTCCAGCGTGGTGCCCTGGTTGCTGCCGCCGTCACCGAAGAACGCGACACTGACCCCGCCGGTGCCCTTGAGCTTGGCGGCCAGCGCCGTCCCGCAGATAAGCGGCGGACCGCCGCCGACGATGCCGTTGGCGCCGAGCATGCCCTTGGACAGGTCGGCGATGTGCATGGAGCCGCCTTTGCCGTGACAGCTGCCGGTCTTGCGGCCATAGATCTCGGCCATCATCTCGCTGACGTCCACGCCCCTGGCGATGCAGTGGCCGTGCCCGCGGTGGGTGCTGGCGATGGTGTCCCGGTCGTCGAGGTTGCTGCAGACGCCGACCGCCGACGCCTCCTCCCCGGCGTAGAGGTGGACGAATCCGGGAATCTCGCCGGTCGCGAACTCCGCGTGCACCCGTTCCTCGAACTCCCGGATCGTCCGCATCGTCCGGTAGACGTCCAGCAGGTGCTCTCGGGTCAGAGTCTTCCGCTCCACCGTGTCGGTCATGTGTTCCTCCCAAGACGTCGGTGTCGGTCAGGATCAACAAGAGGTGCGTCTGAGCAGGCCAAGGCGGGCGCTCGCGGCGAGGACCGCGGGCACGTCCACGCACCGGGGCCCATCCGCCCGCAGCCGGACGGCCGGCTGCTCGCCCGGCCCGAAGGTGAGCTCGCGTTCACCGTCCACGGCGATGACGCCCGCCTGGGCGTCGACGGGATAGACGGCCCCGGGGTGCATCGGCTCGATCTCGTGCACCCCGACCGGCACCACGAGGCCCGGCGCGATCGGGGCGAGCACCTGCCGGGGGGCGTCGGCGGCCAGGCGCGCCGTGACCCCGTGCGGTTCGTGCCGCGCGACCGGAGATAGCTGGCCCAGCACGCTGGACAAGCCGATCGCGTCGGGTTCGGCGAAGGCACAGAACAGCTGGGTCACGGTCGCCGGATCCCAGACCGCGCGGGCCCCGACATGGCGTTGGGTGGACACCGCGACGTCCACCAGCGCGGTCTCGGTCCGGTCCCCGGCCCGGACCTCGAGCAGCTTGGCCCGGGTGGTCACGCCCTCGGCCGGCACCGCGCCGGCGGCGACCAGGCCCGCGGCCAGGCCGGCGATGGTCGCCTCGCGAACCGCGGGGAACACGTTGTTGGTGCCGGTCGACAGGGCCAGCATCGGCACGTCGCCCGCCGCGGACGCCGCCACCCGGGCGGTGCCGTCGCCGCCCAGGCAGACGATCACACGGGTGCCCGCGGTCACCATCCGCCGGACGGCGTCCACGGTGTCTTGCGCGGTCTGCCGGATCGGCTGGCCGTCGAGGAACTCAACCTCAGGCCACCGGGCGTCCTGCCTGCCACTGGCGGAGTGCCGTTCGATGGCCCGGAACACCGCCGCGGAGATGCCGCCGAGATCGGTGCTGAGCAGCACGCGATGCACGCCGACCGCGCCGAACGCGGTCAGCATGCGCTGGATCATGTTGGCCTTCTCGGCCGTCGGGAACACCGAGGCCTGCGTGACCAGCCTGCGGATGTCGCGACCGGAGAGCGGATTCGCCACCACCCCGACGATCGCGTCACCCAAGGCGCCCACCTCCTCGCCCCACTTTGCGCGCCCTTGGGTGAAAAGGGAATACTGGCCAGGCTCCGACTAGGGCACGGTGACCGGCTGGATGACCACCGGGCCGAGGGTGGGATCGAGCTCGGTGGCCTGGGAGACTCCCGGCGGCGTGATCACGTCCACGGCCTTCGGCACGGTGGCCGGGTCAGCCGAGCAGACCGGCGCGGTTCCGCCGGCCGCGCACACCCCGAACGTGAAGCCGCCCGCCGTGGCGGTGAAGTTGCGCGCCTGGTCGGTACCGAACCCGTCCTGGCCGGTCAGCACCACGCTGAAGCCCCAGCCGGACGCCGGGGTGCCGAACTGCGCCTCGGGCAGGGCGATGGTGATCGTCCGGTCGGCCTGTTCGGCGAGCACGGAGGCGGTGCCCGCGCTGCTGCCGCCCGCGTTCACCCATGCGGGCGGCGCGAATCCCTGCACCTCGACCCGCTGGCTCCAGGCGCCGGCCGGGGCGATGGCGTAGTTGCGGGAGGCGAACGCGGCCTGGGTCGAGGTGGTCGCGGCACCAGGCGCGTGCACGTAGACGTCGAGCAGCTGCGCCCCGTCGGTCGCCCCGAACGTGGGGTCCAGGTTGCGCAGCGTGGCGCGCAGGTAGGCGAAGGTGCCGTCGCTGAGGACCTGGAACCTGGTCAGGTCGAACGCGCCGGCGTGGAAGCTGGCATCGGTCGGGTACTGGTAGGTGCCTGGCCCGTTGTCGTCGCCCGCCGGGTCGGTCACGTCGAGCACGGTGCTGCCGCCGCCCTCGTTGGTGACGGTGACCTGGGCATAGCCCGTCTTCCGCCCGCCGGGGGCGGTGGCCGTCACGGTGATCGCGTTGCTGCCGAAGCTGACCGGCGCCGTCGCCGAGAAGGACCCGTCGGCAGCAGCGGTCGTGTTGGTCACCGTGGCCGGTGCCCCGGTCGTGGTGTCGGCCGACTCGATCGTCACCGCTGATCCCGGCGTGGTCGTGCCGGTCATCGTGGCGGAGGAGGTGGCCAGCGTGCTGCCCTGGGCCGGCGCGGTGATGGTCACTGGCAGCGAGCCGGGCGGGCCGCCGGTGACGTAGCGCGCGGTAGTGATGGCCGGGGTGTCCACGTTGCGGCCGGTCCCGAGGGAGGCGATGAGCCGCACTTCCTGCGCCTGGGCCCAGGTCAGCGGGGACGCTGAGCCGGCCGCCTTGCCCTTGGTGAACCCGATGGAGGCGGTCGCTGGGTCGCTGCCGTACGGCGAGGCCGCCAGGTCCGGGTCTTCCCAGGCCTGCTCGGGCACCAGCCCCACGCCGGAGGAGAAGTTGATCATCGCCTGGAGCAGGGACTTCGCGCCGCTGGCGGACCCGGCGGCGAGATCGGACTCGGCGCGTTCGCCGGACAGGTTCGGCCACAGGTGCCCGGTACCTTTATCGGTCGGCGGCCACGGAGCGCCGGGGGTGGTGCACGAGTCCTGGCTGGGCTGGTAGCAGTCGCCGTACCCGTCGGCGCTGCCGCTGGCGGCTGAGTTGCCGTAGCGGTAGTAGCCGGTCCCGCTCGGCGTGGACACCGAGATGTGCTTGTCGAGCACGGCCAGCGAGGCCTGGACGTCGGAGTCGGTGACCGGGAGCTCGCCGAGCCGGACCAGTTCCTGGAAGCCGCCGTCCAGGACGGCGCGCTGGTCCAGGGTGGGACCGCCGTTGCCGAGGCTGTAGGTGACGGCCGCGTTCGGGTCACCGGTCTTGGACAGCCGGATGAAGTAGCGCGGGGCGTACGGGCCGGTGGTGGTCACCGTCCAGGACTTGATGTTGCGCTGGAAGTCGTCTGCGGTGGCCTGGTAGAGCCGCGCGCGGGCGGCGTCGCCGTGGCTCGCGGCGATGGCCGACGCGGCGGTCAGCCCGGCGATCTCGGCCGCGATCGTGGACGGGGAGTAGCCGCCCTGCTCTTCCCAGCGCTCCACGCCCTCCGACGGACCGTTGGCGACCAGGAAATCCGCGGCCGGCCGGATGTGGTCCTGCCACAAGGTGGCGTCACCGCCGAGCCCGGCCAGGTAGGCCATCAGGATCGGGTAGGCGGCCTCGTCCAGCTGGGTGCCGCCGGTGTCCGGGGCGGCCTTCCCGTTCAGCAGCGAGTTGCGCGGCATCGCCCCGTCCGGGAGCTGCTGGCGGTCGAAGAGGAACAGCGTCGCCGCCCGGGCCGAGGCGACGTCCCCGTCGGCCATCAGCCCGGTGAAGGCCTCGTACAGATCCCGGGCGAACACCTCCCGGTACGAGCCGAAGTAGGACGGCTTGCCGTCGGCGGTCACCCCGGCGGGCACCGACTGGCCCCAAGGGCTGGCTAGGGACGCGACGATCGCGCCCGGGTAGGTCTTGTCCTCGCTCGCCTTCAGGACGTTGGCGGACAGGTAGTAGGAACGGCCCAGGCTGGCCGGCCGTCGCAAGCCGGCGTCGTAGGCAGCCCAGCCGAGCAGGTACCTGGCTTCGGTCTGGCCGAACGGATGGCTCAGGGAGCCCTGGCTGGCCGCGATCGACTGCGCCTGGGTCCGGCCGAAGCCCAGCGCGAGGGTCACGTCGCGGCCGCGGCCCGGGGTCACGTTCTCGGTGGCCACGACGTGGCCGTCCGGCGCGGAGGTGTAGGCGGTCAGGGTGTGCGCCGCGTCCAGCTGGGTGAGGCCGTCGCTGGCGGTGCCCGCGTAGCCGACGCTCGCCGCCTGCGCGGACGGGCTGGCCAGAGCCATGTAGGTCGCCACCGCGTAATCCCGGTTGGCGGCGTTGGTGACCGTGTTCGTGCTGAAGACCACCGCGGCCCGCGCGCCGGCGGAGGTGTCAACCACCCCGGAATTGGCGCCCGCGTTCGCGCTTGCGCCCCCGCCGTTGCCGTTGGCGTGGGCGTCGAGCCGGGTGTACAGGTGCAGGCTGGCCAGGTTGACGCCGGATCCGGGCAGGCTCTGCAGCCTGGTGTTCATCAGGACGGTGTCGCTCGCCGGGTCGGTGATGTAGGTGGTGATCAGCCGGAAGCCGTGCTTGGCATCGGCGGAGGTCACGGTGCAGGCCATGCCGGTGGGGTCGGCGGCGACCGTGTAGGTCATGTCACGGGCCTGCAGGTCGGTGAACGTGGCCCCGTCGGTGACGATGTACTGCAGCGTGCTCACGTCGGTGTTGTCGATGGTGGGCTCGTAGACGTCGGAGAGCACCCCACCGGCCACGGTGTACCAGACCTTGGATCCGCGGCCCGCCGCCGTGCCCAGGCAGTCCTTCCTGCCCAGGTCGAAATACGACGGCGCGCCGGGCGCGCCGGGTGCCGCCTCGGCCGTCCCGGCCGTCGTGGCCGCGGTCGCCGCGGGGATGGCGACAGCCAGCCCGGCCACGAGGGCCGCGCCCGCAACCAGCGTGGTGAAACCGCGTCCGCGTGCCATGGCCACGCCCTCCATTGTCATTTTCTGGCGGCCGGAAAGAAGACACGCTGAGCCTTCCGCCACCCGGTCACGCGCGTCAAGTAACAATCCGGCCGCGTCGGCCTTTACGCAGGCCGTGGCGCCAGGGTCAGGTGCCGGACGGCTCGGTGGCGGTCCTCGCGCGCGGCGCGCGGAGCCTCAGCCACCAGAACAACAGCACCAGCGGCACCACCAGGCCGCCCATGCCATAGGCGACGAAGGCGGCCGAGCCGTCGATGTGCTTGATCAGCCAGCCGAAATTCTGGCCGAAGAAGCCGGTGACGAAGGTGAGCGGCAGGAAGACCGTGGCCAGGATGGTGAGCTGCTCGATGGTGGAGTTCTGCTGGACGCTGACCTTCGTCTGCTCGACCGAGATCACCGCCATGTTGGCCTCCAGGACCGTGCCGAGCAGGTCCCGCTGGGCGGCGACCTCCTCGTTGACCAGGAGCAGGTGGTCCCGCACGTCGCGCAGGTAGGGCCGCAGCTTCTTGTCGGCGGCGCGCTCGACGGTGTTAACCACGGCCAGCAGCGGGTGCACCGCGCGGTAGAAGTCGGTGGCCTCGCGGCGCAGCGAGTAGATGCGCTCGGTCGGTGCCACGGCACCGGAGAAGACGGTGGCCTCGATCTGGTCGATGTCGCGTTCGAGCCCGGCGACGACGGGCGCGTACCCGTCCACCACCTGGTCCAGGATCGCCCATAGCGCGGATGAGCTGCCCGCCGCCAGCAGCTCGGGCCGCTGCTCGAGCCGCTGCCTGGCCCCGCGCAGCTCGCTGGCCACTCCCTGCCGTACCGTGATCACGAAGGTCGGCGCGAGGAAGACGCTGATCTCGCCGAACTCGACCTCTTCGGCGTCGTCGTCGTAGCGCGCCGTGCGCAGGATGACCAGCCTGACGTCCTGGTCATAGGTCTCGATCTTGGGCCGCATGTGGAAGTGCTGCGCGTCCTCCACCGCCAGCTCGTGCAGGCCGAAGGTGTCACGGACCTGAGCCAGCTCCTCTTCCCCTGGCTCGAACAACCCGAGCCATACGAAACCGCCCTGCCCGCACCGCGACGCCGCCTCGTGCAGCGGCACGGCGCCCTCGTCGCGCCGGTGGCCGTCCTGGTAATGAGCGCAATCTACGATCATCTCGGGGAACCTCCTAGTCGGCAGCGGGGCAGCTACCCGCTACCAGCATGGCGGAATCTCACCGGGCGGCGAAGATGGTGCCTGGCTCGGAAACGCGGCCGGATCCGGGGTCCGCGTTGCGGGGCAACCGGAATTGCGGCAGCGTTGTCGTACCTGCCGAGCGATCCCGGAGAAAAGTCATGCCGTCCAAACCGCTGGAGCCCGGCGATCCCCTGCGCCTGGGCCGGTTCGAGCTCCTCGGACGGCTCGGCGAGGGCGGCCAGGGGATCGTGTACCTCGGCCGCGGGACGAATCCGGGAGAGGAGCGGGTCGCCGTCAAGGTGCTCCGGTCGGCCGTCGACGCCAACGTCCTGGAGCGGCTGGCCCGCGAGCTCGACGCCATTCACCAGGTCCAGCCGTTCGTCACGGCCGGCGTCATCGAGGCGTCGGCGGAAGGCGACCGGCGCTTCGTCGTCAGCGAGTTCATCGACGGCCCGTCGCTGCAGGAGCGCGTGGACGACCGGGGGCCGCTGGCCGAGGGCGACCTGCAGCGCCTCGCGGCGGGGACGGCCACCGCCCTGACCGCGATCCACGGTGCCGGGGTGGTGCACCGCGACTTCAAGCCGGCCAACGTGCTGCTCGGCCCCGACGGCCCCCGTGTCGTCGACTTCGGCATCGCCCGGCTCACCGACGCGGCGACGATCACGAGCGGCCTCATCGGGACCCCGTCCTACGTGGCGCCCGAGCAGCTGGCCGGCGCGCGGCCGACCAGCGCCGTCGACATCTTCGCGTGGGCGGTGACGATGATCTACGCCGCCACCGGCCGGCTCGCGTTCGGCGCCGACAGCGTGCCCGCCGTCATGCACCGGATCTTGTACGAGGAGCCGGACGTGAGCGGCCTGCCGCCGTCCCTGCGGACCGTCGTCCGGGAGTGCCTGGACAAAGATCCGGGCCGGCGGCCGAGCGCTCGCGATCTCCTGCTCCGCCTGGTCGACCCCCCCGGAGCCAGCAGAGCCCCGGGGGGGCTCGGGGGGGTCGTCCCCCCCGGAGCCAGCAGAACCCCGGCGTTTCCGGTCGACTCGGTACCGCATACCGGGCCGCTGACTCCGCTGGCCGAGCCCACCTTTCCCGGGCGCACGCCGACCCAGCTCTCCGGGCCCGGCCGGGCCCCCGCGCGGTCGCGGCGGGGGCCGATCCTGGCCGTCAGCGGTGCCGCGGTGGCGGCCCTCGTCGCCGTCGGCGTCGTGCTG
>Ga0137377_10002280_pt1 | contig 14177 bp, 16 predicted proteins | sample SagtaG_22_FD_104815 | JGI IMG/M metagenome (GOLD analysis project Ga0137377, IMG submission 104815) | Vadose zone soil microbial communities from Sagehorn Ranch, Mendocino, California, USA - Sage2_L_40_16 metaG | ecosystem: Environmental > Terrestrial > Soil > Vadose zone | place: USA... | reverse complement strand
GCTGGCCAGGAACTGCGCGAACCGCCGCAGCTGAAGCCACGACCCCTCCGACGAGTCGTGGGCCGACCAGCGGTCCGGCGTGCACCGGGCAGCGAACAGGGCCGCCAGCGAGGCCTGCATCGGCGCGGGGACCGGAAGCTGCGCGAAGTCGTATTCCCGGACCCGGCCCTCGCGGTTATGGTGGTGCACCATCAGGCCGCCGTGCCCGTCCGCGACCAGGTACTCGGGCCGGGCGTGGCCGCCGGCCGGCAGCGCTGCCCGGCGCCCGCGCCCGCTCACGAGGCACCGGCCAGGGACTGGCCGATGCCGTCCACATCCTGGATGCCGTCGGACTCCCGCGCTACCCGGGCGAACACCGCGTCCAGCTCGGGCATCGGGGCCGCGATCGGCTCGGGAGCGCCGGCCAGCATCGATCGCAGGTTCAGGTCGGCCACCGGCGCCAGGTACCGGTCCACGGTCGTGTCCCGGGAGGCGTGCCCGAGCAATTGCTGGACCATGAACCACGGGTCGCCGTACAGCTGCCGGAAATCGCGGCGCTCCTCCGCTGTGAGCCCGTACTTCTGGTCCATCAGCTCGTTGAGCACGACCAGCATGTACAGGGCGAAACTGTGCCTGGCCGAGTGCGGCGTCGCGTAGGGGGCGAACACCTGGTGCGGATCAAAGCCGACACGGCTCGGCGGGGTCAGGACTCGCTCGCAGCGCTCGTTGGCCGCCCGGAACACGCCCTCCCACGAGTGCACCCCCGAACGGCAGGCCCTGCTCGTTCAGCCACATCCACAACGGCTCCAGCCCTTTGGGGCCTTCGGTGAACAGCAGCATCCGCTCCCGCACCGTCAGCTCGCCCAGCGGGCACTCCCAGGACGACCCGTCCAGGCCGCGCCAGCGCACCACGGGCCTCGGCCGGCGGGTGACCTCGGTGACCACGCGCGCCCCCGGCAGCCGCTCGTAAAGGCCCTTGCGCTGCGCCTTTGCCACCGCCCACGCGCGCGACGACTCGGCGTAGGCCTCGATCTCCCCGATTGCGTCCGCTGCCGCGTAGAACGTGCGGTCCTTCTTCGACCGCGTCACCCCCGCAGCCACCTTCCCCCGGTAATAGCGGCCCCCGGCCAGCCGCAGTCCCGGCACCTCGAACGTCAGCAGCGACCCGCCCTCGGCCCGGCGCAGCCCCGAGGAGACCAGCAGCCGGGTGAACGCGACGTTGCGGTCCTCCAGCCGCCCCGCCCACCCCGGCTCCGGCACACCGTCGCGGCCGTGGCCGCGCAGCCCCACGTCGATCCACCGCCGCCACGTCCGCGGCGTCAGCCAGTGCACATTGGACGGCCGGGCGTCCTTCGCCCTGGCCGCCGGCGCCGTCACCACCTCGCCGTTCTGGCCGCGGACCTGTTTCATCGCCACGGGGTTCCGCGTCACGTGCCCGTTCTTCGCCGCCCACCCGTACAGGCTGGCGAACGCCGCCAGCTCCCGGTCCCACTTCGACCCCCGACCCGGTTCGGGTTCCCCGCCGCGAACCGCCGCCAGTGCTCGTAATCCTCCAGGTCGCGTTCCACCGCGTCAGCCCACGACTTGCCCCGGCCCCACAGGAACGTCAGCAGCAGCGCGATGTCCGTCTCGTAGTTACGCCTGGTCTCCGCCGTGTAAACTCCGGAACCCCGCAGAGTGAACATACAGGCTCAGAATCATGTCCACCCGGTAATCCGGCGACAGGAAGATCGGATCCCCGGCCTTGATCCCAGTCCGGTCCTCTCGTGCCGGCAGGTCCTCCCACCCTGCCAGAACACGCCGCCGAACCCCCGCCCGCACCACGTCCAGCGGCACCCAGAACACCCGCCACATAGCCATCTCCCGTCTCACCGTCACCTGCGGCAACACGGCTATTTAATAGGGAAGTCCGCGAGAGTGACCTCTCTACCCAATAGAGAGGTCTTTGCCCAAGTCCCACAACGATCTGGCCAGTTCAGCGCGCCGTCTGGTTATCGAGGCTGTCTACTCGCTTTGACGACTCGTAGCACGGGATCAACCCAGCCACAGGGCAGGTCTCGAACGTACCGTTGTCCGCCCCGCTCGCCGACTGACCATCGACTAGGTGTCAGGCTCCGCTGCGGGCGGGCACTCGCCCGCCCGCCCAGCTCCGACAAAGCAGGGCAAAACGGGCACACTCCAGGAGTTAATCGTTATTGTGTGTCATTACATCCTTTATAGGGGGTGTAGTGTCACACAATAATTCGGAATCTACTGTCTGGTCACAGAATATGCCTGGCGCTTACCTGATTGCCGCGGGAAAGGGCACGCCTGTGCATCCTGCGATCGGACAAGCTGACCGGCATTGCCCAAAGCCCGGGGTTTCCCCGGTTCCCCAGACCCCTCCGGGCCCTTCCCCCCGCCCGAGGGCGCGCTCCGCGCGCCACAGCCGACTCGCATACTGCGCCGACCCCGGCCAGCACGGAAAACGGCACCTGGCCGCCGGCACCCTGGCACCGCGCCGGCCGGCTAATGCGGAAAGGCGCCGGTAACAGATGCTGTCAGGTCAGCGCTGACGGCTCGCTGGCCTTGCAGATCTCCCGGAATGCCTCGCTCAGTTCGCGTGCTTCGGGTACGCCCCGCTCTGCGACGGCGTCGATCACCTCGCGGGCGCGCCAGTAATTCGACGGCACCAGCCGCCCGGAGGTAACGGCCTCAAGCGCGGCGCCTGCCGCCTCATCGTGCCGTCCGGCCGCGATCAGCGCCAGGGACAGGTCCAGCCGGGCCGAGGCGGCGCGGCGCGGTCGCGGCGGACCGTCAGCAGCCGACTCCAGCCGCACGAGCACTTGCCGCGCGAGCGGCTCGGCCGCCGGGTCACCGAGCCAGGACAGCGTCGTCGCCGCGTACGCCTGGGATTTGGCCGGGTCATAGCGGTAGTGATGCTCCGGGGTGCCGGGCACCGGCAGCGGCGAGACAAGCTTTTCGACACGGGCAAGCGCGGCGCGCGTCTCGGCCCCCTCGCCCAGACGCGCCCAGGCGCGGCCTTCCTGCGCAGTGGCCTGGATGAAAGCGCTCCCCTCACGCGGCGCGACCTGCCGGGCGGCCCGGGCGATATCAGCGGCCCGCCGGTAGTCCCCGGCGGTGAGCACCTGCCATGCCTGGGTCTCCAGGCACCACGCGGCGATCTCAGCATGGCCGGTCTCGCGCGCCAGCTGCGCAGCCGTGCGCAGGTGAGCAGCGGCGGCGTGATCTTGGTGCAGGTCGATCAGGCAGGTAGCGGCCAGCAGGGACAGCCACGCGCCCGTCACGAGCAGCCGCCGGCGCTGGGCCAGCGTGGCGCGAGCATCCAGCAGGCAGCCGACATACCCCAGATGCGCCCGCACCCGGCTCAGCAGGTCGTCCGGCGGGGTACCCGGGTAGGCGATGGCGAGATCGTCAACGGTCAGCTCCAGCCGATCGATGACGCTGTTTCCCACATCGCTCGCCCCGGCACGGCGCGCCAGCTCAAGCGCGGCGATCTCATCATCCCCGGCCAGGAAACCCGGCCCGGGTACGCGAGCCCTGCCCGGCGCGGGAGCAAGCGAGAGGAGCGCCCCGCCTGCCCCGAGCACCTTGTCAAGGTCAGCGGCTAGCCCGGGCGAGGCCTGCGCCTTCCCGCTGCGCAGGTTCGAGATGTGGCCGGGATTGCACGGCACCTTGCGCGCCAGCTCACGAACCCCCAGACCGCGCGCCTCCATCAGGCGCGCCAGTTCCGTCCCGAAAGCACTCATGCAACGTGTAACCGATCCCGCCTGCGATTGCTTCGCCGTTGCCTGTTTGCCACTGCCGGCCATACGGGCAACACCTTCCAGCCTACGTCGCGGACGCAGTTGACTGCCGGTGTCCGTACCCGTACACCAAGCAGAAAGAACGCCGGATGACCGGGCAGGCAACCACACAGGCAAAAGGGGAACAGGCCGGATGCGCCAGCGCGGCCCGCGCCGGCACATGCGGAGGCGACCGGCCGGTGACGGCGCGAACTGAGGCCCCAGCAGGCCAGACGCAGCAGGCAGCCGGGCCGGCCACGTCGTACCAGCGCACCTTCCACGGCCGGGCTAGCGGGGGTGGGTGACGCTGGCGGCCAGGGTGGGCGGCTGGCGGCTCTGGGTGGCCTGCTCGAAGGCGTAGGCCAGGGCGATCAGGCGCGGCTCGGTCCAGCGCGGGCCGAAGAAGGACACGCCGACCGGCAGCCCCGACACCGACCCGAACGGCACAGTGATCGACGGGCAGCCGGCCACCGCGGCCGGACCCGAGGTGTGGAACACGTCGTGGTCGCCGAGCACGTAGTCGGTCAGGCCGGCCGGGTTGGCGGTCAGCGCCACGATGGCCTCGAGCCCGTGGTCGGCCAGCGGCGTGGAGATCGCGGCGCGGGCCAGCCGGGTGGCGTCGCGCCGCGCGGTCAGGTAGCCGGGGTCGGCCAGGTCACCGCTTGTCGCTTCGGCCTGCTCGAATGTCTCCTGGCCGAACCGGGAGAGCACCAGGTCCGCGTTCCGCTTGTTGAAGTCGATCAGCTCGGCCAGCGTGCCGGGCAGCGCCCCGGCCGCGCCGAACTCCGCGACGTAGGCCAGGTACGCGTTGATTCCGTACTTGAACTCGTAGCGGAGCGCGGCGAACTCCGGCTCTTCGATCTTCTCCGCGTCGGGCAGCGGCACCGGATCGGTCACGATGGCACCGAGCGAGCGCAGCCGGGCCACCGCCTCCTCGAGCACGGCGGCGGTGGCGAGCCCGGCCGCGGCCGAACCGTCCCGCCAGATGCCCAGGCGAGCCCCCTCCAGGGCGGCGGCATCCAAGGCGTGCAGGAAAGAGGAGCCAGTGGAGTTAACCCCGGCCCGTTCGGCCAATTCGTTCTCCGCCGCTGAGACGGGGTCCTCGGGGTCGGCGGCGGCCAGGACGGCGAGCAGGGCCGCCGCGTCCGCGACCGAGGCCGCCATCGGCCCCGCGGTGTCCTGTACCGGTGAGATCGGCACGATGCCGCGGCGGCTGACCATCCCGTTGGTCGGCTTGATGCCGACGATCCCGCAGGCGCTGGCCGGGCAGACGATCGAGCCGTCGGTCTCGGTGCCGACGGCGAGCGGCGCCAGCCCGGCGGCCACCCCGGCCGCCGACCCCGAACTCGACCCGGACGGGTTGCGGTCCAGCGCGTACGGATTCGCGGTTTGGCCGCCGAGCGTGGACCAGCCGCTGGTCGAATGGGTGGACCGGAAGTTGGCCCACTCGGACAGATTCGCCTTGCCGATGATCACCGCGCCGGCCGCGCGCAGGCGGGCGACCAGGAAGGCGTCGCCGGGTTCGGCGCTGAGCAGGGCGGGCGAGCCCGCGGTGGTCGGCATGCCCGCGACCTGGATGTTGTCCTTGACCAGCACGGGAATGCCCTCGAGTGGTCCCCTCGGGCCGTCGGCCGCGCGCGCCGCGTCGCTGGCCGCCGCCTCGGCCGGGGCGTCCAGGTTCATCGTGATGACGGCGTGCAGCGCCGGATTCAGCCGGTCGATGCGCTGCAGGTAGAAGCCGGTGAGCGCGGCGGAGCTGAGGGTGCCTGCGGCCATCGCCGCCTGCAGGCCGGCCAGCGACGGCTGGCTCGCGCTGACCTGAGTGCCCGGGATCATGTCGCGGAGTTCCGGCATGCGGGAAGAATAACGGTGAAATCAGTGCCGCGGAGCCCGGTCACCGCCGGACGGCGCGCAGGCCGTCCTCGATGACGCGGGCCGAGGCCCGGACCTGCGTCAGCAGCTGCGCGCGCTGCTCGGCGGGCGCCCGGACCAGCGGGGACGGCACGGTGAGCACGGCCACCATGCGCTTGCCCTGCATGACCCGGGCCGCGGCGGCCCAGACCCCCTTGTGGATCTCCTCCTCGCTGGTCGCGTAGCCCTGCTGGCCGGCGATGAGGATCTTCTTCTCGAGCAGGGCGGCGGCTTCGGGGTCCCGTCCGGCCAGCGGGGCCAGGCATTCCCGGCGGACGTTGGGCGGCAGGCTGGCCAGCAGCATCCGGGCGCTGGCGCCGCGGTCAAGCGGGAGTGGCTGGCCCGCCTCGAACGAGATGCGCAGCTGCTGCGCGGACTGCACGCGGTGCACGCAGACCGCGGACCGGCCGATCAGCCGGACCAGGATGACGGTCTCCCCGGTCAGTTTGGCCAGGTCGTGCATGACAGGATCGGCCACGGCGATGATGCTCTCGGCGGCCTCCGCCGCCCGGGCCAGGCCGATGAGCCGGGCAGAGAGCCGGTAGCTGCCGCGTTCGTCGCCAGCCAGCAGCCCGGTCTCACGCAGCAGCGTGAGGTAACGGTAGACGCTGGGCAGCGCGATGCCGGTGCGTTCGGCGAGCTGACGGGCAGTGAGGGTGTTCTCATCGGCGGAGAACGTGAGCATCAGGGCGAGGACGCGGCGTGCGCCCTCACACCCGTGCGCGGCGTTCGCCTCCGGAGGCATTTTGACCGCGGAAGCCCTGGCCATTGACCCTTCTCGGGGAGTCAGAATTGTACTATCGGTAGATGATAACGGTGTCCGTCGTATACCGTCAACGAAATTCAGAATGCATGCGACATAATAGCGAACTAAGAGCTGTGCCGAGTTCCCGGGTCCGGGCGGGCCAGGCACCGCCGCCGGACCCTAGCCGAGGTACCGGCCGGGCGATGCCGGACCCTAGCCGAGGTGCCAGCCGGGCGGCGCGAGCAGGCCGGCGCCGACGACCAGGGCGGCCAGCGCGACCAATATGAACAGCATGACCCATAGGCCGGCCGGGGTGCCGGTCAGCCGGGCCAGCTGGTCGGCGTCGGAGCCCCGCGCCCACCGCCGGCGCTGGCCGCGAGCCAGCTCGAGCACCGGGCGCAGGCCGCCGAACAGCAGGAACCACACGGCCAGGTAGGCGAACCCGGCCTGCACTATAGCGGTGGCGTAGTAGCTCACCGCGAACACGCCAGCCGCGGTGACCAGCACCGCCACCGCGCCGAACAGGTTGCGGACGGCCAGGAACGTCGCCGCCAGCAGCACCAGGGCCAGCCAGAGCATCGCGGTCAGGTGGCGCTCGGCCAGCAGCCACGCGGCACCCGCGCCGAGCAGGGACGGCATCACGTAGCCCGCCGCCGCGGTGAGCACCAGGCCGGGGCCGGTCCGCCTGCCGCGAGAATAGGTCACGCCGGAGCTGTCCGAATGCAGCCGGATGCCGTCGAGCCGCCGCCCGGACAGTACCGAGACCAGGGCGTGGCCGCCCTCGTGCGCGATCGTGATGACCTTCCCGGCCAGCCGCCAGGATCGCGAGTCCAGCACCACGCCAATGGCCAGCAGCCCGGTCAGGCCGATCACCCAGGCCGGCGGCAGCGACTGGCTGCCCGACACCCGGTCCCAGAGCCTGGCCAGCACGTTCATCGCGCAACCTCCTTCATGGGCGGGGCAGCCTTCATGGGCGGGGCAGCCTTCATGGGCGGGGCAGCCTTCATGGGCGGGGCATCCAGGAGACGTGGCCGGCCAGCAGCGCGTAGCCGACGAAGGTCACCGCGTCGATCAGGAAGTGCGCGATGATCAGCGGCGTCACCCGGCCCCAGCGGCGGTAGAGGAAGGCGAAGATCAGGCCCATGGTGGCGTTGCCGATGAACGCGCCCGCGCCCTGGTACAGGTGGTAGGAGCCGCGGATCACCGCGCTGAGGGCGATGGCCCGGGACGGCCGGACGCCGAGCCGGTCCAGCCTGCTCAGCAGGTACCCGACGACGATGACCTCTTCCACGATGGCGTTCTGCGCCGCGGACAGCAGCAGCACCGGGATCCGCCACCAGATGTCAGGCAGGTTCTCCGCCACCACGTTCAGCTCGACGCCGATGTGGAACGCGATCAGGTACAGGCCCAGCCCGCTGCCGCCGATGACCGCGGCGAGCACGGCGCCCCGGGCCAGGTCCCGGCCGGGCTGACGGGCGTCCACGCCGATCGAGGACGGCCGCTCCCCCGCCCGGGCCAGCAGGTAGAAGACCAGCAGCACCGGCGCGAGGGACAGGGTGATGTTCAGCAGCTGCATGAACAGGTCAAGCAGCGGGCGGCCGGGGGCCAGGCTGCCATTGAGGGTCGCGGTCTGCTTGCTGAGCGACTGCTTGGCGGTCAGCGAGCCGATGAACGAGACCAGCGCGTACAGGCCGCTGGCGCCCAGCGAGACGGCGAAGACGGTGACGATCTCCCAGCGCTGCAGCCCCGCGCTCGGTGGCGCGAGGCCGGGGGGCGCGGGACCGGGGGGCGCGGGACCGGGGGGCGCGGGACCGGGAGGCGCGGGACCGGGGGGCGCGAGGCCGGGCGGCGCCTGCGCGCGACCGGCGGGCGCCTGCGCGGGACGGGGGGGCGGCTCCGGGGCCGCCGACACCGCGGAACCCGCCGAGGTCTCGTCCGTCATCGTCCTCAGTATTACCGAACCCGAGCAGCCGAATAGCCCGCTATGGGGCGAACCACTAAGCTCGGTGGGTAAACCCGGGACTATGCCAGTCCGGCATCTTTAGCTAACTGAGGTCGCCATGTACCAGCCTTATCCGTCCAGCGGGAAGCCGGTAGAGCCGGTGCGGCCGCCTGCCCCGCCGTCGGTGCTGAACGCGGTCAAGCTCATGTACGTCGGGGCCGCCGTCAGCACGGTCAGCCTGATCATCTCCCTGGTCAGCATCAGCGGCACCAAGGATGCGATCAGGAAGGCGCGGCCGAGTCTCACCGCCACCCAGGTCAACCAGCTGAACACGTTCATCATCGCGCTGGCCATCGTGTCCGGCGTGATCGGCGTCGCGCTGTGGCTGTGGATGGCGCGGGCGAACAGCCAGGGGCGGAACTGGGCCCGGATCGTGTCCACGGTCCTGTTCGGGCTGGCCACCCTGGACATATTCGGCGTTCTCAGCCAGCCGAAAACGGCGATCAGCCTGGTGTTCCCCGTGTTGACCTGGCTCGTCGGGCTGGGCGCGGTCATCTTGCTCTGGCGGAGGGAATCGGGCGAGTTCTTCAAGCCGCGGCAACTCGTGTGAGCCCGGCCCCGGTCGTCTTCTCCGCCGTCCCGACACTGTTCTCACCCGAAGGCGAGCTGGATCCCGACGCCAACCGCGCGCTGTACCAGCTCGTCGCCGGCCTGGTGGACGGCCTGTTCGTGGCCGGGACCACCGGCGAGTTCCCCGCCTTGGAGGACGCGGAACGGCTCAGGTTGTTCGAGCTGGCGCTGGCCGAGGCGGGACCGGACCGGGTGATCGCGCACATCGGCGCCCCGGACGCCCGGCACGCCGGCCGGCTGGCCCAGGCCGCGGTCGCGCTCGGCGCCACGCGCATCGCCGCGATCACGCCCTACTACCTGCCGGCCCGCCGCGACGAGCTGACCGCCCACTACCGGCGGATCCGCGACGCCGCACCGGCCGCCGAGCTCTACGCGTACATTTTTCCCGAACGGACCGGGCTGCGCGTCCCGGCGCCGCTGCTCGCCGAGGTGGCGGAGGCGGCAGGCCTAACCGGCGCCAAGATCAGCGGGTCGGCCGCGGCCGACCTGGCCGGTTACGTCGCGGCCGCGCCCGGGCTGCGGATCTTCTCCGGCAACGACGCCAGCCCCTGGGCCGCCATGCGGGCCGGCGCCGCGGGTGTGATCTCCGGGCGCAGCTCCGCGTACCCCGAGGTCTACGCGGCCCTGCAGCGTGATCCGGCGGAGCAGGAGCGGCTGGACCGGATCGTCGCGCTGGGGGCGAGCATCGGCCGGATCAAGCACGCGCTGCAGGCGCGCGGGCTGGCCAGCAGCCCGGCCGCCCGGATGACCGTCGATCCCCCGGACTCGGAGGTAGCCGCCGCGATCGCGGCGATGGTGGGCGAAGTCGCCGCCGCGGCCGGGATGCCGATCGGGACGTCGGCCACCTTCACCCGTTCGTTACCTAACCGCAGGTGAACCTCAGGCCGGGGTGGCGCGTCGTCTTGTATAGAGGCCCGGCGTAAGCGGGGCGCCGGGCCTCAAAAAAGCTCGGCAGGCGGAAGCCGAGCGGCAGGCCCGGCGAGAGCGGGGCGCCGGGCCCTGGTCCGGCGTGAGCGGGGCGCCGGGTCCCGTCGACTTCCGCGTCCCGGGCGGTCGGATTCAGTCGTCCGCGTCGAGTACCTGGTGCGCGCGGGCGACGAGCGTCGGGACGGCTAGACCCTCCTGCTCGAAGCCCTCCCCTACCGTCTGGTGTTGGAGGTAGCGCGCATGGATACCTTCCAGGACGACGGCGAGCTTGAAGTAGCCGAACGCCACGTAGTAGCCGATCCGGGAGATGTCCCGGCCGGTCCGCCGGGCGTACCCGGCGGCGAATTCGGCCCGGGTCAGGAAGCCGGGGCTGGTGGTGCCGTCCGTCCGCAGGCCGGGGCCCGGTTCTCCGGAGGCCGGGTCGAGCCAGCCCTCCTCCCCCGGGTCGGTCCAGTAGACCAGGGTCAGGCCCAGGTCCGCCAGCGGGTCGCCCAGGGTGGCCATCTCCCAGTCCACCACGGCCGTGATCCGCGGCCGCGGCGACACCATCACCAGCACGTTGTCCAGCCGGAAGTCCCCGTGCACCAGGGTGGTCTCGCCCTCGGGCGGCAGCGTGGCCGTCAGCCGGGCCACCAGCTCGTCGTAGCCCGGCACTTCCCTGGTCTTGGACAGCTCCCATTGCCGCTGCCAGCGGCCGAGCTGGCGGGTGAGGTATCCGGCGCCGCGGCCGAGCCCGGTCAGCCCGGTGGCCGCCACGTCGACGCCGTGGATCGCGGCGAGCATGTCGGCCAGCCGTTCGGACAGGTCCGCGTTCTGCGGTCCGGACAGCGCGGCCGTGTCCTGCCGCGACCTGAGCACGACCCCGGGCACGTAGTCCATCAGGTAGAAGGGCGCGCCGACGACGCCGGCGTCGTCACAGAACGCCACCGGCCGGGCCACCGGAACCTCGGTGCCGGCCAGCGCGGACAGGACCCGGAACTCCCGCGACATGTCATGCGCGGTGGGCAGCACGTGCCCGAGCGGCGGCCGGCGGAGCACGAGCTGCCGGTCCCCGCCGGATCCCGAGACGGCCAGGCGGTAGGTCAGGTTCGAGCGGCCGCCGGCGATGAGCTGGATATCGGTCAGCTCGGCGGGCTCGCCGCCGAGGCTTTCGCCGATCCAGTCGGCCAGCCGCGGCGCGCTAGGAATTCCCGGAGGAGTGCTGGTTACGGTCATGATCTATCGAATCGTAGAACGGATAGCGCGCAAAATCTTAACGTCGCACCTCTGGACTATTCATGAATGGTGACGTAAGCAGGTGAAAGGGAGCTAGAAGGTCTAGACCGTTCTAAGTGGGAGGGAGCCCTGTGGCTGACGCGTGGATGCCGGGCGCTAGATGCATCCGGGCCCAGACCGACGGGGGACAACTCGGCGGTGGAGCACCGCGTGTGGTCTGGCTAACGCTAGGCGCCGACCCGCGCGTCGTCTCAGTCTGGTCGGCCGCGCAGCGGCTCAACCAGGAGAACAGGCCACCTCACCTGGTGTGGGACCCGCTTACCGGTGACGTCGCGCAGCTGCTGCCGATCGTCCGGGCCGGCTGCGCGCTGGGCATGCCCGAGTACCTGGACTACGAGCCGGACCGGCTGCCGCCCCGCCCCGCGGGCGTGAACCGCGAGGGCCGGCTGTGCGTGCAGATCGGCGTGCTCGGCTCGCCCCGGGAGCCGTTCACCAGCTTCCAGATGATCGGGCTGGCCGCCATCCTCGGCTGGCTGGACTCCTGGCAGATCCCGCGCCGCTGGCCGGCCGGGCCGCCGGCCCCGTACCGGCAGCTGGCCAGGCCCCGGAGCCGGGCGCTGTGGGCGCACGGCGGCCACTACGGCGCCTCCCAGGTCCCCGAGTGCGACAACCTCGGCCCGGGCGGCATCGACATCGACCACCTCACCAAGCTAGACGCCAGTATCGCCTGCGAACTGCCCGAACCGGCCCGCACCAACGGAGCCGCCATCCGGCTCGGCCCGCGCACCACGCACGAGCTACGGGCCGCGGCCGTCTGACCCACCCGCGAGCCAAAGGGGCGCGGCACCGCCTGGACTGAGGAGCGAGGAACGAGCGACGAAGGAAGGCGGCGCCTTAAAAGCGCCCCGGAGGCGAGCGGGAAAATAGAGCCTTCCCCTGATCTCTCCAGTACGCCGCGCACCGCGCTGCGCCGGCACCGTGAGCGTGGCCGGGCCGACCGCGACGACCTCTACGCGGTGCTCGACGCCGGACGGATCTGCCACCTCGGGGTCATCGCCGACGGCGTGCCGCGGGTGCTCCCCACCGGGTACGGCCGTCTCGGCGGCACTCTTTACCTGCACGGGTCGTCGGCGAACGCGACCTTCATGGCGGGCGCAGGCCAGCAGGTCTGCGTGACCGTCACGCATCTGGACGGGCTGGTCTGCGCCCGTTCGGTGTTCAACCACTCGATGAACTACCGCAGCGCCATGATCTTCGGCGTGGCCCGGCTGCTCACCGACCCGGACGAGCAGATCCTGGCGCTGCGCACCATCACCGAGCACCTGACCCCCGGGCAGTGGTCCTACGCCCGCCAGCCGACCAGGAAGGAGTTGGCCGCCACCTCGGCTCTGGCGCTGCCGCTGACCGAGGCCTCGGTCAAGATCCGGGCCGGCGGCCCGTCCGACGAGCCGGAGGACCAGGCGGCCGACGTGTGGGCGGGCGTGGTGCCGGTCACCATGAGGTTCGGCGCGCCGGAGCCGGACGCCGCGCTGCGCCCGGGCATCGCCACCCCGGAGCACATCCGGCGGTACCAGGGCTGAGCCCTCGGTGCTGACTCGGCCGGGCCCGGAACCGCGGCTGCGGCCGGTGGTGCTGCGGCCCAGGGCGATCCGATCAGGGGCCAGGTAGCCGTATGTTATGTAGCACGGCGACGATGCCGGTTAACCGCATGGTGGATGAGACTCCTGTCACCGCTACCGGGCTCGACCCTGAGTCAGCCTGGTGGCTTCGGGTGCTCGCCGAGCCGGGTCCGTCGCGGGAGGCGGCACTGGCGCGGCTGCATGAGCTGCTGGTGCGCGTCGCGCGGGCGGAGGTGCGGCGGCGCGGCCCCCGGGTACGGATCGCCGGGCCCGAGCTCGACGACCTGGCCTGCCAGGCCGCGGCCGACGCGCTGATGGCCATCATCAGAAAGCTCGGGCAGTTCCGCGGCGAGAGCCGGTTCACGACCTGGGCGTATAAGTTCGTCATCTTCGAGGTATCGGGCAAGATCGGGCGGCATTTCTGGCTGAACCCGGGCGTGCCGCTGGACGCCGAGGACTGGGACCGGCTGCCGGACCGTTTCGGCTTCGACCCGGCGCGGGAGGCCGAGTGGCGCGATCTGCTGGGCGCGCTGTACCGGGCCGTGGATGAGGTGCTTACCGCGCGGCAGCGCGTGGTCTTCGTCGCGATCGTGCTCAACGAGGTTCCGCTGGATACCTTGGTCATTGAGCTGGCCTCCAACCGCAACGCGATCTACAAGACGCTGTTCGACGCCCGGCGTAAGCTGCGGTCTGCTCTTGTCGCTAACGGGTACATAGGCGATGACTCTTCGAGGAGCTCATGAACGGCCGGTCAGAACTCGACCGCTTCCTGCGGACCGATCCGCGTGACGTGGGATGCGCCCAGGCGATGGAGATGCTGCACGTCTACGCCGAGCTGGTGGCGGCGGGCGCCCCGGCGGAGCAGCGGTACCCGGGCATCGCGGCGCACCTGCGCGCGTGCGGCCCGTGTGGCGAGGACTTCGCGGGACTGCTGGCCGCGGTGCGCGGCGAGGCGGACTGACCGGCACGTGTAGCGTCCGGCGGCCGCATTGAAAGACCGCGTCATTTCTTCGTAATCCTTCTGCGCGCCGACGGGCGGTAAGAACCCGGCCCACCGCGCACACCAACCAGGGGTAAGCCAGACAGCGCGGTGACAGGTCGCCGCCCTCGGTGTTCCGGCCCCGCCGGAGGAGAAGGACAGCAGATGAAGATCTTGAAACGCAGATGGTGGCTGGCCGCCGCCGCCGCCGTGCTGGTCGCCGTCTCGGCGGTGCTCACCACCGTGGCGTCCGGCGGGGCGAGCGCCGCGCCATCCAGGGCCACGGCGGCCCAGGCCGGGAACCTGGGCCAGTTGACGGGCCTGCTGCCCCGGAATCACCTGACCGAAGAAAGCGCGCTCCAGGTCGACCTCAGCAAGGAGACGGTGCGGCTGCCGCTGTACCCGGGCACCGCGAACGGCAAGACCGTGTGGTACGTGCTGCTGG
>Ga0137377_10002273_pt1 | contig 14212 bp, 9 predicted proteins | sample SagtaG_22_FD_104815 | JGI IMG/M metagenome (GOLD analysis project Ga0137377, IMG submission 104815) | Vadose zone soil microbial communities from Sagehorn Ranch, Mendocino, California, USA - Sage2_L_40_16 metaG | ecosystem: Environmental > Terrestrial > Soil > Vadose zone | place: USA... | reverse complement strand
TCTGCCACAGTGCTTAATGAGGTGGCCGCGTTCTATCAAGAGCAGCTCGATCGCTACCCTGAGGCACTGCGTTATCTTGAGCGACGCGGAGTGCACGATCCTGCATTGATCAAAGAGCTGCGGATCGGCTATGCTCCCGGCGGATGCCTGCGCCGGCATCTCACCGCTCAAGGATTTTCTTTCGATCTTCTGCGCCGGGTTGGCCTGGTCAACTCTCAAGGCCGCGACACCTTCTACGGTCGCGTCGTCTTCCCCTGCAGTCACGGCGGACGCATTGTCAACCTCTACGGCCGCAGCCTGGGCGATGCCTTTGCCCATCGATTTCTGCCTCGCCCCAAGGGCGGCTTGTATGCCTGGGAGCAGGTTCGGCATTGCCCTGAGGTAATTCTCGTCGAGGGGCTGTTCGACTATGCCGTGTTGTGGCAGGCAGGTTTTCATCACCTCACCTGCTCGTTGGGCACCCACCTCAACGCCTGCCAGTTTCGGCAACTGTGCGACAACAAACGCACGGTTTATCTCACCTTCGATGTCGACGCCAATGGCAGCGGTCAACAAGCCTCGCAGCAGCTTGCATATCGTCTCCGGGCGCGAGGTATTGCTACTCGCCGCGTCCTCCTGCCTCCTGGCCACGATCCCAACCACTTCTTCGTCCAGAGCGGTGATGCGCGGCAGTTTCAGTCTCTGCTGGAGGCGGCTCAGCCGTGAACTTCCGCGTGATCTATCAGCACTCCCATGACGCACGAAGCCCGATTCACATAATCGAGCAAACCACCGGCTGGGAGGTCGGCTGGATTAATCGTTATCTAGACCGCGAATACGTCCGTCGCCTAGCGGACACGACTCTGCGAACCTACGCTCACAACCTGCTGCACTTCGTTCGCTGGTGGGAAAGCATTCATCCCACCGGCGATATCGTGGAAGGAGACCTTTCCGAGTCGACACTCCTGGATTACGTGCGCTTCCAGTCCAGCCAACAACCTCGGCCTTCGGCTTCCCTCATCAACGACCGCGTTGCCGTCACGGATCGCGCTCTGCGCAACGAGTTCCCGAACGCTCCTTGTCAGATCGCTCGCGGTTTTCATCAAGCTTTCTTGCGGCGTGGACCCATGGGCCTAGCGCGCCCCCGGCAGGCAATCAGCCGGCTGCGAGTGAGGGTGCCCAAACATAACATCGTGCCGCTCTCAGTGAATGAAGTGGCCCGCTTCTGGTCGAGTTTTCGTACCTCTCGCGACTTGGCCATCGTGGGTTTGATGCTCCTGCATGGGCTCCGTTCCGCCGAAGTGATGGCTTTGAATCGGGATGACGTGTTGCTGGAGGAAGCGCAACTCCGCGTTCGTGGCAAAGGCAACAAACTTCGCTTCCTCCCGCTAGCGCCAGAAAGCATTCAACTGCTCGATCACTATCTGCGACTGGAACGACCCAATCCATGCAGCCCCGCATTGTTCGTCTCGCTGAAAGGACCTGCACGCGGAACACCTATGAGCCCTGCGGGATTACGCTCCTTGTTCCGCTACCATCGCCAGACCACTGGCATTAAGCTCGCCCACCCACATCGTTTTCGACACACCTTTGCCTCCGACATGGTACGTGCCGGGATAAGCCTGCCCGCGCTCATGCAGCTGATGGGTCACGCCGACATTCAAACCACGCTGCGCTATGTGCAGATCACCCCACAAGACGTCTATGTTGAGTATGCGCGCGCAGTGGCGCAGCACACTCGTGCTGTTCCGAAGATTTCCTCATGAACCGCGCTCGCCGCCCACCGCTTCAGCATCCTCTGGCGCCGGTCTTCGATCGTGCCGTTGATTCCTTCAGCGTTGCACTCAGTCCCGATACGATTCGCCATTACCGCGGTACCGCGCGCAATTTCCTGAGATTTCTTGGCCTCGCATATCCCCAAGTGAACGGTCTTGAGCAATTGCGTCGTGAGCCCCACATCCTGGGCTGGATGTCTCATCTGCGCTCAAAAGTGCGGCCCCTGTCGACCGCCTCCTACATTAACCAGCTCATCGCTCTGCGCTCTCTCTTTAACGAACTGGCTTGGTCGGAAGAGCTTGCGGAACTCGTTCGCCTGATCCGGCGTGAGGATTTTCCGCGTCCACCGCAGAGACTCCCACGGCCGCTCACCCTACAGCAGGATCAGCTTCTCCAGCAGGAGTTCCGCCGCCGTAATGATCTGGGTGGCAATGTTTTTCTGTTGCTGCGCCACACCGGCATGCGCATTGGCGAATTCGCCGATTTGTCCTGCGATTGCCTTCGCTCCACCGGATCAGAGCAATGGGCGATTCATGTGCCCCTCGGGAAGCTAAAAACCGAACGTATGGTCCCCGTGGATTTCTGTGCCTGTGAACTCGTCCAACGCCTGGCATTCTTTCGTTCCCTGGATCTGCTGCCGGCCGATGGACGGCTCCTGGCCCGCGCAAGCAGCAAAGAAGCCCTGGTTCGTCAACTGCGTGATTACTTGCATCAGGTCTGCCATACCCTCGGCCTCTCCACCCGCATCGTTCCTCATCAGCTTCGTCATACCTATGCCACAGAAATGCTGCGTGCCGGCGTGAGCTTTCCCGTGCTCATGAAGTTACTCGGCCACACCTCTCCTGACATGACCATGCGTTATGTCGACGTGGCGTTGACTGATCTCCAGCGGGAATATCAACTGGCTCGTTCACGACCCCGGCATCTCGTTCCACAGCCGAAAGTGCCGTCCACCCGCATTCGAGCTGGACTCCAGGGAGTAATCGATTCCTTGCTGGCGGCTCAACATGTGCTCGAGATGTTCCGCCGCGTGCTGCCACATGGCCACTCCCGCGCTCGCCTCGACCGCCTATCCAACCGGCTCACCAAGATTGTCAGCGAAACGCGCAAACTCCGCACCCCCTGAGAGTGGGCAGAGATTGGCCGGTAATGTCGGCATAACCGGAAGTAATGCTGCCGTGAAGTGTTCACCGAAGACTAGCGGAGTTCGGGTCGAAGAACTGGCGGGAGCGACGGGACTCGAACCCGCGGCCTCCTGCGTGACAGGCAGGCGTTCTAACCCGCTGAACTACGCCGCCCCCGCAATCTACGTCGTCTGATTCCTTCCGATTCCCTCTCGTTACTTGCCGTTCCCTCTGGCCGTGCCGTGACAGGGCATCAACGACGTATAATTTATTGGATTTCAACGGTACTGACAGCCCGTTCTTGATCCTCTAACGAACTCTTCGACCCTGTCTATTGGACCCGAATCGGACCCAAGATCTAAGCAATTCTTTTCAAGTTGCAGACTCGATGTCAATTGCACTGGAGTGGGAAAATACTCATGGCCTTCCTGCCGCCTCAGGAACTTGGTATATTCTCAGGACCAAAGAGTTCGCCCGGCACAATAGCCGCACAATCATCTCCAAGAGCGCTCTAAGGCGAGAGTTGATGATGGTCAGACAATCAGGCTACGCGCTGGACAATGAGGAAGACGAACCTGGAGTTCGGTGTATTGGAGCCCCCGTGTTCGATGAGAATGGGGCCGCGGTCGCCGCAATCAGCGTAGCAGGAACTAAAAACGAAATCGGAATGGATCGCGTGCCAATCTTGGCACGCCAAATGATGCGGACCGCGCAACAGATTTCGTCACGCATGGGCTATATAGGGCAAAATCTCGGCGTCGGGTAAACAACGGCACGTCAACTCAAGATGCACATCCGCGCGGCAAGTAAGGCCGTCGCTCCATAAAGCCCAAAGATTAGGGCATGGGTCGTTGACTGGAGCCATCGCCAGGCGAATCGGCCACCCGACCACCGACAGCGGTCCGCATTTGAATCGGAAGCATGTCCAGCGCATTGGACACGATTAGTTTTTCGAGTCGATCAAAGGAGGCAAGGTAACATGCGTTTCCATTCACGACCTTTTCTCGCCGTGTACGCTTCACTTGCAGTGACTCTGATTTGCCAGCTTTGCCCAACAGCAAAGGCTCAATCAGCAGAATTGGCTGCGACACCCCCAATGGGCTGGAACAGCTGGAACCATTTTGCAGAAAAGGTCACGGATGCCGATGTGCGTGCGGCGGCCGATGCCATGGTCTCAAGCGGAATGAGGGACGCCGGCTACATCTATGTCAATGTGGACGACTCTTGGGAGGCCCAGCGGGACGCTCAAGGCAACATTCATTCCAACAGCAAATTCCCTGACATGAAGGCGCTTGGCGACTACGTGCACTCAAAGGGATTGAAATTCGGAATCTATTCCTCACCGGGGCCCAAAACCTGCGGAGGTTACGAGGGGAGCTATCGCCACGAGCAACAGGATGCGAATACCTATGCCAGTTGGGGCGTGGACTTTCTGAAATACGACTTATGCAGTTACATGGACATCATGAAGTTGCATGATCCCAGCCAAGATCCGCACCAAGCACAGGTGATGATGCAAGAGGCATACAGCAAGATGCATGAAGCACTCGTCAATACACATCGACCCATCGTTTACAGCCTGTGTCAGTACGGCGTCGATTCAGTGTGGGAGTGGGGTCCGCAGGTGGGCGGGAACATGTGGCGCACAACTGATGACATTAGAGATAACTACGGCAGCATGGCTCTGATTGGCTTCTCTCAAGCAGGGCTGGAGAAGTTCGCCGGGCCAGGCCACTGGAACGATCCCGATATGCTCGAGATCGGCAACGGTGGCATGAAGGCCGACCAGTATCGCACTCAGATGAGTTTGTGGGCGATTCTTTCCGCCCCGCTGCTCGCAGGCAATGACTTGAGCAAGATCGACGATACGACCAAGAACATACTGATCAACAAGGAAGTGATCGCGGTTGATCAGGACAAGCGGGGAATCCAGGGGAGCCGCATTGGGCCCCCGCAAATCTGGATGAAGCCGTTAAGTGATGGCTCGAAGGCAGTAGCCCTCTTCAACTTTGTCACGGACGATGAGGCCGAACCACTCACTCTGAAGTTCAAAGATGTGGGTTTTAGCGGTCCGGTTCACGTTCGCGACCTGTGGGCCCACAAGGATCTGGGTGTTCTCTACGATTCTTATACGGTCACTGTGCCACAAGGCGGCGTTGTCATGCTCCGGATCTGGCAATAGCGTTCGGAGGTGAGTGCGCACTCGCATCCTCTCGCCTGCCTGCGGACCCAGTCAACCCAACCGTTCAGGACCACAATAGATTCCACTCGCTATGTTGCTAGAAGGATACCTTCAGCCCAAACTGCATGATTCTGGGTTGGGCCATTCCGTAAGTCGTTGAGTTATAACTTTGGTATCCGGCAGTGCCGGAGATCACGCCAAAGCCCCCACCTGGAGGCGGGCCAGCCGCCACATTGTTGCCCGGGAGCCCAAAGTTGGGATGGTTGAATGCGTTGAAAAACTCGGCACGGAACGTGACGGAGACGCGCTCGCCCACTGAGGTTTTCTTAATGAACGCCAAGTCCGTATTGGAAAACCTTGGCCCACGCAGAGAGTTTTTCCCTATGTCGCCGAAGGTTCCGACCGCATTCTCAGTGAACGCGTTGACGTTGAACCACTCCTGGAGGCTCCCCCGAGGTGGGGGACCAGAGACAGCGACGGAGTCAGCTCGGTCTTCTCCTATGGCACTCGTAGAATTGTCGACTCCGCTGAAGATGGTGTAGGGGAACCCTGTTTGCCAAGCAACAATAGCCGTGAGCTGCCATCCGTTCAACAGCCTATCGGCAAAATTGTGGACAGGGAGGTGCGGAATCTCGTAATCTCCATTGATTTTGAAAACCTTGTTCAAGTCATCCACCGACGGACCGTAATCGAAGCGACGGCCGCAGGTGCAGCTATTTGTGTACTGAGAGCCCCCGGAGCCTTGCGGGTTGGGGGCAAAATCATCCAACGTTCTTGACCATGCAAAGTTGGATAAGAGAGATAAGCCATGCCCGAAGCGCTTTTCAAGGGTTAGTTGAAGCGAGTTGTAATTGCTGTTCACCCCGGGATCGATCTCGGCGACCGATCCAAAATTTTGATTCGGGCGCCGCTGCTGGATTGTGTTTTCGTTTTGTTGAAACGACAACGCGGGATTATAAATTGCCGGATTCAACTGCAGGAGACCGCTCTCTTGGTCTCCAGTCCCAAAGAGCCTGCGCCCTTTACTGCCCACATAGGCGGCACGCAGCATCCAGTCCGCCCCGAAACCGCGCTCGACCGTCAGATTCCAGCCCAGAATCATTGGCATGCGAAGATGCGGACTTTGTATCTGTGAAAACGAGGGAGGACCACCAAGGAAAGGTGCCGTGGAAGGCGGGTTGCGCGGACCAAAGTTTGTGGGGAAGGGGTCGGTTCCTCCTCCGCTCACATTGTAGGGATCGGAAAGGCTTACGTTAAAGAAGTTGAAAATGGGCGCGAAAGGCGGCACGCCGACGATTTGCTGATAGATCAGCGAATTGGGCGGTTGGTAGTAGTAACCTGCACCCCCCCGTATGCTGGTCTTCGTATCCTGCGTAAGTTGATAAGCAAACCCAAGTCTTGGGCCAAAGTTGGATAGATTGTTAAAAATTGCCGCCTCCGGGCATCCGGGATCATGACGGCTTCCGCCGTAGAGCAATCCATTAGGGGCATTGGGATACCGCACGGACTGATGGCCTGGATCAAAACATGCGACTCTTCCCAGGCTGTCCTTGGGGGGAATAAACGCATCCCATCTGAGCCCGGCGCTTATTGTAAAACGCGGAGTGGCCTTCCAGTCATCCTGCAAGAATGCGCTCCAGTTAATCCCAGTGAAATCCAGATAAAGGCCACCGCCTTGGATGAACGACTGAACATAGCCAGTTTCGAAATCCGCAAAGCCGCTGCCCGACAGATTCGAGAACGAGAATGTGCCGCCCTCTTGGAATGTATTTGCCATGGGCTGCGAAAGGCGTACCGCCTCGCCGCCGAACTGAATCGTGTGCTTACCTGTGGCCAGCGTTGCGATTTCACGAAAGGACTGAACTCCTCGATCAAACACTCCATAAATGCCGCCTCCGACACCAAACTCAGTGGTGCCGATATTTAGCGACGCTATATTCCCCGGTCCTCCGCGGGGCGGCACGGCCATATTCACGCCTGCGTCAACCATGGTGAACGGATTCGACGCATACGTCGTTCCAGTAAGCTTGGTGTACCCGTAATAGCTCCCCAGCATGAAGTGCGGCGAGATCGTATAGGTGTAGACCACGCCAACGTTGTGGTCCGCCAGGGTTTGCGCGCCACCCGGCATTTGCAGATAGTTCGTGGCCGGGTCCGGATTAGCCGCGGTTGCGCTTGGACTGGCGAGCGGCGGGGAAACGAGCGGCACACTGTATTTCTGCTGGAAATAGTGGCCGCTGAGGCGGTGCTTTCCGAAAATGTAATCGATTTTCCCCAGGTATTCATCCGTGTCTTCAACCGTGGGCAGGGTACCGTAGTTCAATGCATTCGTCTCATTTAGATTTAATTGGGCCGGAGTCGGGTTGGGAAGCGGAATCCCCTTGAGAATGAAAGCCGCGACCGGATTGACGGGAACCTTATTGTTGGCATAGGGCGCTCCTGTGAGCGGATTGACCAGTTGCGTGCCGGGTAGTAACTCGGAAAAGTCCCCCGTGCGTTCTCTGGCATCCGGCACAAACGCGAATCCCAACGGGTTGGTAGAGTGGAACCTGGTGCCCTGATAGCTTCCGAAATAAAACAGCCGGTCCTTCAGAATTGGGCCGCCTACGTCGCCCCCAAATTGATTCTGCTTATAGGGGCTTACGCCGGTGGTAGAGAAGTAGTTCGCCGCATCCAACACATTGTTTCGGAGAAACTCGAAGACATCGCCATGGATTGAATTCGTCCCCGACTTAAGGGTTACGTTGACGACTCCGCCGAGCGCATTACCATAAACGGCGCTCATGTTGTTGGTTTGAACGTCGAATTCCTGAACGGCGTCCGGATTCGGAAAAGGCATATTCATGTTGAGGTAAACATCATTAAAATCCGCTCCATCCAGATGATAAGTCACACCATTGGCGCCGGCGCCATTGACCTTGGCGTACTGCTCGCTGGGGAACATGGCCCCTTCACAACCCGAAGCGCAGTAGTTCGCGGTAACATTGAGCGCTCCGGGAACAAGGAATACCAGTTGCTGCGTATACCGCGTATTTAAGGGTAACTCAGCAACATCTTTCTGATTGATAACTTGAGCGAGAATCGGGGAGTCCGTTGTCACCATCGAAGCATCCGCGGTGACCGTAACCTTTTCCGATACCGCACCCAGTTTCATGTGGATCGGCAGGTTCACAGACTGGTCAACCTGCAACACGATCCCGTTCTGCACGTAGGAAGTGAACCCCGCCATGGTGACGGTAATCTCGTAAGTGCTGACCGGCAGGCTGGGAAAGACATACCCCCCCGAGCTCTCTGTTGTTGTGTCTTTCGTGTACGACGTCAGCTCGTCCTTTACAGTTACTTTGGCGCCCGCCAGCCCCGCCCCGGAAGGATCAAGAACCGCTCCCCCGAGCCGCGCAGTCGTGAACTGCGCGAGCATCGGAAGAGTAAACCCGCAGACTAAAATCACCTCGAGGAAAAGGCACAGTGCACAATGCTTCAATCCGTTCCTATAGGCTTTTTTCACGGCTGAAGGACCTCCTTGTGGAGCTAAAGCTCGCGTTGCATCTTGCGCTCGCCTGGCAGTCGAACTGCTTTCGGTTATTCCTCGATTCATCGAAGCTGGCAGAACCCCTTTTTGCAAGGAACAAACGGAAGTGTAAAGACAGGGAAAATACAACCGCTGCGGTGTCATGCCAGCCTCGTTCATCCCTCCACTGGGCCCCATGATGTCCCGTCGAATCATCCGCTTAGGCCGTGCAGGCGGACTTCAGAAAGATTCCAATCATTTAGCTCGGTTAACGACGAACTGTCAACCGATTTTGCAGTCTGAGATGGTTTTTTCGTACAGTCGGCTGGACGACGAATTCTTGATTGGCAGGGGACGTATTGGCGGTTAGAACTCGACAAATTACCGAACATCGGGCAGGAACACAGTAAACGCATGCGTTTGGTTGCTGACCGGCCCGCTCGAAGTTGGCCATTGCGGGAGGCCAATCCTGGCAGCGGCGGCAGAGATCGGAAGGTCGTGCTAGCCGCCAGTTCAGTCTCCAAACTGGATCTCAAGCTCTTCGCGCTATGGCATCGATCTCTACTTTAATTCCGTTCCATAGGACTGACTGTACTGTGGTCCGGGCAGGACGAATGCCGAAAAAGAATTCCGAATACGCACGATCAAAACCATCGAAATCCCGAATATCCGCCAGGTGACAGGTACACTTCACCACGTCTTCAAAACTGTATCCGGCTGCCTCAAGAACTTTCCCAATGTGTGAAAGCGTCAACCGAGTTTCGTCCTCGATCGAACCTCTCACCTCTTCACCGGTTCGCAAATTTAGGGAACCCTGGCCGCTGATGAACAACCATCCATCGATCTGAACGCCGGCTGAATAAGATCCGGTCGAGACGAGTTTGTCTGGGTGTTTTATTTCGTGCTTAGGCATTTGTCATCACGTTACTTTTTGGGTTTTCCCTCGGCTGGAGTGAAGAGATGCGCCGAAGAACAAGAGCAAGCTCTATCCAAATTTGGCATGGCGAATCAAGCAACAGTGTCCCTCGTAACTGCGCTCTCGGGACCCAAGATCGCATTCCTGCCATAATTTCGAGGAAAGCCGTGATCATCCAATAAGTTGAGAATCTTGCTGTTAAGAAATCGAATGTGTTTTGCCTCATTTTCTAACAGAGTGCGGCTTGCCTGCCGAACGATGCTTCGCGAAATTATGCCGCGCGCTTCGAGAAGAAGCTTTTCCGCGTGGTGATACAGCTCGAGGTTTTGCAGGCAAAAAACGATTTGAGGAAGAACTCCCTGAAAGAGTTCATAGGCATGATCGCGATCTCCATTTTTCGCGAGACGAAATACGCGTGCAAGGATATCGCTAATCCCAAGACCCGACATGACGCCACAGATGCCTGCAGGGATCAGCTCGAGCATGAACATGCCGCCCCAGCCTTCCAAAACACCCACGGTGCCAGAAGTTTTCTGCAGGATGGCTGCCACTTTCTCAGCCATCAGGGGCTCTTCCAACTTTACGTAGCGGAGATGAGGAGGAGCACGGTGGAGTTCCGCAACAAAGCGAGACACTGACGGAACTACCACCGGGATTGAAGTCCTGGATGATTAGTGGAATATCGATCGCCTGAAGAATGCGATCGAAATGTTTCAACAGAGCACCATCGTCCAGCGAAAACATTCTCGGTACAGCGCAGCAGACTGCCGAAGCTCCGTCTTCTTGCGCCTGCCGAACTGAGCGAACTGCCTGCAGAGTAGCCGGGTAGTTCACTTGCGCAATGACTGGAAGTTTGTTCCTCAGGTGGTCAACTGCAACAACGATGACCTCCCTCCGTTCCGCTTCGCTGAGCTTGTAGAATTCACTGGCATAAGCGGGAAGGCAAACTCCGCTGAGATCCGCACCGGCTGCGAAATCCAGTAAACTTCGGAGAGCTGCCCAATCAATCTCCTCCGCAGGAGTAAACGGGGTCGGAATGACCGAAACAATTCCGTCAATCTGGAATTTGCTCAATCCGATATACCTCCATCCCTGCTGATCGCGAGCCCCTTGACCGATTTTCGATGAATCTATCGTTGGCTTAACCGAGCGGTCGTACTCGAAAATGCGATAGATTTCGTCTGACCAGACAATCTCGCCTGTATCAGGTTTCCAGCCGAAGCTGCCCGTGTGACTGAGCCTTTGAGCTTCGGCCAGATACGCTTCGCTTCCCGGATCGCTTCTTCCGCAACTTTACGTTCTGTGATATCCATGATCGAGCCGACTTCTTCTTTTCCCGCCTCGTCCCTTAAGGAATGCGAAAGATTGTAAATATGCTCTATCGAACCATCCGGCATCAGCAACCGGTGCTCAACGTCAAAGTCACTTCCGCCCTGCGCCGTTCGCTCGCTGCACCCTTTAGCGAAGCGAGTCCTCGTGGCATTTGTTTATGGGTCGGTGGCACGGGAACAAGAAACGTCGCACAGCGACGTCGATTTAATGGTCGTTGGGAAGGCTACGCTTGGCGAGATACTTTCGCGGCTCTCTACCGTTGAAAAAAGTATCGGCCGTCCCATCAACCCAACCGTATATTCCGTCGACGAATTCAAGTCGAAACTTGCGAGCGGGAATCATTTCTTGACCGCCGTGCTCAAAGGACAAAAGATATTCTTGCGGGGAGACGAGGATGAGCTTAGAAAAGTGGGTGGAGTACGGTTGGCTAAGGCGGGAGCCGACCAGCCCCGGGGAGATCAAAGATCTTCTGGGAATTGTGGAATGCAGCCTCGCCGATTCAAAGGTCGAAGTCGTCTCGACCGATCTGCGATTTATCGCTGCTAACAAGATTGGCTTCGGCGCGGGTGAGCCGCGCCGAACCCGATATTAGTAGAGACTGCGGCTCTGGAGACATCACTACGGAATGTAGTAGCGGATTGCGGTCCAGATCATGTTGTCTACGGCCTTAGGCGCTAAACCTGGCGCCCCCGCCACGTTGTTATTACCGGACCAGCCGTTCTTCGCAAAGTACGAGTACTGAATGCCCAAGCGGAAGCCACCTTTCGGTCCCTGGTAGAACTTGTACCAGAATCCAAGCGTGCCTTCCTGGATGACGCGCGTGTCGCCCGCGCAGCCTGACCCATTGGAGGGTGTGAAGGGACTCGAGGTCGGCGATCCCAAACTGTTGGAGGGAGGCAGCTCTTTTTGGCAGCCGCTGTTATTGGCAAAGGGCGAACCGTACCCACCAATCTGATTCACCTTGAACGTAGTTGTGGTTGTGGCGGAATCTCCTGCCGGGTTGGCCGCGTTCGGCGGAATCGCCGGGGTTTTCGTCACGCTGATATTGTTGTAACCGACATATCCGGCCCGAGCGCCATACTCCGCGCCGCCATAGGCGTAGGCGTCCCATTTTGTGGTGTGGAGTTCGAACCCGGCGAGTCCATGCGCGGTGCGGATCAAGGCTTCGGTACCGTTAGGACGGAACGTTAGATCGGCAATCTGAGCTGACCCGTAACGGCCAACTCCATCTCCAGCGAGTCCCTGGAAGGCAAACTCCAGTTTCTTGGGCACGATCGGGAGACGGAAATTGGCACCTGCGCCGCCGCCGGTTCGCGTGTCATTGAATGCGCCAGCCGCGCTGGGCGAAAGTGAACCATCCACCGGGCAGAGAATGCTCGTGGTACCGGGTACCGTGTCGGTAGTGTTCGTCCCTACTACACCGCAGGGATAGATTCGATTGCGGAAATCGCTGAAGATGCCGAACACCTCGTAGTGGCCCCATCCTGGATCAGCGGCAGCCTTCACGATGATGTCCGGAGCCTTGTTGATCGAGTAGCCGGTCGTATCGGCGAAGTTGAACAGTCCGCCACCTGCACCCGGAGCGTCCAGAATAGTGTTCCCTCCGGTGGTGAGAGAAACACCACCCAGGTTGGCAGTTGTAAGCGAAGAGAAACCGCGTCCGCCGATGGTTGCCTGGGGACCTTCCACAGCAACTCCCAGAGCGAACTTGCCTCCGAAGTCTTTTACCACTCGGAGACCGTACTGCCGCGCCCAAGTGAAGCCGACGTTATACTGCGAATCGATCGTCAGGGGCGGTAGCTCCTGGCGGTTTTGAATTCCTTTCTTGTTCTCCGTTGCCAGCGACCACATCTGTCCGGCAGTAACGCTCAGGCCATTGGCAAACGCAGCTTGTCCATAGATTACGCGCTGGCGGAGGACGTAGCTATTACTCTGCCGGTTGTTAGAAGTCACGCCCGTACCCAGCCAGTCTGCCTCCCAGTAGCCGGTCAATTTGATATTGCCGACCTTGCTTTCTCCGAGCAGGCTGAGCCGGCTCTGACGGGCGGTCAAGTTGGTCTCACCGAGCTTGGACAACGCATTAGCTGTGTACGGAATGCCGGTGAATGGCGTGTTGATATCCGAGCTCGTCGCCCGCGTACGGTTGACGGTTGCCGCTTCGACGAACCCGCCCGGGGTTATGGTGATGCCTTTGTAATGGAGCGCGGCGGGGCTTCCCAGCTCCTGAATGCTTTTTTGAGTTTCCTGGAGAGTCAGTACGGTACTAGTACTGTTGTTTTTGATGTCCGCAACATCGTTCTTGATTGCGGTCACGCTCTCTTGCTGTGCTGCGGCCTGTGACGCCGCTGTATCTGCCTTTGACTCGGCCTGCGCCGCCGCGGTTTGCCCCTGCTGCACCTTCTGCTGAAGCTGCTGAACTTGTTGATCTCGGCTCTGTATTTGATCGTTTAGTTGCCGGATCTGCTGTTGCTGCGCATCTATCGCTTGCTTCAACTCTTTAAGTTGAGCGGCAACAGCGGGATCGGTCTTCGGGGCCGCTTTTCTCTTCGTGCTCTTAGCCATAGCACTTGCAGTACTTTGCTGGGCTTGCGCCGCGAACGCACTTAGCGAAAACGAAAGCGCTAAGGCCATGACTTGCTTCATTTTTGCTCTCCTGGTCGAAATGGGGTCTGCGAATCCGCAAAAGCACAAAAATGCCGTACAAGGAATTGCCCGGATTCTATGTGTGGGATGTTAATGAATGATGAAAACCAGTTGAACATCGTGTTAATAAGTTTCCAGATCAGAGCGGTAGCGCAGGACAACCGTACTATTGAACGCGAGACGCGGTTGCGAACAATACCAGTCGACGAGCCTCATCGATGGCGTGGCGATACCCACTTTAGACATCAGGGAAGGTGCGACTGTTCAACACTACGGCCTCGGCATGTTCGAGGTCGGCAAGCTGTAGGATGCACTTGGCACGCTTCTGGCACTTGGCTTTGGGGTGAACCCCTCGGTTGAGACAATCTTTGGTTGGCACACTTGCCGTTTTGTTTCGTTGCACCCTCCATTGAGACAATCTCCGATTTTATGGAGCCATCTCGTGGACGGTTCCTAGCGGGGATGAGGTCTGGAGAAGGGGACGGCGTTAGTCCCCTTCTCCAGCATCCCTGTAGAAGCTCTCGTCATGCGTGAAAGAACCTCATGGTCGCACTCCTAAACTCCGCCGCGGGGTTTCGATTCTCGGCCTGGCGTTCAAACTCTTCCGGAGAGCTGTAGCCGAGCGCCGAGTGCAACCGCTGCCGATTGTAATACGGCTCGATGAACTGTTCGAGGTTCGCAAGCAAATGTTCTAAGTCATCGTATTCGTTCGCGTAAATTTCCTCCCGCTTCAAAGTCTTGATGAAGCTTTC
>Ga0137377_10002269_pt1 | contig 14221 bp, 16 predicted proteins | sample SagtaG_22_FD_104815 | JGI IMG/M metagenome (GOLD analysis project Ga0137377, IMG submission 104815) | Vadose zone soil microbial communities from Sagehorn Ranch, Mendocino, California, USA - Sage2_L_40_16 metaG | ecosystem: Environmental > Terrestrial > Soil > Vadose zone | place: USA... | reverse complement strand
GCATATCAAATGGCCGGGGCGGTCCCCCTTTCGTTAGCATCTTTTTACTAGAACTATTGACATATTAAACTATTTTTACTACAATGTACCGCAGCATTACAGTCTATCCTCGAAAAAGTATAATCCATCTTACTACAAGAAAGGATGCGACCTCCATGAGCGATTCAATAACCGAACAGGAGCAACCAGCAGCATCTACCACTGGCGGAGGAGACACGCAAAATACAGGTCTTCTCAAAGACGAGACTTTTCAAGCCATCTATAATGCTTTTCAATTGGGCTGGAGGCTCTACGAACTTAAAAGCCGCGTTCTGCTTGCCTCATTCGACCTGGAGCTACAGGCGCTTCAAAACGCTGGAAGTCAACCACCCCAGCCTGCTAATCAGAACCCTCTACTAGCATTTATTGATGATTTATTTAAGCAAGCCCAGCCGGTAAATGCTCCTCCCCTGCCTCTCGACGATCCTACACTTCTGGACAAGGACACGCCAGTATTGCCCGAGGCAGCCAGCGAGAACGACTGGCTCAGAAGTGTCTGGCGTGCCCTATTCAAACAGATTGCGGGCTTACATGTCAAGTGCAAATTAGAGGAGGCAGGTGAAACTGACCAGGCCAACAGTGCGCTCTACGGTTATCCTTCAACTCAAGAAGCAAAACAAAACTATCCCTACCTGTACTTTCAATACGACAACATCGAGTACCCTAAGCTTGGTATGCCCACTACTGTAGACGAAAACATCTTTAGTTTACCCGACCTCGTCTATAGAGCGCTCAACTGTCTCATCCTTCTCTATACTGACCCTCAGGAAACCCTGAGCCCTGAGACAGTGAAAGCAAATCAACGCAGATTATTAGATGCCTTTAACCCCTCATTGGACGATCTAAATGCCAGCAAGCTATTGGAGAAGCTATTAAATGGCCTTCTCACCAAGCTCCTGGTGACATGGGATAACTACGTACGGGAGCACCTGTATAATGGAGGGGTTATTGAAAATGACGCAATTGAGCTGGTAGCCTACGAAGCAGGTCGCTCTATGGGCTCTCTCCCGTGGGGTATCTCGGTCAGGACTGCGGTTTTGGAGAGTATGCTCTCCAGTAAGTCAGCATCCGCTGCAGATGCGCAAACAACGGAACTGTACAAGCAGCAGCTTTCCGCTGTCTGGCAAGACGTATTTGACCAGCGGAACATTGTACACATCCAGCATCAGATCTCGGCCTTGGGCCAGGCTATGGATGATGCCTACTACAATGTCATTCCAGGCGCCCAACGACCCGGCGCGAGTAAGAGCAACGATACTGCCGTCGATGAGGCTCAACTTCCCCCTCAACTTCCCACACGATCTATTCGTGCCATCCGCCACAGCCTTGACTACTGGTTGCGTTCAATCCAATGGCTGGCTCAGCCAGAGGTACAACAGGTGATACGCGCCGGAGATAAATCTACTGGTACGCAGTCTATTCTAACAGTGGATCTAGCTCGCGACTTGCGCGTGGCCTTGATTCAACAAGGTGATGTGTGGCATTCGCTCATGACGTACGAGCAGAACCTGAGCAACTTTACCGCAGAGTACGTGACACTCAACATTTTGAACGACTTCATCGTCGACCTTGAGAAAGCAGTCAAAAAGCGCGCTTCTTCTGATATGCCGATCTTCATAGGGATAGGTGCCGTCGCACTTGTGTTCATCCTTATAGCTATTGGTACATCTGTATTCTCAACTGGCTCAGCCGCTACTCAGCCAGCCATTATAGCCTTTATCGTTGCTGCTCTTGCCGCAGGGGGACGTGTAGTGATGAGCTGGGTGACCAAGCTAAGAGGGATATTCGGTGCTTCAGGCTCGGCTATCTCCGATACTCTCGAAAGGGGTTATAAACAACTCCTGGTTGAGTTTGGCGATCTCAACTACAACGTAGCAATTTCTAGCGCGCTGGTTGCATTCTTTATCGAAGATGCGAATGTGTTCTTTAAAGGGCCTGCTAGCCTTCAGGTCGTCGTGAATGACGCGTACAGTTTCCTCACAGAGATTGTCTGGACGGCTCAGGACCGTGCGCAAGAGATAGATCGTGTCGCCGTTGCCGCCTTCGGCCCCCTGGGAGCCTTAGTCGGAGAACAACTGGGTACCTCAGGCCAGGGGGGACTAAGCAATAAGCATAAGGATCAGAGCAGGAATTCTGTATAATGGTGTGATGTAACATGGGTGATATTCCAGCATACGATGCGGGGAAAGGATCGCAAATAGACCAGGCTTTTGAAGAATCTCTGCTATATTGACAAGTTAAGATGTCAAAGGCTATAATCGCTTGTGGCTGTCTTGGAGAGCGTTCGCGATTTTCCCAAAGGATGTGAAGCATGGAAGATATCAGGATCAGGATGTTACTCAAAACGATCGCTCAGGAGTCGGTGACGCTTCGCCTTCTAAGAGAGGACCCTGAGAGAATAAAACAGAAGTTTGGGTTGAACGAGGAAGAAATGGAGGCGCTGAGGAGCGCTGACCTGTTGCGCGCAAGCGCGCTGAGTGGACGAAGGGCTAACGAGAGTCGCTCGCGCAGTTAAATGCCTCGAAGAGAGGTCCACGCAGCCTCCCCGTGCCACTTAACCTCTCCAGCAACTGCCTGCGCTGACTCAGGTTTTCCTGCCTGACGGATCTGTGTTCAACAACTTCCCGCTTACCATGACGCTTCAATGGTCGCCTGTATTCAATGCGGCAAAAATCATTAGGAGAGTGTCAGCATGAGAGTAAAACATATTCTTGTAACCTCGTTCAATCGTTGGCTGAAAGCTGGGAGCACATTTACAAAAGGTCTTGACAATGATTGGCTTAACTATCGATGGAAAATATTTACCAGATTCACCGTTCCTAGTATTGCTGGTCAGTCGAACAACGACTTTGATTGGGTGATTATGTGTCATGAACGCAGTCCCACGTGGTTGAGGGAGCGTGCCAAAACTCTTGAGCTACCATGCCGGGTGCGCTTTTCGTTCAACCAGAATGATCCTGCACTCGATGATCTGAATGATCCCTCTCTTGATGCTGTACTTTCTACCAGGATTGACTCGGACGATGCCTTCCATCGTTGTGCGATGGCTAGAGTCCGAGAGAGCTTCGAAGCAGACCCGTATAGCTATGAAATCCTTAACTTTGAGATTGGATATCAGTATGATTCTTTGGGAGAGCGTCTAGCGGTAGTTAGGAGGATTTCGCCTCCCTTTGGTACAAAGATCAACCTTCCCCCAATTTTAGATCCTCTCGATACCGGGGGCCGACACGATACACTTCATAAGAAGTACGTGTATAAAAACATCAGCCATGGAGATCCAATGTTTCTCATTGTGATTCATGATGCAAATATTCAGAGCAAAATATATCCTACGGCCTCTTTTGCCTCTCGTTCCCTTTCTCAGCATATCCTACGCGAGGCATTCAATATTACCCCTCATTTAAAGAGCCAGGAAGAAGTGGTAGAGAAGACAACTAAACTGCGAGATTAATAGTTCTCCTTGCCATACCTTTGCAAACGGAGGAGTATCCTGATGCCAAAACCTAATTATTGCCATGTGACAGTTTCGATTCCGTACTACCAATGTAAGCAGTATTTGCGCAAAGCTGTGGAGAGTATTCTGGGACAAACCCATACAAATCTCACACTTATCGTGGTAAACGATGGAGATGAAGATGCACCTTGGGACTTCCTGTCTGATATTAACGACTCTCGACTGATAAGGTTCGATTTGAGTTCAAACCACGGTCGATATTTTGCAGATGCGGTTGTACTCAATGCGACGGCAGATCCCTATTTTTTGGTTCAGGATGCTGATGACTGGAGTGAGCCAGATCGCATTTCCATCTTATTAGAGATACTCAGAGAGGATCATTCAGATGCTGCTATTTCAGCTGAGTACCAATATTATACTATCAACGGTAATGTAGTTTCCAAGCGAAAAGGAGATTTCTTCGCACTAAACAGGCCATTAACACACAGGTTTGAATTTCGCTCCAGCCATCATGGCCTATTTAAAACCCAATCTTTAAGGAATATCGGGGGTTATTATGGCGGCTTTCACATAGGTTATGATAGGTTGCTTATCAATTTGTTACAGATGACAGGAAGCATCTCATACATTAATGAACCACTTTACAATCGTATCATCCGAACTGATTCTTTAAGCCAATGTGCCGCGACAGGTATGAGTTCACCGACACGACGAGAAGCGAGACGACTGCTTGAGCACATCTATGCTGAAGCGCTTGAGTTGTATATTCAATATTTATCAGGGCATATTGAAGCAGAAACCCTGGCTAGATTGATACGGCAAATTTGCAACAGTCATATCAATCAAAAGGATCAGGCAGATCTGATAGAGGCTTCAAAGAGGCTTCGGGCTATTCTGAGCAATTGATATACATTGTAGTTCCCATTAGAGAGGGTCGGAACTAATCTCGCAGTCGAGTTGTAGAAAGCAGTGAAGCATTTCCTTTGGCTAAGGTTCAGTTAGAAGTCCATGCCAAATTTATCAAAGAACCAATTGTCGTCAAATATGCGCTTCACTTCCAGGCTTCGTCTCCTGCTCCAGATATCGCTATCTCTGATCAAGTTGTAGGCTTCTCGGAAGTATGGCAGTGATTTGATTTCAGCGATAACACGATCAGCGCGCTGCGAATTGAAGTGCGCGTAGGTTGCGCGAAGCATATTGTAGACGGTATCAGTCCAATGCAAGTCATATGGAGCATTGGCACGAAATAGGTGAGATATCTCGATTTCTGGTACGATGAATACTTTATAGCCAAGCAACCAGGTTCGAAGGCATATCTCCAGGTCTTCAGTTCCGTAACCAACCATACCTGTGTCAAATCCGTCAATTTCGTGAAAGAAGTCCCAGCGGAAAGCTTGACAAAGGCCCGGGAGCATAGGTACAGCATAAGGGTCTTCGCATTGCTTACCAAGCCACTCGACATTCAATGTCGCGTCGGTCCAATGCATACCAAAACCTAGAGCGCCAGGTGCTCCCCACGCGCTTACTGCCGGGGCCACAATGCCTACATCCTCGCGCTGCACGACTTCTATGATAGGAGTGATCCAGTCATATGGAAAGACGATATGAGCATCCACGAAGACAACAATGTCTCCCTCTGCGAAGGCAGCGCCAAAATTCCGGGCTCTGGCAACACCAAGTGGGTTGGCAATTTTGAACAGTCGTGTGGGGATATCGCAGTTTCCATTCTCAATGAAATCGGTGCTGCCATCTGTAGAGCCATTATCGATAACGATGATCTCGTAGTCGCAAGTACTTGTATCACAGAGACTTTTAATCGTTTTATATAAATTGTCCCCTTCGTTGAGAGAGGGGAGGATGAAACTTACTTTTTCACTCACGGAGCATGTGTCCTTCCTTAATTAGCGAGGACGACTAAAAGCTTCCTGGTAATTCCAGTGACTATATTACTTTGTCCTGACGCTGCTGTCAAGCACGCAAATGGGCAGATTCTACAAGATCAATGGTCATGTAGTCGAGCTGTTGAAATGCTAGAAAGCACAGGTAAAATATTATGTCTAGATGCATCAAAAAGTGTTTTTCAAAATTCAGTAGCATCATAAAGAGATTAATTACTTGACAAACTCAGGTTTAAAAAGCTATACTCATCCAGGCGCCCATTGATTATTGTTCCCATGAGCAGCAAGGGAGTGAACCATGGAAAATGCGCGGATCAGGATGTTTCTCAAAACGATCGCTCATGAGTCGAGCACGTTGCGACTGCTGCGCGATAACCCCGAACGTATCAAGCAGAGATTCAGCTTGAGCGATGGGGAACTGGAGGCATTGAAAAGTGCCGACTTACTACAGGCGGGAGAACTGGCAGGAGATGGTGGCAATCCGGGGAGACGGACGCGCAGCGCCATGCCAGGCAGAGTAGCCCTTGAAGCCTTAGACGCCAGCGGGACAGGTACCATCGTCCCACCGACCACCCGACCACCATCGACGACTAAGCCACCATCGACGACTAAGCCACCTTGCGAACCCAGCGGGTCAGTCTGGGTAGCCAGGTTCCCTACCAGCACGTCTATAGCCGACCTGTTACCTGCCTTTCGAGCCGAGGTAGATCGCTTCATCGCGGCGCTACGAGCTGCTGGTGCACACGTTGTGATATCGGCAACCTACAGGCCACCTGAGCGCGCCTACCTGATGCATTACTCATTCGTAATAGCCCGTCAGGGTCAGGATCCCAGCACTGTTCCAGCAATGGCTGGTGTGAATATATGCTGGTTGCATGAGGACTCACAAGGTAACCCGGATGTACCAGCGTCAAGAACAGCGGCAGAACAGATGGTTGTAGGGTACGGAATTGTTCATCTGCCCGCATTGATCTCCCGTCACACACAGAGGCGAGCCATCGATATGACGATTACATGGCAGGGAAATCTGGTGATCACTGATGGGAATGGACAGCAGGTGACCATTACCAGTACACCCCGTACTGGCGCAGGTAATAGCGATCTCTGGAGAGTTGGAGCCACCTATGGCGTGATTAAACTACAATCAGATCCACCTCACTGGTCTGACGATGGACACTAGTATCCCTTACTCTAAACGGAGCAAAGCAGCCGTTGTGGGTCATCTATCAACAATCTTTGATGTTGTTATTTATGGTAAGGCAAAGGGAGTGAATCATAGCTGACTGTTGTTCAGCTAATCTGGTATGAGCAACGTGCCGGTGAACGAGGGATATTACAGTCAATGAGTATAGCTGGGAACCCACTCATCAGCGTGATTATGCCTGCCTGGAATGAGTCTGACCGCTTGTTGGCGACTATTCATTCCATCGCAGAAACGCGTTCGATGGACGTTGAATTGGAAGTTGTGATAGTAGATGATGCTTCTACAGATGGTTGCTGTAGTAACTTGATCGAAGAAGTTTCTGCATCAACCATTCCTGGATTGTCGGTGAAGGTTGTACGGTTACATGAACGTGTCGGGGTATACCGTACGCGAAATCAGGGGGCGGCTCATGCAAGTGGTGAAATCTTGTTCATTACAGACGCGCACGTCCGCTTCTGTAAAAACTGGGACCGCTACGTATTCGATCACATTCAGAAAGATCGCATCCTCGCAGCAACGATAACCGATGAAGTTTCGGGTTTCAAAGGGTATGGATGCAATTTGATGGTGCCATTTATGGGAACCAGGTGGAATTTGGCATTGCCCGCAGAACTGGCTCGCGTTCAAATCGCTGCATGCCCTGGAACCGTTTTATACAAGGAATTGTTCCAAAGGATTGGGGGATACGATGAGGGAATGATCCTCTATGCGGCTGGTGAGCCTGAATTCAGTGTCAGGGCCTGGCTGAGTGGTGCTGAAATTGTCTCGGTGCCTGCGCTTGAGGTGCTACACAGATTTAAGCAAAAAGACGAACGAAGGCAGTTTTTAGATGGGATGCGTCCCTTCATGATTCATAATCGTTTGAGGTTTGGCTTGCTCTACTTGAATGATCTTGCGATTTTGCAGATGATCAGGCATTTTGCCACAATTTACTCCGAGCAGGCACAGGAAGCTTTTAGCATGGTTGAAAACAGCGATGTATGGCAACGGCGGGACTTCTTGGAGAACAGCCTCGTACACCCTTTCGCCTGGTTTATCGACCAGTTCAAACTGAAAAATCAGGTAGGGCAAGAAATTCCAACATAATCGCGGCGCGGAGTCCTCTGCTTACACCCTGACTCCCATCCGCCCGCGGACTCTCCTTGCAAGTCATAGGCCAGATAAAGCCCACCCATCACGTTGCATACGGTTCCAATGATGCTGATCGCGGCGATCACATGACGGTCTATCACGAGGGCAGTATCAGCTATCCACATGAGCATGGTTCCTTCAAAATCATGTAGGAAGTCCAATATGGCTGTCCTCATAGATGGTGCGGAGCGCATCCAGCGTCGTTGCGGTGAGTTGAGCGAGTTGTATGAGATGGCTCTCGTCCTCTTCCGTGAACTCCGCATCGTTGTATTTGTCGGAGAGTTGCAGCAGCCCATAATTGTGCTGGTCTTGTCCAATCAAGGGGACGGCCAGCCATCCACGCATGGGCGGATGCTTCGTCGCCTCGACCCCAAACCCTCTCCATGCCGGGTGCGCCTCGAGTTCTGCCTGTGTCAAACGTACTGGTATATTTTCGGTCACCACCAGAGCATGCAGCCCAACACCAACGGCTGGCGCCCGGTAATCATCCCAGTTGGCATATTTTGAGGAGAGCGAGAACCATTTTCGGGCATGCTTCCAATCGCCAGAGACGATTAAGGTCGCAGCCCCCTGGTGGGCACCAACCAGGTTCCGTGCGAGTTCGGCAGTGAGATGCAAGACGCGATCCACTGCCGCAGCAAAGGGAGTGGGTTCTGCGGCATCGGGACCCGGTGTCCAATCCGCGGGAACAGACGCCGTAATCAGGTTGTTGACAGGACGGGACGAAGAGGCTTCAGGTGTAGATGATTGTGTCATGATCTTCTCCTTGAGTGGCTCAACCTTCTTTTGTAACCAGCATCTCCTCTCACTATACAATGACGGCCTCATTGACGACAACAGCAAAATGGACAGGGAGGTACCTGGAAAAATGGCCAGGTACAGATGGATTCCACTGATCCAACCCTACCCGGTTCGGACTGAAACGATCGTTGGGGAGAGCCTGGCTCTCGTCCCACGGGGAGGTCATACCCAGTAGAATCTTCCCATTGGTCAGGACAAACCCCGGGGGTAACTCCGCAGCTACCGTAAAGTTGAGCATACTGGTGTAGAAATCACGTGAGCGAAAAGGGTCAGTTACAATCAGCCGGATGTGATGGACGCCGGTAGTGATAATCTGAGTTGACATGGCCTATCCTTTCTCTTACGTTCGCCTGCGGACTCTTCGTGCCCGTAATGCCACTACTACAACAGAAACAACGAAGATGGCAACACACATGAGCATTGCTCCAATGGAGCTTAGCAGTCCGATCACGCCTCCGGCCAGGACCGCTTGCTGCCCATTCGAAAACTGCAAGACAATAGCCGATGCGACAATCCCTGCCACGGTGAGAAAAAAACCGACCGAAGACAGGATAATGGCGAAAATACCAAGAGCGTTACCATCCAGCCATCGCTCCTGTTGCGGATAAATCTTCTGCTCTTGCTCCGACTCATATCCCCCTGAATAATTAGCACTTTCCGCGCTGTACTGCTGGCCTGTTTGCCATTCCTGCCCGGATTGCTGCCACTGCTCTGGTTCCTGCATGCGCATAGCATTGCTCCCTTTTCCGGCGCTCCTCAGCGCTACTCTTCGTGCCATGTTTCCTCTCTTTACATACGTTCCTGCGTTACAAACGTTCATTCGTCCTTACTTATTACACAAAGCTTCTAAAAGTCGCTGTGCATCTGTTTTCTTCGCGCCTACGGCACGCTCATGTGATAGTGTGTGAGGTGTTTGCGCGCCGCAGGCACGCAAACACCTCACACACTATCACAAAGAGGCTCGCTTGCGAGCCGAGCCCGGTTAGGGGATAACTTTTGAGAAGACCTGTCACTTATATGCTACACGCTAAATGAAGAGGTATAATGATTGCAGAAAACACGAGTGCAGAGGATAGAGTCCTTTTGGGAACCGCTGTAGAAAAACGAGAAAGAGATGATTGCTAACTTCACCCGAGCGTTCAAGGATCATTGGAGAACCCTTATTAACGGGTTCTGGTTTGTCCCCTTACTCATTTCTCTGCTTGGTCCACTGCTTGCTGTCTTCTTTCTTACCCTTGACCATCTCGTCGGTCAGGTAGATCGGACATTTCTCTTTAGTGGTGGTGCTGCAGAGGCCAGTATTATTCTCTCCACGATTGCAGGCGCACTGATTACCGTCGTGGCTCTTACCTTTTCGATCACCATTATCGTGCTTCAACTGGTTTCCAGTCAGTATACACCGCGTGCCCTGCGTGGTTTTCTCCAGGACCGCGTCACCCAGGTCGTTGCCGGAAGCTTCTTTGCTATCTCCGTCTATTGCTTGATCGTGCTCACCACCTTGCCCGATTCTTCCTCACCTGCGCAAAGCTTTTTTCCGGCAATTAGTATCACCGTCGCTATGATTCTTGGTTCCCTGGGGCTTGTGCTCTTACTCATTTTTATTCATCATACTGGCTCTGTAATACAGGTGACTGATATTACAGCACGCATTGCCATGCAGACGATGCAGGCCATGGACCCGCAGTATCAAACATTAATCAGCGAACCACTTGAGGCCGAGACCTCCTCACCCATTCGAACGCGGTATGTAGAAGAAATCCCAGCCCGTTTTTGTGCGACACGTCCAGGCTATATCCAAAGAATAGTGTTTTCCCATCTTAGCAACATTCTGCAACGTCCAGGGCTTTACCTCTATCTACCCGTCTGTCCCGGAGACTTTGTGACAGAAGAAACGGTTATTGCAGAAGTATGGCCTGCGCAAGCGGCAGACATGGCATGTCGAAAAGCCATCTTTGATAGCATTTATATCGAGCGTGAGCGCGATTTTTACCAGGATGCCCTATTTGGGGTTCGCCAACTTGCTGACATTGCGCTCCGTGCGCTCTCTCCTGCGGTGAATGACCCGACGACAGGAGTCCTTTGTATCAAGTACTTGCAAGCTGTTTTTGAGCATTTTATGCGTGGCCAACCACAGCCAAACGTGTTCCACATGGCAAATGGAGCCAGTATCCTAGAGGTCCGCCAGCCAACATTTCGAGAGTATCTCGAGGTGTTCCCGGAGATTGGTCACTATGCGGGAGGAAACACGCGTGTCAACAATGCGCTTCTTATGGCCCTGCAAAAGATCATGGAGCTTGCCGAACAACTCAACCTCAAGGAGTATCAAGCCCTTCTCACAGAGCTAATGTCCACGATGGCAGCGCAGAATATGATAGACTCTGGTGTCAGGTGAACAGTTTAAGGAGACTCATATGGCAAACACATCTCTACCCTCAATGCGCATCATCTATTTTTCTAACCAATCACCTGAGGTAGTCAACGCGGTCATCGAGGGGCTTGAGGAACTTGGACAGCAAGTCCTGTTGCTGGTCACCACTCCTGGAACACGGACAAGACCCAGTACCGAGTATCAGAGGACCGTTGCCCATGCACGGCGGGACCTGGATATACTGATCACCACCCATATGAGCCGGTTGGCTGGCATGTTGAGACCTCTGGAACCTGATCTCATCTTCACCACAGGTTTTACCTGGAAATTACCACCTGAGCTGCTGACTTTGCCGCGTCTTGGAAGTGTAAATGCACATCCCTCGCTACTGCCGCGTTATCGTGGCCCCAACCCGCTCTTCTGGCATTTCATGAATGGTGAGACACATGGAGGGCTGACTATACATCGTATGGACGCGGATTTCGATACCGGCTCCATCCTGGTACAACGAGCCATAGAGATAGCCCCCGACGATGACGTTGACAGCTTCTTTCCCAAATTGCTTGCAGTCGGTGGGCCTATGATACCAGAAATGCTTCAAGCCGTGGCGACTGGTGAACCTGGCACGCCGCAGCCAGTCGAAGGGGCCAGCTACGCACCACTTTGCACCGATGCGGAGCGCTGGCTGGATTGGACGCGCCCCGCCGGGCAACTGCGCAACCAGGTTCGCGGCTGGGGCAGCCAGGGCGCCCTGGCAACCATTGATGGACAATCGTACCTTGTGTGTCGCGCACGTACTGTTGCTTCCGCCGCGACTGCGCAACCAGGCACGTTATTAGATTCCACAGACGCCCTGCTGGTTCAAACCGGGGAGGGCGCACTGCTCATCGAAGCTTTCAAAAGAGTTTCGTAGGAGCGCGATGATAGCACTTAACAAAATAACCCAGGCATCCGCAGGGGTGCCAGCCCTGTCATGCTGAGTCCTTCACTTCGTTCAGGATAAACTCCACGAAGCATCTCTCTACCCATCACGACAGACCCTTCGCTGCGCTCAGGGTGACAAGAAGCATCGCGCTGCCCATCGCCGATTCATCGCCTCGGTGGATGTATCGACATCCGGATCAATTTGTCAAAAATCTTTTATTCGAGAGGCGCTGTTAATTCGCACTGGATACCATCAGGATCATTGAAACTCAAGATCGTAATCCCAAAAGGTGGAAGATCTCTCACTTCCCCATGCTCAACGCCGTGCTCGTCGAAAAGGGCTGCGGCTTTGAGAAGTTCAGCGCGGTTAGCTACGCCAAAGCTCAGGTGGTCCAGCCCTACCCGGTTCGGACTGAAACGATCGTTAGGGATGGCCTGGCTCTCGTCCCACGGGGACGTCATGCCGAGCAGCATGGTCCCGTTTGTCAGCACAAACCCTGGCGGTAACTCCGCAGCTACTGTAAAGTTAAGCAAACTGGTGTAGAAGTCACGTGAGCGAATAGGATCGGTGACGATGAGCCGGATGTGATGGACGCCGGTTGTGGTAATCTTCGTTGACATGGCCATTCCTTTCTCTTGCGTTCGCAAGCGGACTCTCCTTGTCCGTAATGCCAATACTACAACAGAAACAACGAAGATGCCAACAAATTTGCTTTTGTAACCCTGTCGAGGAGGAGAAGCATTTCAATGTCCATTTTCAACGCTGCCCGGATTGAGGAGGTAATGCTCAGCTCCCTAGCAGTTTTCACAATGCTTATCTTTACAGTCAAGTGTCTCAATACTTCTGGGTCTTTAATAGCATCAGTCTGCTGCTTTGCCAGGCGCACAATTGCGGGAAAACGCACCTGAACGATATCCAGGAGTGTCTGACGCTGTGCCTCTAACCCTTTCTCCATCCCTTCCGCCAGTACTTCTTGATACACAGGTGTATCCCGCAGAATATCCTCTAACATCGCAAACCTCCCAAACTGTGCTTCAGGTAACACCCACGATACCAGGTCTTGCGGATTTCCTCCCACAAGCTTTTTCATGGCATCATCATACGGTTTCGGCATGCCACAGGACCCTCCTACCAATTCATTCTATCGAGAGTGTAACATACTGGAGATACCCTGTCGAGGGCCATTATCGCCCTGTTGCCAGGATACTTCCGATCTTCGGCCTAAGGTGTTCCAATTTGTGCGACAGTTGCGGGAAAGATATTATGCAGGCAAGCGAGGCATGGGCTTTTCACCTTACTATGGCTCTCACCAGGAGCCTGCAGGCTTGCGTCCCCACGTCGCCATCACCATGCCCTCCATCCACACAAACTGAGGATGAACCAGTAACGCCAACACATCGTCCATTTCTTTTGCCGTAAGGAGTTCTGCCTCGATCATGCGATCACGCACCTGCTGTGCCGTCAAATACCAGACCTCTGCGTTTGCCGAGCCACCCTGGACCATGAACACGCGGCCCTGCGCTCCGATATCCAGCAGGCCCAATGTCTGGAACTCTCTGTAGAGTCGTCTGCCCGCGTTCGCATCCGCACCATTCATGCGACACAACCGAACATAAGCCTGGGTCCATTTGTTGAAGAGGGCTGTGGCCTCACTGTCCGCTTCCTGAGCGGACACCCAGGAGGCTGAGTCAGTATCCTCGATCAACAGCCATCCTCCCGGCTTGAGAGCACGAACCATATGCTGCAGGGCCGTCATGCGATCCGCGAGATGTTCAATCACAAATCGCGCATGAGCCAGGTCGAAGGCTCCTTCTGGGAACTCGTCGGTGAGCAGATTGTGACGATGGACTTCCAGATTTGGAGCCGCGAGCGCTTCAAGAAAGCGGGTATCCAGATCGGTTGCAAGGACGTGTCCTTGCAATCCCACACGTTGGTAGAGCCACTCGGCGATTGATCCTCCGCCTCCCCCAACCTCCAGGCAGTGCCACCTTTCACGTACTCCCAGGTCCTCCAGGTGCCGTACCGTTCCAGGGTCGAACCACGCTTCCAGACCCGCGAGTCGTTGTCGCTGCTGTTGCCATGCATTATCGAGCAAGTAATCGGTCATCGAACTATCCTTTAGTGCCTGGGTGTCGTGTTCACCCATTCCATGTAGTTGAGTTCCTTTCATGCTACTTAGATTCTCTTTCAACTGCAAGTATCTTTCATCCTATCTTTCCATTTTTCTCCTAACATAAAAGAACTGTGAATAAGCCCTCGGGCGACCGTTCGCCGGGCACCCGCAAGGGGTGCCCCTACATTTCAGGTATGTACGTGGGGCGGAGAAATGTAGGGGCGGCCCTAGCGGCCGTCCGGTTCGCAGCCACCCGGTGATATTCGCCCGGTGGTGGCCCGATACGCG
>Ga0137377_10002262_pt1 | contig 14230 bp, 5 predicted proteins | sample SagtaG_22_FD_104815 | JGI IMG/M metagenome (GOLD analysis project Ga0137377, IMG submission 104815) | Vadose zone soil microbial communities from Sagehorn Ranch, Mendocino, California, USA - Sage2_L_40_16 metaG | ecosystem: Environmental > Terrestrial > Soil > Vadose zone | place: USA... | reverse complement strand
GGCCCGCCATTCGGCGCCCACGGCTGTGCCTTGCGCAAGGAAGCGCATGCCGGAAGGAGCCAGCAGGGCCAAGCCAGCCGCGAGCGCGACAAGCCGGCTGACGATAATTGCTCTACTCTGCATGGATGTCCTCCTCATGGCGACTCACGGGCATTCGGCGACCTTCACTCTGCTCTGATACGGATATTGCGGCAGCGAACCGGACCGCTCTCCACCTGAAAAGCGATGTAGCCTGCTCAAGCGCTTCATGAACGGGAGCGTAACCCACTCGGGATGGCTATTCCAATGGAAAAGGGACGGCGACATTCTGGTCGTCCAATCTACTGCTTTCGTGATGGAAATTGGCTTTCTACAATGCTCGTGGTTCCATGAAAAAGCTTTACTCGAAGTTCCGAAGAGCTATAAGCTCCCGCCGATTGTTCCGCAAGGGGTGCGGACTATCGAGCAACGCATTACCACAACAACAATGCGGTTTCGGCTTCTGTATTGAAGGCGTTGTCTCTCGTTTGCTCTTCTGTTGATTTCGCAACATCAGCGCAACGGATGGCTCTGAACGGCCTTAAGCTCGTAATTACTGCGTAATTACTAAACGATAAAGGAGTCAGCATGAGAATTGTCTGGATCTTTGGATGGGTGATCCTGGCTGCAAGCCTAGCCTTCGGCCAAGGGACTGGAACCTTCAATGGCCGCGTTGTTGACCAGGGCGGAGGCGTTATTCCCGGCGCCAAGGTTACGGTTACCGCCGCCGCGACGGGTGTGGCTCGTACTACAACAACGAATGAAAACGGCCTCTATAGCGTCAGTGCACTGACTGCCGGTGTGTACGACGTAAAGGCCGAGAACGCTGGTTTTTCAGCTTCGTCGAAACAGGGGGTCACACTGGTTACGGATACCACGCTGACGCTCGATTTCACCTTGGGTGTCGCAACGACTTCAGAGACCGTGGACGTCACAGGTGAGGCGCCCCTGGTGGAAATCACAAAGTCCCATATGGCGTCCAATCTCCAGCACGCGGAAGTGCAGGAACTGCCGATGCTGAACCGGACGTTGAGTACGCTGATCGCGCTGAATCCTGGAGTGCGCGAAGAGACGACGAATATGAATGTACCCGGAACCTCGACCACGCATACGTATTTCAACGTCGGAGGGAACGGCCGAAACGCGCTGGAACTGGTCGACGGTCTCGATAACCACGACGACAACGACGCCGGGGCCACGATGGAAATCAGTCTCGAGACCATCCAGGAGTTCAACGTCATGGCGCACGGCGCCCCGGCGGAATACGGCAGGACCGGGGGAGGAGTCGCCAGCCTGGTAACGAAATCGGGCGGGAATCAATTCCACGGTTCGGGCTTCTTCTATCACCGGAACGACGCCCTTACCAAGATCGACTACTTCTCGGATCCAGCCAATGGCGGAGCCGGCAAACCCCCTTATAAGCGGTATCAGTGGGGTGGATCCGTCGGCGGCCCAATTAAGCAGGATCGGGCCTGGTTCTTCGGAGCGCTCGAGCGCATCAACCAGGACTACAACCTGCCGGTTGCCGCCAATATCGTTGCGCTCTCACAACTCCTGGTTCCCTTGAACATTAACGTGCTCCCGGCGAACTATGTTCCTCAGCCCTATCACGATCTCCTGGGAAGCGCCAAGTTTGACTTCCAATTGAGCCCGAAGCACACGGCATTCTTTCGCTTCGCTGGAGAGAAAACCACGCTATGGAATAGTACGCTCGGCGCCTCGAATACCGTCAGCCCTCTGCCGGGGCCCCCGCTGAAATGGTCCGATATTAACAATTTTCCCTCGACGAATTACGCGGCCCGAGAGACATGGGTGGTCTCGCCCACCACGGTCAACGAGTTCGACTGGCAATATCTCCATTACAGGAAGAACACTCAAAACATGAACTGCCTGGGGCCGACGACCGGTGGACAGGGTCCGGCCCTGAACCTCACCCTCGAACAATGCTTAATCCGGAACGTGAACTTCCCATCGCTCGTCACTAAGAATTTTGGTACAGGCGGGTGGAATGACTACAACGAGAAACACGTCCAGTTTAAAGATACGGTGTCACTACAGGTCGGAAAGCATGCGCTCAAGTTCGGCGGAGATATTCGTTGGGTGCCATACGCAAACGGCAGCCAACTGCTTACCGCCGGATCGCTCACCTTCTTTGATGATCCTGACGTGATCGTGAACAACAAGAACGGACGATATCCCAGGGGGTTTCAGACTCCGGGAATTGTACGCACGATGTCGCTCGCCGCTCAGACCACGCCGAACTTTCAAACATTCGGCATGTATTACTGGTCCGCATTCGCTCAGGATGACCTGAAGCTCACACCGCGCCTGACTCTGAATCTCGGAGTACGTTACGACTTCTTCCACAACCTGAATCAGCGTCAGTTAACGAACAACCGCTTTTATAAAGTCTTCAAGGCGATTGGCAGCCCGTTCGCGGAGGTGCCTCATGCCTCGAAGCTGGACTTTGCCCCGCGCGTCGGCCTGGCCTGGGATACCCGCGGAAATGGCAAAGATGTGATACGCGCCAACTTTGGGATGTACTATCCGGTACAAGTCGTCACCTCGTTCTTTACGGCGAACTACTACGAAAAACCAACTCTCGCCTTTACACAAACAATTTCAAACACTGCGGTGGGAGCAGGGCCCCTGGCGAATTACGTTTTTGGAGGTCCTTTGCCCGTAGCATTTCCCCCGGCGGGCGCTACAGAATTGGTGCCGGGCGCATCCGCAAGCAGCAACGCCAATTCGAGCACCGGCTGGTATGCGCCAGGCTTGAGGGATCAGTATGAAATGATCTCTCATATTGGTTGGGCCCATCAGCTTACAGGGAAAACGGTAGTTTCGACCGATTACACGCATATCCAGGGTGTTCATGAGTGGCGGCCGATTGAAATCAATCCGCTCTGCACCGCCAACTTCCAGGGTGAATGCAAGAGCCCGGGATTCAACGGTCCGGCCGCGGCCATCGGACAGCGCATTCTGTCTACGGCAACGCAGGGCGTCTATGGGGATCCCAACCTGCTTGGCGCCGTGGGGTTGACTTCTTCCATCGCCCGGTCGAGATACGATGAAATGGCCGTCGCTTTCCAATACCGTGGGAAACGAACGAGCGTCCTGGCGAATTACAGTCTGTCTTATGCGTCCGGCTATGGAGGGAACGTCGGAGGGTTATTCGTAAGCAACGCCGGCGGCTACCTGCCTGAAATTCCCAGCGCCTATGGCGGATGTTTCTTCTGCCCCGGCGAATGGGGACCTGGAGCAGCGGACGAGCGGCATCGCGCAGCGATGTACGGGGTCATCGACATCGGGCGCGGACTCCAGGTATCACCGGCCCTTGTGTTGGCATCGGCGCTGCCTTATCAGATCTATCGAGCAAATTCTCCGTCCGGCTACGGCGCTTTACGATGCTACGTCGGCAATTGTCTCACATCTTCGCCAAACGGCGAGGAGGTCACCGTCAATGCCCAGCGCGGAGCTCCCCTTGTGAATCTCAACACCCGGGTATCCAAGATCTTCAAGACAAGCGAAAGCTCGTCGGTGACTGGATTTGTCGAGTTGTACAACCTCATCGACCGGGCCAATTTCGGAGCGAACTATGGTACGAATGCGTTCGCACCGGCAACTTTCCGCAAACCTCTTGGCTACATCGGCGGACTGCCGGGATCTTCTGCTACAGTGCCGGCTTCGTTCCAGGTGCAGCTAGGCGCGCGTTTCTCGTTCTAGACAGAGTACTCAGTGACGAGCTTACGCTCGCCACTGAGTACGAATGAATAGCAACTTCGCAAAATAAATCCGGACCAGGCAGCAATGCAGGCGTGGAAAAGGACCAGTGCATGTCGATGGAAACCATAATCCAGAGAATCGTTGGCCGTGCCGTTTGGAGTATATCGTCGACGTCACAGACACAGAGAACCAATTCCGATTGGCAAGCTGGTGACTCAAACAGAGGATGTGTTGGTCGATACTCGCGGTAACATCTACATTACCGATAAGCAATGGGGATTATATATCCTGCGTTACACCGGCGCGGGGCAGCCTGCGCCAACAGACAAAAAAGGAGTCAGCCGTTGATTCAACGTGCTTGCTTATTTCTGCTGCTGTTTATTGCAATTGTTCCAGCGTCGCTCCCAGCTCAGCAATCGAATGCAATCAAGAGCTGGAACTGGTTCTTGCGTTCCTTCCTGCGGCCGTTCGGCGTTGAAAACTCGATCCGGTGAACGGCCGAAATCATCACATTGGGGGTAACCTGTTATGCGCCGACTTCTCGTTGCTGCAGCACTGATCACATGTGCGGCGGCCATTTCCTTGACCGCCTACACACAATCCACACGTATTGCGAATACGACCGGCCGCGCCGTCTACGGTCCCGAACAAGCCAGACGCGGCAAGACTCTTTACACTCAGAATTGCAGTAAATGCCACATGGAAACCCTGCAGGGAAATTGCCCAGCCGAGAGCGTTCGTGTATCCGCGCCTTATGTTTGTGCGCCGCGCGGCAGCGCACCCCCTCTGACGGGCGATGCCTTTCTTAACCGTTGGTACAGCGCCGGTGACTTATACGCCCGCATCCGATGGAGTATGCCCGCGGACAATGTCGGCGGTTTGAGCGCGGACGACAATCTCTCGGCCCTGTCCTACCTGCTCCAGTCGAATGGCTTTTCTGCAGGACGGGAGCTCAGAGACGACCCCGCCGCGCTGAAAACCATGGTGCTGCAGGAGAAGACGAAAAACGCGAGCAGCGCGGTCAAGGATCCCACAAATGACCTCGGTATCTCCGAAGGGTATTACACGGAGGAACAGGCCGCGCGAGGAAAGAACTACTACTACGGTGCGTGCGGCATGTGTCACACGGCTGAGCCTGGCGGCCCCAACGGGGTCAATATGCCACACGAGTCGGGGCTGGGCTGGCATTGGGGTAATCAATGGCGGTATACCGTGCAGGCCGGGAAACAGTGGCTGGAAACCAATTCCCGCATTTCCGGCAAGCCGCAAATGTGGGACACGGTTGCGGATTTGTATAACAAGATCCGTACGAGCCAGCCTGCATACGCGGTCGGTGCTCTCAGTTCGGAGGAATACACCAGTATTGTTGCGTACCTCCTTAAGCAGAACGGCTTCCCCGCGGGGAAGGAAGAATTGAGCGACAATCTCAATTTGATGAGAAACATGACTCTCGAAAAGGGGTTCGAACGGCTGTTCAACGGAAAGGATCTCACCGGATGGGCATTTGTGCTTGGCGCGAACTGCCCGCCGAAAACCGAACAGGGATGCGGGCAAACCACGCCCGGATCCACCTTCACCGTGAATAACGGAATCCTTTTCGACACCGGAACACCGCACGGTTATATGTACCCGAAGAAAAAATTCGGGCCGAACTTTACTCTTCGCGCGGAGTACCGATACATGCCGTACCCGGGAATGGAAGACGACAAGGATTTCTACGGGAACAGCGGATACCTTCTCTTCATTGAGAAGCATGATGTGTGGCCGAGGACCCTGGAGATCCAGGGCAGAAGCAACATGGAAATGAACATCAATGCCATGGACGGCCACGCGATGTTCACGTTTGACGATGAGTTGCGCAAGAAAGTGCGGAATCCGGCGGGTCAGTGGAATGCTGTCGAAATTGTTTCCAAAGGAAATGAGGTCTGGAACTACCTCAACGGAACACTGCTGTCTCATGTGTCGCAGCACGATTTTCCTCCGTCAGGCTACATCGGTTTCCAGGCGGAGAGCGGGCCCATACAATATCGGAACGTCCGCATTAAACCGGAATGAAGAAGGCAGGAGGACCTGTGATGTACAGGCTCATAACCGTCAGCATGCTCGTCCTGGCCATCGCCATTGGTGGCTATACACAAACCAAGCGTCTTGCGACTAACAGTTCCTCCTCGCCGTCCTATGGAAAGGCCCAGGCCGAGCGAGGCAAGACTGTTTATTCTTCAACAAAGCGTGTCGTCAGCAACGCGACGGAACAACTGAATAGCTTGGGGATCTCTCAGGCGTACTACACCGAAAGCCAGGCAGAGCGCGGGAAAGCCTATTTCTACGCTGCCTGCGGAGTTTGCCATACCGCCGATCCAAAGAGTCAGAACGGCACAATGGATACTGCTACTGGCCTGGGATGGCACCGCGGCCCTGTCAACTCCTACGGTCTATTTGTCGGCGACGCGTGGTTGGCGTCCGCCTCGGGGGTTCCCGGACGGCCGCAGCGCTGGGATACGGTAGCCGATCTATACAATAAGGTAAGGACGACGCAGCCTGCTTATGATGTAGCAGGCCTCAGTACACAAGAATATCTGGATATCGTCGCCTACCTCTTGAAACAAAATGGTCTGCCTTCCGGAAAAGAAGAGCTCAAGAACGATCTGAATCAAATGAGAAATATGACGCTCGATAAAGGTTTCGAGCGGCTCTTCAACGGCAAAGACCTTACCGGATGGGGATTCGTCGTCGGGCCCAATTGCAAGCCGGCGCCCGAAGGGTGCGGCGGCACAACGCCGGGCACGACCTTTAAGATCAAGGATGGCACGGTCCTCAATACGGGCAGCCCGCACGGATATATGTACCCGCAGAAGAAATTCTGGAATTTTACGCTGCGGCTGCAATATCGGTTTGAACCATATGAAGGTATGGAAAGCGACGACGACCTGTTCACCAACACCGGATATTTGCTCTTCATCACCAAACACGATGTATGGCCGAGAACATTAGAAGTTCAGGGAAAAAACGATTTCGAAATGTCATTAGCCATGGGTGGGAACGAGTCCACATATACGTTTGATGATGCCGCGCGGATACGGGCACGCAAACCAGCAGGCCAATGGAATTCGGTCGAGATTGTTTCCAAGGACGGCCAACTCTGGACTACCTGAATGGTGCGCTCATCACCCATGTTACGAAGCACCCCTTTACGGAAGCCGGCTACATCGGATTCCAAGTCGAGAGCGGGCCTGTGTACTGGAGGAACATCCGAATCCGGGCGGATTAACGGATGCTAAAAACGGTTCTCGGAGAGACGAATACGCTGTAGCGGCGGTCTGTGACCGCCGGTATTTCGTTGATTTCAGGAAAAGCCGGCGTTCATAGAGCGCCGCTGCTAGCCGCGTTTCCCCAAATTCATAATTTAGACATACGAGTCCGAGGTTATCTAAAAAGAATCGTTCAACTCTTTCATTTGAGGTCAGTATTCGTCGCCAAAATGAGTCGTTTTCCATTTTCTTTCCATCTGACACGCTTTGATTGAGTTCAGACGTGAAAGTCACACTGGAAATCGAAGCGAGAATTCCGGCCGGCGTCCGGAAAATGTCCTGCGCACAGTCACTGAAAACAGCAGAACCCTAAAGGCTTCACGCGCGCAATTCCGGACGACTGGCTGACTCGTCGGGAGTCCCGCGCAGTAAAGCAAAGAAAACTGTAGCGACCGCCCGAAAAAGAAAATAGGCTGGACTGCGAGAGCCCTTCTGGACAAACGGTTCCGGGTTTGATCGGACATTTCCCTTAATTGGATGAAAGCGTTGCTTTTCTAAGAACACGTTCAAGTCGCTCGTTGGCTCTCGCGGCCCTGGTGGCCTGTGACACGGTTCCATCTGGTGAGGTATTCGGATCCTGGCTTCCGCGGCTAAACAGCGGGCGTCCGTCGTCCCGTCCCCGCCTCCGGACTCCGCTGCAGAATCTTGCGGACATCGAAACACCACAGAAGAACAAAATCCGCGCCCGCGCAATTATACGTGGGCTCAACTGATGGCGCGGGTGTTCGCGCTGGATGTTTTGGAGTGTCCGCGCTGCTGCTCTCGGATGCGAATTCTGGCAGCCATCGAGGATCCGGTCGTGGCCCGCAAGATTCTCGACTCTCTCGGCCTGCCATCGCGTCCTCCTCCTGTGGCTCCGGCTCGATACAACCCTCAACCCAAACTCACCGAATTCTGACGCCTAACCTGCCGCGTTCGCCGAAGTGTGCGTCCAGGTTGGATCGTTTCGGTCCGGATTGACGGCCGCCGCGTTCAAATCCATGTGCGTCCCGGAAAGATCCCTCTCCCGGATGCCCACAAACCGAATTTCGTGCGGCTACGTGGTCGCATCTCCGCCCACCCCCCTGAGTAAAGACCGCCGCCCGGGAAAAAACCGCTTTTGATTCTCCTATGCTTTGGCGATTTTAACAATTCTGCAGTACGGCTCCCGGCGCGGTGAAATGCGTTAGGGCGAATCCCGGCGATGCCGAAAGATCGGTCATTATCGATTGGTGCGAAGCGCGAAACCCATCACGGTCTGCCGGCAGCGCGCGCAGTCTTTTGTTTGAGTAAAGGACATGCATTGGATATAAGTTGCAACTAAGGTCTCTTAATGAGTGCCTGGAATGATTGAATCGATTGCGGAAATCAAGATTTTTAGGGGGGTTACGTTTTCAATCGCTGCCCTGGAGCGGAGAGTGATAGGACCGAAACTAGTTCCAATCACAATGGCAGGTATTTCGATTGAAAGATAGAAGGTTCACCGTCCTCATTCCTATTTTCGTCCTAGTAGGTCTGCTGTCATTCTCTGGTAACGAGCCGCACGACACAGGTAAGCCGCCGAAACGCGCGCTTCATTTTGAAGAAAATCGCGGTCAACTCCATTCCGCAGTGCGGTTTCTGGCGCGCAATGATGCCTATACAGTTTTTCTCACGACAACCGATGCCCTCGTCGTGGCCCACGGTACGCAACCCTCGGCGATGCGGCTCCGTTTCCTAGACACCGCCGGCGCGCAAATAGAAGGCATCGATGCAGTGCCCGGTAAGGCCAATTACCTCGTTGGGAATGATCCGAACAACTGGCATACCGGTATCTCTCGTTTTTCACGAGTCCTGTATAAAGACATCTACCCGCTGACGGATGTCGTCTATTACTCCGACGGCGGCGATCTCCGATACGATCTCATCGTCCGGCCAGGAGCGCAGCCTCGATCGATACGTCTCGCCATCGACGGTGCTGAGGAACTGACGACACGAAACGGCGCTCTCGTTATCCGCGCCGCATCCGGCGAATTTGAATTGAAGCGGCCGGTGATTTACCAAAAGTATGGAAGTTTGCGACGGCAGATTGCAGGCAGTTACCGAATTGAGCCAGGCAATACGGTCCGTTTTGAGATCGGTTCCTTCGATGCCACGCAGGCGCTAATCATCGATCCCACACTGAGCTACTCCACGCTTCTTGGCGGCAATGGAGAAGACATCCCGTATGGCATCGCTGTCGACGCGGTCGGCAATACGTATGTGGCCGGCACAACGGCATCCCCCGACTTCCCAACCACTCTGGGAAGCCTCCGGTCATCGCGAGCCGCAAACTCTCGTCCATTCATGTTCGTCTCCAAGCTCAATGCAAACGGCTCGGAGCTGATCTACTCAACCTACATCGCGGCATCGGACACTCAAGAGGATGCGTTCGTTTCTCCGACGACGATCGCGGTCGATCGGAACGGAAACGCGTACATCGCCGGGGCCGCCAGTTCGAATGGGATTCCAACGACCGAACGCGCATTCCAGCGGACGGCATCGGGAAACGACGGTCACAGTTTCGTGGTGAAATTGAACGCGACCGGTTCCGCGCTCAGCTATTCGACCTACGTGAGCGGCAACGACGATGTTACAAGGGATGTTGTAAATCAGGTTGTCGTCGATGACGCCGGAAGCGCTTACATTGCCGGTGAAACGTCGTCCAGAAGTTTCCCGACGACTGCCGGTGTCGTTCAGCCCACGCGAAACAGTTACTTTGGGGATGGCTTCGTGGCCAAACTCAATCCCGATGGCTCTGCGCTAGTGTTCTCCACGTTGCTTGGCGGCACGGGGGACGACAGAGCTAGATACGTGGCCGTGGACAGCGCCCGCAATGTGTTGGTGGCGGGTGTAACCGACTCGTCCGACTTCCCGGTGACTCCTGGTGCGTTTCAGATTGTAAAAGGCAATACCTTTGGCAACGATACCTTCCTCACGAAGCTCAACCCCACGGCAACCGACTACGTGTATTCCACGTATCTTGGAGGAAACAACACAACAGCGCCGCAGGCGCTGCAGGTCGATGCCGCGGGCAACGCGATTGTGATGGGCTTCACCGGTGCCCCGGATTTTCCGATCACTCCGGGGGCATACCAGACGTCGAGAGGGAACAGCGCACCTGGGTTCTTCGCGAAATTCAGTCAGGCCGGCAACCTGCTGTACTCGAGTTTCTTGCCGTCATTTTGGGCTGCCGGAATGGACGCCGCCGGCAGATTCTACTTTCTGGGTTCCGAGATCTACTCGTTTGATCCGACGGCGTCGACGCTGCCGTATGTAACGAAACTTGCCGGCTTCACGGGCGATGTCGATACAACGGCGAAGGCGATGGCCGTTGATGCTGCCGGAAACGTCTACCTGACGGGATATACGGCATCGACCAGCTTTCCGACGACTCCGGGAAGCTACCAGACCTCGCTCAAGCTTGCGCCGGCGCGGCGGGACGGATTCATTGTGAAGATCTCTCCCGAGCGATCTGTTCCCGTCGTCAGGTCACTCACTCCGGCGTCCGTAACCCCAGGCTCCATTCGAACGGGTCTCACATTGGCAGTCGTAGGATTGCACTTCGAACCGAACTCGGTCATCTTGTGGAACGGCTCCGCGCTCGACACGACGTTTCGGACGATAACCGAATTGCGAGCGACGATTACGCCGGCAGATGTCGCAAATGTCGACAGTGTTGCCGTATCAGTGCGAACTCCGGACGTCGGTGACTCCAATCCGCTCCCGTTCTCGCTTGGACCAAACCCGGTCCCCTGGGTTTCCGCGCTCAGCCCGTCCGTCGTTGATGCCGGTTCTTCGTCTTTGTCTTTTCCGTTGAGAATTACCGGATCGGGATTTCTTCCGACTTCTGTCGTCTATTTGAATGGTGCGAGGTCGTCGACGAGCTACACTAACGGCACCCAATTATCCGTTTTCCTGCCGGCGGCGCTGGTCGCCGCACCCGGCACAGTGACTGTGACGGTAGTGAATCCACCGCCTGGAGGAGGAGAATCAAATCGAGCCGTCTTGACTGTCAGAGACCGTAGCGCACCTCCTTCACCGGAGGTACCCACAGTAACCGAACTCATACCGGCGAGCATTCCGGCGGGCTCGGCTTCTTTCATTTTGACGGTGAATGGCACGGGCTTCGTTCCGGAAAGTGTCATCCAATGGGAAGGTGTCGGGCTCTTGACGAGAGTTCTCAGCTCGACTGCCGCACAAGCCTTCATCTTCCCGACTATGATTGCATCGGAAGGCCTGTACACTATTCGCGTCGTCAACGGTCCAGGCGGCGCGACATCCAATCCGCTGCCGTTTCAGGTGACGGCTCGTCTGCCGAATCCGCTTCCGACGATCGAGTCGCTGTCCCAAAACAGCGCGGCAGCGGGGACTTCATCGGTGGTGCTGACAATTTCCGGGCAAGACTTTCGGAATGGTGCCTCGGTGCGATGGAACGGAATCGAGAAGCCCACGACGGCGGTGCCCACTGGCTCAGGTGACACGATTCAGTTAAAAGTGACGCTCTCGGCTGAAGAATTGGCCAACCCGGGCCTTGCTTACGTGACGGTGTCGAATCCGCCACCCGGCGGCGGCCCATCCCCGGGAGTCACGTTTGCCGTGTACGAATCCAAGACCTTCGACCTCGCAACGAGCGATCTCCTTTACGATCCATCTCGCGGCAAGGTCTACGCATCCAGACCTGCGATTTCGCGGACCGACAGGAATACGATCAGTCAAATTAATCCTGATTCCGGAACGGTCGAACGTTCGGTGGAAATTGGAAACGAGCCTGGAAAACTCGTCATGACGGATGACTACACGGCGATCTATGTAGTGTTCGATCAGGGCCGGCAAGTTCGGCGTCTCGACTTGAACTCCTTCACCGCCGGGCCTCCATTCGCGGTCGAGTCCCCGTGGATGATTCAAGATCTCAAAGTTGTGCCAGGACAGCCTGGCGCGCTTGCGTTGTCGCTCCAGCAGGGCTCCGCTATGACCGGCCAGGTCGCGATATACGACAACGGCGTGAAGCGGCCGAAGATTGCGCTCGCGTTTCCTCTGCAGTTGGGTTTTTCCGCCTCCCGGCAGCTCTACGGCTGCAGTGCCGGCGGGGGACTACAGGACCTTCATTTGCTCGCCATCGATGCTGCAGGCGTGTCGATCAGCTCCACGACGCGCGGCTTGTGCGAAGGAGCTTTCGAAGTCGGCAGTGGCTTGTTTTACACGCCGCTGGGCGGCGTTGTGAATCCGGAAGGTCCGGCCGAAGTCGGCCGGCACCCGCTTGCCGGCAATAACCTTTCCGTCCGTCCCGACGCAGCCGCTCACAAGACGTTTTATGTCGCTTATAACGGTTCGGCAAAAGTGGCCAGTGTGCTCGTGTTCGACGAGACCAACTTCGCCTTGATCGGTTCGTTGGACATTCAGGGAGTAACAAACAGACCCTCTGCCCTGATTCGGATTGGCGCTGACCGAATCGCCTTTCGAACCGAAGACCGGCAAGTTTTCTTCGTCCGTCTTCCGAGCATGTTCTTCGCGGAGCCGTACACTGTCGAGTTCGCGCAATACGCAAATGGCCTCGATTACAGTTCCTCGATCATCGTGACCAATCCTTCCACCACCGAGGTGGCGCGCGGCAGCATCAACTTGTACGGGGAGACAGGGTTGCCGCTATATCCGCCCGCTTATTACCCTCGTTTTGCTGCTGCGCTGCCGTTTACCATTCCACCGCTCGGGTCTTTCACGTTTACACCGAAGAGGGATTTCATCCTGGTCACAGGTTCGGCTCGAATCAGCTCGAACATTCGCGTCAATGGAGTCGTCCGGTTTGGATCCGAGACTCTCGGCGCGGCTGGGGTTGAGGGAAGCACGCCGGCGCCAGCAGTGATGGCTCCGGTCGTTCGCGATGCGGCGAGACAGCTCAACACCGGCATTGCATTGAGCAACCCCCAGACCGACGCAATCGATGTCCTGCTGACGTTACGAGCGCTTGACGGCACCGAAGTGGCCGGAGGATCTGCAACACGGCAGCTACCTCCAAACGGCCATCTCGCCAAGTTCATCGACGAGTTGTTCCCTACGGCGCAAACCTCGGACTTTCAAGGCACGCTGACGATCCGCACAAACACGCCCCGAAGACAAGTTGCGGCTATTGCCTTGCAACTCGGCAGCACTGCCGGAGAATTCACGACGCTGCCCGTCGTTTCGATTGAACCTACCGGCGCGACAGAACTCATATTTCCGGAATTCGCCTCAGGTGCCGGAGCATCCACGTCGATCTTTTTGATCAATCCGTCGGACAGGACAGCCACAGGGACGTTGAACTTCTACGACGACGGAGGAAGGTCTTCGCAGGTTCCGTTTACCATCGCGCCCGGAGGAGCGGCTGTTTATTCGACCAGCGATTCCGATATGCCCCTCTCCGGCTGGGCGTCGGCCTCATCGGATACGGCGCTCGGTGGTGTGTTGCGATTCCGATTGCCTGGCATCGGTATCGCGGGAGTTCAAGCGGCAACACCATCAACAGGCTTTGTGGCTCCAGTTTTGCGAAGCGAATCCGCAAATTTCACCACGGGCGTCGCCATCGTTGCGACCGAAAGCACCGCGACCTTATCAATGACACTGCGAAACCAAGAAGGCATGCCGGTGCCCAACGGCACGGTTTCGGTAACGATCCCTGCCAACGGCCATATCTCGAAATTCATTCAAGAGCTCTTTGCCAATGCAGACACACGCGAGTTCCAAGGCACACTCAGCGTTATGACCGACGAAGGACTTCTTGCAGGGATCGCCATCCAGCTCGGGGCCCGGCAGGGGCAGTTCACGACGTTGCCCGTTATATCAACAATTCGGTAGTCACCCGCTGATCTCTTTTGTGCCTCTTTATGTCCGTTTTCTAAATGGCGCCCAGACGGCCGCCATCCATCGGGATAACCGCACCCGTGACGTAGCTCGCTTGCTCAGAAGCCAGAAATAACGTGACGGCGGCAACTTCTTCGGCCTTGGCCACGCGTCCGATCGGGATGCGTTGTTCATAACGCTTCAGAGCTTCTGTTTCGGTGATTCCCAGATTTTCTGCATCCAGACGAAGGGCTTCATGCAGCCGCTCGGTTACCGTCATCCCAGGATTGATGGCGTTCACACGGATGCCGTACTTGCCCAGCGCTGTCGCCCATCCGGCTGTGACCAGCATGAGCGCCGCGTTG
>Ga0137377_10002257_pt1 | contig 14237 bp, 6 predicted proteins | sample SagtaG_22_FD_104815 | JGI IMG/M metagenome (GOLD analysis project Ga0137377, IMG submission 104815) | Vadose zone soil microbial communities from Sagehorn Ranch, Mendocino, California, USA - Sage2_L_40_16 metaG | ecosystem: Environmental > Terrestrial > Soil > Vadose zone | place: USA... | reverse complement strand
TGGTAGAGGAGTCCGAGGTTATTCAAGCACACCGCTATGAGCTGCTGAACCTGTTCTTCCTGTACCGTCTGCAAGATCGCGAGAGCCTCCCGGTAGAGCGGTTCAGCGGCGTCATAGTTGCCCATTGAGTAGTACAAGTAGGCGAGACTGTTCAGACTGTTGGCCAGATGTATAGCGTGTTCTTTGGGATCCTCGCGGAGGATCGCTATCGCCCCTTGATAGAGCGGCTCAGCTTCAGTGTACTCGCTGAGAGACTCGTATACTCCCGCAAGGTTGTTCAATGTGAGCGCTATCTCGGGATCATTTTTCTCAAGATGCTGACGCGCTAGGTTACAGGCCTTCTTGGCAATAATCACTGCTTCTCTGTAGCGACCATCGCCGTAGTACTCAACGACTTGCGTGTTCAACGCAATAAGCTGTTGCCCAATGTCAGCGCTCATCGCTTTGCTCCCTTCCCGGAGAAAGTAGAATAGCTTGACTGTTATCAGCCCTCCACTGTGGAAGTTTAGAGAGCTGGTGATCCTCGTCTCGATGAAGCTGGGCGAGATTACATTATTTCAGGTTCCGCTATCCGCCGAATGCTTGGCAATCGGCAGAAGCGTCGTATATGGGTCTCCCTGACAGATAAACGCTCCCCAGTAAAACGGCTTCTTGTGGAGCTTTTTCATATCCTGCTTGGCTCGATACAGAGCTTCTCCGCATGGTAAGCCTGCTACGATAGATCGGTAGAAGCGTTCCATGAGTTCCTGTGTCTGGGTGTCTGGCACTTTCCATAAACTCACAACCAATGTTCTCGCGCCAGCAAGCGTAAATGCTCGTCGCAATCCAAAAATGCCTTCGCCGATCTGTACCTCACCCAGGCCTGTTTCGCAGGCTGAAAGCACGACAAGTCTGGTCGCGAGGAGATCCAGGCTGGAGACATCCTCGGCGGTCAAGATTCCATCCTCGGCTTCTAGAGGGAGTATCCCTCTCCGGCTCCAGGTGTTGGCCCCCGCCAGAGCCAGGCCAGAGCGTAGCAGAGGATTTTCGACCTGGTATGTCAGTAGCCACTCCAGCCGCGATATGCTCGCTGATGATTTTGACTTTTTCCTTTCCGTAGTATTCTTTAGGAAGAATCCATGGGTCGCAATTATGAATCAACCTTTTACGCCGGATGGCCAGCGCTTGCTGATACAGTTCTTCCGCTGTGGTATAGTCCCCAAGCGCTTCAGAAAGTGCTGCAAGGTTATGCAGGCTCTGTGCTACGGCAGGATGCGCCTCACCCAGGATTTTCCGGCGCATGGCCAGAGCCTTTGTGTACAGATCAGCTGCTTGTTCGTGATTTCCCACAGCATCATAGATCATTCCCAGATTATTCAGGCAGGTGGCAGAGGTCAGATCCTCCTCTTCTAGCAGGTGTTGTGCTAGTTCCCGAGCCTGAATGCCGATTCGTATCGCCTCTGAATACCGACCCTGCCGATACAGTATATCTACCTGCTGGTTCAACCGGTCAATTTTTTCTCGATCCTGCTCCGACATAGCTTCTCTCCATCCATCCGGGACAGTAGCAAACCTTCGCCATACACTAAAAGCCTCGTAGTATTAGTTGTGTTAAAGGATATATTACCACGAGGTGTTCTGTAAAGAGGAGTAAGATGGTTTCATTAGTAGACAAAAGAGTTATAATAAGCCTCAAACACGGTCCGTGATAGTTAAGAAAGAGGAGGCTATCCCATGCATGCGGCATTTCTTGTCGGCATTAGCCGATATTCGGACCACACAGTAAAAGGCGTTCCTAATGACCTGGCCCTCCTTGTCTGTGCTCTACGACACCGCAACTACCCATCAACGGCTATTCATGTGTTCGATGACTCTCATACGACATGCGCAGCACTGCACACTCTTTTCTGGGCAATTCAGGCGCGCTATAAGGATGAGACAAGCGGAAGTTGTTATCTTCACATTAGCGCTAGCGGAGCGCTCTCATTGGGGCCAATCGTCGGCGGTATATTACCCAGCGATGGAGATGCCCTCGACTTCAGTACGGCTTTTTCCTTCCCGGCACTTAATCAATATCTGCCAATACGTCCCGGCATCCGTGTGGTGATGACTATCGATACCTGACACGGAAATTTGGCGGTGGACAGTTTGTCCACGGATGTAACGTTACTGACCCTCGGTGGAGACGAGAAACTGGCTTGCCGCACGGGAGATGCATTGATTACATTGCCGGACGGTACCCAGCGCTCTTATGGCCGTTTTTCGTGGACTTTTGCACAAGCATTGCTCAACACTCCTCCTCACTCCAGTTGGATTAGCATTCTCTCGGAGATGGAGCGATTGACGCAGAGGCAGCATTGGGACCTACCACTGCTATTTCACGGTCAGCCTACTCAAGCATTTTGTGTGCGCGAATGAGGTGATTGCAGACCAGGGCGTCCGGGAGACAGTTGTTGCCTAACAGTAGAGTGACCCAGTTTGGACTTACTTGCCCAGTCCATCGTAGAGCCGTGTCAAGTTATTCATGCTGACGATCGCGCAGGTGAGAGGCCCTCAGATGAAGTGACCCTCAGACTGTCTATCGCAGCATGTCCTGAGTCGCCATTTCTCATTTCTAGAGAAGAGAAGAAGAGGGTATATGTCTGAAGATATTCGGGAAGCTATTGCCAGGCTCAATGACCAGGTTGTACAACTGTATCAACAAGGGCAATATAATGAGGCCCTGGAGCATGCTCTTGAAGCTCTTGACCTTGTCAGGCAGCATCTGGATGAGGAAGACCCCACTTTTTTCACCACTCTGTTTAACCTGGCGAGTCTTTACTATGCAGTGGGAAACTATGAGCTGGCAGAACCTCTCTTCCAGCAGGTGCTGGCGCTCCAACGGCAGCTTCTGGGCGAACAACATCCTGATGTCACGACAACAATGAATAACCTTGCCAGCCTGTATTATATGTCAGGTGATTATGAGCAAGCAGAATCGCTCTACCAGCAGGTCTTGAAGATCAGACGGACTACTTTGGGGGAACAGCACCCAGATGTAGCAACGAGTCTGAATAATCTGGCTGCGGTGTATTATTCTATAGGGAATTATGAACAAGCTGAACAGCTCTATCAACGGGCGCTGGCAATTCAACGTGCGGCATTCGGGGATGAGCATCCCCACGTGGCTATCAGTCTCAACAATTTGGCTGCTCTCTATGAGTCTGAGGGCGACTATGAGCAGGCAACGTCATGCTATCAGCAAGCGCTGGAAATCCAACGTGTAGCCCTGGGTGAGCAGCACCCCGATGTCGCCAAGATTTTGAATAACCTTGCTGAACTCTCTTACTCTCTTGGTGATTATGAACAAGCCGGATCACTCTATCAGCAGGCATTAACCACCCAGCGTTCTGTGTGGGGAGAGATGCATCCGGACGTAGCAAAAACTCTAGGGAATCTAGCCGTGCTGTACATGGCGACAGGCGATTACGAGCAAGCGGAGCAGCTCCATACACAGGCACTGGAAATCAGGCGGAAGCTTCTGGGAGAGGAACATCCCGACGTGGCAACAAGCTTAGATAGCTTGTCTGTACTTTACCGTGACTTGGGAAATTATAGGAAAGCGGAGGCTCTTTGCCAACAAGCTCTGGAGATCAGGCGGAACGTCCAGGGAGAAGACCATCCCGATACAGCTAAAAGTCTGTATAAACTGGGAACAGTGTATTACTTCATCGGCGACTATGAGCAAGCGAAGTCGCTTTATCTTCAAGCGTTAGAGATCCAGCGTACCGTCCTGGATGAGCAGCATCCAGACGTGGCGAGGAGCCTGAATGGCCTGGCGGTGTTGTACCGCGAGAGCGGTGACTACGAGCAAGCCGAATCACTCTATCAACAGGCACTGAAGATCCAGCGTACCGTCCTGGGTGAACAGCATCCCGATGTGGCAACCAGCTTGAGCAATTTAGCTGTACTCTACCGTGAAGTGGGCGATTATAAGCAGGCAGAGTCGCTCTACCATCAAGCGTTGGCAATTGAACGTGCCGTCCTGGGTGAGCAGCATCCTGACGTGGCAACTAGCCTCAACAACCTAGCACTCTTGTACTATGTGCAGGGAAACTACGAACAAGCAGAGTCGCTTTACCAACAAGCATTGGCGATCCGGCGAATGGTCCTTGGGGAGCGGCATCCCGATGTAGCAGGTTGTTTGAATAACCTGGCAATGCTGTCCTATGCGATGGAAAAGTTTGAACAGGCCGTGCAGCAGGCTGGGCAGGCGCTAGAGATCCAACGGGCGGTCCAGGGTGAGCAGCATCCCGACGTGGCAGCTAGTCTGGGCAACCTGGCAGTATTACACTATGCATTAGGAGAGTATGAGCAAGCAATATCCTTTTGCCGGCAGGGACTAGAGCTCCAACGGGCGGCGCTGGGTGAGTACCATCCTGATGTAGGGGGAAGCCTGTACAATCTGGCGGTGTTCTGCGCAGCAGTCGGCCAACAAGCTGAAGCGTTGGGGCTCATGAGAGAGGCTGCTGTGATTGACGATCACATGGTTGAACACATCTTCGCGATGAGTTCTGACCGACAGCGGCTGGCCTATCTTGCAACATTGCAAGGAGATCTTGATGCCTTTCTCTCCCTGGTCCTGCATCGTTTTTCTACCTCTCCAGAAGCTGTGCAGGCAGTAGTCGACCTGGTACTGCGACGGAAAGCTGTCACGGTCGAGGCGCTAGCGGTCCAGCAAGAAGCCATTCTTAGCGGCCGCTATCCACATTTGACCTCCAAATTTCGGGCATTGACTACCTTACGTATGCAGATCACTCAAAAGGAGTTGGCAGGACCAGGATTAGAGGATAGCCACAGCTACCAACACCAGCTTGAAGAATGGAATGCACAGAAGGAGCGGCTCGAAGCTGATCTTGCACGACATATTCCTGAGATGCGCGCACAGCGCAAACACCAGAATGTTACCCATCAAGTGGTTGCCGAGGCACTTCCCCCAGGATCAGCGCTCATCGAATTTGTACATTTTGATGTTTTTCACTTCCAAGCTGTACCTGCTCATGGTGACTCAGCATGGATGCCAGCCCGCTATGTTGCCTTTGTTCTCCTGGCTGACGATCCTGATTACGTTCAACTACTTGATCTGGGCGAGGCAGACCAGATCGACGGCATGTTAACTGCTTTTAGAATGGCCATCACAGGAGAGCTTGACTGGACTATTCCTTCGCTGCCGATCAACTCAGAGACTCTTCCTGAAGAAGAGAAGACATACAGCAGACGTCATTTGCAACCAGTGGCTATTGAACCAACCACCAGCATGTATATAGGCCAGGGAGTGGCATTGCGTAAGGCGCTCTTCGATCCGCTGGTGACCGCTTTGAGAGGACACACCCGATTGTTTCTGGCTCCTGACGGAGACCTGACCCGTCTCCCATTTGAAATCCTACCTACTGACGATGGAAGCCATCTGATTGACACGTATCAGATCAATTACCTGGGTACCGGACGTGATGTGCTACGCTTTGCCTCCTCTTCTTCCCGTCAGCCATCTCCTCCGCTCGTGTTTGCAGACCCCGACTTCGATCTTCGTAGTGAGAGTCTATCTACTCCGTCAATAATCAGGAAACCGCCGGAGCAACAATCGAGTGATCCAGATCGTAGTCATCTCCGCTTTAGACGCTTATCCGGGACGCGAGCCGAAGGTGAGCAGGTTGCAACGTTACTGGGTGTCGAACCTCTGCTGGCAGAAGCGGCGTTAGAAACTCGCGTCAAAGCGACTCGTTCTCCTCGCCTGCTCCACATTGCAACTCATGGTTTCTTCTTGCCCGACCAGCCACAGGGCCCCAATAAAAAAGGACCTGGGCTAACAACAAGTAGTAAATTAGAAAGTTTTCTGCAACGACACGTGGAGAATCAGCTTTTGCGGTCCGGTCTCGCCTTGGCAGGAGCCAACACCTGGAATAGGGGTGAACCACTCCCTGCAGAGGCTGAGGATGGCTTACTGACTGCCGAGGATGTGTCTGGCCTGGATCTGTTGGACACCGAGTTAGTAGTACTCTCTGCATGCGAAACAGGCCTGGGCGAGGTACATATCGGAGAAGGTGTCTTTGGGCTGCGTCGCGCTTTTGTCCTTGCTGGTGCTAAGACGCTTGTGATGAGTTTGTGGAAGATCCCCGACCAGCAAACGCAAGAACTTATGGCGGAATTTTACCGGCACATGCTCTCAGGTCTACAGTATGCGGACGCTCTACGTGCCGGGCAACTGGCGATGAAATCCAGGTATGCACATCCTTATTACTGGGGAGCCTTCATCTGCCAGGGAACTCCTGGGGCAGGAACGTCAGAGCATAGTGCGAGGTGAGCCGCAGTGGATGATCTTGGGTCAGCTTCGCTTGAGGTCTGCCTTCACCTGGTGCCACTCCTTCTTGAAGCTAGAAACTCCTCCACTTCATCTTCATGTCCTAGTGGAGCGCCTTTCTCTAGATACGTACGTAAATCTCGTTCCGCATGCACGAGAGTTTCTTGTTCAACCAGACTTCTAATTGCCTGGCCGAGATAATAATAAGCAGCAGCATTGTCCGGTTCCTGTTCAATGGCCCTTTTCAATGCACTGACCGCTTCAGCCCAGTTTCTCTTACTTTCGAAGAGCACACGACCAAGATGATAGTGAGCTTCGGGATAATTATTATCCCCCTGTTGGAGAATTGCTTTCTTCAACGCCTCGATACTTTTAGCGTGTTCACCTCTGAGAGCGTAAGCTATTCCTAGATTCAAATATCCTTCTGGATAGACATCACCTTCGCGCTCAATTAAGCGACGAAGAATCTGAATAGATTGATTAATAAACTGACGATCAAACTCAATAAAAAGCTCGACAATGGTGTGCTCGAGGATAGTAAAGATTATCTGATCCAAATTCTCACCTAGCACAACTGGTTTACCGATTTTATCAGAAAGCAGGCGTATGAGTTGGGCACAGGTGAGGCTACCTGGATCAGCTTCGCTTAAGCTCTCAATGAGAGCGTGAGTCAAGTGGCCATGGAACATTTTCTTCGTGCTGATCTGCGTTTTTGGAAACTCTGATTCTAAAGGAGCGGCTGCTCCAGAAATAAAACCTGTTTCAATCGAACGATTGTAAAATGAAACACCACCTATTTGAAGAGAAAATTTGCTTATGTCCCTTGACGCGGCAACATCACGAGTTCCTGGTTTAGATCGTGCGTCTCCAGGAATTGTTCGGCTGTCTACCAGTGAATTAGACGATAACGTCCAGCCAGCATCAATAATTGTGACTAACAAACCGGCACGCGAAGCAAGTGCTGCCAACTCTTCAAGCTCAATATCAAAAACCTCTGGTTGCCGCCCATCGGCGCTCACAATTGTAGGAGATTCGTCTGTGCTAGAGCCGTTTCCTGCAAAGTAGAACAGAGCAGGCTCATCACGAGCGTTTTCCAAAAGTTGCTTGAAGGCATCCTTTATTGCCTGGCATGTTGCTTGTTGATCCAGCAGCACCGTGATATTTTCTTCCTGGAAGCCGCATCTATTATGTAGAATATCTTTTAGAGCACGTACATCATTTGCTGCTCCTCGCACGTCGGTAACCAATGGATTACTATACGTATCGATGCCGACCAGCAACGCATGCTTCCGACCTTGTACGAGCCTTTCGACCTGTTCTTGAATTTGAATAGCAAGTAAGGAAGGCTGAGCCAATGAGATGTACGTTTGAAAATTTGCTGACGCCTCTAGATACTGTTGCCCACCAACCTGTGCGAAGGTTAGTGCCAGGGTGGCATCAGGATCATCCTTTTCACTCTGAAGAAGGGCGGTTTGGAGTGCTTCAATCGCTTCAGCATAACTCCCCTTCTCTATGAAGGCGCGGCCAAAACTATAGTAGAGTTGGGGGAAAGGTTGGGTAATCAGTCTCTGATACCTGGTATATTTTTGCTTCACTTCTTGAAGCGTCAATGACGAATAATTCCTACGCTGGCTAAAATCAAAGGCTCCGAGATAATCGTCGATCCCAGAGAACAAGCGCAGCTCCCTCATTCCGATAAAGAAGGGAGTTTGTTCTGATCTGTAACTACGGAGTTTACTAACTATGGTAGAGGCAATTTGGTCATACGTTACCTCTTTTGGGTTTGATTCTGAAAGCTGTTGGACAAAAGCATAAGTAAATACGCCTGTCGGCATACTTTTCCCATTCCACTCAGCATCACGCTCGTATGTTTGCTCACCTAGCCTGGATGCCATGAAGAGAGCATAATTTGCTTCCTGCTCAACCAAATCAAGGAATTTTGAATTTGTATGTGTATCGAGAATGACTGTCTTGTGTCTTATTGGAATAGCATGAATCAAATTATGCAATTCTTCGGCACTAATCGCCATGGATGTTTGTTGCTCGCTGACTGAGCTGTCGTGAACGAACAAATAAGTGTCAGAGTCTCCCCCACGGGAATGCCCACTGTAGTAGATAACGACAGTATCACACTGTGCAGCGCGATTGATTAAACCATGTAATGCATCTAGTATTCCTTGGCGTGTTGCATAGTTGTTAAGTAAAATCACTATGTTTGATGCCTGAAATTCAAACTTATGAATCAAAGTCTCTATCATGAGGCGGATATCGTTCTTTGGGCCCTCGAGATTCCGAATGTAGTCATCTGCATAGTCGCCGATACCGATAAGTAAAGCACATTTGTTATCGATCTGCGGGTCTCCTAGCCAGTTCACGTATTCCTTAACCCACCGAACGTTTTCAAGTTGCCGCTCCCGCTTCAAACACTCCTCAAACGCTGACACCGCATCTTTGTAATTCCCCATCTTCGCATGAGCGATGCCAAGATGGAGAGACGCGTCAGTGAGAACTCCCGCTTTGTCCTGCTTAATCGCTCCTTTAAAGGTTTGTATCGCTTCGCTGTGTTTGCCCAGGGCTGACAGCGTTAACCCTCTTTGGAGATAGACCTCTGGTAGTGTCGTACCCACTGATGGGGATAGACGAAGGGCTTCATCAAACTGCCTTTTTGCGGACTCAAATAGCCACCTATCGTTGAGTATCCAGCCCATTTTGAAAAATTGGCACCCAAGTTGATAATGCTCCTCGGCCGAGATACCACCCGTAATGGCCATCGGTAAGCGGCGGTCATATTTACCTGTCCCGATAGAGGGATGCTGTTGATTGCCAGTCGCTTTTTGCACGTTCACGCGTACGTATTCAAAGAGCTCACCTACCGTCACGATACCATCCCTTGGTTGGGAATCAGCTTCTCCCTTCATTCCCTCTAACAGGTAATAGGTGAACACACCGTGGCCGCCGCCCCACTTCTCATCCTCGAGGGACACTTCATTGGCCTCAGCAGAGGTAAGCAATGCTATTCCCTCTTGTGATTCGCTAAGATGCTGCAAATAGCGATTTACCACTGCCGTACTGTTGGCACTTCTTCTTCCTACGCCCCCACCAATTGCGGCACTGTGACAGGTGTCGGCGACAATAACGACGCGTTTTGCAAGGAGATTATCTTGCAGCGACAAGGAGATCTCACGCATTGGTATGGCTGTTCCCGCAATATCATCGGGGTCAGTGTCATACGTGAGAAGGTACACATTGTTCGGCTTATCCGGATCAGGTGCGCCATGGCAGGCGAAATAGATCAGAACGATATCGTCTTGAGCAGGTTTTTTCATAAAACTGCGTAACGCACGGGCAACATTGGCCATGGTAGCTTCTTCGTTGATCAGCTTTTTAATATGGTCCGCCTCAAAGCCGCCTCCTGAAGGCATCTGAATCAGTTGGTACAGTTCTTCTGCGTCTCTGTCAGCATACTTGAGATTTAATACTTCCTTTTCGTATTTGGAAATCCCTACAATAATTGCCCATCTTACTCTACCCACATATTCCGAATACGAGGTAGGTTCATAAGATCGTAAATTTCGTCTGCTCGAACTGTCCGTTCTCTCCTGCGGCATCTTTTTCTCCTCTACTCAACCATACCAGGTTCATCTTCATACGTCTATGCATCTGCCCTCTATGAGGGATCTATCCGAGGAGGGAATGTAACAGTGCCTGCTCAACATGAAAATATTACTACTGGTAGGAATGAGACTCTGCTATAGAATAGCACATAAAAGCAGAAATAGTGGTTTGGCTGTGATATAATTCGGATGTTCTTCCGCCTTCAGCTCAAACAGTTGCCTGACTTGCTCGAATGAAATGGAGGTATTTCCTGATGCAGGAACAGGATATGCTTACGCAAACGAATGACGTACCCAGATTATACGCATTGTTGATCGGCATCGATCTCTACCTGCCTAATGCATTACCAGATGGCAGCAGTTATGCAAACCTGGGGGGATGTGTACAAGATATCACCCAGGTAGAAGAGTTCCTGAAAAGGACTCTGCAACTGCCAGATCATTGCATCATCAAACTGACGGCTTCCAACACCGGAGCGACTGAACCCTCTGAACCACGTGAGCAGTGGCCTACCTATGAAAATATGGTTGCCGCGTTTCGCAAAGTCACCGAGTTAGCGCAAAAAGGTGACCAGGTCTACATTCACTACTCCGGTCATGGAGGGCGTACGCAACCGCCCTTGTTGCCAGAACAGAAGGGAGCGAACGGATTTGACGAGGCACTCGTCCCCACAGATATAGGTAACTCGACAGCACGCTATTTGCGTGATGTTGAGATGGCACATCTTTTGAAAACCATGGTGGAGAAGAGGCTCATCGTCACTATTGTGCTCGATAGTTGCCATTCTGGGAGTGCGACGCGAGGCGTTAGTGGCGATAGCGTACGTGGGTTGAGCACGATTGACACAACCTCACGTCCAATGGAGAGCCTCGTAGCTTCCAGGGATGTACTTGCCGGGACCTGGCGTCATGTGGATACAGGAGCAACACGCGGCTTTACATTGGGTAGTGGTTGGCTCCCCGAAGTCAAAGACTATGTCTTGCTGGCGGCATGCGGAGCAACGGAGTCAGCCTATGAGCATCACTTCGACCAGGCGGGGAGACATGGTGTGCTCACCTACTGGCTCCTGGATTCGCTCAAACAGTTCAGGCCAGGACTCACCTATAAGCAGTTGCATGATCGCATCCTGGCCAAGGTCCACTCAGAATTTGTTCGCCAGACCCCACAGTTGCAAGGTGATGCGAGTCGTACTGTTCTTGGTGCCGAGCATATGCAACCGCTCTACGCGGTCACCGTCATGCAGGTTGATCCTGCACAACAACGGCTATTGCTGAATGTCGGTCAGGTATATGCGGTGCGCAAGGGAGCTCAATTTATGGTCTACCCAGCAGATGTCACCGATTTCACGCAGGTCAGCAAGCGGCAGGCCCTGGTCGAGATTACCGAGCTGGGTGCGGCAGACTCCTGGGCTACGCTTGTCACTTCCTTACGTCCTGAGCCTATTCAGCAGGGGGCACAGGCCGTGCTGGTCGATCCAGGATCGGTTCGGCTCCGCCGCATGGTACGTTTAGTACGTCAGTCTCACCTTCCTGCAGCTCTCCCTCAAGACGAGGCTCTCAAGCAGGTGGAGCAAGCAATTCTCCAGCATGGCCAAGGATTTATCACAATGGCTAAGCCTGATGAAACAACGGATTACCAAATAGCTATCAGTGAGGCTGGCACCTACGAGATCTGGGACCCTGCTGGTGTGCCGGTCACCAACGTGCGCCCTGCCTTATCCATTGGACAAAATGATGCTGCCGAGCAAGTCGCGCGCAGGCTTGTGCATCTGACCAAATATCGCAACATTCTGCAACTTGATAACGCGGACATCACTTCGCCCCTGGCGGGCAAACTCCTGGTCGAACTTGCTGGAGTGCAGGCCGGGTATGATCCACAGGACCGACCGGAACCGCAGCCATTTCGTGATCCTGGCAATACCCCTGTCTTGAAGCCAGGCGACTGGACGTTCCTGCGCGTAAAGAACATCTCTCAGCAGGTGCTCAATGTCACGGTTCTAGACCTGGGGCCTGATTGGAGCATTACCCAGATCTACCCCTCGCGTCAAGATACCTTCTTTATGACCTTTGATCCGGGGCAAGAGACGTTGCTTCCATTGCATGCCTATCTTCCAGAGGGTTACACGGATGCGGTCGACATCCTCAAGGTCTTTGCGACAGTGAGCAGTACGAACTTTCGCTGGTTAGAACTCCCTGCTCTGGATCAACCACATATCAGCAGGAGTACGCGTGGCACGCCAGGGAACACGCTTGAACAGCTCATGGCGACCCTAGCTGCCGAACAACCGCGTACTCGCCAGATCAGCCTTACAGCATACCCAACGGGGGAATGGGTCACAGCACAGGTAGAAGTACGGGTTCGGCAACCCTGATTTGCGTACTGGCGAGTTCTTCAAAGTCCTAAACAGAGACATGAAGAAGCGGGCCAGGGTCTCCCTGCGAGATGAAGGCTCCCCAGTAGTACGGGTGCGGATGCTTCGCTTTCATCGCAAGTTGCGCCTCCCGTAAGGCATCCGCGCAGGAAGAGCCGTCCAGAACGAGACGATAGAAATGTACCATCAACTCCTGCGTTTGCTGGTCTGGTACCTTCCACAGGCTCATGATTAAGCGCCTGGCTCCTGCGAGTATGAAGGCCCGGCGCAGCCCAAATACCCCTTCCCCAATGTGTACTTCGCCCAAGCCAGTTTGACAGGCCGATAGGACTACCAATGCGGTGTCTAACAGGTCCAGACTCGATACATCCTCAGCAGTCAGGAGACCGTCTTCTGCTTCAGGTGGTAGCATGCCACCTCGCAGCCAGGTATTGGCACCAGCGAGAGCCAGCCCTGAGTGTAACAGGGGATTTTCTAGTTTCTGTAATAGCTGACTCAGCTTATCACTTCCTCTCATGCCAATAATTCCTGATTCAGGTCGGTCCTGGTTAGGATCATGCTCCTGATCGGTTAGGAAGAAACCGTGAGTGGCAATGTGCAAGATGTGTGGCGAATGGCAGGTTTTGATAGGCATCTCCATGGCGGCTCGTCCCAGTAACGGTGACACTCCTAACTGAGCAGCAATCTGTTCTCCCTCGGATCGCGTGTCAGGTAAGCGTTGGAAATGAAGTACTTCGCGCTCCAGGTCTCCCGATATTCGCCCGCCTGGTCTGCTCTCACCTCTTGAAGCCAGTTCCCTGGTGCTGCCAAGATCGAAGTCTGGGTCGGCAACAACCAAAGGAGCAGCAGGCTGACCAGTTGAAGAAACCTCGAAGCGGAGGATATCACGACCGACACCAAGGTAGCTTATCTGGAAATCGTCGATCAGATAGCGACTATCATCAGTAGGTAGCGCCTCGAACGGGAGACGTGCCAGATCTCCATCAGGCGCGAGAAAGAGACGTGTGCATCCGGTCAACGTCGGAAGGAGGGGATCAAAGACGGTTACACGCAATGCTCTTCCTTCATGAAAGACTGCACCCTCACTGTGTTTGATCGGCACAGGAGTCAGGTGACGCGCAGGGGCGGCCCATTCAGTTTCAGTGCTAGAAGAGACTTGCTCGTCCTGAACCGGTAAGGAGTCGATATCATGCACGGTTATCACTTCAGTATCACCTGTAATCATCACCCTAAACCTTGCGGTCTGTACATCGATCAGATCTGCCTCACCAAGGTCTATCATCCGTACAGTGTCTGGCTCTCCAGCTCGCAGCACGAATGCTATATAGTGGGATGGCAACCATCGCAGCTGTCCCTGGGCGGCTACAGCCTGGAAGTTGTAGACCTCCATACGCACGAACTCAACCAGGGCTGCACCCTCAGACAGTGTACTGGCAACCGCTTGCCGATTGGCCAGGCGAAGTTTTTGCTCCAGGTTCATCTCTGGTATCTGGCGGGCAAGCTCGGCTTCCAGCTGTTCTTTCTGTGTGTCCAACTCTGCCAGGGAGCGTTGGTGAGCTTCAGGACCTTCAGGACCTGGCAAGACCAGAGTCTTCTGAGCAATCTGTGCTCGTAAGAGTGTGAGTTCATGCAACCTGGACGCCAGAACAGGATAGCGACCACTCAGAAGCGCACTGCTTTGGGCAGCCAGCACCTCAGTCGCAATCATTTTGCGCCGCAAGATCAGGTCCAATGTCACTTGCACAGCCTCAGAGGAGAGAGAGAAGTGTTGGAGGATCAGGGAGAGAAAGATGTCAAAATTTCCTCGTAGGGTCTTGAGGTATGCCATCCGCTGCCGTTCAGAGCCGATGGAGAAGATCTGTCCAATCATCCGATCTTCGATGAAGGCAGCCTGTTCCATCATTGTGAGCGCCTCGGAGACATGCCCCATCGTCG
>Ga0137377_10002254_pt1 | contig 14245 bp, 12 predicted proteins | sample SagtaG_22_FD_104815 | JGI IMG/M metagenome (GOLD analysis project Ga0137377, IMG submission 104815) | Vadose zone soil microbial communities from Sagehorn Ranch, Mendocino, California, USA - Sage2_L_40_16 metaG | ecosystem: Environmental > Terrestrial > Soil > Vadose zone | place: USA... | reverse complement strand
TTCGGCAGCAACACGGGAGAATATTTCCGCCGCAATATCGAAGCGCGCTGGTTCTCTTACTGGCTCAAGAACAAGGGTGAGCTGCCGCTGAAAGAAGCGCTGCTCTTCCAGACCGGGAGCGACAAGTGGGTGCAGTTCGATTCCTGGCCGCCGAAGCCGGCGCAGCCGAAGAGGCTATATTTCCGCGAAAACGGCAAGCTTGCGTTCGACGCTCCGCAATCCGAAAGCGCGACGGCCTTCGACAGCTACGTCAGCGATCCTTCACACCCGGTTCCGTACCGCCACCGCCCCGTTGAGATGACCTATCCGAACGAGTATCCCGGCGGCTGGTTCACCTGGCTCGTTCAGGATCAGCGCTTCGTGGATCGTCGCCCGGACGTGCTGAGCTGGCAGACCGACGAGCTGCGGGAAGATGTGACACTCGCCGGAGGCGTCACCGCTCACCTGTTCGCCTCCACGACTGGCAGCGACGCCGACTGGATCGTGAAGCTCATTGACGTTTATCCCGAAAAATATCCCAGCGATTGGAAGCTTGCCGGCTACGAGCTGATGATCGCGGATGAAGTCTTCCGCGGGCGTTTTCGCAAATCGTTCGAAAAGCCCGAGCCCATCGTTCCCGGACAGGTAACGCCTTTCATCGTCGATCTCCATACCGCGAACCACGTCTTCCAGAAGAACCACCGCATCATGGTGCAGGTACAGAGCACGTGGTTTCCCATCATCGACCGCAATCCGCAGAAGTTCGTGCCCAACATTTTCGAAGCCAAAGAATCCGACTATCAAAAAGCCACACAGCGGATTTTTCGTTCGAAGCGGTTTCCCTCGAACGTGCAGATTTCCGTGCTGGCGTCAGAATCTTCCGGAAAATAAATCCGCGGAAGGAGAATTTATGTCCACCATGACGCGTCGTAACGCAGGAAAGCTTCTGGCAGCCGCTGCGGGGAGCACACTCGTGCTGCGGTTGGCCAGGGGCGCGACGTTCATCAATTCCGTGATTCGCGGAGTGCAAATCGGAGCGCAGAGCTATTCTTTCCGGGACCTGCCGCTCGATGCCTGCACTGACGCGTATCGTACGGTGGGATTGGGCGAGTGTGAGTTGTGGGAAGAAACGCTGATTCCGCCCGAGATAGCGCGCGAGCACGGTGGGCCGAGAAAATGGCATTCCAGCGTGCCCCTGGAAACGCTTCGAGAAGCGCGGGAGAAGTTCGAGAGTGCCGGGGTCGAGGTATATGCCTTCAACGCCTCCATGCGGAAAGACATGAATGATGCGGAACTCGAGCGCGGGTTCCAGATGGCGCGTGAACTGGGCGCGAAGTGCATTACTGCGTCGGCCAACGTGAGCATGGCGCCGCGCGTGGATGCGCTTGCGCAGAAACACAAGATGGTCGTTGGGTTCCATGGCCACGACAACACCGACGATCCGGATGAGTTTTCGACCGCGGAGACTTTCGAGCGCGCCATGAAGGGTGCTTCGAAATACATCGGTGTGAATCTGGACATCGGACACTTCGTCGCGGCCGGCGGGGACCCGGTGGACTTCCTACGGCGGTACCACGAGCGCATCGTCACGCTGCACCTCAAGGACAGAAAGAAAAATCATGGCCCGGACGTGCCCTGGGGAGAAGGAGACGTGCCGATTGTCGCCGTTCTGCGGATGCTGCGCGACGAACACTGGAAGATCCCTGCGAACATCGAATACGAATATGGCAAGCCCGGCATGGAAACGGTCACCGAAGTGAAAAAGTGCTTTGAATACTGCCGGAAGGCATTGGAAAGCTAAGCAAACGTGTGGCCGGGATTCGCGGGAATTTGTCGCAAAATTGGGAATTTCCTGGCCGTAAACCGCAACCTCGTGAATAAAACTTCCAGAAATTTATAGAGTCTCTTCAAGAAACTTCCAAATATTGGAAGTAAATGGCTGCGGGATTTCCACGCGTCCACGAAGAACGAACTTTCCGCATTAAACTGGCGTAACTTCTAGAAACATTTGGCTTGCTGTTACGTCAATACGGGAAAGGGGAATGGGTGTATGGGTTCTGAGGTTCTCCCGATGCTGGATTCGGGCAATATGGATCAATCCAGCCCGCCACTGATTGGCGCGACTCGATACGTCCGCTTCGGCGCATTTATACTGGACCAGCGCCGCGAGGAAATTTTCAAAAACGGGGCGCGCCTTAAGCTTCAGGGCAAAGCGTTTCAGGTATTGCTCGCGCTACTTGAACGTCCCGGCGAGGTCGTCACGCGCGAAGAACTTCGCATAAAGCTCTGGCCGTCGGACACTCACGTCAATTTCGATGCCAACGTCAACACCACGGTAAACAAGCTGCGTCAAGCGCTGGGTGATTCACGCGAGGCCCCTCTGTACATCGAGACGGTTCCTCGCAAGGGCTACAGCTTCATCGCTACGGTCGAACCTTCGGAAGCTCCGACCATCGTCCGTGCTGTGCGCCCCGATCCTTTGCCTGCAATCGCGGGCTCTGGCGCGGCCGCGATGGGGAATTCGCAGCAGCCGTCTCAGCTCGCCCGGGCGGAGCAACTCTCTCCCTCTTCGCAAGACAACAACGCACTCGCTTCCGGGCTCGCCGCGCTCGCGGCAAAGCGCCTTCCTTTGTGGATCAGCGTTGGCGTCGCCGTCCTGATCGCCATCGGCATGCTCCTCGGCGCCAGTGTCGCCATGTACTGGATGACCCACGCCGCGGGCTTCACCCCGCTGCATTAAGCGACTATTCTTTGCGTGTCATCTGTGCCCATCTGTTGAGTATATTTGGCAGAGTGTTGCGGAGACTGGTGTCGACTCGATTTTCGCGCTTCGCCGCAGCCCGCCCGGAAATCCCGCGGCTACTAAAAACACTTTGGGCCGGCCCGGAGGCAGGGATGACCCCGGGTCGGCCCAAAGCCCGCATAGAGCTCAGGAAAGGCCCGATCAGCTGGGCTTCTTCTCGTCCTTCTTTTCTTCTTTCTTTCCTTTCTTACCCTTCTTTCCCTTCATTTCCTTCTTTTCCTTGGTTTCCTTCTTGCCCTTCTTCTTCTTGGTTTCCTTCTTCTCTTCCTTCTTGGTCTCGTCCTTCTTTGGCGCTTCCTGCGCATACGCCGCGCTCGAAACCGCAAAGAAGGCGACCAACATCAAAGCGCCAAGCAGCTTTTTCATATTCTCTCCTGTGCAAACAGTTTGGGGTCGGGGTTGTGCCGGGAAGCTCGAGACCTCACTCCCGTGCGAGAGAATGGGATGCTCGGACATGGAGCACGGATTTGCTTCTTGCCCCGCGCGCTCCGGCACCGGGGTGGGAGCCTAGCACGCATGCCCACCGCGCGCAACTATCAGGCACCGAGGAGCAGGTCTTCTCTTCACTGGTGTAACTCGCTGTGCGTTTTCACGGGGATCGTCGCCCGGCAAGTCGGGCGCACGAGCTAGTGCCGTTCCAACTATTTGGAACCAGCCTGAGCTTCGCATTATGCCCCGGCTGAGAGGGAATTTTGTGGTGCCGCCCGCCTGGGCGGGTTGGAACGGCACTAGTGTTTCGGCTGCGGTTCGCCGGAGCGGAACTCCGTCCAGGGGCCGGCTTTCATGTCGCGCAAATAAGGCGCTTGCCACTCGTACTCCGGGTGTGCTACGAGGAAGGGTTTCGCGAGAAAATCTCCGCCGCAGGGATGGCCCGCCCGCGCAATCAGACGCATCTCTTTGGTCATCGCGGAATCCGTCGTTTTGCCTTGAACGGCCCCGCCGGGATAAAACGCTCCCCAGGCCCACACCTGCACGCCGCGCTGCGAGAGATCCGAGTGGCCGCAGAGCGTTCGCTCATCCGGCTGTTCCTTTTGCGCGAAGCTGTCGGCATGGTCGCTCAGCATTTGCTGGGCGAGCGCGACGTCGATCTGTCCCTTGTTTTCGTTCAGCAATTCATCCCAGCGGACGCGCCGGGCGTTCGGCGAAGCTTCGAGGTCGTTCGGATCGAATTGCGGTGTGTCCAGTTTCAGCACTTTCGGATCGCGCGCCCAATTCGAACCGGCGAAAACGCCGTCTTTCGTGCGCCACAGTTTGTAGGCTTTCAACCCCAGCTCGAGCTGCGCGATTTCCCCGGTCTTGCGGTCGCCGAGGAGCCAGTCGTTGGCGTAGCCGCCATTGTTCCCGTCGAGCATGATCCGCGTGTATTCGTCAATCGAGCTGGCATATTGCAGTGCTTTGCGCGCGCGCACGAACTCGGCCTTGCCCTCGGGGTTCCAGCCTTCAAACTGCGTGATCGTTGTCTCCGTCGCCATCAGCCCGTCCGAGTTGATGCCGAAGTCGTCGTCGCTGGCAATCACGCCGGGGAAGCCATCCATGAGGATGCGGTAACCATGCGCCGGGGCGATGTCGAACATGATCCGCCAGCGTTCGCCGTTCAGGTAGCTTGTCCAGTTGTTATGCGCGATAACGATCTGATGATCCTTCGTCCAGCTTCCGGTCGCGACGAACGCGCTGCAATTGCCGGGGCTCTTCAGGTCCGGCGCCTGCCCCGATCCCATCGGCGCTTGCGCCACCGGGTGCGCCTTGTTGTACCAGGGAACGTAATAATCCGGCAGCTCTTCGAAGGCATTGAACGCCACGATATCGTACACGTCGAGCTTGGAGCTTGTGCGCGCGCGCAGACCGTCCACGATTCCCTGAAGCTCTTGCTGGTATTCGGCGTCGATTTTGGGCCAGAGCATGTCGTGCGCCGCTTTGCGGAAGAACTCCCAATCGCGCTCGGTGGAATGCGTCATCTCGGCGCGGACCGCGGCGAACGCATCTTCAATCTCCGGCGCCAGGAGATAGCCGTGCTGGTAGCCAAGCGCACCGGGCTCGCCTTCCAGATGGACATAGAGCCATCCTCCCCGGTCGAACCGGTAGGAGCCTTTCAGCCGGGGATCATTCGCGGCCGCGCGGTCGCGCGCCTCGGTCATCGCGGCGCTCATAGCCTTCTGCGACGCATCTGCCGTGCTACGGCTGCCTGTGCCCCGCCACAGCGCCGCCGCGCCAAACACAATCACCAGAACCGCTGCCGCCCGCCTTCCTGAATCAAGACCGTTTGCCGGCACATTGCCTCCTATTTCGCTGCGCTTTGCATCCGCGTGAAAATAATACCTCTCGTTGCCCAGGCGTCCAGCACAAAACTTGCTGGCAAGCCATTGGCATCGCGGCGAAAATGCAAATCCAGAGATTCTTCTCCGCCGGTCTGAAACTCGTTCTTGGTCACGGGGCGAAAGACCGGCCTTGGCACCATGTTCGCGCGCGGCAATCCTTCCACTCCGGCGATGCCCTTCAGGACCAGATTCCCGCCCTCTTCCGCAAGTGAGTACAGAACGCCCAATTCTTCACTGGAATAGACCCCCGCGTACGCTTGGATTTCGTCCCGGGCGAACTGTGCGACGGTAGGAGCTTTCTTATCGGGGTTTGCCTCGGCCACTTTGTGTTCTTGCGGTTTCATGACGCCGCCGAGATAGATGTTCGCGACCTCGTACGCGCGCTTTGCGTGATTCGCTCCTCCAACATTACACAGGCAAGCCACTGAAAAATGCTGTTGCGGGAATCGCAAGAAGTATGAGTGATAACCGCCCCAGCCGCCGCTGTGACTTGTCGTCTTCAGTCCGCGATAACTTCCCAGGAACAGCCCTTTCGCGTAATCGAGCGCCTTGCCATTGGCGAGCTTGCCCGGCTCCTGCATCTCCGCAGCGAAATCCTTGCCGCCGACTTGCGCGGAATAGAAATTCTCATCCCACTTCTGCAAATCCTCGATCGAAGTGTGGATGGCGCCATCGCCGAGCTGTTCGGCGTACGACACGTTCAGCTTGTAGACCCCCTTTTGGTCCGGATCGTATGCCAGGGCGCGATTCGGAATGAGCGAAGCATGATCGTCGCGATACTGCGTATGCGCCATCCCTAGCGGCAGGAAAATATTCTCTGCTGCGAAATTCTTCAGCGATTTTCCGCTCACGCGCTTGACGATAACTGACATGAGAAAATAACAGGAATTGCAGTAGAGAAATTCGCTTCCGGGCGCGAAGTTCAGCGCCCTTTGCCGCGCCAGGATCGCCAGCGCATCGTCTTCGGTCGTCACGTTCTCGATGTTGGTCCCGCTGACCACCATGAGCATCGTGTAATCACGCAAGCCGCCCGTGTGATTCAGCAACTGGAGGATTGTGATTCTCTTGCCGTAGTCCGGTAGCTCCGGGACATACTTGCGCACATCGTCGTCCAGAGAGAGTTTGCCCTGCTTCTCGAGCAGCAGGATGCTCGCGGCCGTGAATTGCTTCGAGACCGAGCCGACGTCGAACACGGTCTGTGGCGTGATGGGCACGCGTTCTTCGATATTCGCCAGCCCGTAACCTTTGGCGTAAACAATCTTTCCGTTGGAATAGACACCGAGGGCGCAGCCGGGCGCGCCGGGCTTTGTCAAATCTTCAAAAACCTTGTCCGCGGCCGGATTTGCCCGCTCCTGCGCGAAAAGCGAAGGAAGCATGAGAAGGGCGCCCGCGAACAGAAGCGAAACGCCCAAGAAGATGCGTCGAATCGGCATCACGTGTTCTCCAGGGAGGGTCAGGCGTCGTGACCGGAAGAGCGGAGTCTAATCCGGTTCGAGCGAGCGGGCAATGGGGCTTCTCTCGGCCCCTCAGACAATGACGAGAAAGCGTGAGCGTGGATTTGGTACAGTAGTTACGCTGGGAGATCTCCGATGGAATGCCTCGCCGCAGTTTCTTCTTTGTCCCTCGATGCCTATCAGATCCGCGGCCTGGATGAGGTCTTGACGCCGGCGCTGGCGATTTACGCGGACATGGTTGATGCGAACGTGCGCGCGATCCTGCGCGTGCTGGGCGGAGACGCGAACCGCTGGCGGCCGCACGTGAAGACGGCGAAGCTCGGATTCATCATGCGGCGTCTAGTGGAAGCAGGCGTAGTGAATTTCAAATGTGCGACGACGCTCGAATTGCTCACCGCCTGCGGCGCCGGCGCCCGCGATGTGCTCGTGGCCTATCCCATGCAAGGCGCGAATGCAGCGCGCGTGAAGGAAATCGCGAGGCAATTTCCGTCTGCGCGCGTCTCAGCGCTGGTCGAGGCTGCAGCCGGCGTTGCGATTTGGGCCGGGAGCACAGTAAGTCTCTTCGTCGACGTGAATCCGGGAATGAACCGGACCGGCGTTGCGCCCGACCGCACGGAGGAGGTGCTCGGCGTCGTGCGGGCGATTCGGAGCGCGGGTCTCGAATTCCGCGGCCTTCATTATTATGACGGCCAGCTCCGGCAGGAAAATCTCGCCGAACGGACGGCGGCGGCTCATCGCAGCTACGACGGGCTGATGAAGCTGGCCACGGCGCTTGAAGCGGGCGGCGTTGCGATACCCGAAACGGTCACGGCCGGCACGCCGACGCTTCCATGCTCGCTTGCGTACGCAGGGTTTCGGTCGTCGCGGTTTGTGCATCGCGTTTCGCCCGGCACGGTCGTCTATGGCGACGCTACGAGTCTCTCGCTGCTCCCCGCAGAGTACGGTTTGCGGCCCGCCGTCATGGTTGTCTCGCGCGTGATCAGCCACCCTGCCCCGAACATCGTCACCTGCGACGCGGGCCACAAAAGCGTATCCGCAGACGCGGGCGTACCGACCTGTGCGGTCCTCGGGCGGCCCGAGCTGACGCCGCTGCACCCGTCCGAGGAGCATCTTCCGCTCGATGTGCCGCCGGGTGCTGCAGTTCCGGCCATTGGGGAATTTCTCTTCCTCTTGCCGCGGCACGTCTGCCCGACCGTGAACAATTTCGACGACGCGCTCATCGTGCGCCAGGGCACCATCGAGCGCGTCGAGCGCGTGACCGCTCGCGGCCGGGAGACACCGCTCGGCGTCGCCGCAGCGGCGCAGTAAGACATGCTCACGGCCATCACGCGGGCTGTAAGTCCCGCGCTCTCGCGGTGCGAACTGACCTTTCTTGAGCGCAAGCCAATCGATCACGCCAAGGCCGCCGGACAGCATCGGCGTTATGAAGAGTTGTTGGGAAAGCTTGGCGCGCGTGTCATCTCGCTGCCCCCAGAGCCGGATTTGCCGGATTCGATTTTCGTAGAAGACCCGGCCATTGTGCTAGACGAGCTGGCGGTGGTCTTCCCGCTTGGCACGAATACGCGACGGCGCGAGGCGGCTTCGATTGAGAGAGCACTCGCGAAATTCCGGCCGATCGAGCGCGTTGTCTTGCCCGGCATGATAGAAGGTGGCGATGTGCTGCGGATCGGCCGGAGAGTCTTTGTTGGCCTCTCGCGCCGGACCAACGAAGAAGGCATCCGGCAACTCTCGGCGATTCTTTCGCGTCACGCCTACGAAGTCATTCCCGTTGCGGTCACGGGTTGCCTGCATCTCAAGTCCGCTGTCACGTTTCTGGGGCGGAACACTCTTCTCGCGAATCGCAACTGGTTCGGCACGGCGCCGTTCGCCGGCTGCGAGTGGATTGACGTCGCGCCGGAGGAGCCGCATGCTGGAAACGCTTTGGCGCTCGGCGACGCCGTCATTTTCCCTGCTTCTTTTCCGAAGACGCGAGAGCGAATCGAGGCGCGGAGCTTCCGCGTTGCGCCGCTCGATATTTCCGAGCTGCAAAAAGCGGAGAGCGGACTCACCTGCTCGAGTCTGATCTTCGAAAGCTGAGCTCGTCTTCGGTTGCAGTCCGCATACTTCGCCCTTGCGTGCCGGTTTCGTATGCCGCGGTGGAGGTTCTGCTCTATACTTGCGCACGCAAATCAGGAGGTCGCGAAGATGAAAGGCAACCCCGAGGTGCTCGAAGTGCTGTCGGACATGCTCAAAGAGGAACTCGGCGCCATCAATCAGTATTTTCTGCACGCCGAGATGTGCGAAAACTGGGGCTACAAGCGCCTCGCCGAACTGACCAAAAAACAGGCCATCGGCGAAATGAAGCATGCCGAAGCCATCATCGAGCGCATTCTGTTTCTCGAAGGTTTGCCGAAGATGAATGAAATCGGAACCATAAGTATCGGCAAGGACGTGTCGGGGCAGCTCAAGAACGACCTTGCACTCGAGAAGGGCGCCGTCGCCGCTTACAACAAAGCGGTCGAGACCTGCCGCAAGGCCGCCGACAACGCCACCGCCGATTTCCTGAAAGAGATTCTGAAGGACGAAGAAGAGCATGTGGACTATCTCGAGACACAGCTCTCCCTCATCGAGCAGCTCACCCTGCCGATCTACCTCACCGAGCAAATGAAAGGCTGAGATTGTTGCAGATCGCCACTGCTGGGAACCAGGCAGTTGTGCGGCCGCCGTCGCGTGCATTCACACGGGCATTGTGGGTTACATAAGAGTTGAAAAGTGGTTACAAACCTTCCCGTGCCAGCTTCCAGGTACCCAGCTACGGCTGCTTAACCTGTTTGATCAATGGGCTGGCCTGCTCGACGCTGCCCTTGACCAGTTCGGTCTTGATTTCGGACTTCTGGCCTGCCGCCAGATTGACCTCCATCTCGAACGTGCGGTAACCCGGCAGGGCGATTTTGATGCGGTGTTTTCCGGGGCTGATCAGCATGGAGTGGAAGGTTCCGCCGAATTCACTGGCGTGCCCAAAATAGGCATCATCGACGAAAACAGCAGCCCGTTCGGGAAGGACATTCAGCTTCACCTCTGCCGTGACGGTCGGGTATAGCGCCCGTGCATCTTTCTCCATTCTCACGCGAACGAGATGGGTCTGTTTGGGTTCCACGACGATTTTTCTCGCGAGGTCTTTATAGCCGGTTTGCCGGACCACGATCTCGTGCTCTCCGGGAAGAAGCACGATCTTCTTATCTCCCTTGAGCTCCTTCAGGAAGCCGACGTATTGCCCGTCAATCCACACCCCCGAATCTTTATCGACTTCGGTTGCTCCGGAGAACCGAAGCTCTCCCATGACCTCCTTCTGCGCTCGCAAGCTCAGGGGAGCGAGCAAGCCGCAGATGGAAACAACAGCAAGGGCCCAGCGCGCGGCCAATTTTTGTGCAGACATTATTCTTACCCCCAAATTGAAGATTGGCCGGGTGAAAAGGGATTTCTCCCCTCTCTTTCGAGTACGGAGGGCTGATGCGTTCCTCGAGTTTCCTTGAGGATAGCAAAATTTCTACCGAATGAAGTAATTTAACTTATCGCTTCCTCAAAAATTGGGCAGCCGCGGTGACTGGCAGTCGCTTTGCCGTCCCGCCCCGTCTCACATGGTTTGGGGGATCGCTTGCGCGCCATTGCGCCTCCCGACCCGTGCTGCTCTAACCGGGCTCTTGCCGGAAAATTTCAAGCGATAAGTGCTTTTTCATCAGTTCATTATGGACTTTCCGCAGGTTTCAGCTCGGGACGCTACCTGGACCCAGATGAATTTTCATCCCGAGCACGGCGGCCACGAACCCTTTAATAAACGAATTGCGTGTATCGAAATTTTCGGTTACTGGAGGCGGGGGACGCGTGGTAAGCTTTCTTTGATGAGTTCCACGTCCGGCAAGCCGATGGTCATTACCTCGACGGGGTCGATGGGCACTACCATTATTATGACCACCACTAAGTGCGCTTCTGGCGCGTGGAAGGTAGCCGGGCAGTAAACGGAAACTTCAAACCCACCGCCAGAAGCAAGCTGGCGGCGGGTCGGCCCTCCCTCCCCAGCAAAGCTCCTGACGGTTCACGAGGAGCGGTTCCATGAGTTCAGATCAGGCGCAGGAATCTGTCGTCGAGGAACGCGGCCTCGCACCGGCGAGCCGGGGCCCCGCCCCCGGGTCGTGCGCCGCCGCGCTACACCCGCAAGCCAGGGCAGTGGGAGCCCAGGCCGAGCTGGCGGGTGTGCTCTCCGGGCAACTTCCTCTGTTTGTCTACAAATTCGGCGGCAGTTCACTCGCTGGGGCGGATCGGATCCTGCATGCCGCGGCCCTGGTGCGCGACGCGCGTCGGCAGGCGCGGCTCGCCGTGGTGGTTTCCGCGATGCGTGGGGTCACCGACCGGTTGCTGTCCATTGCGCAGTCGCTCGTGGACGGCGCCTTTGGTCTCGCCCGAGCCGAAGCCGAATTCCTCATCCACCTCCACAACGAGACGCTGCGGGAACTCCACTTGAATGCGGATGAGCACGCGCAGGTGCAACGGGACCTGCACTTGCTCGGCCGGGATCTGCTCCAGGATTTGCCACTCCAGGGCAAGCGAAAAGTGGACGCGGCGCTGTTCGACCGGCTGGCCTCGTTCGGCGAGCGGTTCAGCGCGCGGCTTTTTGCCGCCGCCCTCGCAAAGCTCGGCGTGCCAGCCTCACCGGTCGTCTCCTCCGATTTCCTGCTTACCTCGGACGAATTCCGCATCGCCAAGCCGGACATTGCCCAATCCAAGCGCAACGGCCGCGAAGTTCTGCGACCGCTCCTCGAAGCGGGTATTGTTCCCGTCGTGACCGGCTTCATCGGCGCCGCGCGCGACGGCCGCATCACCACGCTGGGCCGGAACAGTTCGGACTATTCGGGCGCCATCGTTGCGCACGTACTCGATGCGAACGAGCTTGTCATCTGGACCGACGTGGACGGCATCTACACGGCGAACTCTGGCGCGGCGCCGGTCGCGCGCCTGCTGTCCGACGTGACCTATGCGCAAGCGTACGCGCTGGCGGCCAGCGGCGCGAAGGTCCTGCACGCGGAAGTACTTCCCCTCGCCGCGAAAACGCGCCTGGTCGTCTGGGTGCGCAATACGTTCAAGCCGCACGCGCGCGGCACGCGCATCGGGCCGGAGAGAGCGGCTTGGAGCGAGGCTGTGGCGGAAGGTGCCGCATGAATCCAGTTCCCTGTGGACGAGACCAAAAACGCTGGCGTGCGGGCGTGCTGGGCGCAACGGGAATCGTTGGCCAGCGATTGGTTCATCTCCTCTCGCATCACCCGTGGTTTGAATTGACCGAAGTCGCGGCGTCGGAGCGCTCGGCCGGTCGCCCTTACGCCGAAGCAGTGCGCTGGCTTGTGGACGCACCTCTGCCGCCGGAGGCGGGCGATCTTGTCGTGAAGCACGTCGAACCTTCGCTCGATTGCGACTTTGTTTTCTCCGCGCTCGATTCCGGCGTCGCGGGCCATGTGGAGACAGAGTTTGCGCGCGCGGGCTATCCCGTGGTGAGCAACTGCAAAAACCACCGCATGGAGCCGGACGTTCCGCTGCTGATTCCGGAAGTCAATGCGGCGCATCTCGACGCGCTTGGCGAGCAGAAGCGCCGCCGGCGATGGGACTCCGGGTTCATCGTCACGAATCCGAACTGCTCGACGGCGGGGTTGGTTCTCGCACTCAAGCCGCTCGCCGATGCGTTCGGCCTCGAACAGGTGTTCGTCGTGACGCTGCAGGCCGTCTCCGGCGCGGGCTATTCCGGTGTGGCGTCGCTCGATATTCTCGGCAACGTGGTGCCGTTCATCAGCGGCGAAGAAGAGAAGATGGAGACCGAGCCGCGTAAGCTGCTCGGCGCGTGGGACGGGGCGAAGTTTGTCGATGCGGGCGTGCGCGTGAGCGCGCAGTGCACGCGCGTGCCGGTGCAGGATGGGCACCTCGAATGCGTTTCGGTTAAGCTCCGGAAGAAGGCTTCACCGGCAGATGTCCGCGAAGCGCTGCGCTCGTTTGAGGTCAGCGCCGAGCTCGCCTCACTCCCGACCGCCGTGCGTCATCCCGTCGTTGTGCTGGAGGAGCACGATCGCCCGCAGCCGCGCCGCGATCTGAACGCTGGAAACGGCATGGCTGCGGTCGTCGGCCGAGTGCGCGAATGCCACCTCTTCGACGTGAAGTTCACCCTGCTCTCGCATAATCTTGTCCGCGGCGCCGCCGGCGCGGCTCTGTTGAACGCCGAACTCCTCGCCGCCCGCGGCTGGTTCAACGCTAACGGTCGCACGTCGAAACCGAAAACTCCTTTAACCACGGAAGTTGTCGGCTAGCTCACTCGGCAATTCGCGATTGCAATTCGCTTCCGTCCGCGTACCGCGTCATCAATTCGCCCATGCGCTGCGTCCAGCGGTCGAGAATATCTGCACCGCCAAAGGAAATGATGATGGCCAGCACTTGCGTCGTCGCGGTTGTGACCATGGTCCGCTCGGAGTCGCTGGTCGGGCTGCCGTGCGGGCCGAGCGCATCGCAAAAGATCGGCAGTCCTTCAAGATTCAGATCATACTTGCCGATACCCTTGTAGGTTTCGCCCGCGCGACCGGCGCGAAACACGATGTCGCCGTTGACGTGCGCCAGATCGTAAAGCCCCACGGGCAGGCGGCTTTCCACGGAAACGAGATTGATGATGTCCACCACTGCGTTGATGCGCGGCAGTCCTTTGCCCGCAATCACCCGCCGAAGGAGGGCTTCGGCCGAGCCGCGGTAGCGCGCGGGGTCTTTGCCGAGCGTTTTGTAAGCGGCGCGGGTCGCTAGAATCTGCGGTGCTTCTAGGACTGCGCGTGGATCGGGCAAGCGCAGAATTTCCTCTTCGCGCGCGCGCAACTCCGCGGCGAGCGCTTCGGGCGAATCACCGGCGACGACGCTGGCCGTGATGCAGCCAAGCGCCGTGCGCGGGCACTTGCGCTTAAATTCCGGATCGATAGTGACAGCCGGAGCCACCCGCCGTGTCACGTCGCTGCCTTCTCGAGCGGCCGCAGGCGCGCGCTGAAGTGGCGCAGGAATGGCGCCTGGTAGGTCAGCGCGAAGCCGCGAATCTGCTCGCGCCGCCGCCACACCTCCAGTATCACTTCGACGACGTACTCGACATGGCTTTGCGTGTAGACGCGCCGCGGGATGGCCAGCCGCACCAGGTCCATCGTCGCGTGTTCGCCGAACATCAGTGTGCCGATTTCGATCGAGCGGATGCCGCCTTCGAGATAGAGTTCCACCGCGAGCGCCACGCCAGGAAACTGCGCGGGCGGAATGTGCGGGAGAAACGCGCGCGCATCCAGATAAATCGCGTGCCCGCCCGGCGGCTGCACGATGGGAACGCCCTCTTTCGCGATGTGATTGCCCAAAAACGCCGTCGAGGCGATTCGATATTTCAGGTAGTCTTCGTCGAGCGCTTCGTTCAAGCCGACGGCGATGGCTTCGAGGTCGCGCCCGGCGAGGCCGCCGTAGGTGGGGAAGCCCTCCGTCAAGATGAGCAGGTCCTTTTCCTGCTGTGCCAGCAAATCGTCGTTTGTGCACAGAAAGCCGCCGATGTTGGCGAGTCCGTCTTTCTTCGCGGACATCGTGCAGCCGTCGGCATGCGAAAACATCTCGCGAGCGATGTCGTGCGGGCTCTTCTGCGCGTAGCCCGTCTCGCGCAGCTTGATGAAATA
>Ga0137377_10002253_pt1 | contig 14247 bp, 12 predicted proteins | sample SagtaG_22_FD_104815 | JGI IMG/M metagenome (GOLD analysis project Ga0137377, IMG submission 104815) | Vadose zone soil microbial communities from Sagehorn Ranch, Mendocino, California, USA - Sage2_L_40_16 metaG | ecosystem: Environmental > Terrestrial > Soil > Vadose zone | place: USA... | reverse complement strand
GCCGTGTAACCGCCCACCCTTCGCAAAGGGCACGGAGGATGGGGTCCCTCGGTCAGGCGCCGCCCCGGTGAAATCTATAAAAGTGGGCCGCACGCCCCTCGGCTGTCAGGCCGGAATGCGCGGCGTCTAAGCTGTGTATTTTCGAACCGCGTGAAGAAATCAAAACCGAGGAAGAGTTTAAGGCGTATGCTGTAATTATGACTCATATTCCGGAACGCCTTACCAGCCTGCGCCAGGAGATCACCGACCTCAGGAACATGAATGCGATCTATTCGCAACGGAGGGCGCACAGTCCAATAGAGCAATCGGCGGCTGAGGTGCGTGCCGGCCGCTTGTTGCAGATCAAACAGGAATTATCAAAGATGCTTAGCCGCCCCGACGAGGTTCCATCCGTGTGGTGGGACAACGCGCGCAGGGCGAAGAACGTTTCTTAGTTTCTCATTTGTCGGCGAACATGGCCTCCGCGGCACGGCAGTGAACAAATGCAAGCGGCTGCGCGCTAATTGATTTCGCGAGGCCCGTGGTTTTTCCACCATCCGAAAATCGCTCAGGGCCTTGTCCTTTGAAAAGCGCAACAGGGGGCGAAGTTTTCCGACGGGAAGGTGACGTTCCCGATATTTCCGGCTTCATGTTGGAACTCGGGTAATGAGAGGATCAGTTTTCTATACCGTCCCTGGCGGGACTCGGTTCCGCTTATTTGGTTTTACCCCGGAGTTAGTCCGGGGCTAAACTAACATATGCCGCCGCTTCGCGGCTCGAGTGTGGTGGCCCCCTTCGGCTCCACCTGCAGGCCAATTCCAGCATCTTCGTTCATTTCCCTTGTTTTTTGCTGTCGGCGCGAATCGTTTGGGCCAGGCGAAACACTGTTAATGACAGCGGATTGCCGCTCTGCTTAGAATAGCAACGACATGAATTGGCCAGCTTTCCAGATCTTCCGGTGTGTTCTAAGTCCCAGACTTCAACGTCCCCGCTTCCTGAACCTGAGAGCGATTGTGGGTGTGGCGTTGGCTTCGTTGATGCTGGCCGTGGGAGCAGCGGCGCAGCGGGATCGTCGCGCGGAGGAGGAACCGACCGCGGCGATCAATTTTCTGGTTTTGAAAGATGACAACGGCAAGCCGGTACGTAATGCGGCGGTGATTATGCATCCCGTGAATTCGCGTGGGAAACAACAGCGGGGAGGGATGGAGCTAAAAACGGATTCCGAAGGTAAGTCGAGCTTTGACGGCGTCCCTTACGGGAAGTTGCGGGTGCAGGTTCTGGCGCAGGGATTCCAGACATTTGGCGAAGACTACGACGTTAACCAGGCGAAGATGGACCTCACAATTAAACTGAAGCGGCCGCAGGGGCAATTTTCGGTATACGAGGATCATGCGAGCGAGAAGAAGGACGAGAAACCGCATTGAAGGGTCAGTCTCCGAGTCCAAGTGCCGAGGACTCTCCCATCATCGTCAGGCGCTATGGCGTGAAACTGTCTAGCTGCGCCACGTTCGTCTCCTTGCGCCTTTGCGACAATTTGCGGTGGATATCGGGCCAGAATTCTTTGACCACGATGGTAATCGTGTCGTATCCCAGCTGCGATCCCCACACGCTGGCGGTATTCGTCAAGGTTCGATCTGACCCGTAAAATCGGGGTCCAGACTTTGTGGCAATGATGGTACTCCTGGGATGATAGGTATTGGTAGAGAGTGCGGCCGACAAGGCGCTGCCCACGATCTCGGAATAGTTGAACTGCGCATTGCCCGAATCCGTGCGGGTGACAAAAGTTCGGCTAACCGCATACCCTGCCCGGTGCGTAAAACTTCCCTTCCCCGACTGAAAAAAACGCGGGTCCTGGTGGAGCAGTGATGGAAGAACGGCACCGGTCATGAAGTTTTCAATGGTCCCGTCGGCCAAGGCCGAGGCGAAACGTTTGCCATAACCCCCGAAGCCCTGGCCGAATCCGGGCTCACTATTTTCCGCCTGGCTGATACCTGCGAGAAAACCGTACCAGGGATATACAACATAATCGAAAGAGCTGCGAGCCACGACACTAAACTTCTGTTTTGTGGTAAGCGGGGAGACTTGCCCAGCGTTCTCCAGGCTCAAGAAATTCGGCAGGGCATAGAAAAGCCGATCGTTTGAAGTTCCTTGAACCTTGCCTTGAGTGCTGCTAGCGCCAGGGACGGTACTGGGAGGATTAGTCTGCTCCTGTGCCGGCGCGCTGGATTTCGGCGTTGGTTCGGGTTCGTCCTTCGTGTTTGACTGTGCAGCCCTTTCGGAGGGAATCTGTCGCGAGGAATCGGGAGCTGACGCCGGCGATACCAGCTGAGCAAGCGCAACACTTGAAAGGGAACTCAGGACGGCAAGGGTAATGAACGAGCGTACGGCGGACCTTATAGACAAGACTTCTCCTAAAAAAATCCAGACTGTGGCGCAGGAGCGATCTTGTTATTCTATCAAGCCGACTCTGCCGCGTAGGACGAGGTTCCCAGTTTTACATTCATTTGCAAAATATCGTTGGAACATGAAGCAAGGAAAGGCGCCCGCAACTTTCGGACGCCCCCCGGTTGTCGATTCGATGTCAGAAGTGGAATCCTATTTGAGCGGTTAGGGCACGCGGTGTCACGTAGTGCGTGCCACTGAATGTGGAAAGGAAGTTGTATAACGCGTACTTATTGGTCAGATTGATCGCGGTAAGCTGAAAGCTGACCTGGTACTTGTCCCCGTGAAACACGTTGTCGTGTCCGATGGAAACATCGAAGAGATGGCGTGGGTCAATTCGCTGAGGGTTACGGTCGGGATCCTGTTTCCCGGGCGCGGGTATCTGCACCAGGGTCGAACCATATAGCTGCGGCGCGCAACTGGTGAGGGGTGCAAACAGTGTCGGGTGCTGACTCCCGCAAAACAATCCCGCTTGCAACTGCTGGTCCCCGGTAAGAACCGTTAGATCCACCGGGGTTGTCCTGTCATTTGCGAAAGGAACTTTGCCAGCCACCAAACCGCTGTCATAGCGCCAGTTGAAGCCGAACCACGGCCCGCGCTTCCAAGGCTGGTATTGAAGGTGAGTTGTCTGATTGAACTTCTCGTCGTGATCAATACGGAAAACGCCGCTGGGGGCGGAGGGCACAGCACCGGCTCCGCTGAGTTGCGGTGTGAAAAATCGCGCGGCCACGCGGGAGAAGACCATGAGGGCCGAGAACCCGTGGAAATTGGGCACGCTTACGCGGCCGGCATATCCGGGAATCTTGGACCTGTCCCAGGCCACCGGTAAGAAGATGGGAGTATTTCCCAGGATGCTGAAATCGAATCCGTTGTGTGTGTACTTCCAGATGTATTCGCCGGAAAACACAAGATACTTACCGAAAGCTTGCTGAAGGCCCGCGTGGAACTCGTTGCGCCAGCCGGGGGCGAGCGGCGTGGGATTCGGCGCGGAACAAGCGAGAAGCGGATTTAACACGGCGTTGCTGCATCCTATGCTGGACACGATTAGATTTTCGTTGAACGGCGTTTCGAGCACGCGTGCGTACGAAATGCGAAGCACCGTGTTACTCGGTTTGATGTGGTAAGCGATTCCGAGACGAGGCTCGCCTTCTTTATGAGTGGTCAAACCGTTGTAGAAATCTCCACGCACGCCGAGATTGAATGACCAGTTGCCTTTGGTGATCTGGTCCTGGATGTAAAGCGCAAGTTGTTTTACATCGGTGTGGCGGTTAAAGGTAAACAGCCCTCCTCCACGTGTCAGATCGAAGGGAAGCAGGTCGGTGCATGGGGAGTCCAGCGCGACGTTGTTCACAAAACAGGGATTGCCATTCGCATCGTTGAGGGAGGGAAGGAACCTGTTGTCGACAACCCCCAGCCTGTCGTTCTCGTTGAGGAAAGTCTGCTGATACGTGGCTCCGATCTTCACGTTGTGGATACCCTTCACGTACGAAAGGTCAGACCGAAGCCCAGTATTTGTGAGGGTTCGATCCTGAGCCACTGTCTCCTGTTGAATCGGGGAAAGGTCGTCGAAAAGATTGGGACTTGGGTAGTAGTCGTAGTGGTCGCGCCGGACAAAAGCCCCCAGGGTGAAGACGGAATTGTGATTGAGCAATCGAGTCCAGGATGGCCCAATATTGAACGTCTTTATCTGCGAACGTTGGTCGGTGGGCCCGAGTGGATTCTTCGACGGATCGGTCTGGCCCATGCGGAGAACGTTGTCGAAGCTGTTCGGGTTTTGGAACCACGAACGCGTAAAACCCAGGTTTACATGGACCGAGTCAGCACTCGATAACTGATAGTCGACCCGGTCGAATAAGTTCTCTTCATTCCCCTGGTCGTGGATGACGGTGAACTCCGGCGGGTCCAGAAAGCGGCCACTGTTCAAACCGCTGGCCGAAATGAAATTGCCCCACTTCTCGCCACCGTAACCAAGGTTGAATCCGACGGTCGATGTGCCAAAACTGCCATAGGAAGCTGTGACGCTACCCTGCGGCTTCATAAGCCCCTGGCCCGACCGGGTCGTAACATTGATCACGACGCTTGTCTTCTCGCCATACTCAGCCGGTGGAGCGCCGGCAATGACCTCCATCGACTGAATTGAATCGAGCGGAATCTGGTTGGAAAAAACTTTGCTCTGTTGATCAGTGATGGGCTGGCCATCCACGGAGAACGAATTCTCTGCGTGATCACCCATGCCATGAAAGAGTCCGTTCGAGTCCGCGGTGATGCCCGGCGTGGCGAGCGTCACCAGCGAACTGACCGATGAAGACTGGCTTTCCAGAGGCAGCTTGTCGAACAGATTCTTGTCGACGTCGGTGTGAAAGGTTGGATCGTTTTCCACCAGATCCGAGCCGCTTTCGACCGTCACTACGGTGGACGATCCTTCCACTTTGAGATTGATGGGAACATTCACGGGAACCGAAGAGCGAACGTCCACGTCCTCGACATGGGACGCGAACCCAGCTGCGGTTGCTGTGAGATGGTAGGGATTATAGGGAATGTTGGGGAAGCTGAACTTGCCGGATGCGTCGGTGGTAGCCGAGCGGTCATAGCCGCTCACCGGGTTGCGAATTTCGACAGTGGCGTTAGGGACGACCGCCCCGGTTGGGTCCTCGACCGTACCGTTTATGGAACCGGAATTGCCAGCCGACTGCGCGAGAGAAGAAGTGGCTATGAGAAATAACGAAATAACAGCCATGGCGACGAAGCGCCGCCGATAAGAAGTAGTCATGATATTCTCCTGACAGAAAATAGGGATTACGCCGGCTTAGCCGGATATTTAACTCGTAGTGGGAATCCCTAAATGGCAGGAGGACCGCGAATGCCCAGATCAGATGAATGGGCCCGGGCTTGCGCGATGATTTCTTCTTCTTGCAGCAGGCCCATCGCGGTGAAAAACGGCCTGGCATGATTGGAACTGGCTGTGGGCGCCGTGGTATGGGCCACGACGCAGATGGAGCAGGAGGCGGGCTCGGTCTTGTTGGCATGGTGGTGAGCAGATTCGAGTGCCGCTGTCCATAGCATCACGGACAAGCAGAACCATGCCGACCATCGCGTAAACAGCGTCATTCTTATCTTTAATCGTTAATCTTTGATCTTTGATCTTTGCAACACTGTGCCTTATTCAATCACTAGGTTCACTGAGGGACGTGGTGGCGAGCGTCTCTCACCGGGGTCGCGTCCTCAATTGGTATTTTATGTCTTCGGGACAAAAGCAAATGGACAAAAAACATGACGATGAGCACGGCGCCAAAGGTACAAACGATCGCCGCCCCGGTGGGCAGATCAAACAGCACAGAAAAATACACACCTAGCGCGGACACCAAGGTTCCCATAATCCAACCAATCGCCAGCCGCCGGCCAATCCGGTCAGCGAAGAGCATGGCTCCAACCGAGGGCACCACCAGATAACAGAACACGAGCAACACACCCGCAATCGCAACCGAAGAAGTGACCACAAATCCAAACGAAGCGTAAAACAAAAAATCCCAGAAACGAATGCTCAGGCCTTTGGCTTCAGCCTCTTCCGGGTTCGTCGAAATCAGCAAGAACTGTTTGCGGAAAATGTAATGAAAAATGCCGATGACTCCGTAGAGAATTGCTGTCTTGGCAACATCGTGCATCGATACCGCCAGGATATTGCCCACGAGCATGTCCTTGAGATGCTCGGTCTCTCCGGTGGCTTTGCTCATGGCAAGGATGGCCGTCGCCGAGGCCACGGCGTAGGCAATTCCGATAAATGCCTCTTGCGGAACGTGGCCGCGCCGGGTACGCGCGAAGGCAAAGATAGCAGCGCCGGCAAAGGTAAAAGCCAGGCTAAGCCAATAGGCGCCTGAGCCATGCGGATCCATTCCCATCAGGATGGCGATGGTTGCGCCCAGAGCAGCAATTTGCGCCAGCGCCAGGTCTACAAAGATCACTCCGCGCTCCACCACATGAACGCCCAGATAAGCGTGAATGCCGGTCAAAATCAGGCTGGCCAGAAACGGCGCCAGCAGGAATGGCAGAATTTCCATGAGTCTCCTTTATTGCGTCGACTGAAAGGCCTTGGTCAGCAAAGCAATATCGTAGTCGAATAGCTGAAAATACGTCGTGACCTCTTTCACGCCTCCCACCGAGGGCAAGTACACCACTACTTGAGCGCCAGTTTCGCGTGCGATGGACTGCGGAGTTTTCAAGTCGAAATACGGCTCGACAAGTATGATCTTGCAGTTCTCACGCTTCATCAACTGAATGAGCTCGAGGGTGTGGCTGGGTGTGGGCGGAATGCCGGGCCTGGGCTCCACGTAGCCGATCACATCCAGAGCGAAGTGCTTCGCGAAATTCGGGAGGGAGCGATGGTAGGTTACGACCTTGCGGCCGCGATACGGCTTCATTTCCGCGTCCCATTTCTGCTCAGCCGCAAGCAGCCGTTTCTCAAAATCCTGGAACCTCTGCTGAAAGAACGCGCCATCCGCCGTGTCCATGTCGGCCAGTTTGTTGGCAATGCCTCGCGCGATGCGTCGCCCGTTGTCAGGATCGAGCCAGTAGTGAGGATTGCCCAGAGGATGCACATCGCCTTCGGCGCGGGTGACGGTTCCTTGCGGAATCTCGAGGATCTCGGCAAATTGCGAAGCATCAAGATACCCCGTTGCTCCCACCTGAATTCGGGGGTTGCCGCTCTGCGTGATGAGGGGCGGTAGCCAGCCAATCTCCAACTGCAATCCCACAGCGATCAGCAGGTCGGCCTGGCGCAGCTTCAACAGGAAGCTGGGCTTGGCCTCAACGAAGTGCGGGTCCTGATACCCCTTGGCGATGGATTCAACGTTGACCTTGTCGCCGCCCACCTCCTCGGTCAACGCGGCCAGGTCGGTTGTAGAGGTTACAACGTTGAGTTTCTTAGCCTCCGCAGCGGTTGGTGAAAGCAGGGCACCGGCTATCAGGCCAAGCGCCAGAACGACCAACAAACGAGAAAAACCACTTACCCTTTTCATCGCTCTCCTAGAAGGGGTGCGCACCGTGGGCCCCCAATGAAAACTGCACCTGCATGAACAGTTGATGAACGTCAAGGTTGCCATAGCGAGTAAACTCATACTGTCCGCGAATCTGGCTGAACTCGCTCGGCCAGTAGGTAAGGACCGCGGAGAAACCTTTGTCAATGAGATTCGCCTTATCAGCTTCACCAGAGCGATCGTAGCGTCCGCCAACGAACCACCGCCGGGCCAGCTGATAGTCGCCTGAAGCATAGAAGCCAAAGGCGCGCTGTTCCGATGGGAGTTGTTGCCGTTGACTCCAGATCAACTCTCCTCGTCCCACAAAAGAGTGGTAGATCGACCGTCGCAAGGGCTTCCAGCGCAACGCGGCGTCAATGCCATAAAGGTGAGTCAAAAAGTTCGGACCCGCTGTGCTATAGCCACGCGAATACGAGGCGCCGAGGTCAATATTGGTTGACTCAGTAATGTCCTTGTACGTCCTTAGATGCGCGATCGCGCTGACATCGCTATTACTGTAGGCGCGGTACAACGGGTGCTGCTGATCCCCGGAGTCGCCCCGAAAAACTTGCCCGGTCAGCTCCATAAATATGCCCTTTGGGGCGGGAAGTATGCGCTCGACGGAGACGCCCGCATCATCGATTCCGTCTTCGCCCGCCACCAGGTTGTTGCTTACCAGCGGCCGATCAATCCAGGGCAACACATGGTTGTGCTGCGTGTTTACCTTCCCAAAGGCCCCGCGGAATTTGCCTACTTTCGCCACCAAGCCCGCGGGCAGAGCCGTGAGTGTGATGTAGCCCTCTTCCAGATTGACCCCTTGCTCTCCAAAGGACAGGAAGAAGTCGCCGCGAGCGTAGGGGTCAATAATGGCTTGGACTCCAAGTTCCGACTCATGCATCTGAAACGAAGAAGTGGAATTCACCGGATTGTGTCCGGCGGAGCCGATGAAGTCGCCGATCATGCTGATGTCAGGGTTCAATGCTTTGGCAGCGCTGCCTCCTGCCCCGCCGAGGGCGGGTTCTTGCGTGGTCGCGCTAGCGGCCGCCACGGATGCCGGAGGTGGCATGGAACCAGCCTGAGTTTGAGGTCCAGCCGCTGCCGCACTTGCCTCGGAAGTCGTGGCAGGGGTTGGCCCAGTCATGGCAGATGGTGCCGCCTGCTGGCTTTTCAATTGCCGGATCTGTCCTTCCATGGCGACGATCCGGTCCTCGAGATCACGGATTTTCTCCATGAGGGCAGCGTTATCGGGCTGATCGGCCCTCGGCGGAGTTCCTGCGGCTTGCTGGGAATAAAGAGGCATGGCTAGCAGAACTGCCGGAATTGCGAGCAAGCTGGCATAACGTCTCATTGGAAATGACCTCATTTCGAATCTGGATCCGAGCGCTGAACCAGGCCGGATCGGATAGCCCAGGTCGGTCAGGCCGCACGCTATGCTTCCGTTCCGGACGTCCTTACCATTTAGGAGAATTGCTATCGAGAGGGAGGAGGGCGTATGTGGAGCGAGGAAACGAAGCCCGAAGACTGCGCCGTTACTTTCAGAGGAACAGACAAAGCCCTTCGCACGAAAACTAGGTCAAGGTAATAAGGAGAGCAACGAAGAACTCCGGGGTGGGCCAGCAAGCAGATCGAACACTCGTGATTCGAAAGCTTCGAGGTCTCGGAGTGTACGTGAAATGCTTGAACGGACCCGTTCAGCGCGATCAAAAGCACACAGAGCAGGGCCACGATTCTAGGCGGTGATCCCATGAGGGTCAAGAGAGCCTCGAGTCGCGCGGCAACACAACGCGAATCTTTCACAATATTACTATACGCGATAACACGCATGGCCAATGGGTTCATGACATTTCTCCATTGGATTACGCAGGCCCAATCGAGCCACGGCTTGTGGTTAGGGAGTGCATCACCATATGATGTGGCAATAACCCAAAACGAGGTCATGCATGGCAGAACCAACGTATGAAGAACTGAAAGCCCGGTTAGCACAACTGGAAAAGCAAGGCGGACGCACACGCAGTGGCAGCCTGGATTTTAAGGTTGGCGAAAAGGGAGGCGTCAGCGTTTACGGCCTGGGACGTTTTCCGGTCACGCTGTACTACGAGCAGTGGATGCGACTGCTGGGCGCCTCCGAGGATTTGAAGAAATTCATGGAAGAGAATAAATCGAGGCTCAAGCTCAAGGACCAGGTGTAGAGTGACCGGGTTCTCCGCATAGACGACGGCGGTTTGGCGGTTGAACCAGCGGTGCGGAGTCCATGAGTAACCTCACCCATTAAGAAGTTGGCTGCGGCTCGAACCCTTCACGCTATAATAAAAAGATCGTGCCCAAATACTCCATTGTCGTCCCCCTGCACAACGAGCAGGAGAACGTGACCGACCTCTACGATCGCCTGAAGGCGGTGATGGAGATCAACGGCGAGAGCTTCGAGATCGTGCTGGTGGACGATGGCTCGAACGATAAGACTTTTGCCATGCTGCGCGAAATTGCAGCCGTGGACAGTCGCGTGACTGTGGTGAAACTTCGGCGGAACTTTGGTCAGACAGCCGGGCTGGCGGCAGGGTTCGACCATGCACGCGGCGAATACATTATCGCTATGGATGGCGATTTGCAGCACGATCCCGCCGACATTCCCTTGTTTCTTGAAAAGATTGCAGCGGGCTACGACATCGTCAGTGGCTGGCGCAAAGTGCGCGTGGATAACTTCTGGATGCGGCGCATCCCGTCGCGCATTGCCAATTGGATGATGGCGAAGCTCAGCGGCGTAGATATTCACGACTTCGGTACTACATTCAAAGCTTACCGGCGAGACATTCTCGAGCAGGTTCCGCTGTATGGAGAGTTGCACCGATTTATTCCGGCGCTGGCCTCGTGGCACGGAGCATCGATTTGCGAAGTGCCCATTCGCAATGTGAACCGCGAGCGGGGAACGTCGCACTATGGCATCGCACGCACCTTCCGCGTGTTTTTTGATCTTCTCACGATCCGCTTTTTGCTGCGCTATCTCTCGCGTCCGCTGCACTTCTTCGGAACCTTTGGCATGGCCAGCATTTTCGGCGGCAGTGGCATCGTGCTGTGGTTGGGCGTTGAGAAATTCCTGCGCAATGTGCCGGTCATGGCTTCGCACGGACCGCTGATGATGACGGCGCTGGGGCTGCTGCTCGGCGGCCTGAATCTGCTGGCTATCGGCCTGTTAGGTGAAATGCAGGTGCGCCACTACCACGAGCCCAGCCGTCGCGCGCCTTACTCTGTCGACCGCGTTCTGCGCTCGCAGAACGAAGAGCATAGCGTCTCGGAGTAAGTTCCTCTTGGCATCGCGGCCGCGAGGTCTCCGTCCTCACACCTGTGACCAGTTTCGCTACTGCAAAATTTCATTGATCACTGGTTGGGTACTGATCTAATTCGTTGTTGCTAAATTTCCTCGCCAGAAGCGCCAAGCTTGAGGGCTTTAGCGATGGGATCAGGCACTACCCACAGGGCCACGCCAATGATTATCACAACCGCGCTACCAACCCCTTTCATGGCCTCAAGCAGCATAGACGCCATTTGATCGAGATCGCGGTCTCTAGTCAATCGCGCGACAATCCGTTCGATCAGTACCGCTGCTTCTGCTCCTTCTAGGCTATTTCCGTACATTGTCCGGCGTATAATGTGCGGTTTGCCGCTGTACGGAGTTTTCGAGTCATGGTAAAGGCCGTCCAACATGAGCTCCAACTGGCGCGCCGGATGTCGCGCCTGGGAACAGAGACCGCGTTCGAGGTCCTGAATAAGGCGCGAGCGCTGGAGCGTCAGGGGAGAGACATTATTCACCTCGAAATTGGCGAACCTGACTTTGATACGCCGCGGAACGTAGTCGAAGCGGGGGTGGACGCGCTGCGCAAGGGCTGGACACATTACGGGCCCTCGGCGGGCTTGCCCGAACTTCGACAGACAATCGCGGAATCCGTGAGCCAGACCCGCGGAGTGAAGGTTACGAGCCAGGAGGTCGTCGTCGTTCCCGGTGGTAAGCCTATTATTTTCTTTGCGGTATTGGCGCTAATTGATGAAGGAGATGAGGTCATATATCCGAATCCGGGGTTCCCGATTTACGAGTCCATGGTGAATTACGTGGGCGCACGGGCAGTCCCCATTCGCTTGTGCGAAGAGCGCGATTTTTCGTTGCCTATGGACGAGCTGGCTGCGCTCATCAATGACCGGACTCGTTTGATCATTCTGAATTCGCCGCAGAATCCCACCGGCGGGGTGCTGGACCGCAAAGAAATTGAGCAGATCGCGCGGGCCATCGGCGACCGCAATATTCTGGTACTGTCGGACGAAATTTACAGCCGGCTGGTCTTTGACGGCGGCGAGCACTTCTCGATCATGTCCGTGCCCGGGATGCAGGAGCGGACGATTCTTTTGGATGGTTTTTCGAAGACTTATGCCATGACAGGCTGGCGCATGGGCTATGGCGTGATGCGTCCCGATCTGGCCACGCACATTACGCGGTTGATGACCAATTCCAATTCCTGTACCGCAAGTTTTACCCAGGTGGCGGGAATTGAGGCGATCCGGGGCGATCAGAGTTCGGTCGATGGCATGCGCGAGGAATTTCAGCGGCGGCGTGACGTGTTTGTAGCGGGGCTCAACAAGATCAAGGGTTTTTCCTGCCGTATGCCCAGGGGCGCATTCTACGTATTTCCCAACATCACGGCGACGGGCTGGAAGTCGAAACTTCTGGCAGACGCCTTGCTGGAGCAAGCCGGCGTAGCGGCGCTTTCCGGGACGGCTTTTGGCGCTTTCGGCGAAGGCTATCTGCGCTTTAGCGTCGCCAACTCGCTCGAGAACTTGCGGCAGGCGCTGGAGCGAATTGGGGAGTGGACGGCCAAGCATCTTTAGCCTTTCTTTTTGTTTAAGATCTGCGATGCCTGCCAAGAAGAAAAAGTTAAGCCCGAACGCGAAGCCGCGAGCCGACCGTCCGCACATGCCGGGATATGGGCTGCCGACGGCAGCGACGACGGGACTGCTTCCGTGGAGTTGGGCCGAGCAGCGTCTGAAGAAGTCGCACAACTACTGGATCACCACGGTCAAGCCCGACGGATCGCCTCACACCATGGTGGTCTGGGGTTTATGGATCGACGGCCAATTCTTGTTCAGCACGGGGAGTAAGTCGCGGAAGGCGCGGAACCTGGCGAAGAATCCCAACTGCGTGGTTTCGACCGAGGACGCGCACCAAGCGGTAATCGTCGAGGGCACTGCTCGGGTGGCGGACGTTCCGACTCGCCGTCGATTGCTTGCGAACTACTCAGGCAAGTACGACTGGGATATGGCAGCGATGGAGAACGACATTCTCTCGATGAAAGAGCCGGTGTTTGCCGTGCGCCCACGAGTGGTCTTTGGACTGTGGGAGAAAAAGTTTATGGAAACAACCACGCGGTGGATGTTTCACTAGCGTGGTCTTTGCCGGGCGAGCAATGAAAAAACAACTATGAGCAAGACATTCCGTGTCTTTGTTACCTGTGACATCGGTGATTCCCTGAACGAGCTACGCGAGCGCGGCTATGAGGTCGAAGTTTATCCCAAGCCGGAAGCTCCTCCGAAGAGTCTGATTATTGAAAAAGTTAAATCCGGAATCGATGGAATGATCACAACCCTGCGCGATCAGATCGATGGAGAAGTTTTCGAGGCGGGCAAGAACACGCTGAAGGCGGTGGCGCAGATTGCCGTGGGCTTCGACAACATCAATCGTGCGGACGCCAATCGATACAAAATCCCGTTCACTCATACGGCCGACGTCCTTACTGAAGCAACAGCAGAATTTGCCTTCTTCATGACAGGTATGCTTGCACGCAAAATGTGGCCGGCTGAGCATCTGTTACGGAAGAATCAGTGGGGATACTGGCATCCGTACCTGCCATTTCTGGGCGATGAAGTTACGGGCAAGACGGTTGCGATCATTGGCACCGGACGCATCGGGCTGGCCATGATCAGGAAATGCTCTGGCTTCGACATGAATATGCTGTGTTATGACCCGGCTTATGAAAATCGCGACTATATAAAGGCCATTCAGGAAATCATGGATCTGCGCCTGGCGCGAGGCATCACAAAAGAAAAGAACTGGATCAAATACGTGCCGTTCGAGGAGGCACTCGGTGAGGCGGATTTTGCCAGCGTGCACGTGCCGCTGTTGCGGGCCGGAGAAAGTGCCACCCCGACGTACCATCTTTTCAACGAGAAGACACTCCGCCTGATGAAGCCGACAGCGTATCTGGTGAACACATCACGCGGGCCGGTGGTGGATGAAGCCGCGCTGGCCCGGGCTTTGCGAGAAAACTGGATTGCCGGCGCAGCACTCGACGTATATGAGAAAGAGCCGCTGCCCGCGGACTCGCCGTTGCGCGATCCTGCCATTGAAGACCGCTGCCGTTTGATGCCGCACTTCGCCAGTGCGGCGCGCATCACGAGGCTTTCTGCGGATCCCAATAAAGGCATGGCTGGACGCTGCGTGCAGGGCCTGATCGATGTATTGGAAGGCAATTATGGCGGCGACGTCACGAAGATGCCCTACGTTGTGAACAAGGAAGCGTTTCAAAAATAAATGCTGCGCGGGCGCGGGCTATTACGATTTGCCGCTGCACGGCGGAGCAAAAAAATCTCAAGATCCGGGATGGGTGGATGATCCCAAAAACTGTGTTTTCTGCTTTTTCACGTCTAATCTGTGGCGCTGGCCTTCTCGCCTCTCTCTCATCAGCTCAGACTCCCGTGGCTGCGGGGCAACTCAGATTGGTGCCTGAGCCCAAGGAAGTGCAATCGCATGAGGGCGCTGGCTTCCGCGTTGGCCCCG
>Ga0137377_10002245_pt1 | contig 14262 bp, 22 predicted proteins | sample SagtaG_22_FD_104815 | JGI IMG/M metagenome (GOLD analysis project Ga0137377, IMG submission 104815) | Vadose zone soil microbial communities from Sagehorn Ranch, Mendocino, California, USA - Sage2_L_40_16 metaG | ecosystem: Environmental > Terrestrial > Soil > Vadose zone | place: USA... | reverse complement strand
CGACAATTGCTATTCCCACCAGCCCGCGAATCATTTTTTATGCACCCGTTTGGGGTGTGAGTCGGTTGGGGGCGTTCGTGTATAGATCCAGCGGGTGTGAATTCGTGACCGCAACTGCGGCTGCGCTAGTGTTAGGCATCGTGGTGTCATGGGGCGCCATCTACGGACTAAACCGGTTTCTCGGGCCAACCGACGATCCTTACGAGACAGCTGGCACCGCCCGTATTCTTCATCCGTCCGATTAAGCCCAGCCATTTCCCGAGTCCAGGAAGCCCGCTTGTAGGTCCGGGCCTTTGGCAGGCTGCTCACCAGAATTACGGTGGCATTGTCACCGTAATTCCGGACGAGCGAAGCGACATCCTTATTTCGGATGCCCCTGCGCATTCCTGGGAATCACATTTGTTGGCGGTATCGAATTTTTTTGTGAAGGGCTGAGATTGGCGCTCCCGGTTGTTGCAGCGTTTGTCGCTGCTGCGGGTTGCTGGGTCCAGCCACGGCTTCGTATTCCCGGTCCCGCGGGACCTGCCGGTGCCCCGATGCCCGTTGACGTGCTGCCTGTGCCCGCACTTCCTTGAGCGAAAGCACTAGATGGCGAAAGGAGACCAGCCACCAGCGCGGCAGCGATGATTGGTATCTTGGGCATCACAGTGTTCCTTGTTGAATGTTCGTTTTCAACTAACGAAAACTCGATTAGTTCAAGGAGCGGAACTCCCCAAAATCAATCCACTGCCTTTTCGCGCGGATGTATTATGATTTGAAACGAACCGGTTCGTCTACCCAGTCCGGGCACGAAGCTGACCTGCATGTGTCCTGCTGACGCCTCGCGAACTGCTACGGATGTCGCGGATCGCATGGCCACGCTTCTCGGATTGCCGCCACGACGCCCAGCTGCGCCCGGGTCGCCAACGCTCCCGGATGCCGGTCGGCCCAGTTTAGGAATGATTGCACGAGAGCCGCGCTCTCAAAGGTGGCGTGCGACGCCGGGATGCAGGCGGTCAAGTCTGCGGCCTTGTTGGCGTCGACCCGGTTGATGTACTTCTTCTCGCCGTTCATAAACAACATCGTGGCGATGCCGCCGATCAGCCCGTAGCAATAGGCAACATCCACCGGATCGCCACGGCACTCCTTTTGAAGCTCACCCACGGTCTCGAACTTGGGTTCGGAAGCCCTTACCGGTGCGACGATCAGCACTGCGAGCAGAACCGATAATTTCCTCACGATCCCGTCCCCGTCACTGGGTCCTTTTCGCAATAATCTGATCGAGCGTCCTTGTCGCAAAGAAGGCCGTTATATGGCACGCGGGAACCTAAAAGTTGACGCCTCAACCAGCATCGGCACCGTGAGGACACCGCGAGAACCAAAACGACTTCCACGATCATATCGCAATGTTACGAGTCCATCGCGGGTATGGCCTCGTCGCCAATGAGTCGAGCCAAGCGATCAAGCTGTCAGTCCGGCGCGATAAACAGCCAAACCAATCTGCCGTAATAGGCAAGCGCCCCGAGCACAATAACGATAGCAACGGCCATCATCATTTCGGTCCCGACCGGCGCACGTTTAAGCCGCTGCAGTTTCATGCCTTAGCAATCGGCTGCAATCCAAACGGTTCCGCAGTGGCCGGAGGCGCGTCTAGTTCCGAAGACAGTGATTGATGCCGAGCCCTAATGGGCGCCTCGCGGATGGGCTTCAGCTTCTTCCTCAGCCGGCACCAGGGTCGCTTCGACGCCGGCCTTTTCGACGATGGCGTAGCCGCAATGGTCGAGCCAAGCAATCAGCCTGTCCGCCATGGCTCGGTCCCAGGTTGGATAAGATCGCGCTATCGCTTCCCGGGCGCTGAGCTTCGGAGCATCGGTTGTCATTGTTTGACCCATCTGTTCTTCTTTTGCGTCAGCTTAATACCTGCCGGTTAAATTTCGGCAGCGAAGCGTGGGCAACGAATCCCTAACGTCCTTCGCAGCAATCGCTTCAGTTCGGGCGTGGCGGATCACGTAATGGCGCCATCGAATGGGTCTTACGAACGGTCTTAAAGGTTCAAAAATTGTGGCCCGGTCACCGCTCCTCGTCCGGATACACCCAAACGGATGGCCGCGATCGGCCGTGGCCCCGATCCGTTTCAAGCCCAAGCTGTAGGACGATTTGCTTACGCGCTCGGTCCGCAGTTTGACGGGGAATGCCCGGGACACCCCCCGGACTACAACGCAGAGCCAGACGTCAGCGGCCTCGCCGATAATGGACGGCGATCGGCTGTCCGACATGGAGCCGCTGTGCACCTGCCAAGTTTGCGGCCAGAAAGGCGCGGATGTCCGCCCGAATTTTCACCGGAACAGGAAACCCGAGCCGCAGGTTGCTGAAAAGTGTACACGATTATTCGATGACCAACTGCCGGCCGCCATCACGGCGAGCGGTAGGGCGTCAATCTTCGAGGGAGATTTTGATGCGCATTCTGGCTTTGGCAATTTTGACGATTGCGACGGTCTCAGCAGCGCCGTCGGCTCGCGCCCAGACTTATGACCCGGCCTATCCGGTCTGCCTGCAAATCTACCAAGGCTGGAACGACTATTACTTTGAACGCGCCTATACCTCGCTGCCGCAGTGCAATGCCTCAGCATCGGGCCGCGCCGCACAATGCATCGTCAACCCGTATTACGCGGGGCGCAAAACAGCGCCGCCGGGACGGCGAGACCGGCGGCATCGCGGTGTCTATTAAAGCTTATTTTGGAACAGCCAAGCTCAATGAAATTTGCGGATTCATATCCGTAAAGTATCCGTAAAGTAACTCCGGGAGAGGCCCAATGATTTTCCACGTTGCCGATCAGAGCCAGAACAATCTTCCACCGAGGAAGACGGCTTGCGCGCGTCCTGGGGTCGCGGGACACTTCCGCATCTCAATAGAGACGCGGATTTTTGCAATCGTGGTGCTCTCGAATGCGACCGATTAACGGAGTGCACAAGGGCGACCTGAGGCTATCAGGGGACCTTACGCTGAGTGGACAAGTCCGCGGGACCGTGTGGGTTGTGTCCGGAACGAAATTTGAGTGTCGTGGACAGGTCGTCGGCGACGTGGTCGTCGAGCACGGGGGAACCGCCGTGGTGCGCGGAATGGTGGTCGGGAAAATACTGAATGCCGGCGGAACCGTCGACGTCTTCGGTATGGCGGCCGCGGTGAATGATTCCGAAAACGCCAAAACAATTGTTCATCCAGGCGCCATCATCACTGGCAACCAGCGAGGCTAACCGCTCGTCGTCCGGTATTGGAACCGGCAAGCGCCGGACTTCGTGATGCATTTACGCATCGGGGTGCTGCGTGCTTCGAGCCACCATATCGGGCGGGTTCTTAATCTATCGCGGGACGATGCACACCGGGGAAAACGGAAACTGAAACGGGATGAGCAATTGGCCGCGACTATCTGAAGGTGTTTGCAAAGCTGGGTGCCGCCGGCGCCTGCTTCAAGGATAACGATCCTGAATATGAGGTCATCGAGTGCAGGCCCGGTAAAGACCCTCACCCGCTTCAACTACGAAGAATAAAGATCTCGCGAGCGGGCGGCTTCATCCTCACGAACCCCTACTCCCTCTCGCCAAAGAAGAAACGCCAGCGCAACAATGCTTGGCGTCATCGCAAGTGTGATACCAAAAAACACGGCCTGTATCGTGGTCATCGGCGCCCCCCAGCGCGGTCTGCGAATCTATCGCTTACACCCTGAGCGTGCTTCGTCGGCCTTGCTCGTGTCAATCGGAACGCGCCGTCCCCCGGATTACTACGGATCGGTTGAGATCGACCGCCAGAAACAATCCACTCCCTTTCGCGCGCTGCCGTGAGCCCCGACCCGCGAGCCACGGCAACGGTTTTGGTTTGTTTAGCGCCGGCGCCTTTTTAGATCTCGATCGGGGATTCCAACGCAGGTCGTTGTGCCGTCAGTCTCGCGGGCGGCTATGCCGCATGGGACCGCTTTGACCGTTCGTGTGGAACCATCTGGTGCAACGACGTTCAACCCCGGACCCTGATCCGTCTGCGGGAGTGGACCTGTGGAGTAAGGGGTTGGCGGCGTGCCGGCGGGCGCATAGGCCCCGGTGTAGCCTTTGGGAGCCGGTTCGGTTGCCTGAGGTGGGGGACTGGCTGGTGCAGGCTGTGTCGTTGAGGGTTCGGAAATGGGCGGCGGACCGGGAAGCGGCGGTGGATGACCTATGGTGTCACCGGTTGTCTGCGGAGACTGCTGGGCCGCGGCCGCCGACGCCATCAAGGTCAGTACAGCCGCCACGGGAAAAATCATCTTACGCATGAAGACCTCCCACGAAATGCTCGCTAAAACAAATGCGACGGGATGTTAGACCTGCCCCCTGTCTCAATCCACCTGTCTTTCGCCCGGAACCGGCAAACAGGGCCGCAGCGTCGCGACGGCTCGGCCTTCCCGCGTGGCAGTACGCACCCTTTCGCACGGGGTCATCGACGCGCCCGCAGCGCAAGAGCTGGATCATCCCCTTCCTAAGTCTTTGCAAACGCCCTGGCGTATGTCCTTGCATAGGTCCTTGGGCGGAGGCTGTCGCTACGATCTGCAGAAGGCAAACTCGTCGTTTGCCGCTGGCATCGCGGAGAAGCGCGATTGTTTCAAATTGGTTTCGTGAGCAGGACAAAATGGTTTCACCGCGAGCCATCAAGGCGGTTGCCGGTCCCGTTGATTGAACCTGCGGACCGTTGCTGAGACGCACCAAGGAGGCGGAACTTGGAAGGTCGAAGATGTATATTTCAGCAGCACCGGATTTCAGAAGGTGGGCGGCCCGCGTCGCTCTCCAGGCTGGCGAGCAGCACGACGCGCGCGAGGCGCAACGTCTAACCAGTATTGCGGAATACTGGATGCGGCTCGCCGAGATGGACGACGGGCAGCGCGCGTTGGCTCGGCCAGCGCAGGCCCCTCACCCGGTCGATCGGCGAGATAGCGCGATTTAGGTCTGCGGTGGGCGTGCTGTGGGGCTTCAGGCCTCTGGCCCACGTTTACGATCAGGCGTTAGCGGTGGTCCAAGTTCCAAACGGGTTCCACCCGACACCCGTTTGCCGCACACAGGTCACGACATGTGCGCCTTTCGTATGCAAACATCGACGCGGTTCAACGCCCGATTCCGGATAACCGATGCCAACTGCGAAGCTCTGTGCGTCGACAATCCTCGACGCGTTCGAACAAGCCCAGACCGAGCTTGTCGGCAAGGCCGTGATTCTCACCGACGGAAAGGCCGGCACGGTGGAGAGCGTCTGGCTTGATGAGCTTCACGGTCTGCGAATCTCGATCAGAGGCCACGATGGAAAGTGGCCCGTCTCCACCATCAAGTTCACGCAGACGGCCTCTCATCAATACTAGGCTGCGCGTTGTTTCGGTACGAGCGAGAAAATCCAGCGCGCCGGCGTGCTGAATTTATCCTCTCGTGCCGGGCGGCGCATTTCTTCCTTTACCTTCTCGCATGACCGGAATTTCAGCGCCGCACTGTGAACCGGCTTACATCTGTTCGCGGCGATTTAAGCTATTCCTCCAGGACGCTGCGGACCGCGCTGCACGACGGACCGCAGGTTGGCATACCCGATTACTTTTCGAATAAAACAACGGAGTTCGATCATGTGGACACGTGATGAACTTTTTTCCTACGGTTTCCTTTTCGCAGTCACCGTTGCCGGTCTTGGATTGCTGACGCTCGCTTTCAGCTAGCGCTTCAGCAACTGGAATTGTGAAGGAAAACCCGGATCCATGCCGGGGCAGAAAAAATCCGGCATGAGTTACTGAAGATCAGGCCGGCGCGCGACCGCGGTTCGGCGCCTAAAATTGCATCAACGAGATCGGATGTTTTCGGGAACGTTATGAGGCAATGAGCCTTACTCATCCAATGAGCCTTGCTTATTCAGCCTCGAAACATCCCGGGATATCCGATGAACACCCTACCCGTTGATCGCGCGCTGAACATATACACGGCGCTCGCGGACCGTCCCGAACCGAACGGCGCCCGTGAACGGCTTTCAAAGCACCTGATGAAATTGTTCATCGAGGGCGAAAAAGACGAACACCGCCTGACTGTGCACGGACTATCGTACCTGCGCAGGCTCGATCAGGAAATGGACTCGCGAAACTAGCGCGGCGTCAGGCCTTCAGAGCGTCCCGCTGTTTCCGCAGCGAGTTCCGCCGCGTTATTCTTGCCTTGGCGGCCCGGATCGCTTCCGTTCTTGTTGGCTGTCGTTTCGGTGCGGGTGTCTTCGCTGCCGTTCGGGCAGTTGGCATCATCGGCGTCGGCAGGATCGAGCCGCGCTGGACGGGTTGCATTCTCATTGGCCCGGTGGATGGTGATTTACTCTTGGGCATGATTGGCAACTCGCTCGTGCCGAACTTGTTGCCGAGTTTGTTGCCGAATTTGTTGCGACGAAAAAACAATCCTGCGCAGTCCATCATGTCGGTATGACCGCCCTCCGGCGCGGGGTCAGCTTTACCTCCTGTATGGACCCCGACGTAAGGCACCATCTGGCGTTGAGCCGGATCATATGGTCCCCGGCGGCTACGATCGCGGAATGCTGACTTTCATTTCGCCCGTGCCGCGACTCCAGGTTGCAGAAAGCCTGTTGCCGCGCTGTGAGATTGAATATTTTGCGCGAAACCAGCTGGACTATTTTTGTCAGTCGGAACTAAAGTTCCCGAATTGGCGCGGGGCTGGAAAACGCGTTGGGGTTAGTAAAATATGCGTATCTTGGGATTTTGGGTCCTCTGCGCCGGATCGGCCATGGCCCTCGCTTTGGGGCTTTTCGTTGTCGCAATTCGTCATTCGGACAGCACTTGGGTGACGCAAGTCTGCCCTCGCGGGGGCGAACTTTGCCAGCGCCCTTCGTTGCTGTTGATCCCGATCCTGGCGACGTTGGCCTGGGGCCTGATGGTAAGGATCAGCAGCAAATAGCTGCTGGCCCGTCGCAGCTGCCTGCGAAGCATATCGTTCCGCGAGATCGGAATGCGAAGACGCTGAATGGGCGCCGGTACGGAAGTTATCGTTTTCCTCCGCCATTTGCATGACGCCCGAATTCCGGAGGCGGCCTAAAAGCATGCGCGAAGACGCAACGGGATCACCCCATCATGGGAGGCGATCCGCCGCCTGTTCGAGTTCGGGCCTGAAGGTGACAAATGATCGAGTGGTTCGATGACCTGGAGTTGGGCATGCGTTTCAAAGGCGGCGAGGTCGCGGTCACCAAGGAGGATATCAAACGCTTCGCCGCCGAATTCGACCCACAGCCGATGCATCTGGACGAAGCGGCCGCGGAGAACACGGCGTTCAAGGGACTCGCCGCGTCGGGATGGCACACCGCCGCCATGGCGATGGCTCTGGTCGTCAAAATCAGACCGTTCGGACCGCATCCGCTGATTGGACTTGGCGTCGATGAGCTACGCTGGATGATGCCGGTGCGGACCGGCGACGTGCTCCACGTTGAGGGCGAAGTGGTCGAACTGACGCCGTCGCGGACCAAGCCGCAGGGGATCGCGAAGGTCAAATGGACCGCCTACAATCAACGCGGCGAAGCGGTCTATGCGTTCACGCCGATCGGGATCGTACCCCGACGTCCCGCCTGACCTGATCGCCATCCCTTCGGATCCCCAAACATCGCGATTGTGGGGCTGGACGTGGCTAACCTGGATTGGGACAAGGTGGTTCGTCGTCGAACCCTAAACCGGCATCGGCCTGCGAAAGCCCAATGCCATCTCGCCACAGAAAAAAAGCCAGCAAGACCAGGCTCGGCGTCCACGCCAGCATCATCCCAAAAAGCACCGCCTGAATTGTCGTCATCGTCGCCCCCACGACTCGCCGCAGCGTTAGCACGCTCAGCGTGCATCATGGTGGCAATGTGGCGGAGGCGGTTTTCCACACTTAATCCACACGCTTTCGGAGGCAGCCGACCAAAGGCGGCTGGTCGCTGCTCATGGACGGTATATGGTTACCAGGAATGTACCTCGCCTTTTCAGCGAAGCATGCCACACGGTAACGAGGCACCCGTTCAGGGACGATGAGATGTCCCGGAACGATGCGAAATGTGCGCGGTCCCTAGTGGCTCGACCGGTAACCGTCGATGGCGTGGGCGATGAATATTCCGGCGCTTACGATGCCGAAGAACACGGTGACAGCTTCCAACATGACAACACTCCCGAACGCGCCGGCGGGCAAATACGACTGCACGCGGCATACACACGACTAATTCCTTTCGATGCCGGGTTTCGAAGGTGGCAAGCCGCTTCGATGCGACATGCCCCGGCTCAATCGCGATCGGCCCGTATCAGCCGGCCGTTGCGATGTTCCACCGATGCCTTCGCATGTCGGCCAAAGATTTCTTGCAATACTGCCGGTAAACCAGGTTGAAAATGAATGCCAACATGACCGATCCCCATCGTTCGAATGGCGACATTCTGACCCGATGTCTGTTTCAGCTTGTTTTCGTGGGGCACCGAAAATGGCTTCGTCGGCGCGGCCAATTGTTTCGTCCGCCCTGGAGCCGCGAAACAATCGGTCGCTCTGAAGCGGGCCGTGGCGTCGCGGCGGCGTGCCGGACAGCAGCCGCGGACGCCGGCCGGATAAGGCTGTCAGCACGCAAATGGTCCGATTGGCCCGGGATCACGGCAGTCCACTAGTGTGAGGTCTCACCGAACGGACGGTCGTGCTGCCAATCTTCGACCTCGGCGAGCCTTATCCAATATTCCGTGATGCTCAACAGCCGCTGGACTTCATTGGCGTCGGGTTCCTCACCGGCTTGGCGCGCTACCTGGGCCGCCCATTTTCTGAAATTCTCCGCTTCGGTCATCGTGCATCCCTCCAAGTCCCGGCCCGCCAATAGGTCTCGGAGGATGACTTGCAGGTTCAAGATCTTGCAGGTTCAAGATCTTGCAGGTTCAATATTCCGGGGCGTGGGACCGAAGGTCCGGTCGCGGATTCTGCTGTCGCCTGCGCAAGCCCCACCGCTTCGAAAATTATTGCAAATAGCCGAGCGCTAACGCTCTGAGGTTGGGTAAAGGGCAGCACCCGGCTATTCGGCCGCGCGGCGGTGCGGCGTATCCAGTGAAGCATGGAGAGCTTAATTTTGCTGAAAAGCGCGCGCCGCGGGCTAACGGTAGAAATACCAGCGGTGGCCTGAGGCCGCCGGCCACAGGGACGAAGCGTGATCTGCAGCACGGTTTTGCAGATTGCGTTCGGGCGTTCTGGTCGGCGGTCCACAATTAACCTGGGGCGCGAACATCAAGCTTAACAGCCAAGTTTCGTTGCGGCCTGCGGCGGAGCGGCTATCACTCCCGGGCCGGATAATTGCCTGCATTCTGGATTCATTGCCCAAGCCGTCACGCGATCCTGCCTTGGCGGCGCTGCTGCAGTTTTGAGCAAGTCATGACGATTTCAAAGACCGCGCGCATTCCGTCCACGCCAAACCCTCGTTCTGATTTCAGGATCGTCTGCATCAATTGCGACGCGCTCGGCATCGTGTTCGATTGCCCGGAAGGCGCCCCCTCCACGACGCAGATTCAGTGCCGCCATTGCGGCGCACCGCGCGGCACACTCGGAGATCTTCGCAAGCTTTCCTGTTCGGATCGGCGCGATCTGTTTGAGATGTGAGGCGGCGCTGGTGCGCGTCAGACGTGCCTGAAGGCGATGGCGCGCGATCGACCGCGCGCGTGTCCGCACCGCTCCGCCGTCATTACCGCTATGAACAATCCACTCACCGTCAGGCGCTTGTCCCGTGATCACCCCGACATGGTGCGGCCAGACAACGACGACGCCGATGCCGGGGCCTCCCGCGTTGAAGCCTTCCCTGGCCCACTCCCGCGCCAGCGCCAGACGGCGGTCGGATTTACCGAAATACCTGCTCATGTAGGTTCCGCACCAGGCATGCGCCCTGTGTGCACGATGATGCCGATGATGGGGACGCGCACTCGCCTCGATCGTACACGCGCACAACAAAACGGCCGCGAGAGCGGTCAATTTGAACATTTGGTACTCCAACAAAATTGCGGGGATTTGAGCTACGGGGAAGGAATTCCGTCTTCAAACGCGAGGCGTTTGCTTTCGTTCCGAAAGATGACGGTCACCATCGCATGGGAAGTAGCCCTTTTTGCCGGTACCCGCCGGGAACCTTTCTTAGGCTGATCGCGCGGGTTTCCGAAACAGCGCGCGTCGGGTTCGGTTACCAAATCGTTTTCGGATGAACCGTGCTTTGCGCGCCGCGATTTACCCGGCTCTTAAGCTTTTAGATCAAGAGCAATGGAATGTATGAGCGACGCGCACAACCGCGGCAACGGATATTCAAGGCCGGAACGATCGAGTTCGACGGCGCCGCGGTCGCATGCACCATTCGCAACATCTCCCCGATCGGAGCCGGTCTTGAGGTTGCGAGCCCCGCGGGCATTCCCCACGAGATCATGCTGACGATCCAAAGCTGCCAGGCGCGCAAGCATGGCTACATCGTCTGGCGCAAGCAAAGGCGCATCGGGGTTGCGTTCACTTAAGCAAAGAGGTGGCGCTTCAGGACCTGCCCATCACAGCTAGCGATAGCAGGCCGCTCGTCCTTTCACGCGCTCGGTCGGTGCCGCAGCTCTCGGAAGATGAGCTGGATCGGACGCCGATGGCGTCGTCGCGCTCATGAATTCCGCCCGATTGGTCTCCGATGACCATTCGAGATAACGAACGACCATAGCCGCGAGCCCAAGCAAAACCAGAATCTGGACGAACAGAATTGCGACGATCTTCGTCCAATAGATGCCGCGCTTTCTATTTTGATCGTCATTCAATGAGATCATCGATGCCTCTCCCGAAACCGGGCATGCGTCGTCTTAAATCAACTTTCGGAGTCCAAATGTGAACTGCTTCACTTCATCAAGATCCAGGACGCGTTACAGTGCCGCACCGGGCATCATCCCCGAGTCCGGACCACCACGGCAAAGCCGTCAGGCGACGATATGGCGCCTGGCGGCTTTGCTCTGTGAGCCGCTGGCCAAGCCTTGAATCTGGCCAAGCCTTGAACGATGTGCGATCAACCCCGGCGGTCGATACACCACGGGGCACGCTTCCCGGTGAATGCCGCAGGACAAATCGCCATCGGGAAGCTTTGATCACTCACAGGCGCTATTTTTTTTCGGGGAATTTTTCATGTCAGGTCGCGAACAAGAACCATCCAGGAGACCGCTGCCTTCCCGGCCGCCATTGCCGAACCGGCCGGACGAGCCGACCCGGCGTCCGGAGCCGACGCGGAGATCGTGAGCTCCAAGCCTCCCCAAGCCCCCCAGTGCTCCCCGCCAGCCGGCTTTCCCAAGCGGCGCATCCCCGCCACCGCGCCGGCTGGCGTCCTGTTGATAACCCGTTCCCCTCCATGGGGGCAGCGTGACAGAACCTTCCGACGTGTTATCGACGGCTGAGACGCCTTAGCTCATAACGGACCAGACACCATGCGGATCACCCTCGTCGGCTCCCGCCATTTTGGCGTGACGACCTTCAATATGCTGCGCCAGCACGGCGTCGACATCGTCCGGGTCGTTGTCGCCGACGGCGAGGACCGGCTGGCCGCGGCGGCACGGGCCGCCGGAATCGAGGTCGCGGTGCAGGCCGATCCCGGGCTCGTGGTACCCTCGGAAATCGCCGATGGGACCGACCTGATCGTGACCGCGCACAGCCACGCCCGCATCAGCAAGGAGGCGCTGGCTGCGACGAAGCTCGGGGGCATCGGCTACCACCCCTCGCTACTGCCGCGCCACCGGGGCATCGCCGCGGTGGAATGGACGATCCGGGAGGGCGATCCGATCGCCGGCGGCACAGTCTATCACCTCGCCGACCGCATGGATGCCGGCGCCATCGCCGCCCAGGAGTGGTGCTTCGTCAAGAAGGGCGAAACCGCGCGCGAGTTGTGGGAGCGCGCGCTGGCGCCGCTCGGCCAGAAGCTCTTGGGCGAGGTGATCGATTATGCCAGGACCCACAAGGCCCTGCCGGCGAAGCCCCAGGACGAGCAGTTCGCGACCAACGCGCCGAGCCTCCCCAAGTAACAAGCCTTCCCAAGCAACAAGCCTTCCTCCCACGCAATAAATCCTTCACAAGCACCATGATACCTATTTCGGTGGAATCGCGCCGGCAAGCCCACAAATCGGCCGATCTGGAACAAATTTCAGTTCCGAACGGGGAACCTATCGACAGCTCAAATGTTTGATATCACTGGAACTTTTTGTATTATCGCGGCGCAGCAAATTTTAGACACAATCTCCCGAAATAAGGCCTGACATCACACCACATCGGGGATTTGATTCATGCGCTGCAACCGCATTGGTAGTTTATTTGCTGCTTTGGTCTTTGCTTCCGCCGCGGCCGCCCTCACTGCCGCTCCCGCCGCGGCGCAGACCCCCTATGACGGGCTGTGGAATGTCACGATCGTGACCAAGGCCGGCTCCTGCGAACCGTCGACACGCTCGACGTTGACCGTCACTGACGGTAAAGTTTCGGCCGCCGGCGCTGACATCACCGGCAGCATCGGACGCGAAGGACTGGTTCGGGTCTCGATCGGCGGGGCCTTTGCAAATGGCCAGCTCAGCGGCAATTCTGGTTCAGGGAAGTGGAATGGGGCATCCGCGGGTATGCCGTGCAGCGGCCGATGGGAAGCGTCGCGGCAATAAGCTACGCCAAACGGCTGAAATCTTCACGGCTGAAATCGTCACGGCTGAAGTCTTCGCAGCGGAAGTCATCAAAGTCATCCGGCGGCTGACCTTAGCCGCCGTCGCTTGGTTTATGGTGACCGTGTCCGGCTCCGCAAGCTTTGCGCAATCGGGGCCGTTCACCGGCATGGCCGGCAACTGGTCCGGCGGCGGCACCGTCACGCTCGACGACGGCTCGACTGAACGCATCAGGTGCCGCGCGACCTACGCGGTGGGCGCCGGCGGCAATGGCCTCAATCAAAACCTTCTCTGCGCCAGCGACAGTTACAAGTTCGATCTCCGAAGCAATGTGATCGCCGAGGGCGGAGCGCTCTCCGGGACCTGGAGCGAGACCGGCCGGGGCGTCAATGGAACCCTTCAGGGACGCGGAGCCGCCGGCAACTTTCAAGTCCTCGCCAGCGCGGCCGGATTTAACGCCAACATCTCCCTGACCACGCGCGGTAACCGCCAGTCCGTGGTGATCCGGGCCGAGAGCCAATTCAGGGGCGCCTCGATCTCACTGTCCCGGCACTAACCCATCCAGCACCGCCGCGAGCGGTTAGCTAAGCTTGCTTTGGCGCGGCCAGCCGGGCGGCGGTTTCCTTCATGGTCTTTGCGATCAACAGCGCCTGTTCCTTGTTGAACGCGAAATCCTGCACGCCCTTATGCGTGGTCAGGGAAAGCACCATGATATCGGGCTGGTTCTCCGGCCAGCCGGTGGCGAAGGCCGTCACAAAATCCGCTGAAGTGGAACGCTTTGTCATCGGGAGATATCCTATGCCTGCGGAACGAATGCGGTGACTTCAATCTCGACCTTGGCGCGCGCATCGACCAGGCCCGAGATGTAGAGCAAGGTCGAGGGCGGGAAATTCTTCCCTAACGTCTCGCGCCAGGCCGCGCCGATCCCGGCGCCCGCGGCTTCATACTCGCTGCGGCTGGTCAAATACCAGGTCAGGCGAACAATGTGCTGGGGTCCCGCCCCGGCCTCGCCGAGCAGCTTGACGATCCGTCGCAGCGCCACCGCGACCTGGCCTGCCATGTCGGGCTGATAGTCGCCCTTTTCGTCGCCTCCGGTCTGGCCGGCCAGCACGACCCATCTGCCGGGACCATCGACCACCACGCCATGCGAAAAGCCGCGGGGCTTTGACCATTCGGCCGGTTGCAACGCAAGCATGAGCAATTCTCCGGGGGGTTAGACGTCATTCCGGGCGATGCGAAGCATCGAACCTCAGATGTGCAATTGCACATCGGAGAACCCAGAGATTCCGGGTCTGATCCTTCGGACCATCCCGGAATGACAGATTGGATGGGCCGATCTTAGCATCGATCATACCGGCGCTCCCACCTTGAAATTAACCGCCGCGCAGCACGGCCTCGGCATATTTACGCGTTGCAAATCCACCCGGGGTCGCCGATACCGGCCTGCCCTCATTTCGCGCGTTGTTGCGCCGCAACCCGACCCTTCCCGCCGATGGACCGAGTACCTTCCAAACCAAGGGCCGCGCTGTGGATGGCGGGCTGGCTTGCCCTGATGCTGATCATGGCGATCGCCGGCCGTGAGACCACGCGCGAACTCAACGTGTTCGAGATCATGGAGGTG
>Ga0137377_10002243_pt1 | contig 14269 bp, 14 predicted proteins | sample SagtaG_22_FD_104815 | JGI IMG/M metagenome (GOLD analysis project Ga0137377, IMG submission 104815) | Vadose zone soil microbial communities from Sagehorn Ranch, Mendocino, California, USA - Sage2_L_40_16 metaG | ecosystem: Environmental > Terrestrial > Soil > Vadose zone | place: USA... | reverse complement strand
GTTGCGGGCGGTCCCCGAACTCGAGACAACGCTGCCGTCGAACGCGGTTGGCAAAGATTTCCGCGCGTATCCTTACCTGGGCCTCACCGATAGCGGTACAGGTATTGAAGCTTCGTTGTGGGGTCTTCTAGGCGTGAAGTTCGCCTGGATCGAGGGCGTCGAGTTGAACATTCTGGGCTTGGTCGCAGGTCTCGATCTGCGCCATCCCGCCGTAAAGCTCCCGGGCTTCGGGCGCATCGGCGTGGATGACGGAACCGCGATCGCGGCCCCCGCGCAGGCGAAATGACACTCCTGACGCCCGTGGTCCGGAGTGCACATGATCGCCAACCGCGATTGCACCTTGTGCTCGCGCGCTCTGGGGGACATCTCTCACGCGATTTTGTCCCATGGCGGCGCCGCTCAACGTGACGCGCGCGACGGGCTGTGCCAACCTCTGTGGCGAGCACGGGAGAGCGCAATGCGCGATACGTGGCCGCGGCTTGAACAGATTGCGTTTCCGCCGATTCGGCGCGGGCGGCTCGAGACTCTTCAAGTCAACGTCGGCTATCGCTGCAATCAGTCATGCGTGCACTGCCACGTCAACGCCAGCCCGAACCGCACTGAAGAGATGTCGAGCGAGGTGATGGACGCAGTGCTTGCGTTCCTTGCCATAAAACGCGTGTCCACGCTGGACATCACTGGTGGTGCCCCGGAACTCAACCCGCACTTTCGTAGACTCGTACACGCAGCACGCGCCATGGGCATCCGCGTCATGGATCGCTGCAATCTCACAATTGTTGAAGTTCCCGGGCAGGAGGATCTCGCCCAATTTCTTGCGCATCAGCAGGTCGAGATCATGGCTTCCCTGCCCTGCTATCTCGAAGAGAACGTCGACCGGCAGCGCGGCAGAGGCGTATTCGAAACATCCATTCGCGTCCTAAAAAAGCTAAACGAACTCGGCTATGGGCGGGCGGAAAGCGGCCTCGCGCTCAACCTCGTGTATAATCCTCAGGGATCATCGCTGCCACCGCCACAGCGCGCGCTCGAGGAGGATTACAGGCGGGTGCTCGGGGCGCGTTACGGGGTCGTGTTCAACCGGCTTTATGCGCTGGCCAACATGCCCATCCAACGCTTCGGCGCGATTCTCATCGCTAACGGTGAGTTCGATCACTACCTCGATCTGCTGCAGCGTTCTCATGTCGACGCCAATCTCGACCACGTCATGTGCCGAAATTTAATCTCGGTGGACTGGCGAGCCTATGTCTACGACTGCGATTTCAACCAGATGATAGATCTGCCGCTTAGGCATAATGCACGCAAGCGCGTGCACTTGTCGGACCTGCTCGACGCCGAGATCGAGGGTCGCTCGATCCAGGTCGCAGGCCACTGCTACGGCTGCACCGCGGGGCAGGGATCAAGCTGCGGCGGCGCGTTAGCGTAGACCGCGCGGCAGAGTCCTGCTCCCCATTCCGGCCTCGCGCGCCATGCCACCATGCCAAAGCTCTCGATCATCATGCCGGTGCTGAACGAAGGCGAAGGCATCGCCGCGGCGCTCGACGCGCTTGCCGACATGCGGGCGCGCGGTACCGAAGTGGTCGTTGTCGACGGCGGCAGCGGTGATGCGACCGTCGAACGGGCACGGTTGCACGCCGATCAGATCGTCTTCGCCCCGCGGGGGCGGGCACGGCAGATGAATGCAGGCGCAGAGAAGGCATCCGGCGACGTGCTTCTGTTCCTGCACGCTGATACCCGACTTCCCGCCGACGCTGACTACGTTGTACTGAACGGCTTGGAGCGGTCTGGATGCGTGTGGGGCCGCTTTGACGTCAACATCGAAGGTCGTTCCCCCCTCTTGTCCATCGTTGGCCTGCTGATGAGCCTGCGCTCCCGCCTCTCCGGCATCGCGACCGGCGACCAGGCGATCTTTGTGCGTCGCGCAGCGTTCCACGCGGTCGGTCGCTTTCCGGCAATAGCCTTGATGGAAGACATCGCCCTCTGCAGACAGCTCAAAAATGTGAGCAGACCGCTGCGCCTACGCGAACGCGTGACCACCTCCGGCCGGCGCTGGGAGAAGAACGGCATACTCAAGACAATAGGGCTGATGTGGGGGCTAAGGCTCGCGTATTTCTTCGGTGCCGACCCAAAAAAGCTCGCCCAGCGCTACGGCTATGAATGAACCGGTCGCAGTCGCGGTGCTCGCGAAAGCCCCGCTGCCTGGCTTCGCAAAAACTAGGCTCATTCCCGCCCTGGGAGAGGAGGGTGCTGCCTTGTTGCAGGCGCGCTTAGTGGAGCATGCAGTTGAAACTGTATGCGCTGCTTGCCTCGGCCCAGTTACCTTGTGGGCGGCCCCTGACGAGAGTCATCCCTTGTTTCAAGAAATCAGCGCGCGCTTTGGCGTAGCGCTTGCATGCCAGGACGCCGGCGATCTCGGTGCGCGGATGCTGACTGCGATGGCGGTAGCAAACGCGCCAGCACTCATCGTTGGCACCGATTGCCCGGCTCTTACCTCCGACCATTTGCGTGCGGCCGCCGACATTCTGCGCGACGGAGCCGATGCTGCCATGATTCCAGCGGACGACGGCGGCTACGTACTGATTGGGATGCGCAGACCCGTTCGGGCGCTGTTCTCTGACATGCGGTGGAGCGTGCCGGACGTACTGGACGAGACGCGGCGTCGTCTAAGAGACCTCGGTCTGACTTGGCGAGAGCCAGTTACGCTTTGGGATTTGGACCTGCCCAAGGATCTCGAGCGATTGCAGGGAATCGGCCTGCATCATCTGATTCCAGCGGCAAACTTATGAACGTGGCGCTCTCCAGAGCGCGATCACGGCTCAATAGAGCCGGATCAAGGTTAAACCAACCATGATCATTAATGCCGCGGCGATACGGCCGGCGCGCAGTGGCTCCTTGAGAAACAAGATCGCGATCAGCGCACCGAAGAGGACACTGGTTTCGCGCAGCGCAGCGACGATCGCGATGGGGGCCACGGTCATCGCCCAAATCGCGACTGCGTACGAGCCGAGCTGTAGCGTGCCGCCAGCAAGCCCGAGGCGCCAGTGACCCTCTATTGCTGCCATCACCCCACGTCCACGCCGTCCGAGTGCGTAGACCGCCATGACCGGGCCAATTCCCACGAAGAGCGCGGCTGAATAGGCATTCGCGCTTCCGGCTCGCCGTGCACCCATGCCGTCCACCACCGAATAGGCGCAAATCGTCACCGCGGTAAACAACGCAAATCCGATGGCCTTCGAATCGAGCCGGGTTACGTCACGACCGCCTCGTAGCGACAGCAACATGACTCCGCCGACCAGCAGAATGATGCCGCTCCAGCCGGCGAGGCTAAGCCGCTCGTCGACTAATGCGGTGGTCGCGACCGCGGTCATCAGCGGCGCCGACCCGCGGGCAATCGGATAGACCTGCCCCATGTCGCCTGCACGGTAGCTCTCGATCAGTGCGGCAAAATAGACAAGGTGGATCAGCACCGATGCGCCACACCACGGCCATGCATCGCGCGCAGGTAACCCGACGAGCGGTAGGAATGCAGCCGCAACGACCGCAGCGCCGATTGAGATCAATACTGTCGTCGCCAACGGATCGAGGCCGCCTTTGATGGTCGCGTTCCAACCGGCGTGGCAGGCAGCCGCGAGCAGCACTGCGGCAAACACGAGTGGGTCCATGGCGAGAATACTTCCAGGCCTTTGAGGCCGTCACGTTGTGATTCCGGCTGCCAGCGAGCCGTGTGCACTCAATTCCGGAACGTCGCCCCCACCCAGACCTTCGGCGCGGCGCGCTGGTATTGCTTGGGACGGGCGATCTCGACGCCGAGTACATGCGCCGCGTGCCAGCCCCAATGGGGGTCGTCGAGCATAGCCCGCGCGAGTGCCACCATGTCGGCCTTGCCTTCAGCGACAATCGCTTCGGCTTGCTTCGGCGCGGCGATCAGCCCGACCGTGCGCGTGACAATCCCGGCCTCGCGTTTCACCTTTTCGGCGAATTGCACATTCGTGTTGGCAACCAAGGTAGGGCGCGCCTCGGCGCTGATCCCTCCCGAGGAGATGCAGACGAAGTCGACCCCGGCGGCCTTCAGCGCCCGAGCGAAAGCAGCTGCATCGTCGGGGGTGAGCCCGCCTTCGACCCAATCGTTGCCGGTGATTCGCGCACCGAGCGGTATGCCGCGCGGCATGACCGCGCGCACCGCGTGCGCGATCTCCAGCGGGTAGCGCATGCGCCCGGGAAGTGAGCCTCCGTAGCCGTCGCTGCGCTTGTTGGAGATCGGGGAGAGGAAACTGTGAATGAGATAGCCGTGCGCTCCATGCAACTCAATGGCGTCGAAACCGATGCGGATCGCGCGCTTTGCAGCACCGACGAAGGCGTCGCCAACGCGCTCCATCTCGGCGAGGCTCATGTCGAGGGGCAGCGGCCAATCGGCGCCGAACGAAAGCGCCGACGGAGCAATGGTCTGCCAAGCATGCTCACCCGATCCGAGCGGTTGGCCCCCCTCCCATGGTCGCCGGGCGGAGGCTTTTCGGCCAGCATGAGCGAGTTGAATGCCGAGCTTGGCGGTACCGTATCGCCGGCAGTGGGCGATTACGCGGGCAAGCGCAGCTTCGCAATCATCGGAATAGAGTCCGAGGCAACCGTGGCTGATGCGCCCGCGGCGCTCCACCCCAGTCGCCTCGACCACGAGCAGCGCCGCCCCGGAATTGGCAAGCATGCCAAGGTGATTGAGGTGCCAGTCCGAGGCGACGCCGTCATCGGCGCTGTACTGGCACATCGGCGAGACGACGATGCGGTTCGCGAGTTCGAGATCAGCGAGCCGGATGGGAGAGAACAGGGCACTGGTCATGTCACTCGGCTTGATACAAAAGGGGAGCGAGAAGATAAGGAATGGTGCCGCATTGTGAAAGCGGCGCGGATGTCAATTGCGACATCCCCCGGGGCTGGAGGCGTCGCGATGATGTGGGATGCACCGTTTCAGGCTGCCGTACGATGTCGGTTGACAAGCAGCTGAGCCTGGTCGGCCATTGCTTCATCCGCCCTGGGGGGCGCGATCTCGATCCATCGCTCGGTCAAGCGAATGGCCTCGCGCAGTCGACAGAGGAACTGGGTCTCGTTGTAGTAGTATTTCCAGCGGCCGCTGTCATAGAGCTCAACAAAATGCGCACGGCGACGCTCAGCGAGGGCGCGCCATTTTTGGGCGACCGCCTCGAGTGCATCTGCGGGTGACCGTGCCGACATGGAAGGGGCCGGATCGCACGCTCGCGGTGATGTCTCTTCGTCTGGGCCGAAGCACGCATAAGCAACGACAGACCGTTTCCTAAGCTCGAGGCACAAGACCGAATCGCTCGACATCATAATGCTTCTTGGGTGGAGCGGACGGGGTGCCTGCGTTTGCGATGGGAACGACTCACCCGAACGGCCGAAAAAACTGACCCGCCCGGACGGGGAAATCCGGGCGGGTCGCGTTGATCGGCGCAGGGGATCGGGGGGCGTGAGCGCCGATCGGGGCTGTAATCCAGGCTTTTTCGGCCTGTTCGCCTATTAGTCTCCGCAACTGGCCGAAAGGTTCAAGTCGATTTTTGAGGATCCGAAGCGATTTTTCGGCGCGCCAGCGCGATGACGCTCCAGGGTGTCGCAGGAAAATACCAGTAGTTTCAGTGCATTGCTGGAGCTTGGCGATCCGTTCAAGCGGGAAAATGGGCGGGTCGCCGATTTAGCGCGTCGCACGCGTCCGTTCTGCCCGGATCACACGACATCGCATTCTGCCCCTTATGCCTGCACCCTGCTCGAGGACCAGCCTTGTGCCGCAAGCACTCGCACGGCGGCTGCGGCCGTTTCACTCTCTCGCGGCTATGAAACCGACCACCTTGGATTCTGATTGCATTTGCCGAACGATTTTGCCCACCTCGTCCTTCGGCAGCTTCGTTTCGGAGAGGCGAATGCGGTAGAGTTGGCCTCCCATGTTCAGCGGTCCCTCGACCAGGGTGGCCTTGTAGGCGCCGAGAAAGTTGCTGATGTCATTTGCGGTGGCTTGTGGCGCAAAGCGCACGACGGCAAAGGAGCCGTGGCTTGGCGCGCTCGCGAGACCCGGACCGCTCGGAACACCTTGCTCTTTCACCATGACCGCGGCAATGACAACCGCTTGCACGAAAATCGCGACAACGGCGGCAGCTGCCGACCAGGCGAGTGTGCGCGGGGTGAGCCTCGACAACCATTCCGACAAGCGGCCGCCGAGATCGAACGAGCGTTGGCGCCGCGGGGCGCGCGCCTGTTCGGCATCGATAGCGGCGAACAGCTTCTCCATGGCGCGGGCCGACGGCGCACCGAGCGTCTCGTTGAGGTGAATCGTCTCGGCAAGCTCCTCGCGAACGAGATCATAGCGCCGCGCCAATTCGCGGTCCCCCGCAAGCGCTTGTTCGACGCGGTCGGCGTCGCGGCGACTGAGCGTCCCTGCGGCATGCCATGGCAGCAAGGCTTCTATCTCGTGGCGCTCCGGCTCTTTATTGATCGCATTCATGGCCAACCTCTTTCAATTCCTCCGGCCTTGAGCAGCTCCGCGAGCCGCTTGCGCGCGTAGAACATGCGCGTCTTGACTGTGTTCACCGGGATACCCACGATCTCGGCTACTTCTTCGACCGATTTCTCGTGATAGTACACCAGGTCTACGATCTCCCGATGTTCCGCCGAAAGTCCCATTAGGCACTTTCGGATGGTTGCACTCTTGTCCTTCTTCTCCAGCGCGGCCGCGGGATCGTCCGATGGATCCTCGATCGCACCTATGGTTTCTTCGTCCAACTCCTCGTTCAACCTGCGTCTGAGTGCCGAGATGGCCTTGAAACGCGCGATGGCCAACATCCATGTCGACACCGTCGATCGACCTTCGAACCGACCAGCCTGACGGCACACGTCCAGAAACACCTCGCTGATCAGGTCCTCCGCCGTCGCCTCATCGCGAACCAGGCGCACGACGAAGCGAAACACGCGCACGTGGTACCGCGCGTATAGCACCTGCATCGCGAGCCGATCGCCGTTGGCGATCCGTCCGATCAGCACCTCGTCTGATGTCGATTGCATCGCTTCCGGGCGGTCGGACTCGTGACGTTAGTCGCAAGCGGCTACCGTTGGGTTCACGCTTTCGCCACAGACATGGCAAGTGATCGCCCCTTCGTCAGTCCCCTAAAGAATGTGCATGTTTGCCGGTTTTGCGGCTAAGATTATGACCAACTGGAACTCGCACCCCGTTTATAATTTTCGAATAAATTGAAGTACTTACGCTATATGCGGGACAGCCTATCGGCAGCTTTTCGACCGTTCAGAGAAGGTTAACTCAAGTTCCAATTCGCAGCGGCGACTGGAGTTTGCGCAGCGCCGCAAGCACCGAAAACGCCGTGATGCGCCCGGTTCGGGGATTGTCAGAAGGGATGTTTTCAATCGATAGGGTGAAACGAGCCGAGTCGCTGTCCACCTCGACGGTGTGGCAGTTGCGCTCGATCAGGGGGTCGGCCCAAATCTCAGCCATGGTGCGATCGGGTCCAATACCGGCTAGCGCCAGCGCCGCCGCCACGTTCACGTTAGCAGGAAATCCGGCCGCGGCGTCTCGCGCCGTCCCGGAGAACACGAGTCTAGGCTCGCTCAGGCCTTCCAGAGAGATGCCGTTTTCAAGGAGGTACGGCGCTCCCACGAGGCTCCGCGGCGGCTTGCGCGTGATCATGCGCACCCCATGAATGCAGCCTTCGGCCGCAGCAGTAACGGCGTCAAGCCCCAAGAGCGCACCACTTGGCACCATGATCTGTCCTCCGCGCGCTTTCGCCAGCTCTATCAATTCGGGCCGCGGCAACAGCGCGCCGACCGAGAGCACCATCACGCTCTTCCCTGCCTCCAGCATCGGCCGGCAGATTCCTTCGAGCATGCCAGCTGGGGTGCATTCGATCGCCAGATCGGCAAGGGCCGGAAACTCCGCAGGTCCCACTAAAGGGCACGTGATCCGTTCCGCATGGAGCCAAGCTTGGGCCTTCGCATGGTCTCGCACCGCCGCGCAGGCCAACACGAACCCAGGCATGCCCGCCGAGAGCTCGCGCGCGACCACGCGGCCGATGGCACCGAGGCCGCCAACAGCGACGCGGGTCACCGGCATGGACAAGACCAGAGCACGATGAGACCTCCCAAACCTTGCTTACGCGGCTCGCTTGCCGGTCACAAGCACGCAGGAGCCAGCCTCCCCCGCGACTTGACCAGCGTCTCGCCAAAGCACAAGTCTCTCAAGCGATCACGGAGAACCAAATGCTCAAATCAGGCGTGAGCCACGTGCTCAGGAGCGTAGGTGCGGCATGTGGCATCGTGCTCACACTCACCACCATAACGCTGGCCCAGACGTATCCAGCGAGGCCGATGACGATGATTATTCCATTCGCGGCCGGCGGCCCAACCGACGTGCTTGGCCGGATAATGGGGCAACGGATGAGTGAAATCCTCGGCCAGCAGGTCGTAGTCGAGAACGTCGGTGGCGCCGGCGGCATGACGGGCTCCAAGCGCGTCGCGGATGCCGCGCCCGACGGTTACGCCTTCGTGCTCGGCACCGTCGGCACCCATGCGCAGAGCCAGACCATGTACAAGAAGCCGCTCTACCATGCGGCAACCGATTTTACGCCGGTTGCGCTCATTGCTGAAGTCCCCATCGTGCTCATCACGCGCAAGGATCTGCCGGTGAACAACCTCCAGCAATTCATCAGCTATGCCAAAGCGAACCAGACCAAGATGCAATACGGATCGGCCGGAGCGGGCTCGGCGACCCATCTCGGCTGCGTCCTTCTCAATTACCTCATCGGGGTCGACATCACCCACATCCCTTATCGGGGCACCGGCCCTGCCATGCAGGATCTCCAAGGCGGTCGGATCGATTACCTCTGCGAGATTGTCAGCACCGCCAAGCCGCAGATCGATGGCGGTACAGTGAAGGCGATTGCCATCATGACCAAGGAACGCTCGCCCGCGCTCCCGAATGTGCCGACGGGTCTGGAGCAGGGGACACCGAATCTTGAGGCCTATACGTGGAACGCGCTCTTTCTCCCCAAGGACGCGCCGGCCGAAGTCGTCAAGAAGCTCCATGACGCCACGGTTGAAGCGATGAAGACTCCGTCGGTTCGCGAACGGCTCGAAGCGCTCGGCGCCGTCGTCGTGCCGGAGGAGCGTGCCACGCCGGAGTATCTCGGCCAATACGTCAAGAGCGAGATCGATAAGTGGGCCGCTCCAATCAAAGCGAGTGGCGTGACGGTCGAGTGAAGCAGCGCGCGGCCCGGCCCAACGTGCTTATTCCAGTTCGATCTCGCCTTTGACCTCGTGCGAAAGGCCGACTCCGCTGAGCGTAACTGTGGCCGTGGCGGGAATCCTCTCGTTGCCCTTGACCCTGCCCTCCGCTATGGCCTGGCGCACCGCCTTCTCGATCTCGCGCTGGGCGCTCACGCCCAGGGTCTTGAGGAATTTGCGAATGCTGCGGTTGAAGACGTCCTCGTTCATGATCGCCTCCTTTGCGCCATTATACGCCTGAGCGGCCGCCGTCGAATCGCCCCCGTTTGAGCCGCGGATTGCGCGAACAATTCCCTATTTGCGTCAATGTGAAGACATCACATCGGGTACGTATATGCGAGCCCGCATTGACCAATTGGGGGGATCGATGCCTACGCCACGCAGATTGGCAATTCTATTAGCCGGCGCCGCGGTGCTGGCCAGCCTGTCCGCGATCCCGGTACAGGCCTGCGATAATGATCGCTACCCGTGCCCGGTCGTCGCACAGCCCGAGACCCCGGCTAAATCATCGGTAACATCGCGCAAGAAAACGACGCACACGGCACGTCAGGAAAAGGCGCGCGCGAAGAGTGAAGCGCAAGCCGTACCGTCGGTTTCGAGAGATGGGGCCCATCGGCAGGGGCAAGCGGCTGTTTCCAGCAGCAAGAGAGCGGCTAATCCCGCATCTGCATCAACCCTGAATGAGCAGATTGATGGCAAGGAAAGCCAGGTGTCCGCGGCGGCGGCGGCTTGGCTCGTTAGCGCCAATGCCGGGGAGCCTGCGGCGGAGTCAGCAGTCGGTGATGACGCTGCCGCGGCCGCTCCCGCAAGTACGGTGCAATTGGTGGATCCCCACCAGCCCAACGAACTCGACCTTGCGGCAGCTTCCCCGCCACCAGCTCAGTCCAGTTGGCTCAGTTCTCTCCTCGCAACTTTGGGTGCAGCCCTCGCCGCAGCCTCTGCTCTGCGCTTCATCGTCTGAAGCGGTCCCCTGCTTGCGAGGCTTCGTTAGCGTGCTCCTGCTTGACAAATGTTCCTGTTATGTTCTTCATGGCAGCCAAGGAGCGCAGGGCTGGCGATGCCGATTTTCACCCCTCATCAAGATGCCGCCCTGAGGGCGGCCTCGGCATGGCTCAAAGCGGCGCGCGGACGCCGCTCCATCTTCCGCTTGTTCGGTTACGCTGGGACCGGCAAAACCACGCTCGCCGCCGAAAGTATTGACGGCAAGGTCCTGTTCGCCGCCTTCACTGGCAAGGCGGCGTGCGTGATGCGCAGCAAGGGCTGTCAAGGCGCCACCACCATCCACAGCCTCATCTACAAGGCGCGCGACAGCGGTCAGGAGACCCCGACCTTCGAACTTTGGGACGAGGCGCCCGCGTCCAAGGCAAAGCTCATCATCATCGACGAATGCTCGATGGTCGACGCCGAACTCGCCCGCGACCTGATGTCGTTCGGCGTGCCGCTATTGGTGCTCGGTGATCCCGCACAACTGCCGCCGATCCAAGGCGGCGGGTTTTTCACCGGTACGGAACCTGACGCCATGCTCACCGAAGTGCATCGGCAGGCCCAGGATGATCCGATTGTGCGGCTGTCGATGATGATCCGCGCGGGCAACACGCTGCGGGAAGGGCGTTATGGGGAGAGTGCGGTGGTGCGCCGCGAGGCGGTGGACCCTGCGCGCGTGATCGCGGCCGACCAAATTCTTGTCGGCCGCAATGCTACGCGTCGCGCCTACAACGCGCGCTTGCGGCAGCGTCGCGGCTTTGCCGATCCACTGCCGATAACGGGCGACAAGCTCGTTTGCCTGCGCAACAACCGCCGCAAGGGCTTATTCAATGGGGGCCTGTGGGTGGTTAGTGAATGCCCGAAAAGACGGCGGCAAATTCTCCGCATGCGGCTCAGGCCAGACGAGGAGATCGGCGGGCGGACGACAAAGGTGTCGGTCCGTCCGGAATGCTTCACCGGCACCATCGAGCAGTTGGACTGGCCCGCGCGCAAACCCTATGACGAGTTCGACTTCGGCTACGTCCTCACCGTTCACAAGGCGCAAGGTTCGCAATGGGATGACGTGGTGCTGTTCGACGAGTCAGGCGCGTTCCCAGAGAGCCGCGACCGCTGGTTGTATACGGGCGTAACCCGGGCGGCGAAGCGGCTCACCCTGGTCGTGTGACGAGTTTCACTTCTTTTGCCCCTCCACCTCGCGCACCGGGGTCTCCGGAATCAGGCCGGCTTGCCGCCGCGCGAAGGTCTCCTTCCCATTTTGCGGCCACTGGCCGGCAATGGCACGCTGTGCATAGAGGTCCCAGGTCGCCGACCAATCACCGAGCGAATAGCCGTGCCATGGCGCTTGCGGCGTCAATGCGGGTAATTCGAGCTCCTGCCAAATCGTGCGCGCCCGCTCCATGAATTCCCGCGCGGGCAAGGCAAGCGGCGGCGCTGAATGTTTGAGCGTCGCGTCGATGAGGATGGCCGAATCCTCCTCCCGCGGAGCGGATTTTGGACCATGGCCGGCGGAGCGATGGGGAGCGATATGTACATCTTCCGTTGGCTTCGAGCGGTATGCGAGCGACCAGAACACCGCATCGGCGTTTGTCGGATCGATATCCTCGCTCACCGCAATGCAGACCTTCCCGCAATCGGGGAGGAGCGTCGCGGCGCCGTGCAAACCCCGCCAGATTTCGGTGCGGGGTGTACCGTGCGCGTACTGCACAAAGAGGATCTTGCGCAAGTTCGACAACGGCTCGTGCATAGCCACCCGACGAACCTCTTTGATTCCTAGATGCTGTCGCAGATGAGCCAAGAACAACGGCTCCATGGCTACCTTCTTGAGCACGCTCGATTCGCTCGGCGTCACCTGACTGATGATCGAGGCGAACACCGGCGAGCGCCTTTGCGTGATCGCAGTCACGCGCATGGACATGTTGAAATCCTCGAGCGCGATATGGCCGTGACTTTCGCCGAACGGACCTTCCGGCTCCAGTAGATCGGCATCGACCAGCCCTTCGACCACGATTTCAGCGTCGGCCGGCACGTTGAGATCGACGGTGACCGCTTTCGCCATACGCATCGGCGCGCCCGCAAGCGCGCCCGCCACCGCCATTTCATCCAAATCGACGGCGAGCTTCATTCCGCCCGTGAACATCGCAACCGGCGCACAGCCGATGACGATAGCGCACGGCATCGGCTCCCCGAGCCGGTTGTGCTTCTTCCAATGCAGATATCCGCCGGCGCCCCCAATCCGCGCGGCCATGCGCACGCCCAGTCTGTCCGGCGCCTTCAGGGCCGCACGATATGTTCCCGTGTTCTGAATACCCGTTTCAGGATCGCGCGTGACGCACAGCGTCGCCGTCAGGTAGGGAGCTGCGTCGAAGCCTGGCGTCGAAATCGGCACGGGCAGGCCCGCCAAGCCCTGGCCGCTGCCACGCAGTTCCTCGCCCGTGATCACGACCGCTTGGCACGCCGGCGAATCGATGAGGACCGGTGGAATCGGGCTTGCGATCGCGCGCATCCAGGATGCCTCGATCTCCTCGACGGGACGCCCCATACCGACGGCGTAGATCTGCGGCGAGGCGGCGAGCGCGCCGACGGCGACTGGAATGTCGTAGCGATGACCGGACGAATCGATCACGTTGGTGAATAAGAACGCGCGCCGCTGATCCTCCTTCAACCCGCCCTGGAATTGCCAACGCACCAATGGATGCAACTCGGTGTCCTTGTTGATCGGACGATCGACGCGCAACAGCAGCCCCCGCGCCTTAAGCGCGGCGAGGTGTGATTGGAAATCAAGCGGCGGTCCTGTCTCCGCCTTTCGTGCGGAGCGATGCGCATCGGCTCCCACGTCGAGCATAGCTACAGCCTCATCGTTTGCGCGCTTACCGTACGATCTCTCACGAGTGCAATGCAATGTGTTCGGCGTATCGTGGGCTTCGCGTTGCGGTTTTGGGAGACGGCCGAACATGGGCGCTGACCGCGCGTACGGCCCGCCCCGATATTCCCAAGGTGGCGCCATTTCGTTTGTCTTCGGGAGTTCCCAACGCGTTCTATTGCTAGGACGCAGCCGTCCAACCGTCCTATATAGATTCCGCAGTCATTTGGAATGGAGGCTCTCCGATGCGAGGGAATGGACGGCGCCTGCGCTCGCAATTGTGGTTCGACAATCCGGACAATCCGGGCATGACTGCCCTTTACCTCGAGCGCTACCTCAATTTCGGGCTGACGAAGCAAGAACTCACATGCGGCAAGCCCATCATTGGCATTGCCCAGAGCGGTTCGGACCTCTCGCCTTGCAACCGGCATCATCTCGAACTCGCCAAGCGGATCCGCGAAGGGATTCGCGATGCCGGCGGGATTGGCTTCGAGTTTCCCATGCACCCTATGCAAGAGACTGGCAAGCGCCCGACCGCCGCGGTTGACCGCAATCTAGCGTATCTGGGCCTCGTTGAGGTGCTGTTCGGCTATCCGCTCGATGGTGTCGTGCTCACCACTGGCTGCGACAAGACCACTCCGGCGGCCATTATGGCGGCCGCAACCGTCAATACGCCGGCGATCGTGCTCTCGGGTGGGCCGATGCTCAACGGCTGGTGGAAGGGCGAACGCGCCGGATCCGGCACCGTCGTGTGGTGGGCGCGCCAGCAGCACGCCGCTGGCCGCATGGAGTACCAGGAATTTTTGGATCTTGTCGCGTCCTCGGCGCCATCGATCGGCCATTGCAACACCATGGGCACCGCCTCCACCATGAATGCGCTCGCCGAAGCGCTCGGACTCTCGCTACCTGGCTGCGCCGCCATTCCCGCGCCTTACCGGGAACGCGGGCAAATCGCCTACGAGACCGGACGGCGGGCCGTTGAGATCGTACGCGAGGATCTGAAACCGTCCGACATTCTCACCCGCGACGCGTTCGAGAACGCGATTGTTGCGTGCTCCGCCATCGGCGGTTCGAGCAATGCACCGATCCACATCAACGCCATCGCCCGTCACGTTGGCGTTAAACTCTCAATGGAGGACTGGG
>Ga0137377_10002237_pt1 | contig 14283 bp, 10 predicted proteins | sample SagtaG_22_FD_104815 | JGI IMG/M metagenome (GOLD analysis project Ga0137377, IMG submission 104815) | Vadose zone soil microbial communities from Sagehorn Ranch, Mendocino, California, USA - Sage2_L_40_16 metaG | ecosystem: Environmental > Terrestrial > Soil > Vadose zone | place: USA... | reverse complement strand
TGGTTTGTCAAGTTTAGGAATTAAATCGACCGCAATCATGTCGTTTAGTATCTCAGAATGGAGGGAGATTCCCAAAAGAAAGCAAGCTCTACCTAATATCACGTACTGCCACGAGCTCGTGGCAGTACGTGATATCGGCCTAAAATAGTGAAATCGCTCTGGTTTTGCGACAATATATGTCGATATATATCCTAAAATATTGCAATAAAAGACAAGATGTAGTACACTTGAAGAGTGTAATGAGGGTATGATAGGGAAAATGCGCAAGCTCTGGTAGCCGTAGAGAAAGAAAGTAGGAAGCAGCCGATGGTAATTGGTGATCTCATCCAGCATGTGATGTCCTACACCGGTTTGTCTGAAACGGAAATGGTATTGACCTCCGCTTACGAGATAGCAGAGAGGGTTCATCGTGGTTTTCTGCGCCTGAGCGGAGATCCCGCGATTACCCATCCTTTGGCGGTAGCAGCGATCCTTGCGGAGTGGCACGCACCGCTTCCGGTGGTGGCTACAGGCTTACTTCACGATATTCATAGTCCCGATTATTCTCATGGGTATGATCTTAATGAAGTTAAGCTAAGGCTTGGAGAGGATATTAGCAGAATCTTGAGGGCAGTCATTAGCCTGAATAGCTTTGTGCGACAGATTGAGAAGGATTTCGATAGAGAAGGTGAAGTCGAAATTAGCCTGCGCTATATGATATCGGTATTACACGAGGAACCGGATGCGGTCGTCATCAAATTAGCGGATCGCCTGCACAATTTGCAAACAATTATGGCACTCAGCCGCTATTATCAGGAACGCACGGCCCGTATAGGTTTTAACGTGCTCACTCCACTTGCTGATCAACTTGGTTTGGGTATGGTGAAGCGGTTGTTGGAGGATTACAGCTTTGAGGTGCTCAACCCTACAGAGTACCGGAAGATTAAACAACAATACGCGAATGCGGATGCTTACCTGGATATACAGAGTGTGCGTGATGAATTATTGCAGGCATTCGCAGAGCAGAGATTGCAGCACGAAGTGCGCTGGCAACCAGCTTCGCTCTATACGTTACATCGTCGCCAGGTTGAGCGAAGCGCGAAGCATAGCAAATCTCTGCGAGCCGAACCTACGCCGTTAAAATCGGTAGACACCGGGTGGTTTATCATCCTGACAAGGACAGAAGGGGAGTGTTACCAGGCATTAGGGCTTGTTCACAAGCTTTACCAACCGGTGAAAGGGCAGTTCAGGGATTTGATAGCTGTTGGCAAAGAGAATGGCTATCGCGCTCTCCATACCGAAGCCAGGCATAGTTCAGGCGATGGGTTACACATCTTCATTCGCACGCATGATATGGATATGATCGCCGAACGCGGCATCACAGCTCGCTGGTGGAACGTGCCGGAAACGCCTCTCCCCCATTTATCGGGAAAAAGCAAGCCTATTGATGGAGAAATTCAAGTGTTTACCTCTGATAGTGAGATAAAGTACTTGCCACGCGGCGCGACGGTGCTTGACTTCGCATACAATGTTCATACCGAAGTAGGACATAGTTGTGCGGGGGCATTAGTGAACGGTGAACCGGCCGATGCATTTCACTGCTTGCAAAATGGTGATCGGGTCGAGATTATCAAAGGTGGGGCAGACACACAGCCCGGCCTGGACTGGTTGAATCATGTGCGAACCTCCCCGGCTTCGAGCGCCATCAGGCAATGGCTGATGCAACACCTTCATAGCGCTATGCTCGAACGTGGGCGCGTCTTGCTCAATCAACAGCTACAACCATTTGGTTTGAACTCGACAGATCCCCAGGTGAGCGAATTGCTCAATCGAGTCGCGGCAAAAGAGGCAATGGTGAGTCAAGAAGATCTCCTGGCGGCTATCGGCGTTGGTCGCATTGACGCTCATAAACTCGTTGACCAGCTCAAGTCGATGCGTCTGGGAACAGCGCATCTTTCTAGCGATGCTGTAACCTCCTTGAGCGTTCGCGTTATGTCTTCCGAAGAGGCATCATTGTTACCGGCATTTGCTCGCTGCTGCCGTCCTGTGCCTTTTGATGAGATTGTGGCCTTTCGTAGCAATGACAGGCTGATTGTGCATAAGCGCACTTGCTCAAAGATCAAAGAGCTAGAGAGACCTATCCCGGTTGAATGGGATTCTGACCCCCCTGAGTTGCATTTTGTGGCTGTTGTGGAGGCATTGAATCGCCCCGGCCTCGCCCAGGACCTGACTACGGTTATTTCGCAATCTGGACTTGATATGAGTAGCTTTACAGCATACAAGCGCCCTGATGGCGTGATGGCGGAATCGCACATTAATCGTGGGAAGACGACGGCTACGCAGCGTGACCGTGTGCGGAAGGCGTTGGAGTCTGTCCCCTACGTAACCAGTGTAGAGGTCATTCCCTCCTCGTTGTTCGTATCCCTTGCGCAGCAGCCTTCAGAGTCTCCCTCATACCGATCTAATCCCTACAGTCCTGGCGTGGCTAAGGGCCATCGCTTCTACGGACGCGGGCTTGAGTGTGAACACATTATGACCTATCTTTGCGATCATTTCCAGAATCATGCTGTCCTTTTGTGGGGACAGAAACGTATCGGGAAAACTTCCCTGGTCGTTCGCCTACAAGAGCAAGCTCAAGGGAGGTTTTTACCAGTCTATATCGATATGCAAGCGGTGAAAGATGGTACAAGCACCCAATTTCTGCACCAGCTCATGAACCGCATCTCACTAGCTCTAAGAGAAAACAATACATCACAGGATATCAGCGCACCTGCTTTCAATCGTCTGAAAAGAGATCCGCTTGGCTACTTTGATACCTACCTGTCGCAGGTTCAACAGGTAGTGGAGCATTGTCCCCTTGTGATCATTTTAGATGAATTTCAATGTCTTTGTGACTTGCAAGAGAAAGCAGTAAGTCGCGAAGCCATTTTCAGCCGTTTGCGTAGTCAATCTTTACATGGGCACGGTGTTCACCTGGTACTCAGTGGCGGCGGCTTGATGAGCCAGTTACTGGAACAAACAGGCATCGTTTCATTGTTCAATATTACTCACGATGAGAAATTAGGTACACTAGAGATGGAAGCGGCGCGCCAGTTGATCAAAGATGGGTTAACCAAAGTGGGAGGTATTGCCGATCTCGCCATTGACTTCTTGTTCCTGGTCACAGCAGGCCACCCATACTATCTCCAGTTGCTTTGCTCCCATCTTTATGAGCAGGCGCATGAGCAGAGAGCGAAAATCACTCGCGACTTTGCCGCCTCTTGTATTCATAACTGGCTCGAGAAAGCGGACAATAGTCGTTTTCAACACTTTTGGGAAGGATTTGATAGGGACAGTGCTCGGAGAAATAAGCTGATTTTGAGCGCGATAGCCGATCTTAGGGGTCAAAATGACGAAGTTGAGTATGAGAAACTGGTCGCAGTCACTGGTAATCTTGTGCCGGAACGTGAAATCGTGCGAACGCTTGACGATTTGACCAATCTTGGTGTACTCAAGCATGTTCACTCTCGTTATACCATTGAGGTGAAACTATTCACCCACTGGTTACGACAGCACTGGCCGCTCACTTTAACTATGAGAGAAGGTGGTTGGGCATGAACTCATTTTTTTCACCTTTCACCAATCTATTTACTCGCTCCGAATTCTGGGGCCGCGAGAAAGAACTAAGCATCATTTGGGGTCGTTTGCTGAGTAAGCCTCCACAATCTGTTGTAATCATTGGTGAACCTTACATGGGCAAAACCAGGCTCGTAAAGCATCTGACAGAATCTCCCCTGGTTGATGAGAGGGGAAAAGGGTATGATTTTACATTTATCTATCTTGATTGCAAACGCTATATTGAGTTGGTAGAGGACTGGCACCCTAAAACTCTGGCGGATCAAGAGCAATCTTTGGAACATCATCAAAGGGATATGGGCAATTTTGCTGCTGCCCAGTTCTGGTGGGATTTGTACAATATGCTGCCGAGAACCTTGCAAGAAGACGAGCCATTTCCTGAACCCAGGATAAACGAAGATGATGCTTTGTTACTTGACATTACTTATGAAATCAGTTTAGCCGTGGAAAAATGGGTACGGAGTCACAGCAAACCGATAGTCTTCATCCTCGATAATTTCGAGGGGGTGGCGCATCTTCCTTTACGTAATAGCCATCGCCTGCGCTCTTTGGGGGATAACTGCGGGTTCGTGTTAACCAGCCGATATTCTCTCTATGTTCTTTATAATTATCACCAGGAAAGCTGGGCACAACCTTCACCGTTCTATAATATCTTTTCAGATACTATCTACCTTGGCTTATTATCAGAACAAGAGGTAAGTAGATACCTGGAGTGGGCTGCTCAGGAAGCTGAAAAGTCAGGAAGCCATTGGAACGCGCAGGATATAGCATTTATCCGCAAGAGGGCCGGCCACCACCCAGAATTGCTTCGCATTACCTGTGTTCGTATGTTTGAGGAACGCTGGTTGTCTCAGTCTTCTTCAGAAGCCGAGTCTAACGAGCAAGATTATAAATTTCTTGCATTGCGTCTTGTTCAAGATGGCTGCACTCTTTGTAAACGACTTTGGGAGGGATTGACTAATCCGGAGTTGTATGGCCTGGTAGGTTCGCCAGGCACCACCAAAAAAGAGGATTCTCGTGTTTTATCGCCATATCAATCAACCTTGATAGACATTGCTCATGGACGTATAGCAACTGATACACACATCCTGTTTGGGTTGGAGCAGCGCGGCTTGATCGAGAGTGCCTACGAAAAGTGGCGTATCTTCTCCGAAGTCATGCAACAGTTTGTGCTCATGCAAGAGGAAGCAATAGACCAGGCCAATACCGATACACTAACGGCTATAAACGCTTCATTTTCATATACCTCTGCCGAACGAGACGATGAACATTCCCTGACATACACAGAGGGTAAGGTATACGATTATCTCAAGGCCCACCTGGACGACGTCTGTGATAAAGCAGAAATCATGCAGGCGGTTTGGGGAGAGGACAATATGCCGTCTAATAGCGCCTTGCAGAAAATCATCGAACGCATTCGCGAAAAGATCGAGGATGATCCAGATAGCCCTTTTAAGCTGATTGCCGTACGCGGTCGAGGCTATATGCTGCGGAGAGCTTTATAAGTATTCCCGCAGCATATTAATCTTCATACCCTCACGCCAACAGTGCGTAACGACTCCAGACGATTCTCGGCGACCTCCAGGAATGCTCGTCCTAGTTTAGGTTCACAGTCATATAAGATACTGATCCCAGTTCCGACGATTGCTTTTTCCATGACGTAATAGTCCAGCACTCCGCGTGCGATCTCATTGTCCTGGTTTGTTTGCTGTAAATAGCAATCAATCATCTCGTCTACGAGATCTGGGGACTGAGTGCGCGCCTGGACATCAGCGATCAGCATAGCGAAGTCACTCAAAATGTCGATGTGGTTATACATATGATTGAAGTCAATCGCATCCAGGAGATTAAATGTCCATGGTTGTTCGCCAGCGCTGCCATTAGAGGCTATCCAGATGTGAGGTGACTTGATATCTCCATGGCAAAGCTTAATATATCCTCCAGAGACACGCACGTGAAAATACCGGTGATAGCACTCCTGCAAAACCACCTCCTGAAATGTTTTTTTCACCTCGATGGCCCTCTGGGCAAGTTCCTTGCGATCATCCCAATCGCTCTCATTGCAGCGGCTAACCAGGAAATCAAGCAACTCGAGGTTATGTTTCAGCTTATGCATGAGATAATCGTAACTGCCCCAACGTATGCTCTCTGCTGTGGATACATCAAAGACCTTATGATTATGGATGTCGGCAATATACTGAACAAGGGGAATTAAACTGTCAATTCCACTCAGCTCAAGCTGGTAATCAAGTCGGGTTTCCTGGTCTTGAGGTTTCATCAGAAGAACATACTCAGTATCTGCATCGAATAACTTTTGCGTTGGATACTCCATCACTTCGCCAATGCGGACGGTTCCTTGTAATAGATCGAGATGATACACAGGAGCGAGACCAAGATAAAGTTCTGGGGTGAAGACGCGGTTGCGTTGTAAAGCTTCTAGCAAGCATTGCTGTCGCTTACCCAGCGTCTCCAGACTATAGCGCGTATCTTGATAATCCCGCAGCATCTTTATCACGAGTTCCTCTCCTGTTCCCTCATGCCAGACGAGGAAAAGCAACGCTGACAGTGACTTATGCCAGTCTTTGATCTCCCAATCTGTGTAGTGTAATGGGTCCCTGAAAAACTCAGCGGAGATATGTGGAGATGGCAATGGTTCGCAGAGACGCTCAAGAGGAGGCGTTGACACACTACGAAGTACAATCATATTCTACAGCTCGATTCTACAAAAAATAAAAACATGATAAACCGTGCGAAAATTGAAGACCGGGGATGTCATAACAGAGATGTGTTCTTCCCTAACCAGAAAAATAAAAAAAACTGATCACCTGTGGTAGTTTCGGGAAAACCCCTCCAAATAATATATACTCAATAATACTATTGTATTCGGCTATTTTGGAGAATTGGTTGAGATCAAGTTAAGAATTGGTTGTTTTTCCAGGACTAATGCACCATTTAGCACATAAATTCGATGATACGGTGAAGAAACCTTAACCTGCTCATGGTGTATTCCGAGGGGTTGGTATTGGACTACTAAACAGTTATTTATTACTGATACCCATCAGAGAGAGTACCTATCTCCTCTTCACCATAACCCTCACCTCACCCACAGGCCGCAATGTCAGGTGATGGATCGGATCAGGTACGATGGTCTGGCCAGGGACCAGGGAAAAGCTGACGCGCTGGGCGAGGGTGGCAAGTAAGAGCTGGCCCTCCATCATAGCGAAGTACATGCCGATGCAGATGCGTGGGCCGGCGCCGAATGGCAGATAGGCATAACGGGGAAGCTGCTTCTCCCGCTCAGGTGTGAAACGCTCGGGATCAAATTTCTCCGGTTCCGGGAAGAAGTCCTCTCGACGGTGCAGAGTGTACGGAGCGAGCAGGACGACCCAGCCTTTGGGGACGCGGTAGCCATCGATCTCGACCTCGCGCAAGGCGCGTCTGGCCAACAGGTATGCAGGAGGGTAGAGCCGCAGCGCTTCCTTGAAGACTTGCAGGCAATAGGGCAAATGCGCCAGGTCGTTATACGTTGGTGTGCGCCCCTGCAAGACGCTATCGACTTCCTGTTGTACTTTCTGATACATCTCTGGATGCTGGCAGAGCAGATACCAGATCCAGGAGAGAGTGGTGGCGGTTGTTTCATGACCTGCGCCAAAGAGGATCATGCACTCGGCCATCAACTGCTCATCGCTCATGGGTTGGCCATCTTCATCTCTGGCTTGCAGCAGGATAGAGAGGAAGTCATTGCGCTCGGTCTGGTTGTTGCGCCGCTCGTCAATGAAGCGTTGAATACGGTTGCGCAACACCTGTATGGCTTTGCGCGTGCGACGATTGTGCGGCGTCGGCCAACTATATGGCGGTGGTAACAGTCTCGAGGAGGCATGCGCAACATATTCAGTGGCGACGGTCATGGCTGCGCCGAGTTCATCGGTTTCGGTGAAGACGTCGGCATCAAAAAGCGCTTTGCCGATAACGCTCATGGTGACATTAGTCATGTGCCGATTGACGTCAATGGTGGCGCCATCAGGCCAGGTCTGCTGGATGTGCTCGCCGTAATGCCCCATGATATCAGCATAGCTGGCAATATGACGTGGCTGGAAAGATGGGGCCATGAGCTTGCGCTGGTGGCGGTGGAAATCGCCTTCGCTACTAAAGATGCCATCACCGATTACAGGACGAAAGATGTTGTGAACTGCCAGGCCTTTGTCGAAGTCATAAGCATGTTCGACCAGAATGCTCTGAACGTGCTCTGGCCTGTTGAATAGAATAGCAGGGAACGGTCCAAAATGCATGCCGCAGACGTCGCCTTCGCGCGCCATGCGTTGCAAGAGGCCCAGGCGATCTTTGCGATAGTTGGGCAAGTTCCCGACAAGCGGATACCCACTCATGAAGTGAAACGTTTTTGGAGTATGGATGTTTGTTTCGACTTGAGTTGCCATGGTATGTTCCTCATAGTGTTTGTTACTATTGTACCATGCTGAGGCTGAGTATTGCTCCATCAAAAGGGGGGAGTGTGGTGTAGACGCTGTAGTGGCTACGAGAGCGCCCAACCCCTTGACAACTTGCGATATATCGTTATAATTATTAACATAATACGATATATCGTTAAGAATGCAGAAAGGAGCATCTTATATGTTTGGCAAAAGATTTGCCTATCAGTATTCAGGTTATGGAGAAGAGCAAGGAGCGCCGCCATGGCGACGCCATCGAGGGCATCATGCTCGTTTCTCTGGCATGCGTCACGGACATGGACCATTCGGTCATCCTCAGAATAGATGGGGAGGGAATTGGACACCTCCATGGTTACAGGAGGAATGGCGAGGGCCTCGTTTCTTTGGTATGCGTAGAGGTCGCGGACCATTTGGTCCAGGAGGGCCTTTCGGACCTGGTGGAGAGGGTGGACGCTTTTTTGGACGTGGCGACATGAAATTCGCGCTGCTGGAGCTTTTACAAGAACGACCGATGCATGGATATGAAATGATGAAGGCGTTGGAAGATAAAACCGGCGGTTTCTATACACCTAGCCCTGGCTCAATTTACCCCACATTGCAAATGTTGGAAGACACAGGTATGGTAACTGCTAATGAGGTCGAAGGGAAAAAGGTTTATAGTATCACAGACGCCGGGCGCGCCTCACTTGCAGAGCGACAACGTAATCAAGAGGGATTCGCTGGGCCACCCTGGATGCGCTGGCGTGGACACGGTGGGCATGGTCCGAAGCCGGAAATGCAAGCATTGAGAAGCGAGGTTGCAGAGACAGCTCGTTTGCTTGCAATTGCCGGTAGAATGTCGTTACAAGATCCTGAAAAACTGGCACGCCTGCGCAGTGTCATCGAGCGTACTCGTAACGAGTTAAATACGCTGATCTATGGTGATAGTTCGCAGCAGGAACAACCAGTCTAAGCGGAGCAACCTGCAACCGATTAGACGAGAGAAAAAGTAGTACGGCGTTGTTTTGTAGTGGTTATGCGCCACTACAAAACAACGCCATATTTCGTTCGTATGTATTATCTTGTGTACACAAAGCAATTAGGCTATACTTTACGCAACGGGAATCGCTCCGCTACTTTGTGGGCGCGGTGGCGGAGAGGTAAGATGTCCCGTTGTCTTTTAAGTAAAACCCTTACCACCTTCCTCCCAATTGCTTTGATGCAGCAAAATTCCTCTATCTTTTAACAACTGGATATGATATAATAGTCCGGCTTTTACCGAAGGGAGGTAATACCACAATGCTCAAGCAACCTGATACTGAGTTATTGGTCTATCGCGCTCGCCTCTGGATGGAAGAAGGGCAAAATGAGCTAGCTTTAACCGCGCTCGGAGAAATCCAAACAGACGACCCAGAACAATTACGTCAAATTGCCTATTTGTCTGCATGGTGTCACACTCGATTAGAACATTGGACGGAAGCTCTACGCTTGCTATCTCCTCTGTATACTCCTGGTAGTATAGAAGAAGACTGGAATAATGCAAATCATAACGAGCGGGAACGTCGTGCATTCTACCTCCTCTGTCTTGGCAACGCTGCTGTTCAACTGAATCGCTTCGAGGAAGCTTCTCAGCACTATACTCAGTGCCTCAAATTGCTGAGCGAACGACGCGTGAATCTGCCGAAAGTACGCATTAAAGCACGCTATTCGCTGGGTATGACATATATCGCGAGTGGCTTCTATGCACTGGCTATCCAGCACTATGAAGAGGCGTTACGCTTATGCAAGGACGATCCCAATCACGAGGATCTGCCTGATATGTATTATGGACTCTGTGATGCCTATCGACATTTGGGAAAATTTGAAATCGCCTATACGTACGGTGTAAAGGCACTTGAACTGTACGAAAAAAGAGGAAAGCGTTCGATGGAAGGACGCATCCATAATGTGCTTGGCCGTATTTGTTACCAGATGCGCGAATACCGTGAAGCGACTGATCATTACATGGAATGCCTTTCCATAGCCACTTTAGAAAACAACCAGGTTATGAAGACGGTGAATTTTACAGCTCTGGCAGACCTGCGTTTAGCGGAGTATCGCCTGGAAGAGGCGCAACGCTATTGCCAGCGTGCACTAGAAGCTGCGGAGGGGGTACATGACGAACTTTACCTGGGTTTGATGTATCTCATTTGCGGGAAGGTGACACTGGCAGAGAGCGAACAAGCGGAGGGGGTGAAGCACGAAAGACTGTTTGAAGAGGCGAGGGAATTATTTGAAAAAGCAAAAGAACATCTTTCCCAGACACAAGCCAGGACCTTTCTTGCTGAAGTGTATGGCAGATTGGCTCAGATGCTTGAAATGTCAGGGCAACCCCAGGAGGCCATCTTATATTGGAAAACCGCTTATCAATCGCTCTCCGGCCTGGAAGGACAAAGTATGGATTAATACGAATTATTCAAGCCGATCCGCTTTTGCAATTCAGTTGAAACACTATATGGGTCACGTTCTCTTGTGATGATATCCTCCAATATCTTTTGCCACTCATCTTCGGTCACCGCGGTTCTCAACGCATTGATTACTGAATGGACCACCAGCGCTTCCACTTCACTATGCACTTGACGCTGTGCCCGATTTGCAAGCATGCCACTTTCCACCAGGTATTGATGATGTTGCTCAATGGCATCCACCAACTGGGTAATGCCCTGATCCTTGATGGCAGAAGTTTTCAAAACCGGAATACGCCAGTAGGGTTTCGATTTATCGTGCAGGCGTCGATTGGGATCGAGACTCAGTAACATTGCCAATTCTGCAACCGTCTGGTCTGCGCCTGGTTTATCGGCTTTACTGACCACAAAAATATCTGCAATTTCAAGAATACCAGCTTTGATGGCCTGCACTTCGTCGCCCATGCCAGGGGCGCTCACTACCAGCACCGTCTGTGCTGCGCGCATCACCTCAACTTCTGCCTGCCCGGTTCCTATAGTCTCAATGATAATGGGATCATAGCCTGCCGCATCCATTGCTCGCACAACATCGCGGGTTGAAGCGGAGAGACCACCCAGGCTACCCCGGCTTGCCATACTGCGAATAAAGACATGAGGATCACCAGCCAACTCCATCATACGAATGCGATCACCCAAAATAGCCCCACCAGTAAAGGGGCTGGTGGGATCAACTGCAACAACGCCGATCTTACGATCCCGTCGACGGAGTTCTCGCACAAGATGCGTTACTAAGGTGCTCTTGCCCGCGCCTGGCGGACCTGTTACGCCAATGATATGAGCACGACCAGCATACTGATGCAACTCAGCCAGGTAACGACATGCCTGTGGCGCTTCATTTTCTATCAGTGTAACCATGCGAGCAAGGGCACGGCGATCCCCACTGAGCAACCGTTCAGCGATATTCTGCAAGGCGCACCTATACGTCTGCGGTCAGGCGGTCAGCCTGTATATTGGCTCGCACAAATTCAATAATCTCATCCGTTGAGGTGCCTGGCCCAAAGCATCCTTTGATGCCCATTGCTTTAATTGCAGGCAGATCTTCATCGGGTAAAATGCCTCCAGCAGCGACCAGTACATCATCCACACCATTTTGTTCCAGGAGTTCCATCACTTTGGGGAAGATCGCCATATGCGCCCCAGAGAGAATGCTCATCAAAATAGCATCCACATCTTCCTGGATAGCCGCTTCGACGATCATTTCGGGGGTCTGGCGTATACCTGTATAGATTACTTCCATGCCAGCGTCACGGAGGGCACGGGCAATGACTTTTGCGCCGCGATCATGCCCATCCAGGCCTGGTTTAGCGACCAAAACACGAACTGGGCGGGTATCAGCCATATTTTATGACTCCTTTGTCAGTAAAGCAACCTGGTAAGACAGAATCATAGAGCGCACATATAGCACGCTCCTGTTCTTCGTACATGCTCATGATATGTTCATTCCATTCTACAACGGGGCCTGAGCGGCTGCAAGCATGCTCTATTGATTTGGCGCACTCGATGATCTGCTGTTGATGCTCCTCCTTGACTATAGGAACGGGCAAGCTGGCTAAGACACGCTGTTCTATTTGCGGCTGTACCCATTTGTACGCAGTGTGTAAGACGTAGACATATTCACGTAGCAAACGCGAATTGAGCAATGCCAGGAAAAAATAGAGTTGATCAGGACTCACATGTTCATTGCGCGGATAGAGTAAATAAAGGGTTTGCAAAGCTATATACCCTTGTAAATCCAGAGCTGCCTGTAAGCGATCAGTGCTTTTGACAACTAGCAACTTCGGAGATAGATAACGTTGCAGTGGTTTAGTGATGGCTTCGCGAGCAATCTGGCAGCTAGCTATGGGGGGGCTATAAGGTTGGACATCGATCCCACCACGTAATACTGGATAGTTTGTAGGTGAACCGGCGTTGTGGAGGGATGCAAGAGCATCAGGGCGGGGGCAAGGGCGAGCGCAAAGGTCCAGGCGGGAGTAAGCGCAAGGGTCCGGGCGGGGGCAAGGGCGACCGCAAGCGCAAGGGCGAGCGCAAAGGTCCGGGCGGGGGCAAGCCCCGCCCCTACATATTGTGTTCGTTGATAAGTCGGTGTCGAGGGGGGAGGAAATGTTTTGGGTATATGGGCTTTCGCGGCCAAGTTCCTCCCCACGCGAAATCGTTAAGAAGTCACTCAGGGGGGCAAGGCGGTGCTTATTGGCAGGAGTTTCTTCGAGGCGTGTTCGTAAGCCTTCGAGAGCAGCACCTCGTCCCTGGTTTAAAAGATAACGAAATTCGGCACCGGGCTGACGGCTGAATAGGGATTGTTGTACCTGGTGTTGTGAAGCGAAGGAGAAATTTGATTGCCAACGTCCCCGTATCCATGAAACGTGGTGCATAGGCTGTGGAGGGCACCTCTGGGCAACAATTACGACTGCGCCCACATCTGCAGCAAATACATCCGAAAAATGCCAGAGATGATGTAGGGTGACTTCTTCTAACAAGCGCGCACGTTCTCTTGCAGCATTAGCACGCGCCAAAAGTGGATCAGGAAGAACCAGGCCTATCCAACACCTGGACGTACTATCTGGAGGGCCAAATTCAAAAAAAGCAGGTAGCTATCCGCCTGGCCACGCTGCTGCGCAAAACAATAGCCGCTGAGGTCATTATTTTTCGCTGCTAGATAGGGAGGATTGGCAATAAATAGATCGACGGCTGGTTCCCAGGGAAGTACGAGGCTATCTGCTTGATGAATATGTAGAGATGTAAAGGGGATGGAGTTGGATACACCAGGCAAACGCGAAGCAAGGCGACGGCGAGGATCGCCCCTACTATATACGAACGAGGAATGGGAGCCGGTTTCCTGAGGGAGGGCTTTGGCATGTATGATTGTGCGCAGTTGCATTTCTGCCAGGAAACAAGAGATGGGGTCGGGATCAATACCCCACAGGTTACGCTGGATAAGGGAGATACGCTCTTCAAGGGACAAGCCCTCACGCGCGCTAAAGGCGAGAAGGCGCTGTGCGGCTCCGGCAAGAAAATTGCCACTGCCGCACGCGGGGTCGAGCACACGCACTCTTGTAAGGTCATTGTCAGGGGTATAGGCACAGGCGTCCAATATTTTTTCAACTAACAGGTGGGGAGTTGAGAAATGACCACGCTTTTTGCGTTCCACCAAGGGTAGACTGCTCTCATACCATGCGATTTGATCGCTTTGCTGCTCTTCTATTAGAACTGTGCTTTTGGCCATACATTTTCCTTATCGGCCCCTACGGATCTTGCTGTTCTTGCAGAATCTCCAGGGCCTCACGAGCAGCCAGACGGCCAGCTTCTTTAATACTCGAAGCTTTTCCTAAACCCAGTAAAAATTCATGCTCAAATACGCCGACGGTAAAGACACGGTCATTGTTACGTCCACTCTGCTCCAATACCCGATAGCGGGGCAGGGAGTTTGAGCGTTGCAAGACGATTTTCTGCAGGCGTCCCTTGGGATTCGTATCAAGTGTTTGTTTGTTTATATGTGACACAACGGGCAGAATTGTGCGCGCAACGAAGTCATGAGCTGCCTGCGGTCCCTGGTCAATGTGAATCGCGCCTATCAGGGCTTCTAACACGTCGGTACAAAGCGAATCCCGAGACCGCTCGTTAAAGGTCTTCATATTGGCGATATCGACACGAAGAAAGGAGAAGAGACCAATTTCTTACCCAATCTTAAAGAGGACACAACGGCTGACAACCTCGGACTTCAGGGCTGTCATTTCACCTTCGGTGGCGTCTGGAAAATTACG
>Ga0137377_10002233_pt1 | contig 14289 bp, 9 predicted proteins | sample SagtaG_22_FD_104815 | JGI IMG/M metagenome (GOLD analysis project Ga0137377, IMG submission 104815) | Vadose zone soil microbial communities from Sagehorn Ranch, Mendocino, California, USA - Sage2_L_40_16 metaG | ecosystem: Environmental > Terrestrial > Soil > Vadose zone | place: USA... | reverse complement strand
TGCCCGGAAGCGACACCCGGGCCACACCCACGCCCGTCACGCTCCGCAACCACAATCCCGGGCAATCACGCTCCTGCCAGAACGCTGCCACAAACACGGAACACGCTGAAGTCCATGGCATTGGGCCAGAGCCGCGAGGGGCTCCACGATGTGTTCAGGCAAGCCGCGCACAATCGGCACACTGAATGGATGCGCAAGACTTCCGCGTGAACGGATGAAACTGCCCCACGACACGGCAGCAGCGGCAGGGATAAATACCACCATACCGCTGAAGATCATGACGTTCGGATATGCCGACCCCTCGTTCAGCGGGAACGGGGAGCAGGCCGAAACGCGACCATGTCGGGTGACGAGATCCAGGGTACATGCCGCCAGGGCATGATCCTGGTCAATACATCCAGGGCAAAGTGATATGGCCGGAGTTTATCGACTCAGCGGCCGCCGAGAGAGCAAGGCTATCCGCTGGCTGATGTGTGCTCGACTGGACATGGCCAGTGCTGCCGTGCCCTGGCGATACCGACGTTGCGGCGCCGAGACTGCCCAACACGAGAGCTAGAATGAGAATCCTGCCTGTCCAGGCGCGAACCGTCCCAGTCGAGGGTTCGCGGGGAGCGCTGCCCACCGATCCGCTAGTCCGCATGATAACGTACCCTAACCACCTATGAGTCTTCATCGGGAAGATCCCCTCATCGGTAACTTAGAAAGCGAGTCTCTAAGAGATAGAAATTACACCAGAAGCCATCTCGGGGTATGACATTTGGATAAATCCAGGCGGCATCTTGCCAGGCGTTCTTGGTCGTCCGTGGCGCGCAGGGAGCCGTGTCGCTCACGCCGTACTAACAACTACCGTCCGTTCCGGTAGGTAGCACGGTAAGTATTGGCCTATCGCGGTGATTGGGGTTGCGGCGGCTGACGGCGATGATCTGGCCGGGCAGGCGGGTGTGGCTGTGCCGTGCCAGACGGATACGAGCGTGATGCGCCGGGTCACGGTGCACAAGATCTCCCGAACACTGCTACGCACCGCACCAGGCCACTCAGGCCACTCAGGCCACTCAGGCCACTCAGGCCAACGTCGCCGGGCGCCGGTGGACCATCGGAGAATCAACCAGGCCGCCAAGGGCCTCGCGGGACTCGATGAGCACGAGGTCCGCCGCTGGACCTCGTGGTACCGATGGGTAACGCCTGCCGGCTCCTGTCCAGCCAGGCAAGGATGATCACCGCCGCCTCAACCGGGTCCGATGTCCCGGCCCGGCCGCCGTCGTCGATCAGAAACGGCGGCTGCCCGCGTGGCCAGGTATCGACCTGACGCGGCCACGCCCGTACTGATCGCCGACGAAGTACACGTTGTGTCGTCGTCTGCGGGGTGACTTACAAGCAACCGCTCCACGATGAGCCCCGGGACTCACTGGCGCAGGCCGTCCAGGACGTCGTCGAGTGGCCCGCCGGTCCGCCGTGCGGCGATCCACAGGCCCGGTAGGCGGAAGCCCGGTCATTAGGATCAAGCATTACTGATGCCCCGGTGGAGCCGCCAGCCATGAAAGTCGCGATCTACGGCCGGAGTGCGGGGGCGTGTCCCGCAGGTCTTTGGCGGCGCGGACCGGTGCCCAGACGACGGCCGGCCGGGTTGTGGAATGCACAGTCGTCGCCGATAGCTCCGCTATCGGCTCCTCGAAGACAAGCACAGTCTTGCCGGACGCCGCCTGGCCCTGCTGGCTTGGGATGGCCGCCCGCATCCACCAAGATCAACGGGACGCGCCCTGGGCACCATCTCTTCTACCGGGAGCTTGGCCAGGTCCCTGTAACAACGCAGGCCTCACTAGTCGTGTCATGCCACGCCAGCCTGTACAGCACCGGCTATCACTCAGCATTACCGGCCATCGCCAGTCCCGGCCATTATTCAAATATGTTATTCTGCAGGCATTGCAGGGCCGCAAGCGGGATCGTGAAACCTGCAGTGCAAATTTCATAGCATCATTCACAAACCGAAGGAGAGTGATCATTTCCCCATTCCGGCTACTTCCCAGGATTCGAGTTAGAACTGCCCACAACGGGTATTAACGCGGCGGATGTTTCCGTACATCTCCTTCGCGTACCAGCTGCGAGTTTGTCCACAGGCGGTAGAAAATGCAAGGCGATCGTGGAATTCCGGGCGCTCGGGCCGATTGAGCTTTGGTCGGCCGGCCAGCAACGTGATCTTGGGTCAGCCAGGGCGCGGTGCGTCCTGGCCATTCTCCTATTGACGCCGCGCACGATAGTGCCGGTTGAGGCACTCATTGACAGGCTGTGGGATACCCGGCCTCCGCCAAAGGCCCGAGAGAGTCTCTCGGTCTACATCGCCCGGCTTCGGGCGTCACTCCGTCATGCTCTGGGCGATCGCGTGCAGCTGGTGGCGCGCGCGAGAGGCTACGTGCTCGACGTCGATCCTGAGGCGGTCGACCTGCATCAGTTCCGCCGATTGCGCCGGCAAGCGAACGCGCTGACCGCCAGCGGCGACTACGATCATGCGGCCTCGCTCCTGCACGAGGCGGACGGGCTCTGGCGCGGCCAGGCGCTGGCAGGGATCCCAGGCGACTGGGTGGCGCGGATGCGTGACAGTCTCGAAGAGGAGCGCCGGGCGGCCATCATGGAGCGCGTCGAGTGCGAACTGGAGCTTGGCCGGCATGCCGACCTGGTAGGGGAGCTTCGCCATCTGCTGGCTCAGTACCCGCTGGACGAGACATTCATCGCCCACCAGATGACGGCTCTTTACTGGACCGGCAGGCCAGGTGACGCACTTAGCCTCTACCGGGAAACCCGCAGCCGCCTCATCGATGAGCATGGCACGGAACCTGGGCCGATGCTGTCCGAACTTCATCAGCTCATCCTCCGCCGTGACCCGCAGCTTGCGGTAAAGTTCGCCGGCCAACGTCTGGGCCGGGTGTCACGGCCAGACACCCTTCCGCCCGAGACGATGGAATTTGTGGGCCGCACCGAGGAACTCAAGCTGCTCACCGGGGAGCACGGCGACACCCCCGGGATCAGCGTGATCGAGGGCATGCCCGGTGTGGGAAAGACCGCGCTGGCGGTCCATGCTGCCCGAACTGTCTCCGGGCAGTACCCGGATGGGGTGTTCTACCTCAGCCTTCGTACCCACAACTCGGGGAGCCCGTCGCTCGACCCAGCCGAGGCACTGCATCGCCTGCTCCGGATGCTGACCGTGTCGGCCACCCAGATACCTGACGCTATCGGCGAGCGCGCCGCGCTGTGGCGAGCCCAGCTGAGCCGCCGCCGCGCCGTCGTGATTCTCGACGACGCTGCCAGGCATGACCAGATCCGCCCGCTCCTGCCGGTGGCGGGCCGGTGCCTGATCTTGATCACCACCCGGCGCAGGCTCCCCGACCTTCAGGGCGCCCGCACGCTGACCCTCGACGTACTGTCCGCCGATGACGCGATCACGCTGTTCCGGCGGATCGCGGGGCAAGGCAGGGCTCAGGACGAGGACAAGGTCGCCACGGCCGTGGGACTGTGCGGGCGTTTGCCGCTCGCGATCCAGCTCACCGCCGGCAGGCTCGCGCAAGATTACCCGCCGAGGCTCGACGACCTGATCGAGCAACTGTCGCTGTCTCCCGCTCAGCTTGGCGGCACAGGCGCAGCAAGCCCGGAGGTGATGTCTGCCTTCGACCTCTCCTACCGTGCGCTGGAACCCGACCACCAGCGGATCTTCCGGCGGCTGGGCGTGAGCCCTTGCGCATCTTTCAGCCTGCAGGCTGTAGCAGCCCTGGGCGGCTGCACCCTCGCCGAAGCAGAAAAAGCCGTCGCCACTCTGTTCGATCATCACCTGCTGGCACAAGCCCCAGCCGGTCAGTTCCGTTTCCACGACCTCATCCGCGGATACGCGGCCGTGCGCGCCGCGCGGGATGACCCCGAGCCCGAGCAGCGGCAGGCAGTCGCCAGGCTTCTTGACTACTATCTGGACACAGCCGACAAGGCGGATCGCGTACTTCATCCGTTCCGCCGCCGGATGCCCATACCGGTCACCCATCTACCAGCCGCGAGCCCGGCATTGGGCACGCAGGAAGACGCGGCGGGCTGGCTGGAATCGGAATGGCGCAACATCCTGCAGGCCGCGCAACACGCGGGCAGGCACGAATGGAAGCGGAAGTGCGCCGATCTCATCCATGTGCTGGCCGACTTTGTGGAGATCAGGGCGTACTGGCATGAGGCGATCGCGGCCCACACCCTGGCCCTGCAGGCCTGCCGTGACCTCGCTGATCCTGCCAGGATCGCGCAGGCGTCACTGGAGCTCAGCGCCGTGAGCCAGCAGACCGGCCGCCACGAGGAGACGCTTCCCCTCGCCGAGGACGCCGCGGCGATCTACCGGTCGCTGGCCGACCGGCGAGGCGAGGCTGAAGCCCTCGACCAGATAGGCATGGCCCACCAGCGTGCGGCCCGCTCCCGTGAGGCACTCGCCTACTTCCACGAAGCAAGGATCCTGTACCACGGCGCCGCGGACCAGCACGGCGTGGCCAATACGCTGAGTCATTCCGGGATCGCCTGCTGGCACCTTGGACGCTATCCCGACGCAATGGGTCACCTCCGCGAAGCGCTTTCGCTCTACCGTGACGTCGGCGACAGACGCGGCGAGGCGAAAACCCTCAATAATCTAGGAAGAATGCAACTGTATTGCGGTTATCATAGAGACGCGCTCGAAGGCTACCAGAAGTCACTGGAAATATTTAGCGAGATAGGCGGAGCGCAGAACCAAGCGATTCTGTACCATAACATTGGGGGCGTCTACCATTACAAAGGCAGCTACGAGGAAGCTCTTGCTGCTTGCCGGCGGGCACTCGGCATATACCGTGACATCGGCGATCTCCCGGATGAAGCCGACGTGCTCAATGACATTGGCGCAATTTACCAAAGCGCAGAGTGCTATGATGAGGCGCTGATTCATCACCAGAAGGCGAGATTGATCGCTGAGGAGGTTGGGAATCTGTCCCAGCAGGTGATCGCACTTCGCAGGATAGCCGACGTGCGTCGCGGATCTGGCCAGCACGGCGAGGCGTTCGATCATTACAACACCGCTCTCCGGCTGGCCAGGGAGATCGGTGACCCATACGAGGAAGCCAAAATCCTCGAAGGAATCGCAGAATCGACGCTCAACACACAGCGCCCCCATGCCGCGCGGATCGTATTCAGGCAGGCGCTGGACATCTTCGAGCGGCTCGGCGTGCCAGAGGCAGAGTCGGCGCGGATACGCATAGAGACCATGAACCCCGCCTCCGACCGCCGGATCTCCTAGCTCACCTAGCCGTACAGCCGCGGAAGCTGCCCGCGCCAGGCCCGGATGATTCGTCCTTCGGGCGAGGGCGACCCCCGGACCCCGCGCTTGCGCCAGCGCGGTGCCGCATGGGTGGCTGGCGCATTCGCGGCAGCCGTTAGGGATCTTTGTTGTCTCCGTGCGCAGGTCCTGCCGGCTGTGCGCGCAGCGGCCCTGACCGGCCGGGCACCCGTCCCGGCGCCGGTCCGTGAACCCTGAATGTATGCGTCTGCGCCAGTCTCAACCGGCCGCAGGCGGCCGGGAGCCGGTCTTGATCATCCGCCCGCGAGCGCGGCCGGCCGCGTCCTGAGCGCACCCGGGCCGGGTGTGTGACCTGGGGTGCAAGGTAGGCGTCAAGGCGAGTGCAATACGGACGTCCGGGCTGGTAGCGCACGCTTGTGCCACAGTTCCTGGCAGCGGAATCCGCCGACTGCCAGCTGCCGAAGGGCGGCTATCAATGCGGGATTGGGTGCACGGGCTGTTCGACCTGGACGCGGCGAAGGGACAGACGGTTCGGTGTCAGCGGACTGTCCCGGTGGTGGTCAACAGCCACGACGACATCGACGAATACCGCACCGAGCTGCACTACCCAGGGAGGTTTCCGTGGGTCTGAACCAGGGCCGGATCCTTCTGGATTCTTGCTGGCGTATTCCTGGTCGCGGCCGCCCGGGCGGCCCCGACCACGGCCAGGAGCCAGGCGGGGAGTCCTTCATGGTGCCGTCTTTACGGGCCTGCCCGGTGGCGGCGGACGAAACTGAGACCGGCCTGGCCGCCGACCTGGGCGTGCTTCCTGCCAGGCGATCCCTGGCGGGCGATGACTCGTTCGCACTTGACAGCCTGCTAGTCAGCGCCGAGCGGTTCATCACGCTGTTCCACAACGAGAATCGCGCGGGGCCGCCCGACAGACGGCTCCGGCACGTCCGCCGGGAGATCGAGACGACGGGCACCTACCGGCACACCCCCGCTGAGCTGGCATTCGGCGCGCGTGTCGCCTGGCGGAACAGCTCGCGGTGTATCGGGCGACTGTACTGGCAGAGCCTGCGGGTGCGCGACCGCCGCGAGGTCACCGCGGCATCGGACATCGCCGCCGAGTCGATCGTGCACCTGCGTGATGCAACGAACAACGGCCGGATCCGGCCGACGATCACCGTGTTCGCGCCGGACGCACCGGACCGGCCAGGTCCGCGGATCCTCAACTCGCAGCTGGTCCGGTATGCCGGTTACGAGACCGCCGACGGCGCCGTCACCGGTGACCCGGCGAACGCGGACGTCACCCGCCTTGCCCGCGACCTCGGCTGGCCGGGCGGCCGGCCGGGCGGCCGGTTCGACATGCTCCCCCTGCTCGTGCAGGAGGGCGGCGGTCCTGTCACGCTGCATGAGGTGCCCGCCGACGCGGTACTCGAGGTAATCATCGGGCATCCGGAGTTTGGCTGGTTCGCCGACCTCGGGCTGCGGTGGTATGCCGTGCCGGTGATCAGCGACATGTACCTGGACGCCGGCGGCGTCTGTTACCCCGCCGCGCCATTCAACGGCTGGTACATGTGCACGGAAATCGGGTCGCGCGACCTCGGCGACACCGGCCGCTACGACCAGCTGCCGGTGATCGCCAGGCACATGGGCCTGTCCACGGCCAGCGACCGGACCCTGTGGAAAGACAAGGCAATGACCGAGCTCAACCTTGCGGTCCTGCATTCGTTCAGCACCGCCGGGGTAACGATCACTGATCATCACACCGAGTCGGTCCGCTTTCTCCAGCACATTGAACGGGAAGAACGGCAGGGCCGGGCGTGCCCGGCGGACTGGACCTGGATCGTGCCGCCTGCCGCGTCTTCCGCGACCCCGGTCTTCCACCGCTACTACCAGGATTTCGACCAGGCACCGAACTTCTGCCGCCACCCGGCGCCCGCCAGGCCGAAGCCGGCCTGCTCCCGCGATGGCATGCCAGGCGCGACCGCGGACAGCTGAGCCGCCGGCGATCACAAAAGGCACCTGCACGAGCCCTGCCCAATCTATGCGAAGGATAGCCATCAAAACGAGCTTGTATGCGCATCTTTGATCCGCGGCAACCGGCTCGGTAACTGAGTTTTTTCACCGAAAGACCCTGGCCGACGAGATGCTAGCGTCGTATTTCAGGAGTGTCGATATGCGTCGCCATCGCTGGCCGATGCTCCGGTGATCGTGTGCCACTGCGCCGCTTCCTGGAGTGAGGCCGCTTCCTTGCGCTCCCACTCCTCGATACCGTGCAAGACACCTTCGGTGTAAGCCCGCAGGTGTGCCCGGTAGACGTCGCTGTAGGTACGCAGATACGCCAGTTCGGCCTGTGCGGCCCGACGCTCGCGGTCGGTCTGCGGCGGGGCAGCGACCTCCAGCGCGGAAACGGCCGCCTCGCTGGCCCTGGCATGAGCGTCATCCAGGAGCATGTCCGCGTGCTGCTGGGCCTGTCGCATGATGTCATCGCGGCGCAGCCTGGCCTCCTCGGTTACCCGGCTGCTGTAAGCCTGGGCGTCGGCCACGTACCGGTCGGCGGTGACCTGCGCGGCTGACAGTATCCGCACCGCGTGTATGTGCGCGTCTTCCTTGCCGAACAGCACCGCATCCGGATCACCGTCGGTCTCTACGGCCATAATCTGCCGGCGCAGCCGCTGAACTTCCTGCCACAAAGACGCCCGCTCGTTCACCAGATGCACGAACTCGGCGTGCACCACGCTCATGAACCTTTGGACGGGCTCCTCCTCGTAGCCACGCCGCCCCAGCCGCGACATAGGAAACGTCACGGTCTGCAACTTGTCGGGAGTCAGCCTGCTCTCCTCGTCGAACCATGCTGTTGTCAAGGCTCGCTCCACCCGAAATCCTCGGTATGTATCTGCTCCTGCGCCATGCCCGCCGAAGCCAGCCGATCGACAGCTTCCTGGACCATCTCGGTCGGGCCGGCCAGGTAGGCATCGTGCTCTGACCAATCGCCATGCCGGGCCACCACATCCGGGAGGCTGCCGGTCTCGCCGGCGAACTTAGAATCGGCTGACACGGCTGGCGTGAATGTCAGCCACGAGTACTGGGCGGCCATCTTCTCCAGGCTGTCCAGGTCGTACAGTCCGTCGGCAGTCCGCGCGCCGAAGAACAGGTGCACCCTCGGCGGCTGCTGTAGCGCTGCCACCTGATCGAGGATGGCTTTCAGCGGGGCCAGTCCGGTACTTCCCGCCACCAGCAAGAGGTCCCGGCCGGAGACGGGCTGACTCAGCGTCAGTGCCCCGACGGGAGGTCCCAGCCTGAGTTCGGTGTCAGCGATCGTGCTGCCGGTAAGCGCCATGCTCACCGCGCCGCCGTCGATCAGCCGGATATGGAACTCCAGGAGCCCGTCGCGTCGCGGCGCGTTCGCCATGGAGTAGTAGCGCCACAGCTTCGGGCGGCTCGGGCACTCGATCGCCACGGACTGCCCCGGCAGGTAGTCCATTCGCGGCTCCGGCCGGACGAACAGCACGGAGACGTCGAACGTCCTGCGCTCGTAGGCCACGACCGTGCCGCGCCACCAGGGCGGCCGCAGTTGCTGTTCGTCCGCATGCGCCGCCGCGGTCATGACCGAGCCGATGAGCTCGTAGGCCGCCTTCCAGTCGGCGGCCAGCTCCGGTGTCCAGGCCGGCCCGGAAAAATGCTCTAGGGTCGCTAACAGGCTTGCGCCCACGGCGTCATAGTGCTCGTCGACAGCGCCGAACTTCCGATGATCACGGCCCAGTCCCTGGAGGAACGCGGTCAGATCTTCAACGCTGTCCACCTGGGAAACGATCTTCACCAGCGCATCGACGAGGTGGCCGCGCTGCGCCGCCATCGAGACTGGGAATAGCTCCCGCGCCTCGGGATGCTTGATGAACAGGTCGGAGTAGAAGAACAGCGGGAACTCGTCACCGTGCGTCGCGACGTGGGCGAAGCTTTCCCGCAGCCGGACAACGTCCAACAGTCCCTCCTTTCTCCGCTGCCGCCACCAGTTGACTGATCTTGGCACGCTGACCTCCGGCCCAAGAGATCCGATCAGACTGTTGACGCCGGATCGCGCCGGTGGTTTGCACGACAAATGCTGCTGCAAGTTTCAGGCGGAGACATCGGTCAGGTGACGGATTTTTGAAGCCGCGACCCACGGCCAACGACCCTGCGCGGGCCTTGATGGCGCCTGTGGAGCGCCGGAGGGTGCCCGCGGGAAACGGGCCGGTCGCGACACCCGCACCGCGCCCGTGGGTCTACCTCACCAGGGCATCAGTCGCCGGCGAGGCGCGCTTGCACAGCAGGTTGGGCTCGGCGCTGTCCATACATCTGCCCTCTTGATCATCTTGATGCGGTTTGACGCGGCCCTCGACGGTGCCCCGAACTCCACCGGAGGGGTGAGGCCGGCCGTGACGGCGGGCCAGTCCCTTGCACAGGCAGGCGGGCGAGCCGCGACCCTCGCTGAACGAGTCGCTACGGTCCGCCTGGCCTCAGTCCACCGCAGCGTGGTGGCGGCGAAGGCCCCCCAGTGCTTGGCAGGAGCCTTCGCCGCAGTTCTGATCGACGGTTAGCCTGAGCGGGACGCTACGGCGCTTTGCCCGTAGCGGTCATATCTTACCGAAGCTATCGAATTCTCCGTTTCGTACTCCTCCGAGAAATGCATGCCATTCGTCCGATGTGAATCGGAGAACCGGGCCTCCGGAGTCTTTACTGTGGCGAACACCGATCTCGCCATCAGGTAGGCTTGCCACCTCGACGCAGTTGCTGTTGGAGAAACTCAGGGAGCTCTTGGTCCAGTGCGAATCTGGACCCGGCCTTCCCGAGTCGCTCCTGAGCGTAAGTCTTCCCATGTCCTTACCTCACTGAATGTCGTGTGATTTCGGCGTGAAGCTTTGACTACCTAGAGTACTCTATCAACTACTCATAGTGACCCAACCTTTGAAACTGCAGAGGACGCCGTTGGCCTCTTGGGTCTCCTGAGCACTAGAGGAGACTACTGAGAAAGAGGAGGAAAGATGAGACTGTTGAGAAGAAACTGGGCAAGAAGGCGGCCACCACGTGACGATCATGCGAGCACGCCCGCAAGGTGACCGGGGATGGGGCGCTGACCTGCCAGTACCTAGGCGCTGATCTGCCAGTACCCGGAGGATCAGCCGACAGGTCTGCTACAGCTGGTACCGGCGCCACCAGGCCGACCGCCCAGCAGGCTGCGGGGACCGCTCAAAACGGCCGTGCACTGCCCGCACGAGGCACGGGGTGCACGAGGCACGGGGTGCACGAGGCACGGGGTGCACGAGGCGCCCGCCGAGACCGGCGGGAAGATCATCTACGGCAAGCTCGCCGGACGGCACGGCTTCTGTGACTGCCATCGGCCCCACGGCACCCTCGGCGGCCAGACACCCTACGAGCGGCTACGCGGGAAGACCACCACCGCAATGACCCCGAGTAAACGATCTGGTCAGCTCCACATCAGCGTACGCGCTGGGTACCTGACCAATGCGACTCAGCCGTCTGCAGGATCAGCGCCCTGGACGAGGCTGGGTCGAGCGACGCGCCGGCAAGCATCTGAAATGCGATCCTATGCAAGTAGGTCTCTTTCTCGCCTTCCAGTGAGAAATCATTTCTCAAATGCTCAGCGCTCACCACATCTTGTAGCATAGCATCCTTGTCCGGCCCAAAGCGGAATATCACAAATGACTCCGCGAAGACCGTGTGCTGCGCGTCAAGGGGGAGGATCTGCAACGTTATGTTTGGCCGGTCACCCTCACGCACCAGCCGCTGAAGTTGCTCATACATCACCAACTCATCGCCGATCCGGCGCTTCAAGGCCGACTCATCCAGCACGATTGCCAGCTGAAGCTCTGATTCGCGATCCAGCACCTGCTGGCGTTTCATCCGGACCTTGACCAGCCGTTCGATCATGCCCGGCGCGATCGGCTCGATCTGGCTGTAGCTCCTAATTATGTGCCTGGCATAGGCTTCTGTCTGTAAAAGACCAGTTACGACATCAACATGCCATATAGCGATCGAACTTGCCTCATGCTCGAGGCCGATGAACTGCTGATAGTCGACGGTAAGGATATCTGCGAATTCTTCCCACCATCCCTTCTGAGCCGCATCTTCGGCGAGCGCCAGAAGGAGCGCGCGGCGGGATCCGGTGATCTCGTAGTAGTCGAGCAGCCTCTCGACTTCCCGTGGCTGCAAGCCGGTCCTGGCCCGCTCGTATCTGCTGATCTTGGAAGGCGACCACTTCAACGCGGCGGCGACGGCATCACCGCTCTTGCCCTTGCTTTCCCTGATCCCGCGCAGCTCCGCAGCAAGCCGGCGGCGCCGTACCGTGGGGCTTCCAGGCACAGTCATCCGGTGTCCCTCCTCTCCGTGCCCCGCGAGCGGGACCCGTGTGACAGTCAGTAGATTTTACATAGAAGCAATGAAACTTTCGTCGCACCTAACGCTGGGATACAGCGCAACCAAACCTTGGCGCTGGCCAACACGGCGGAGGCAGGAGGAGGTAACGACGGGTCCAGTGGTAAGGCCCGCCTCCCTCCGATTCCAGTGGACATAGATCGACAATCGTCTCGATCGTCACGTCATTCTCATTAGTTTCAGGCCCGTGGCTGTTTTCCCGCAGGCGGCGAAGACTTCGTGGGCCCGGGCCGCCGCGGTGCGGCCTCTACCGGCACCCGCCGCCCGCGCCGTCGTGATCCGCATCGAGGAGAAGACCGGCATCAGGCCTAGCACCGCAAATACCGCGGCCGCCTGGCACGGCTGGGCCCCCGGCATGGCCCGGCCGCCCGGCCCGGCGGGAGTCGAATAGTTTGTCGATGCTGGCCGTTCATGCTGCGCGAGGGCGGCGTGAATGCCCAGGTGGGCGGCAGGGAGCCTGCATGCCAATGCGGAGATTTTCACAGTCCGGGTCGACAGCCGCCCGGCCGGCGGGCGTGCATCCCCGGCGCTGAGGGCTGCGGACAGCGCTTGCCGCCGAGGGACTTTCCAGCGCCGAGATCGCGGCACGGCGCCCCGGTGCGCGAGGCGACTGCGGAAAGCTACACCTAACCTGCTGGCCGGGGCCGGAGCCCGCGCCTAACCTGCTGGCCGGGGCCGGAGCCCGCGACCTAACCTCGGCGGCAGGGTATGCCTACGGCAAACGAACTGGCCGCGACCCTGATAACCGCACGACCGATCCACCGCGGGATTGGATGGATCTGCGCCGCTGTTAGTCGCGCGCCATGTTGGTTCACCCGTGATAGAAAATGTCGGGACCAGCGGGAGCGGCAGCCTGCACGTGGACACCGGGCGCGTGCACAGCCGCCACGGGCGCTGCCGAGCCAGCCAGAATTGATCCAGCCACGCCGAGCGCAAGGATGGCGGGAATGATGATAGCTCGCCCGATGCGCATGATTCCTCCATGGCGATACCCGAGGCCAGCAGGCTGTTGCGTGGCCCTGCCATGCCTGCACGACGTGCCTACCTCATGTGGAGTTATTTCCCCATCTCCCGCTTATTTTATGCGCTACAGGGAACCAGTATCCAGGTTTCTTGAATAATGAAATCTGCCGCGGCAATTGTCGCTCTGTTCTTGGATCAATATTCATGTCTTCATGCGGGGGAATGTTAGTGTGCCCGTGCGCTGCAAGATGCTGGGCAACATGCACTGCGCCGTGCAGGAAAGTTGGCAACGCCATTGCTACGAGAAGGCGTGGTTCACTGTTAACTTATATCCCAAAAACACCGCTTGTTACCAAAATTTTCTAGTAGTAGTGTTCGCCGTGTGCCCACCGTGACCCCGGCCGGTGCGCTGATCGGCCGCGACAGCGAGATAACGATGCTGGTCAGGCTTGTGAAGGATGTGGCTGGTGGGCAGGGCGGTTCGGTACTGATCGAGGGCGAGCCGGGAGTCGGCAAGTCCGCGCTGGTGCGGGCGGCACTGGCAGAGGCGGATGTCGGCTGTCAGGTGTTCTGGGGGGCCGGTGACGAGCTGGGGCAGGCGTTGCCGCTGTTGCCGCTGCTGGAGGGGTTACGGGTACGCGAGCCCTCCACAAACCCCCGGCGAAACACGATCGTCCGGCTCTTACGCGGCGAGGTCACCGCCGATCGCGGCACGGACGTGTCGGCCGCACTGGCGGAGCAGCTGCTGGCGCTCATCGCCGAGCAGTGCGCCGTGCAGCCGACAATCCTGGTCATCGACGATCTCCAGTGGGCAGATCAGGCCAGCATCACCCTGTGGGGGCGGCTGGCAAGGTCGGTGTGGCAGGTGCCGCTGCTGCTGATGGGAATGATGCGTCCCGTGCCGCAGCGGGACGACTTGCTGGCGCTGCGGCGAGCGGTGGGCGATGCCGCACGGCTCCAGCTCACCGGGCTCACCGAGGCGGCGGTAGCCGAGTTGGTGGCAGCCCTGGCCGGCGGCAAGCCCGGCGGCAAGCTGCTGCGGCTCGCCGATGGCGCGGCGGGCAACCCGCTCTACGTCACCGAGCTGGTCGCTGCGCTGGCTCGCAGCTCCAGTTTGACCATTACCGACGAGGGAGCCGCCGAGCTGACGAGCGGTCCCGCACCGAACTCCCTCTCGGCGGCCATAGCAGACCGCCTTGGCTTTGTCTCAGGGCCGGTGCGTGCGGTGCTGCGGGCGGCGGCCCTGCTCGGCGTGGATTTTGCCGTGCCGGACCTGGCGACCGTGCTGGGCCGCGGCGTGGCGGACCTGATCCCGGCCGTTGACGAGGCACGAGCCGCCGGTGTGCTGACCGAGTCCGGTGATGGTCTCGCGTTCCGGCACCCGCTGATCCGCGCGGCACTGTACGACGAGATGCCGGTGCCGGTGCGCGCCGCCTGGCACCGCGACGCGGGGCGCGCCCTCGCGCAGGCCGGTGCGCCGGCGGACCGGGTTGCCCGGCAGCTGCTGTGGGCTGTTGGCGGACCTGGCGGCACGGCCGAGCCGATGGATGAGTGGATACTGAGCTGGCTGGCTCGCACCGCAGAGCTGCTGGTCGGCCGGGCGCCCCGGGTTGCGGCAGAACTCCTCC
>Ga0137377_10002230_pt1 | contig 14299 bp, 11 predicted proteins | sample SagtaG_22_FD_104815 | JGI IMG/M metagenome (GOLD analysis project Ga0137377, IMG submission 104815) | Vadose zone soil microbial communities from Sagehorn Ranch, Mendocino, California, USA - Sage2_L_40_16 metaG | ecosystem: Environmental > Terrestrial > Soil > Vadose zone | place: USA... | reverse complement strand
TGAGCAGGTTGATGGAGCTATAGATCCCTGCGTCACGCGCTCGCTTTAGAGAGTCTTTGACATCTTCAAAACTATAACCAAGAGGGCGATAATAGGCGCTATATGTTTCTGGATGCCCAGAAATTGTACTGGCACGGAGAGTATCCAACCCGGCATCATAGAGCCGCTGCAGCCAACGCGGATTGCTGGCATTGGTGTTAATGTTGATCACACCCTTATCTGTACGCGCACGTATGGCCTGAATAGCCTGCTCGATACGCCGCCACTGCAGCAATGGCTCACCTTCACATCCCTGGCCAAAGCTGACAATGGCTTCTTCGGCCTGCTCCAGGTGAGGCACAGCCACTTCGACAATCTCCTCAACGCTTGGAATGAAGGTAAGGCGATCCTGCGGTGAGACCAGGTTTTCCTCTTCTTGCTTCGAGATACAGCCAATGCAACGGGCATTGCAGCCCGGAGAGACAGCAATCGCCATCTCCCAGCGACCAAAAAAGAGGTTGCTAGCCGTGGGGCATGCGTAGTCAAGAGCACAGTGGGCATGCTGTGCCACGACGCGATTACGAGGCAGCGCAGCTTGTTTCTCACGAACCAGGCGAGTCAATGTGCCCTTGTTAAAAGCGCGAGGCTGCCATTTACGCGGATCATCAGTCTTCATGGCCGCTACATACAAACGGCCATTCATACCCGCAACTGCGCTGTAACCAAAGAAGGGTAATGGCTCTGTACCCGGCACCTTTTCGTAGCCAGGCAACAGCGTGCGCGTGTAGCCAATGGGGAGCAGGGCCGCAGCCGCCCAGCCACGCGACTGTAGGATAACTTGCTGTTCGCCGTTGCGCTTCTGTCCAACAGCTAAACGATCAGGCATCATCGCAAGCGTGGCCCCCGCAGGCAGGGGAATAAGATCATCTGCTTCCACAGGTTGATTACCAAAGGCCAGCGCCTGTAAACGGGGTTCTTCGCGAATTTCCCCTTGAGAAGTGCAATAAATAAGATATGGCATAGTCATGATTGTATCTTAGTGCATAGGAGGTGGGGTCGCCGGAATAAGCGGGCTGGTAGGATGTTCCTCAATAATTTCATCATCAAAAAACCTCGGCAAAGCCGTCGAAGTCTGTGTTTGTACAGACACTCGCTGCTCCAATTCTCGTGTGTCCTCGTAGACAAAGCTGAGCAAGATATGCTCACCACGTATACTCTGGCATACATGACGAATACGTGGGTGCTCCGACTCCATCCAGGCGTTGACTATAGCCTCAAGGGCAGACATACTATCTCCACATTGTGTGCTATCAAAGCCCTTGAACCTGTACACGGCCCTATCCTATCCTTTCCATTCAGACGTGCGCAATGTAACAGCCCTCTTGTGCCACGCACACAACAACGTTCTCTATACTGGCCAAACGCTATTGTATCATTTTAAGAATTATTTTACCAGGGAGGTAAGCTACGAAATTTCCGCACCCAATCTCTTTCAAACTTCTTTCTCGCCCTGGCAACCCCCGTTTAAAACTTAAATCATACTCAATTGTAAAATATTTCGCAACAAAACGTTGAGACTCAAAGATAGCTATGTTTTACAACATGCTTTCATTATGCTCTGCCTTTGTTACTTCTCTATACATTTTACCTCATAAGATTACTCTACAATGAAATTGCAGTGTTATTACAAAATATAATGCAGAATAATAACTTTATAATAAGTATGTGTTATCATATTGAATTTATGTATTTTGTTGACTTTCAGTGTATATCCTGCTATACTCATCTGGGACAAGCCAGGAGATTTGTAACTAACCCCCTGTGCAAGTTGTGTGAGCGGGAGGTGCAGGAGAGCGGCGAGAAGTCCCGCATAGCTACAGAAAAAGTTGTCAGAAATAGGAAGGTATGACTGTGCGTCAACAGCAAGTTATTATTGTAGGGGCCGGTATAGTTGGGCTTTCAACTGCCTATGCTCTACTTGCCCAGGGCGTAAAGCATGTTATTGTATTGGAACAAGAGGCGGTTGATCATCCAAGAGCTTCTTCCCATGGTATTTCACGGTTACTGCGCTTTGAGTATGGATCTGACTTATTCTATTCGGAAATGGTACGTTTGAGTTTAGGCCGCTGGAAATCTCTTGAACGTCTCTCGAAGCGTACCCTCTATACAAAAACTGGTCTACTTGTTCTTGGCATGGAGAACGATCACTTCACCCAACCCAGCTATCATAGCCTGCGGCGATTAGATATGCCTGTAGAGCGGCTCACCAAACAGTACTGTAAGCAACGTTTTCCCCAATTTGCTTCCCATCCCAACGATATTATCACCTATAATTCTGAAGCAGGTATATTACACGCTTCAACGTGTCTGCAAACGCTCAAAGAGCTTATCATCGATCTCGGCGGAAGCATATACGAGTCTTGCCGCGTCACGCATATTGCCAATGATAGCCAACTACATCCTGTACGCATCCATACCAGTACAGGCAGCGAGCTGGCAGCAGACCGCGTTGTACTGGCAACAGGTTCCTGGGTTCACCGTCTCCTGGCCTATTTACACCTTCCCGTGCACTTAACACGCCAGTATCTTCTCTACTTTGCGGGTCTACCCGTTTCATCATTTGGCGTCAATGCTTTCCCCGCTTTTATGACGCACGATGATCTTTATGGCTTTCCTATCCACAGCAGTAATGTCAAAGGGTATGATTTAAACCACTTAAAAGCCGCGTCTCATACATTTGGCTCCCCTGTTGATCCCGACGACAGACTCCCACCAGATCAACATGTTATCAATCGTGTCGTGAACAGATTAAAAGAACTCTTGCCAATGCTTGAGCGGGCAGAACTGGTCCGGGTCGATTCCTGTATGTACGATGTAACGCCCGATGAAGACTTTATTCTCGACTGCCTCCCACATGACCCACGTGTCGTTTTCGCAACCGGGCTAACCGGTCACGGTTTCAAGTTCGGTCTCTTGCTTGGGGAAATACTGAGCAGCATGGTCTGCAACACTCAGCCTCCAGTAGCGCTTGAGCGTTTCCAGTTGGCACGCTTCTCACGCCTGCATCAAGCGGTCTCTGTTGCTTAAGGGTCTATTGAAGCCTAAAGAAGGACAGAAACGTGAAATGATTGAATCCCTTCTATCTACATAACTAACTCTGCAACTTTTTTCTAACCTGATGCGTGTATGAAGCATAAACGTTTAACAGCTAAAATTTGGGGTCGAGGTAATCATGAGCGTGAAACAAGGAAAGAAGGCTGGCATCGCTACTGATGGAGAACCTTTTATTGAATCAGCGTTACCTCGCACCAACGATGAGCGCCCGGTTCGTAATCGCCAGGAAGCACTACAGTCCTGGGCTCCATTGCGTTGGCTCCTGATAAACTCATTCACCCCTGCCTGGCTGCCAAAAAGTTTGCGTCATCCCATCCCCGGTTACTTTGTCGCCATCCTCCTACAAATCATTGCCGCTCTTATCACGATGTCACTTGTCCAGCTCTATCCTTCATTCACAGTTATGGGCCTCTTAGGGGTTCTTGCAATTGCCCTGGTCGCCCTAAACTGGGGAGCAGGACCAGCTTTGTTGGCAACCCTTGCCGGCGCTGTTCTGCTGAATTTCGTCATCATGCCGCCTCATTTCGCATGGGAGTTTTCTGGCGCAAAAAATATTGTTGAAATGCTCCTCTTTCTGCTGGTTGGTACCACGATCAGTATTGCTGCCAGCCAGGTTGCGCGCACACGGCACAATGCAGAAGAACTGGCAACCTCGCTCATGACTGAGCGGGCGCGACTCGAAGCCGTCATCGAAGCGGTTCCTGACGCTGTATCCATTCATGATGCCCAGGGAAGGATCGTGCGGCTCAACAGCCTGGGTCTAAAAAATGCAGGACTTGAGCGCAGCAGAGACTCACTGGCAGATTCCCAACTTACTTACGCGGTGCGAACCCCTACAGGTGAGCCTCTCCCTCTTGAAGATTTTCCTGTTACCCGAGCATTGCGTGGAGAGACTGTCTCCGGCGTTGAGTTACAGTACCTTGATGCAGAGGGGCAGGACCGCTTTGCCTCACTGAGCGCAGCTCCTTTACATGACGCACAAGGCAACATCGATGGTGTAATCGCCATCACGCACGATTTTACCACGCTGCATCAATCTCAACGCGAGGCCGAGGTCCGGGCCAATGAGTTTGAAACCATCTTCGAGGCAATGACCGACAGCATCATTGTCTTCGACAGGGCCGGGCAAATCCTGCGTATGAATGCAGCAGCACGCCAACTTTTTGCACTTGATACTCAGCCTGACTATAATTTCGTGCCCTATGATGAAAATGGTCAGCCCTTCCCCCAGGAGCAATGGCCCCTCTATCGCGTTCTCAATGGAGAAACGCTCACAAGCGCAAACGCCATGGATATCGCGGTGCACCCTCCAGGTGGACAGGAATTACAACTCAATATAAGTGGCGCGCCAATGCGCAACAAAGAGGGAAACCTCATAGGCGCTGTCTGCATTTGCCGCGACGTCACCGAGCGCCGTCAATTGGAGAAACGAACGCAAGATACACTCAACGCCTTGCTGGCCATGGCAGAGACTCTCGTGCTCGCTCCCGATAGCTCCACTCCAAGCGGGCAGCTCACCTTAACAACAACAGATGAGTATGTACCGCTAGGAGTGAGCAGGGTTGCACAAAGGTTAGTGGAGCTAACTCGCAGCGTTCTTGGCTGCGAGCGCGTTACAATCAGCACGCTTGAAGCGGAAACAAACGAACTACATTCCGTTGCAGTTATTGGACTTACAGCCGAGGAGGAACGCCAGTGGCGCAATCGGACACCAGCCTTCCACCTGAGCGATTTGTTAAATGACCCTGGACAGGGCTCACAACTACTTGCAAATGAAGCGATCCTGCTGGATATGACGCGGCTGCCTTATAGCGCTATGCCTAACCCCTACAACATATCTGTCATGCTTATCGCGCCGATGAGCGTAGGAGATCAGCTCGTAGGCACCCTCTCATTGGATTATAATGGCAAGGAACACGAATACACACCAGGAGAGATCGCGCTGGCTAAGGCAGTCGCCAAACTCGCCGCCCTGGTCATCGAGCGTGACCGGCTCTTGCGCGAGCGAGCAGAGGCACGCGCCAACGAACTGGCCCTGCGTGAAGCCAACCGCAGGATGGACGACTTCCTCGGCATGACCAGCCACGAACTGAAAACACCTCTCACGAGTATCAAGGGCAATACGCAGTTAACAGCACGCCAACTTAAAAATAGTATGCAGAATATGCAGAAGATGCAAGGCATGCTCGAGAGGACAGAGCGACAAATCAAGCTGCTAGATCGCCTGGTAGACGACCTGCTCGATATCTCGCGCACCCAGGCAAATACCCTGGAGTTAAACTTTGTAGCCTGCGACCTGGCGACAATTGTGCGCGAAGCGGTAGAGGAGCAGCGCAGCATCTGGCCAACCAGGACAATCACCCTGGATTTGCCCGCTGAGTCCACAATATCTATCTATGCAGACCCCCCTCGCATCAACCAGGTTATGACAAACTACCTGACCAACGCCCTCAAGTACTCATATGATGATCGCTCCGTGCATGTAGCACTACTATTAGAAAACGACAATGTACGTGTCTCCGTACAAGACCAGGGAGTAGGCCTCCTGCCCGAAGACCAACTCCACGTCTGGGATCGCTTCTACCGGGCAGAGGGCGTCGAAATACTGAGTAATAGCACCCAAAGTTCCATGATGGGCCTGGGACTGGGCCTCTACATCTGCAAAACAATTATCGAGCAACACCACGGTAGTGTAGGCGTCGAAAGCACCCCGCAGGTAGGATCAACCTTCTGGTTCACCCTCCCATTAGCACAACAGGATAATTCAACAGGGTAAGCTCTCCCATTATAAGGTGCGCACGTCGGCCTCTGGCAGCCAATTCCCATCTTCATCGAAGAAATCGGCTTCTTTCAAACATCCAAAGCAGAGATTGACTGCATGATCCGGCTCTGTCTGTATCTCTCGAATGTGACGATGGCATACCTTAGTGCCACACTGCTCACAGGTTTCTGTTGGATGATGAAAGCATTCTCCAGTCTCCAGACAGACTTGCGCCTCTTCTAGCGGGCTTAAGAAACTCAGCTTTTCCTCCTGGTCGCTGTTCTGGTTGCGTATTTCCTCGTCTGCCAAAATACATTTCCTCTCACATTAAGCCTAGAAGGGACTCAATTTGGGTGGGAAGTTAGCCGGGGTCAGTTGTGTCTCTGGCGAGACGGGCATATAGGCCAGAGAAACCATTGTATCCTCTAAAGCAGCCTGTACAGCTCCTAGCAAAGAAGGATGTGTCCCGTTTGATTCCCCTGCCCTCCAGGCATACACCTTGTTTCCGTCTACCCTTGTGTGTGGTGCGATGATAATCGCTACTGGACGCATCTGGCCGAGCATACTGATCAGTTCTTGCTCCTCGATGGTCTTGTCGTACTCTGTTCTTGTCATGATCTTTGCTCACTTTCTACTAGGAAAGATGTTCCCAACATACATACACCCTCAACTGATCAAGTGACGCAGGTCATATAGCTTGCCTCTGGTGACACGAGTGTTGGATTTTTTACCCCATATGCTCAAAGTCTATCTTCCAGATGGCATACTGTCAACAAGGGTGCTGTATATCCAACTTTGTTATCTTCACTCACCTTCAATCGTGACAAGCCTATCTTCAAATCAGCATTCTTGATCACCTTTGCCCCTGCAACCCGGCAGCGTACATCCCTATGAGAGAAAAAGATAGAGCTCCTAAACAGTTCGTGCTTGAAAGGTACAAAGGCAGTAGGATGAAGGAATTTGCCACCTGGACAACCATCCTGATGAACGACCTGCACGCGCTTAAACAGCTCGAAGGGCCAGACGAGGCAAGCCAGGTGCGGTACGCCATGAAGGAACAAGAAATCGGACAACATTGTTGTCAGGCCGGAGAAAACCTCACAGATGCGGAACTGGTTCTCCTCAAAAGGGTCCTGCATCTGACGGAACAACAATGGCGTGCCTATAAATCTAAGATCCGGCCCGCGTCAGAATAGCCATCTGCACAAACATCTTGGGCCCTCTCCGTTGACTGAACCTGAGCAGGCGAAGATTACGAGTATGTTTCCTAAAAAGGAATGAGCGGACAATCTCACAAGAGATTGTCAACGGTGTCAAGCAAAGCATCAAGGTCAAAGGGAAGATCCATACCAACAAGCTGGCGGGCTTCAATCGCCCGTTGGTAGCGCGTGAGGTGGGTACTGAGGATGATCGTAGGCACTCCTGCTAGTTCCTGCTTGGCATGCAGACGGTCATACAGGGCGAAGCTGTCGCCATCTGGCAGGTAGGTATTCAGAATGAAGAGGTCGGGTGTGAAGGGTGCAGTGATTGTAAGTGCGGCACAGCACGTGGAGGCCACAGCACAACAATAGTGCTGTTCTCCTGAAAGGATCACTTCAAGAAGAACAGCAAGAGCAGCATCGCTTTCCACAATGAGGATACGTTTTGCTGCCCTGTTCTCTTGTTCTGCAAAAAGAGGAGATGTACACATGGCTGTTTACTTCCATAGGCTGGAAATTTTCGAGATAATTCCAGAGGAATTATAACACATCCATAAGTAGATGTGAATGGGGTCAGACGAATTTTTTCTGCCCAAAGTTCTTGACAGTCGCTCAGAGACGAGGTATACTAGCGCCAGTGTCAACCGTTTCGGTATGGCCACAGTAATTCAGGAGAGGTCGCATAGTGGCCTAGTGCAGGTGTTTGCTAAACACCCAGGGTGTAACAGCCCTCGCGGGTTCGACTCCCGCCCTCTCCGCCCATCAGTAGACACTTACGTGTCTACTAATTTACCTTTATAGGGGAGTAGCTCAATTGGTAGAGCACTCGTCTCCAAAACGAGTGGTTGCGGGTTCGATTCCTGTCTCCCCTGCCTCAAACTCCTGAACATTGAATGTTCAGGAGTTTTTATTTTGTCCTAAAACTTACTTAATGCTGCTCCCTGGTCTGCTATAGAAGCCGAAATAGCCAAATGCGAAGTCCGATGCGCCAACTGTCATCGCATAAAAACACTTGAGAGAGGTAAGTGGTGGCGCCACCTTTTCTAGATAGTTTCTTGTTCATTTTTACTTTAGGGGAAGCTCCACAAAAAACGTGCTGCCCTCACCTACTTGCGATTCACACCAGATACAACCCTCATGCCGCTCAACAATATCTTTACAGATAGCAAGACCCAGACCCCAGCCGCTCTTCCTGGCAGCCTCGGCATCAGGTGAGCGGTAAAATGTTTCAAAAATACGCTTTTGTTGATCTTTAGGGATACCCTGCCCCCTGTCATGCACCTCAATCAGCGCAACCTTATCACGTTGGCCCACGCTCACCCGTACAGGACTCTCATCCGGGGAATATTTGATGGCATTAGCGACCAGATTGGTGACAACCTGGCTCAGGCGGTCACTATCAACGTCTAGCATCACAGGTGCAGGAGGAACCTCTAACTCAATGCTACGCCCGCTGAGTAACCGCTGATCCTCCACTACACTACTACATATATCCCTCACATCACAACGACTGAAGCGCAATTCAATCTTGCCGGATCGAATGCTGCTCAGATCGAGCAAATCATCCACCAAAGCCGTTAAGCGATACGTCTGCTCGTCAATCTTCTCCAAAGCAGTACGTACATCTGAGAACTCACCCGGCAGTTCTTTCTGCTTTGACAGGCGGCGCAACATAATTTGGGCCTGGCCTCGGATCGCGGTAATTGGCGTTTTCAGTTCATGCGAGGCCATTGAGAGAAACTGGTCCTTCAGTCGATTTGCCTGCTCAAGCTCTTGATTGGTTCGCTCAAGCTCATTGGCGTGTTCTTGTAGCCCCTGCTCCGCAAAGAGAGCACGCCTGCGAGCAACTTCACGTTGTCCAGAGATAATAGCAATCACAATACCGGCCAGGAAGAAGGGCAGAATTTGTAATACACCAGGCCAATTGCCCAGATTGAATTGCACTAAAGGGGGAAGGTAAAAATACTCAAGAGCCAGGGTACTAAGAAGGACAGAGAACAATGCAGGGCCAGTTCCCCACATAAGCGCTATCAGTACAATAGCAAGAAATAAGGGTGCGCCAGGAAAGTAGAAATCATGAATCAGCTTCTCTTCCAGCAGCACCAGGGATATAGCCAATCCAACCACAGGTACGCTGAACACACAACCAACCAGTGGATAACGCCACTTTGGCATCTGGGCAATGTAGCGCTTGCGCATTTCGGTTCTCTGCTGAAGACTCACAAGCATAAGAGATCGGCCATCACGATGAAAACGTTTTGCCCTTATATTCACGCGCTCTCTCCTGCCCAGGTAGCCTGCCTTGCATGCAAGTATAGCATGGATATTGTTTAGCTGCAAACTCTACCTTTTCGTTTTATCCTGGCATCCCTGCTGGATGCCAGACTTTCTTTCATCCTGCTATCAAGAGCGAGATGTAGTGGCATCCCTAGTGGATGCCAGGCTTTTCTATCACGAGCGAGATGTAGTGGCATCCCTGCTGGATGCCTGGCTTTTCTCTTGCATCTCCGCATCGTGCATAGCAACAAGAATAATTTCAGGATGTTGGAGCGCGAAGTGATGGAGTTCAATGAGTGTCTGGCGAGCAGTGGCATCATCAGCGGTGACACCAGACCATATAAAGGGATGCATCGTCGCCGGGCGCAGATAGTTCTGCGAGACCCACACAGCATCACCCAACAGGAACAAACGAGGTCCGTTGGAACGATTAATGAACATACCTGTATTGCCCGCGGTATGTCCCGGTAATGGCACCAGCACCACAGATCCATCACCAAAAAGATCAAGGCTAGAACGGAAGCCCTCGTAGGTTGGACCAGTGCAATCAAAGAGCTCTCTAGGGCTATCGCCCATTAATTGCCGCACCAGACCACCATTTGCATCGAGTAGACCCAGGCGCGCAGCGTCATATTCAACCCGATTGATACGCAGCAGCACGCCAGGAATATCAGGGATACCGCTCACATGATCCCAATGGAGATGTGAAAGAAGGGCAAAATCTAAATCACTGCTCTCCATTCCCATGCTTTTGAGATGACTGCCCAGTGATTGTTCAAGTTGGAAGTTTCCAAGTGTCTTACGAAATAAAAGGGACGTATCGGCTACAAAAGTGGAGATATCAGAGCATAGTCCTGTATCATATAAAAAAGTTGCTTTGGGATGACGCACTAAGACAGCGCTATGAGAGATGACACGAGGAGCAAGTGAGAAAGCGCCACGTACGGCCACAAATTCAGGAATGGTAACGCTGCCACAGCGCAAAAACGTTACCTCTATTTGAGGAAACGTTGAGGTATCTAAAGGTGCAGCAGGTTCTTTTGCTTCATACCAGGGATCAGTAGCAAAGCGCTGAGGCAAAAAACTCTTGATGGCCAATCCTACACCAAGAGCACTTAATGTTATACCCCCAAATGTTATGAGGTTGCGTAGCTTCATGCTTCTTATCCTCCAATAAAGGTAACGAGTCTTCGGGCTCGCTAATGTGAAGCGAACTTAAGAGCCGGGCTGTTGCTGTGCTAAAGGCAAGGTAAACCAGAAGGTAGCCCCATGGCCGGGAGTGCTCTCTACACCAACGTGCCCACCATGCCACGCAATAATCGTTTTGCTGATATACAACCCGAGCCCCAGTCCAACACCAGAACCCGTCTGCACTTCAACCCCTCGTGCCCGGTGGAAACGCTCCCAAATGCGTTCCCGCTCGGCGGGTGGCAATCCTGGGCCGTCGTCGCGCACAGACACACGAGCAACCGGCCCTTCCCTTGCCAGGGAAACCGTTACAGCCTTCTCCCCTGAAGAATATTTGAGAGCGTTGCTCAAATAATTAGATATAACCTGTCCAATGCGGTCGGCGTCAGCTCTAATAGGCACAGGCTCCTCAATCGGCCCCTCCAGAAGGATAGAGCGCCTCGGATTTATCATGCGCTGTTCCTGCACAGTTTCCTGAACTATGGTTGCCAGATCACACGCTTCTGAACGCATCTCGAGTTTTCCGACCTGGATACGCGACACATCCAGTAGATCGGTCACCAGGCGATCCAGGCGGTCCGTCTGACGATTCGCATTCTCCAGCAAATCGGGGAGCAGCTGGTCACTTTGTGTTTTCTGGTCACCTGCCAAACGCTGTAATCGACGTCCCGCCAGTTGGACATTCCCCTTGATGGCCGCTAGTGGCGTCTTCAGTTCGTGACAGGCTATACCCAGGAACTCATCCATGCGCCGATTGGACTCGCGCAGGGCTATTTCGTTGGCACGCGCTTCCTCCCGTTCGCGCAGTAGCCGTTCGCGCTCAATCACAAATCCGGCAAGCTTCGCTACAGCACCCGCAAGCGCCATCTCCTCCTGTGTATATTCGTGCTTTATACCTCCATGATCCAATGAGAGCATACCCACAAGCTGATCACCTACACACATTGGCGCGATGAGCAAGGTCTGTAAACCATAAGCGTTAGGTTGATCATTGTATGGAGGTTGCGTCATATCAAGCTGTAATACCTCATTTGCTCGTAGACGCGAGATAAGCTCAGGGTTACGACTATCACTCAAACGGCTCTCCTGCTGCTGCTGTTCGGCCCACCATTGAACTTCCTGCTCGGGCGAAAGACCAACGATCGCTACAGCCCGTAGTATGGTCGTCTCCGATTCTATCGTCGTGATGCCAACACGTTGACAGTTCAGTACATCACGCGTTAATTCTGCCAGGCGCCTGGCAACTGTGCTCTCTACTACAGTCTTTTTCTGTGCCAATAGTGATTGCGTCTGGACTTCGGCAGCATTATCAGGAACAAGCACCAATGCCTCCGCCATTGCCAGCAATGCCTTCAATGCTTCATGAGTGCGCCGCTCCAGCTGACGTCGCTCAGTAACATCGCGCATGATAGTGACAGCTCCAACAATGTCCCCGTTCTTACCAAAGACTGGAGAGCCAGTAATGCTGAGCTGTATTTCACGCCCACTTAATACACGCGATCTAATATCCACGGCATCAGTGCCTTTTAACATCTCTCCCTTTAGAATACGAAACACCGGCCATTGCTCCTCGGGTAGCGGCATGCCATGTTCATCAAGCACTTCAAATGGGAATAGACGCTCTCGTAATAACGATATCCGATCGTCTAGCAGGTGTCTAGTATAGTCAGGCTGGCTATTGATTGCAAGAATTTCGCGGGCAGTGGAATTCATCTGCTGAATACGCCCTTCGCTGTCATAAACAATCACACCATCGACTATCGCCTCAAAAGTTGCTTCAAGTTGCTTAGCTCGTGCAAGTGCATCGGTGCGTGCACGCTGTTCGGCTTCATACAAGCGTGCATGATCGACCGCCAGGGCGATGCGATCAGCAGCGCGTTGTAGTAAGTGCACATCCTCCCCGGTAAATTGACGAGGGCTCAGCGTCCCAACGTGGATGACTCCTATCACCCGATCGTCGACGAGCAATGGCACGCCTAGCAAAGATCGCAGTTTCTCACGCAGAAGTGGTGTAATGATATCCGCCCTGGATGGATCATCCACAATGAGAGGTTCACGACGAGCGGCTATTCTCCCCGCAAAACCGTGCCCGAGCGGGACGCGAACTCCTGGAGCGACCTCCTCTTCAGGTCCAAGAGCAGCATGGATAGTTAAGTACTGCCCATCCTCGGTAATGAGCAAAATCGCGCTATTATCAACTTCCATGATCTCACGGACACGGAAAAGCATTTCATGCAATAGATTATCAAGGGTCAAATGCGCCAACGCAGTATCGGTAATGTCCTGTAAGGCTTGCAGCCGTTTGGTCACCGCCTCAGCCTCAGCATGAGCAGCCTGCTCGCGAGCGAGTAGCTGGGCCCGTTCTTCCTCCACTCGTTTGATTTCAGTAATATCCGTGCAGAAGCCAATCCACTCACGAATGCTGCCATCTTCGTTAGAAACAGGAACGCCACGCACCAGGAAGCTATGATAGACACCATCGCAACGCCTGAGACGATACTCTGTTTCATAGAGGTTTCGAGTTGCCACAGCATCCGACCAGATAGAGGCTGTGTACTCGCGATCATCAGGATGAATGGCGTCCAACCAGCCCCATCCTTTGATTTCCGCTTCGCTTTGACCTGTATAGGAACGCCAGAATGGTACGTCTTCCTCAACAAGGCCATTAGCAGCCGTTGTCCAGGCAATTTGAGCAGTGGCCTTCACCAGCGCGTGAAAGCGTTCCTCACTCTGACGGAGCTTCTCTTGTGCATTGTCGAACACCCCGCTTCCAGAGGTGTTTGCCCGCATAACTCCTACATTGGCCCCGGTGTGGCCCTCCGTATCTATCTGAGTGATTTCATCCTCTTGGGCGCGCTCCAAGTTCATCTGAACCTCCACGGCAGTTCATCCTGGACTTCTCAACCTACTCCAACTGAGAAATGCCAGCACCACTGCTATTGTTACCGTATGGAAAATTTCCATGTTCCAGCTTTTGCCGATGTTAGTAGAAGCATAATTGTTCAGTACAAGTAGCCAGCCCAAATGCTTTTAACGTTGAAGTGGCCGTTCAAGGCTGCACCCTGAACGGCCACTTCAACGTTAAAAAACAAGACCTCAGGAGATTTGACGGGCTGAACGCTCATGATCTAAAGCAACTAACAGATCCTGAAACGCACGCACCAGCATGTGATTGTACAACCGGTAATAGACAACATTGCCTTCTCTGCGCGACGCAATCAGCCGCGCCTGAGAAAGTTGACGTAAATGCCCCGACGTCGTAGCAGGGGAAAGCCCCAACTCCCTGGCAATATCAGTTGAACGTCGCTCCAATGGAAGACCAGGCGTATCATTAGGAACAGAAAGCAGTTGGAGAATTTGCCTGCGACTACGATCACACATGAGTGCAAGGAAATGATCCACAAATTTATCGATCTCAGGAGAGTTCCGAGTCGGTTCTTCCGCGCTCACTGGCGCAAGTTCCCCGGGCGAATACGATGAATTGCTGGTAGACATACAAATATTCCCCTCATCTGTGATTTGTTGGACAAGGCTTGGACAAACCTTGTAAAAAATCTAATCCTTGTTGGATTATACTATACCCTAACCACGAGTGTATAGTCACTTTTAACCCACCCTCACCAACCGGCCTCAAATGGCATTCCATAAAAACAAGCTAAGCCAATTATAGCACTTCTACCTTTTTCAAGTGAGCCATTACCAACGGGACGACGAGAAAAGGCGCCTTGTGCTCATCGCCTTCCGTGAAGATTTTTTGCAACACAACCACCTTTGGGCCAGG
>Ga0137377_10002228_pt1 | contig 14307 bp, 11 predicted proteins | sample SagtaG_22_FD_104815 | JGI IMG/M metagenome (GOLD analysis project Ga0137377, IMG submission 104815) | Vadose zone soil microbial communities from Sagehorn Ranch, Mendocino, California, USA - Sage2_L_40_16 metaG | ecosystem: Environmental > Terrestrial > Soil > Vadose zone | place: USA... | reverse complement strand
CCAGGCCATCGAGCGCTTGAAAGCCGGAGATTGGGCAGGCTTCGGCGCAGAACTCGACGCGATACGCGGGCTTTTGGAGGATATGAGCCGGCCACCGGGCGGCCACTAATATAAGATGCCACGAGGAACCGCCGTTGCTCGGCGGCATCAATTGCGAACTCCGGAGGCCGCACCACATCTCGACTCTACCGCCGACATTCGCCGTGGAGCAAGCGTTACTCGTGACACAAGGCCAGAGCTGGCCTGCATAGTGGTAGAGTCGGAATGTGACGCGGTGGCTGTAGGCTGAACATATCTGTTGCCGCCTCTTTCGTCTGGCGGTGCCCCGCGGGCTTCCAGTTGGTCGTCGCTCTGACCGCGCCGTGGGGCTTCCCGTGTTGCGTACGCTTTCCTTGTGTACATGCTGCCACCACTACCCCGGCGCAGCGGCTGGGCGTATCGTTTCGCTCAGTCACCGGCTGCTCCGGTTGCTTCCGGCTGGAGCGTTTTGCCGGGTGGGACTTGCACCCACTGGAAAGCGCCGCCTTGTCACGGCGCACACCCATAGGAGACATTCGGCGGCGTCAGCCCGATTGTGATCGGTTCACTCCTTGATACTTGCCTCGCGACCGCAGCTTTGCGCCTGCGGCGGTCGCGCTTGGCATGGTGAGCCGCGCAGTGCGATGGAGGACGTTCTTGGCGAGCTGCTCCGTGCCCTTGTTCAGCAACCGGAATTGAATTCGCTGTTTACGGGACAGGGATGCATCAGCGTGCCGGGTGATGCTGGTTACAGACGGCGTTCAATGCTGCGGGAACCGATCGGTTCAGTATCAAGAGTCTCACTGCCGGTAGGACCGACGCCTGTGCGGCACTCTGTCACGCATGAAAGTTCATGAGCGCCTTCATCGTGATCCGGCCTTCGCACGACTGATCGCAGAGACGTTGACCGTTGCCGGCTATCGCATCCGCTTCGATCTCTTAGACATGCCGCCTTGCAGGTCGCCTCGATGTCTTCGGGCTGGGGGCGGGCTTACTTTTGGAGAGATCTCGCTCCGTCATCGTGCCTATCCGCCATGACGAAACTCCATTCAGCCTCTCCTAATCGGGCATCAGTGACAAATTTCTCAGAGTAAGTCGCCTAGAATCCCGGTGATTGTCGGGCTGCTTACGATCAAGAGAAAGCGACCGCTTACAAACAGCACGTTGCTCCGCGCGTACCCTGCTCATTCAGGCTTAGCCGGCCTCGCAAAAACTATCCTGGGTTGGTTTGAGTCGCGATACGGTTCGCCACCTGATTGGGAAACGTCGCCTCTATAATTTGGTTTCACGTCGACATCCGCCGATGCAAAGGCCAGGAGTCCGCAATTTCAAGCGGGCCCTAAGATCACCCAAGCACATGCCGTCCCTTTTCTTACGATGGAACAGCCGCGAACCTTTGATGTTTGGTCTATAGCCGCGTTGTTGCTGACGATGGAACAGCCCGCTAACCCTGCGACGTCCCGCGCGCCCCGTTGCCGACCATGGAACAACCGCCAGTCCTTTGGCCATTGGTACTGTATTTCGCCGCCGTGGTCTTCCTGGTCGCGGCGATGATCGGGATTTCCTCTCTTCTCGGACAGCGGCACGCGAAAAAGGCGACGTATCAACCTTTTGAGTCGGGAATCGTGACCGTCGGCTACGCGCGTTTCCGCTTCCCCGCGAAGTTCTATCTCGTCGCGATGTTCTTCGTGATCTTTGATCTGGAGGCTGTCTTCATCTTCGCCTGGGCGATCGCCTACCGTGACGTCGGCTGGTCCGGGTATATCGAAGTTGTGGTGTTCATCGCCATTCTACTCGCCGCGCTTGTCTATCTGTGGCGGTTGGGCGCGTTGGACTGGGCGCCGCGGAGCAGCGGAGCTCGGTCGCTCGACCGAGGGTGACTGAGATGCGGTGGTGGTTGAGCAGGCCGTCGACTGAGGCTGGGGGAGGGGTGCACCGTGGCTCATTTGACGAGGCGGTGCGTCGCCATCTCATTCTTGCGCGGCTCCAGGACATGGTGGCCTGGGGACAGAAGAATTCGATATGGCCCTTCAATTTTGGCCTGTCCTGCTGCTACGTCGAAATGGCCACGTCCTTTACTAGCAAATACGACATTGCGCGCTTTGGAGCGGAGGTGTTGCGAGCCACGCCTCGGGAAGCCGATCTTATTGTCATTTCAGGGACGGTGTTCACCAAGATGGCGCCCGTCATCAAGCGCCTCTACAATCAGATGCTGGAGCCGCGATGGGTCATCTCGATGGGCTCCTGTGCCAATTCCGGCGGCATGTACGACATCTACAGCGTCGTTCAGGGCGTGGACAGCTTCCTGCCCGTCGACGTCTACATCCCAGGCTGTCCACCACGGCCCGATGCGCTGCTCGAGGGTTTGATTCTACTGCAGGAGTCGATCGGCAGTGAGCGGCGGCCATTGAGCTGGACGATCGGACCGCAGGACGTCCAGCGCCCGCCGCATCCAAGTCTGCGTGACCTCAAGCGTGCCGAGCGGCAGCGAGCCACCGACCTGCGCACCCCGGACGGAGTCTAGCCGATGCTCGACGATCCTGTCCGTCGAGAAAATTTGCCGGCCATCGTCAGTGAACTCCAGGATCATTTCGATGTCGGGAGTTTCGTGCCGCAATCCACGCGCGATTCGATCCCGACCTTCTGGGTTACCCCTGACCGCATCCACGAAGTCCTGGCTTATCTGAAGACGGGCGTAAAACGGCCCTACCGCACGCTTTATGACCTGACGGCGATCGATGAGCGCCATCGTTGCCACCGTGGGAATGAACCGACGAGCGACTTCACTGTCGTTTATCACCTGCTCTGTTACGACCGCAACGAGGATGTCCGAATCAAAGCCGCCCTCGCGGGCGAGCATCCATCACTGCCGACAGTAACGGATCTCTGGCCCGCCGCGAATTGGTACGAGTGCGAAGCCTGGGACATGTTCGGCATCGGCTTCGAGGGTCACCCGCATCTGCGGCGGATCCTCATGCCGCCGACCTGGCAGGGGCATCCGCTGCGCAAGGACCACCCCGCCCGGGCGACCGAATTGGGTCGGTTCGAGTTGCCCGAGACCAAGGAGGACGCCGAGCAGGAGGCGTTGCGCTTCCGGCCCGAGCAGTGGGACCTGCAGCGGCAGAGCGAAACAACAGATTTTATGTTCCTCAACCTTGGGCCGAACCACCCCAGCGTACACGGCGTATTCCGCATCGTGCTTCAGCTCGATGGCGAGAACATCGTCGAAGCGGTGCCCGACATCGGTTACCACCACCGAGGCGCCGAGAAGATGGGCGAGCGCCAATCCTGGCACACCTACATCCCCTACACCGACCGGATCGACTATCTCGGCGGGGTGATGAACAACCTGCCTTATGTGCTCGCCGTCGAAAAGCTGGCCGGCATCGAGGTGCCGGACCGAGTGAAGGTGATCCGGATCATGCTGGCGGAGCTGTTTCGAATCGCCAGCCACTTGGTCTTCTACGGCACCATGGCCCAGGACGTCGGCGCAATGTCGCCGGTGTTCTACATGTTCACCGACCGCGAGCGGGTGTTCGACATCACCGAGGCGATCTGCGGCTTCCGCATGCATCCGGGCTGGTTCCGCATTGGCGGGGTGGCCCAGGATCTGCCGCAAGGATGGGACCGCTTGGTGCGGGATTTTATCGACTACATGCCGGCGCGGCTCGACGAGTACGACACGCTCGTGATGAAGAACCGCATCTTCAAGATGCGCACGCAGGGCGTCGGCGCCAGTGGCCTCGACGAAGCGATCGAGTGGGGCGCCACGGGCCCAATGCTGCGGGCCTGCGGCCTCGAGTGGGATTACCGGAAGAAGCGTCCCTATTCGGGCTACGAACAGTTCGCCTTCGACATTCCCACCGGCGCGCACGGTGATTGCTACGACCGGACCGCCGTGCGGGTCGAGGAGATACGCCAGAGCCTGCGTATCATCCGGCAATGCCTCGAGAACATGCCGGAGGGCTCCTACAAGGCACGGCATCCGCTGACGACACCGCCGCTTAAGGAGCACACGATGCACGACATCGAGACCCTGATCACCCATTTCCTCAATGTGAGCTGGGGGCCGGTCATCCCACCGGGTGAGACCAGCGCCTGCGTCGAGGCCACTAAGGGCTTGAACAGCTACTACCTGATAAGCGACGGCGGCACGATGTCCTATCGCACCCGCATCCGCACACCGTCCTTCCCCCACCTGCAAATGATCCCGCTGATGTGCCGCGGGGCAATGATAGCCGACCTGATCGCTACCCTCGGCAGCATCGACTTCGTGATGGCCGACGTCGACCGTTGAAAGCACAACCATGCTGATGCCGAAAGAGATCGAAGACATCACAAGGCTCGCAGCTCATTACGCGGAAGGGCGCGGCGCTTGTGTCGAGGCCCTCAAGACCGTGCAGCGATCGCATGGCTGGGTGTCGGACGAGGACCTGCGCCAGGTTGCCCGTATCCTCGAAATGTCGCCCGACGACCTCGACGGTGTCGCCACCTTCTACAATTTGATTTTCCGCCGCCCGGTCGGCCGCCACGTCATCCTGATCTGCGACAGCGTGTCGTGCTGGATCATGGGTTACGAGGCGCTGCGCGATCATCTGCAGGCGCGATTCGGCGTGAAGCTAGGGGAAACCACCGCTGACGGCCGCTTTACGTTGTTGCCGATCGTCTGCCTCGGAGCCTGCGACCATGCGCCGGCGATGATGATCGACGGAGATCTCCATACCGATCTCGATCTCACCGCGCTGGACGATGTTCTGGCGAAATACCGGTGACGGCAGGACCGATGGAACGCCCGCTCACTCGGAACATCCGGCCCGGCGAAGAGCCGTTGGAAATTGCGAGCTATGTGCGCGCCGGCGGCTACGTGGCAGTGCGTAAGGCTCTGACCAGCATGGCGCCGCAGGACGTGATCCAGGAGGTGACCGCCTCCAATCTGCGCGGCCGCGGCGGGGCCGGCTTCCCGACTGGCAAGAAATGGAGCGCCGTGCCGACGGGTAGCGATGTGCCGCGTCCCAAGTACCTCGTCGTCAACGCCGACGAAATGGAACCCGGCACCTTCAAGGATCGAATGCTGATGGAGGGTGATCCGCATCAGCTCATCGAAGGCGTCATCATTAGCGCTTTCGCCATCGAAGCGACAATCGCCTACATCTTTCTTCGCGCCGAATACACGCTGGCCGCCCGACGTCTCGAACGGGCCGTCGCTGAAGCCCACGCCGAGGGCTATCTCGGCAGAAATATTCTTGGCTCGGGCTTTGACCTTGAGCTTTATCTGCACACTAGCGCTGGACGCTACATCTGCGGGGAGGAGACCGCGCTGCTCTCGCCCCTCGAAGGCAAGCGCGCGATCCCGCGAGCGAAGCCGCCCTACCCGCAGTCAAGTGGGCTGTGGGGCAAGCCCACCGTCGTCAACAACGTCGAGACCCTTGCCAACGTGCCGCATATCGTGAACCGCGGGGCCGAGTGGTTCCGAAGCCTGGCGCGCGGCGACGAGGACGGCGGCACCAAGATTTATGGCGCCAGCGGCCATGTGAAACGCCCGGGGGCATGGGAGCTGCCAATGGGAACGACGATCCGGGAAATTCTCGAGGAGCACGCCGACGGCATGCTGGAGGGCTACCGATTCCGCGCGCTCCTACCCGGCGGTGCCTCGACCGGATTCCTGCTCGAGCAGGACCTCGACGTAGCCATGGACTTCGCATCTATGGAGAAGGCTGGCAGCCGCCTCGGCACCGGCACGATGATCATTCTCGACGATCGCACCTGTCCAATCGGGATGCTACGCAATCTTGAGCACTTCTTCGCGCAAGAATCCTGCGGCTGGTGCACACCGTGCCGTGACGGCTTGCCATGGACGGAACGGACGCTCGCGTCGATCGAGGCAGGCAAGGGCGAGCCGCGCGATCTCGATGTCCTGGCGATGCACGTCAACTTTCTCGGTCCCGGTAAAACGTTCTGCGCCCATGCGCCGGGCGCCATGGAGCCGCTCGAGAGCGGGCTCAAATATTTTCGCGATGATTTCGAGCGTCACATCCGCGACAAGCGCTGTCCCTGGAGGTAGCGGATGGCGACGCTCCACATCGACGACAAAGCTTACCAGGCGGCGGCTGGCGACAATCTCCTGCACGCCTGTCTCTCGCTGGGCCTCGATATCCCTTATTTCTGCTGGCACCCGGCGATGGGCTCGGTCGGCGCCTGCCGACAGTGCGCAGTGAAAGAGCTTCATGGCGAGAGCGATACGCGCGGCCGCCTTGTCATGGCGTGCATGACCCCGGTCAATGACGGCGCGCGCATCTCGATCAAGGATTCGGAGGTGGCTGCCTTCCGCGCCAGCGTCATCGAATGGCTGATGACCAACCACCCTCATGACTGCCCGGTGTGCGAAGAGGGCGGCGAGTGTCATCTGCAGGATATGACGCTGATGACCGGGCACATCTACCGCCGCTACCGGTTCACCAAACGCACCTTCCGAAACCAGTATTTGGGGCCGTTCCTCACGCATGAAATGAACCGATGCATCGCTTGCTATCGGTGCGTTCGCTTCTACCGGGACTATGCCGGAGGACGCGATTTCGATGTCTTCGCGGCACATCGCAATGTCTATTTCGGCCGGCACGAAGACGGCGTCCTCGAAAACGAATTCAGCGGCAACCTGGCCGAGGTCTGCCCGACCGGTGTCTTTGACGACAAGCCGTTCAGTGAATTTTTTAGCCGCAAATGGGACCTGCGTTCGGTACCCTCGGTCTGCATCCATTGCGGCCTCGGCTGCAACACGATGCCTAACGAACGCTTTGGCAAGGTGCGGCGAATCCTCAACCGCTATAACGGTGAGGTCAACGGCTATTTCCTGTGCGATCGCGGTCGGTTCGGCTACGGCTTTGTCAACGACAGTACGCGCGAGCGCCAGCCTCGGCTGCGGCGCCGCCGCGGCGAGGCGGCGGAGCCGGCGACGAAAGAGGAAGCGCTGCGCTGGCTGGCTTGGCGCTTGTCGCGCCGCACAGCGATCGGCATCGGCTCGCCGCGCGCCTCGCTCGAAGCCAATTTCGCCTTGCGCACGCTGGTCGGCGCTGAGCGTTTTTATCTCGGTGTGTCGGAAACCGAGCAACAGCTGTTGGCTTTGATGCTCGATATCATGCGCAATGGACCGGCGCGTGCCGCTTCGCTCAAAGACGCCGAAGCGGCCGATGCAGTTCTGATTCTCGGCGAGGACGTTCCTGATACCGCGCCCCGCCTTGCCCTGAGCCTCCGCCAAGCCGTTCGCCAGAAATCGTTCGAGATCGCGGACAAGCTCAAGATTCCGCGCTGGCAGGACGCTGGCGTACGCGAAGCGGCGCGGCAACAGCGGGAAGGGAGAAGTCCGCTCTTCGTCGCTACCCCCGACGTGACCCGGCTCGATGATGTGGCGACGCGTGCTGTCCGCGCCACCCCCGGCGACATCGCCCGGCTCGGCATTGCCGTGGCGCATGAAATTGACCCGACAGCGCCCGCGGTTCGGGATCTGCCGGAGGACGTCCGCGAACCGGCAAGCGAAATCGCCCAGGCGCTCAAGAATGCAAAGCGGCCCCTTGTGGTCGCGGGTTTCGGCTGCGCCAGCGCAGCCGTGATTCAATCGGCCGCCAATGTGGCCTGGGCGCTGTGCCGCAGCGGGCGCGCCGCCGGCCTTTGTTTGACGACGCCGGAGTGCAACAGCCTGGGGCTTGGCATTATGGGCGGCGGCGCCCTGGCCGACGCCTTCAAGGCCGTCGAGGACGGCAGTGCGGACACGCTCATCGTGCTGGAGAACGACCTCTACCGGCGCGCCGACCGGGCGAGGGTCGATCGCTGCCTCAATGCCGCGCGCCATGTCGTCGTGCTCGACCATGTCATGACCGACACCGGACGCCGGGCGGACCTCCTGCTTCCCGCCGGTACGTTCGCCGAAGCCGATGGCACGCTGGTCAGCAGCGAGGGCCGAGCGCAGCGCTTTTTCCAGATCCTCATTCCGGAGGGCGACATCCAAGAGAGCTGGCGCTGGCTGCGCGACGCTTTGCATCATGCGGCAGGGCACTCGCCCGAGGTGAATTGGTCGCGAATGGACGACGTAACCGCAGCTTGCGCCGAAGCCGTGCCGACGGTGGCCGCGATATCGCGGGCCGCTCCCACCGCGCATTTTCGTGTCAATGGTAGCAAGATCCCTCGGGAGCCCCATCGCTACAGCGGGCGCACTGCGGTGGATGCGGCGGTAACAGTACATGAGCCCAAGCCGCCTGATGACCCTGACACGCCATTCGCGTTCTCAATGGAAGGCTATTACGGGCCGTTGCCAGCCTCGCTCATTCCCTATTTCTGGGCACCGTCCTGGAATTCCGTGCACGCACTCAACAAATTTCAGGACGATGTGGGCGGGCCTTTGCGCGGCGGCGACCCCGGCATCCGTCTCATTGAGCCGCCTCCGGACGCGGCGCCGCGGTATTTCCAAGATGTGCCCAATGCCTTTGTGCCGCGGCGCGGCGAATGGCTGATCCTGCCCTTGCACGAGATTTTCGGCAGCGAGGAGCTGAGCCGCTTGGCGCCGGCGGTGGCCGAGCGTGTCCCCGCACCCTATGTCGCGCTCAACCCGGAGGACGCCGCGAGCCTGCGGGTTACGGATGACGCCATCGTCAGCGTGAATCTCGGTGCAACGACTTGCCGATTGCCGGTCAGAATGCGAACTGCCCTGCCGTCCGGTGTCGCCGCGATGGTCGTCGGGCTTTCGGGATCAATCGGCGCCGACTTGCCTGCCTGGGGTACGGTGACGGCGGTGAATGGAGCAAACGTTGAAGGTCCCAAGCCATGAGTGAGCTTGCCCACGGCATCGCGAATGTTTTTGGCATCCTGATCGTGTTGGTCGTATGTGCCGCAGCCCTGACCTGGATCGAGCGACGTCTGCTCGCCTTCTGGCAGGATCGCTACGGACCGAACCGGGTCGGTGCCTTCGGCACTCTTCAGGTCGTCGCCGACATGATCAAGATTCTCTTCAAGCAGGATTGGGTGCCACCCTTCGCCGACCGCGCGGTATTCGTGCTGGCGCCGGCGATTGTCATGGCCGCACTCGCGATGGCCTTCGCCGTCATCCCGATTGCCCCTGGCATCGGCGTCGTGGATCTCAATATCGGTCTCCTGTTCTTCCTGGCATTCACATCGCTTGCGGTCTACGGCATTGTGCTCGCTGGCTGGGCATCGAACAACAAATATTCCCTGCTCGGCGGCCTCCGCAGCGCGGCCCAGATGTTAAGCTACGAGGTGTTCATGGGCCTCTCGCTGCTCGGCATCGTCTTGCTGGCAGGCTCGTTCAATCTTCGCGACATAGTCCAAGCACAGCGCGGCTTGTGGTACATCGGCCCTCAATTCCTCGGCTTCGTCATCTTTCTGATCGCCGGTATCGCCGAGACTCACCGACTGCCGTTCGATCTGCCCGAGGCGGAAAGCGAGTTGGTCGCCGGCTTCCATACCGAATATTCAGGCATGAAGTTCGGCATCTTCTTCATCGGGGAATATATCGGCATTCTCTTGATTTCCGCGATGATCGTAACGCTGTTTCTCGGCGGCTGGCTCGGCCCGATGCTGCCGCCGGTCGTGTGGTTCTTGTTGAAGCTGGGATTCTTTGTCGGCTTTTTCATCCTGTTGCGCGCGTCGCTGCCGCGGCCGCGCTACGACCAGCTCATGGCCTACGGCTGGAAGGTGATGCTGCCGCTCTCGCTGCTGAACATCGTCGTCACCGGCGCGGTCATGCTCGCAACCTACTAGAGAGAGAAGGGAGGACCGATGCTCAGCTCGTTGCGAACGCTTTGGACCATCTTTCTCCATCTCTTTCATCGGCGGGTGACTGTGCAGTATCCCGAGCAGAAACCTTATCTGCCGCCGCGCTTTCGCGGCCGCATCATCCTCTCGCGCGATCCTGACGGCGAGGAGCGCTGCGTCGCCTGCTATCTCTGCGCCGTCGCCTGTCCCGTCGATTGCATTGCCCTGCAGAAGACGGAAGACGCGACCGGCCGTTGGTATCCCGAGTTCTTCCGCATCAATTTCTCACGCTGCATCTTCTGTGGCTTTTGCGAAGAGGCGTGTCCGACCTACGCGATCCAGCTCACCCCGGATTTCGAGATGAGCGAATACGAGCGGCCCAACCTCGTCTACGAGAAGGAGGATCTGTTGATCAGCGGCACCGGCAAATATCCCGGCTACAGCTTCTACCGAATCGCAGGCTTGGCAATCGGCGGCAAAGATCAGGGCGAGGCCGATCGCGAGGAACCCCCGGCCGATGTGCGGAGCCTGATGCCGTGACAAATCACACCAGACCACCACCGACAGATTCGACGAGCACTGCGGCGAGGAACCTATGGCGGCTGCCTTCTACTTAGTGGCGATCGTCGCCGTGATCGCTACCCTCATGGTGATCACGAACGCGAACGCCGTTCACGCGCTGCTCTACCTCGTCGTATCGCTGCTCGCGGTGGCGATCATCTTCTATATCCTCGGCGCCCCGTTCGTGGCTGCGCTCGAGGTCATCATCTATGCCGGCGCCATCGTGGTCCTGTTCGTCTTCGTGGTGATGATGCTCAACCTGGGCGAGGCCGCGGTCGCGCAGGAGCGGCAATGGCTGAGCGCGGGAATGTGGGTTGGGCCGGCCTTGCTGTCGGCCATTCTTCTGGGCGAGCTCGTCTATACGCTGTGGCAGGGCATCGCTCTAGCAGAGAGCAGCACCGTCGTCAGTCCTCGCCAGGTGGGCGCTCTATTCTTCGGCCCGTATCTCCTCGCGGTTGAGCTCGCTTCCATGTTGCTGCTTGCGGGCCTGGTCGGAGCCTATCACCTCGGGCGGCAGGAAACACGCTCACCGGAAGGAAAGAAGGAATGAGCACATGAGCGCCGTTCCTTTGCAACACGGGTTGTTGCTGGCGATGGTCCTCTTCGCGCTTGGGGTGATCGGCCTCCTGACGCGCCGTAATCTCATCTTCATGCTGATGTCGGTTGAGATCATGCTGAATGCGGCGGGGCTAGCCTTCATCGTCGCGGGCGCGCGCTGGAGTCAGGGCGACGGCCAGATCTTCTTCATTCTCATCTTGACCCTGGCGGCAACGGAAGTCTCAGTCGGCCTGGCGCTCATCCTGCAATTCTACCGTAGCTTCGCGACGCTCGACGCCGATTCGGCCAGCAAGATGCGGGGTTGACATGCTCGTGCTCCTTGCGCTCGTTCCTGCTCTGCCGCTCGTTGGCTTCTCAATCCTGTTTGTGACCGCGGGGTTGCTGCCGAAGCGCTGGATCGCCGTCATTGGTGTCGGCTCGGTCGGCATCGCGATGATGCTGGCGCTGATCATCATGGTTGCATTCCTGAGCGAACCGGAGCCGCGGCCCTTCACGGAAATCGTCTGGACCTGGATCGCCGTCGACGGCCTCACGCCGCAGGTCGGCTTCTATCTCGATGCGCTGTCCCTGATCATGATGGTGGTTGTCACATTCGTCGGCTTCCTCATCCACCTCTACTCAGCCGAGTTCATGAGTCAGGAGGAGGGATATAGCCGCTATTTCGCGTACATGAACCTGTTCGTCGCCTCGATGCTGGTGCTGATCCTGGCGGACAATCTTCTGCTGCTCTATCTGGGCTGGGAAGGCGTTGGCCTGTGCAGCTATCTCCTGATCGGCTTTTGGTACCGCGATCCGGCCAATGGTCTCGCCGCGCGCAAGGCCTTTGTCATTACCCGGGTCGGCGACACGGCGATGGCGATCGGACTCTTTCTCCTCTTTACCGATCTGGGGACGCTCGAAATCCAGCCGTTGATGCAGCGTGCGGCGCAGGTTTGGCCGGCGGGGGCAGGACCAGCGATCGCTGCAGCGGGGCTGCTGCTCGGCGGTGCGCTCGGCAAATCGGCGCAGCTGCCATTGCAGACCTGGTTGCCCGACGCCATGGCCGGTCCGACGCCCGTCAGCGCCTTGATCCATGCCGCGACGATGGTAACCGCGGGCGTCTATCTCATCGCCCGTACACACGTCCTGTACGATCTCGCGCCGCCGGTCCGAACTGCTGTTGCAGTCATCGGCGCGCTCACCTTACTCCTTGCCGGCTTCAGCGCGCTCAACCAGAAAGATATCAAGCGGATTCTCGCTTACTCGACGATCAGTCAGATAGGCTACATGTTCCTGGCGCTCGGAGTTGGCGCCTGGTCGGCCGCCATCTTTCATTTCATGACTCATGCCTTTTTCAAGTCGCTGCTGTTCCTCGCGGCCGGTGTCGTCGTGCAGCATCTGCACGACGAGCACGATATCTTCAAAATGGGCGGTTTGCGCCGGCGAATGCCACTCGCATTCTGGACGTTTCTGGCCGGCGCCGTCTCGCTTGCGGCGGTGCCGTTCATCGACGCCGGCTTTTACAGCAAGGATTTGATCCTGTGGGAAGCCTGGTCCGGCGGACCAGGCGGACATTGGCTATTCGCCGCCGGCTTGATCGGCGCATTCCTCACCGCGATCTACACCTTCCGCCCGGTCTTTGTCGCGTTCTTTGGCGACGTTCAGATCGAGCCCGCAGGCCAGACGGGCTATCGCATCGCCATTCCCTTGGTCATGCTATCCGTACTCGCTCTGACCGCCGGCTTCGTCGAGCTCCCGCCTTACATGGGCAACGTGCCAAGCTTCACAAACCTGATGCACACGGCGCTGCCGGCATCGCCTACCGCCGTATCCGCACGATCGAGCCTGGAACCAGCCCTATCGGCGATTACCAGCGTCACCGTCCTGTTAGGCCTCGGTGGCGGCTATGTGGCGTTCCGCCGCCGGCCCGCTTTCGTCCAGGCTCTGATCCAGTCGCATTCAGGCGTAGCGCTGCAGCACTTCTGGGAGACCGACTGGGGCATGGACTGGCTGTATGATCGGACCGTGGTGCGGCCGTTCGTGTGGTTGGCGCAGATCAATCGGACCGACGTGATCGACGCGTTTTACGGCGGCCTCGCACGGCTGGCCGAAACCGCCTATGGGCTGCTCAGCAGCTCGCAGACGGGGCAAGTGCGCTGGTATGCGGCGGGCATCGCCGCAGGTTCGGCGATCATCCTCATCATTGCGGTGCTCGCATGATTCTGCCGTGGCTCATTCTCATTCTTCTTGTCGGCGGCGTGGTGGCCTGGTTTGCCGAGCGCCGGAATGACACATGGCCCCGCTGGATCTCGCTCATTGTCCTGGCGTGCGATCTCGCGTTGGGACTGGCGCTGTGGGCGCAACACTACGGCGCCGTCACCATCACCGCCAGAGGCTCGTGGTTCACCGATATAAGTTGGCCTTGGATCCCGCCGCTTGGTATCACTTTTCATCTCGGCATGGACGGCATTAGCCTGGTGTTGATTCTCCTCACCATCGGACTCGGCATCGTCTCGGTGGCCGCCTCATGGACCGAGATCACCGAACGCGTGGGATTCTTCCATTTCAATCTCTTGTGGATATTGGCGGGCGTCGTCGGTGTGTTCCTGGCCCTCGACCTGTTCCTCTTTTTCCTGTTCTGGGAATTGATGCTGGTCCCGACGTACTTCCTCATTGCCATTTGGGGCCATGAGCGGCGGGTCTATGCGTCGATAAAGTTTTTCCTGTTCACCCAGGGCAGTGGGTTGCTGATGTTCGTCGCCATCGTGGCGCTGTCCTTCATCTACTATCGGCAAACCGGAACCCCAACGTTTGATTATTTCGCGCTGGCGCAAGCGCGACTCGACCCGGTGACGCAGATGTGGCTGATGCTGGGATTTTTCGTCGCCTTCGCCGTCAAGCTCCCGGCCGTGCCATTCCACACTTGGCTCCCCGATGCTCATACCGAGGCGCCAACCGCCGGCAGCGTCGTCCTCGCCGGTCTGCTTTTGAAGACGGGCGCCTATGGTTTGCTGCGTTTCGCCGTCCCACTCTTCCCCGAGTCAGCCGCGGCCTTCGCGCCGGTCGCTATGACGCTCGGCGTCGTCGGCATCCTCTACGGCGCGATGCTGGCCTTCGCCCAGGACGACATGAAACGCCTCGTCGCCTACACCAGCGTCAGCCATCTGGGTTTTGTCCTCCTTGGCATCTATGCTTGGAATATGCTGGCGCTACAGGGCGTAATCATGCAAATGCTGGCGCACGGCCTTAGCACCGGTGCCCTCTTCATCCTCGTCGGCGCGCTCCAGGAGCGGCTTCACACCCGCGACATGCGGCAGTTGGGCGGGTTGTGGTCGAGCGTCCCGCGCCTTGCCGCGATCGGCATGTTCTTCGCCATCGCCTCGCTCGGCCTGCCCGGCCTCGGCAATTTCGTCGGCGAGTTCCTGATCCTTT